>Ga0209792_1000117_pt1 | contig 113192 bp, 99 predicted proteins | sample EBPBio142005_DNA_FD_185860 | JGI IMG/M metagenome (GOLD analysis project Ga0209792, IMG submission 185860) | Wastewater treatment Type I Accumulibacter community from EBPR Bioreactor in Madison, WI, USA - Reactor 1_6/14/2005_ DNA (SPAdes)... | ecosystem: Engineered > Bioreactor > EBPR >...
AACCCGTTGGGTGTAATTATTTGATGTAAAATAATTTGAATAAATATTGGTCAAGATACTGAAATTCAGTATCTTGAAGTCGTCAAACAAACCAATATTTATGTCAAATATAGTAAAAAAATATTTAAGAGTTTTAGAAGTTATAAGTTCTTTGAATTGTGAATTAGAATTTAAATCTGGAGTCGGAAGAAAAGAAAAAATGTCTGATTTAGAAGTAGTTGCATTAAGTTTAACCGCAGAATTTATGTCTATTGATAGCGAAAATTCCTTGTTTAAAGAGATAAATAATAAGCAAATTCCTAACTTAATTGAGCGAAGTCAGTTCAATAAAAGAAGGCGAAAATTGTTTTCCTTTTTAGAAGACGTAAGAACAAAACTATCCTTACGGTTTTTAGAATTTGAAGATTATTTTATCGTGGATAGTATGCCGTTGGAGATATGTAAATTTGCTCGTCATAAGAGAATCAAAATCTGTAAAAATGATTTTGAAACGGCTCCTTCAAAAGGATTTTGTGCTTCTCAAAACAACTGGTTTTACGGTTATAAACTGCACGGAGTTTGTTCAATAGACGGCATTTTTCATTCTTTAGATATTACAAAAGCAGAAGTTCACGATATTCATTTTTTAAAGAACATAAAGCAACAAATGTCTGATTGTGTATTACTTGGCGATAGAGGTTATTTGTCAGAATCGATTCAGTTGGACTTATTTCAAACGGTAAATATCCAATTAGAAACACCAAAAAGAACAAATCAGAAAGACTATAAACCACAACCTTATATCTTTAAAAAATCAAGAAAAAGAATTGAAACATTATTTTCACAATTATGCGACCAGTTCAGAATTAGAAATAATTATGCTAAATCTTTTGAAGGTTTTAAAACCAGAATTTTAGCAAAAATAACGGCTTTAACTTTGGTTCAATACATCAATAAATTTATCTTTGATAGACCAATAAATAAAACTAAAAATCAAAAAATTTAATTACACCCAACGGGTTATAAAAAATTATTTTCAATAAAAATATTTCATCAACACGCTAAAAAATGTACTTTTGACTTTTTAATTTTAGCAAATGAAAAGCAATCCAAAATTTGCTGTTATAGGCGGCGGAAGCTGGGCAACGGCTATCGTTAAGATGTTGTGCGAAAACCTTGCCGAAGTAGCATGGTATATGCGCAACGAATCGGCTATAGAGCATATCAAAAAATACAAGCACAACCCAAATTATCTTAGTTCGGTAGAGTTTGATACACGTAAACTCAGGCTTACAAGCGATATCAACGAAACTATTGCTTATGCTGAATATTTGATTTTTGCTGTGCCTTCGGCATTTTTGAGTGATGAACTAAAAAAACTTACCGTAAGTTTAGAAAACAAAATTATTTTTTCGGCAATCAAAGGAATTGTACCCGAAACTTTCTTGATTGTGGGCGAACATTTTCACAAAATGTTTGATATTCCCTATCAAAATATCGGTGTAATTACCGGCCCTTGTCATGCCGAAGAAGTAGCATTAGAAAGATTATCGTATCTTACCATTGCTTGTGGCGATGCCAATAAAGCCAAAGTTATGGCACAAGCTTTATCGGGAGATTTTATCAAAACCAAAATTTCAGATGATATCATTGGTACCGAATATGCTGCAATGCTCAAAAATATTTATGCCATAGCAGCAGGTATTGCTCACGGATTGGGGTATGGCGATAATTTTCAAGCAGTGATAATGAGTAATGCCATTCGTGAAATGAAAAAGTTTATCCGAAAAGTTCATAAAATGAAACGAAACATCAACAATTCGGCTTATTTAGGCGATTTATTGGTAACAGGATATTCGGTTTTTTCTCGCAACAGAATGTTTGGAAACATGATAGGGAAGGGCTATACCGTAAAAAGCGCCATGATGGAAATGAGTATGGTCGCCGAAGGATATTACGCGGTAAAAAGCGCTTACAAACTAAATCAAGAATACAAAGCCAAAACGCCAATTATTGATGCCGTTTACGAAATATTATATGAAGGAAAAAACGCTAAGAGCACCTTTAAAAAATTAACAGATAAGTTGGATTAAATAATTGATAAACAAAAAGATAGTTGTGTTTTTAGATTTTTTAACAGTTCATTGATTAATTAAATAATCAGTCTAATTGGCTAATATCTAAAGCTCTAAAAATCTATCAATCTAAAATTCTAACTAATCTCAAAAAAAAACTATATTTGCACTTTCAAAATTACAACATGAGTAAATTATTAATTGTAGGAACAGTAGCTTTTGACGCAATCGAAACACCATTTGGTAAAACCGATAAAATCTTAGGTGGCGCGGCAACTTTCATTGGTTTGTCTGCGGCTAACTTTAATGTAAAATCGGCTATAGTTTCGGTGGTTGGAGAAGATTTTCCTCAAGAACATTTAGATCTTTTAGCAAATAAAGGCATTGATATTTCTGGAATTGAAATCGTAAAAGGAGGAAAAACCTTCTTTTGGAGCGGTCGTTACCACAACGATATGAACTCTCGCGATACTTTAGTAACCGAACTTAATGTTCTTGCCGATTTTAATCCGGTTGTACCTCAAGATTTTAAAGATGCCGAAGTAGTAATGCTTGGTAATCTTCATCCATTGGTGCAATCTTCTGTATTAAATCAAATGGAAGTAAAACCAAAATTGGTTGTATTAGATACAATGAATTTTTGGATGGATTGTGCATTGCCCGAATTACTCGATGTAATAAAAAGAGTAGATGTTATTACTATTAATGATGAAGAAGCACGTCAATTATCTGGTGAATATTCTTTGATAAAAGCCGCAGCCAAAATTCACACCATGGGACCAAAATACGTGGTTATCAAAAAAGGAGAACACGGCGCTTTGTTATTCCATAATAAAGAAGTGTTCTTCGCACCAGCTTTACCATTAGAAGAAGTATTCGATCCAACAGGAGCTGGCGATACTTTTGCAGGTGGTTTTTCTGGATATATCGCACAAAGCAAAAACATTTCATTTGGCAATATGAAAAATGCAATCATTCACGGATCAAATTTGGCTTCGTTTTGCGTAGAAAAATTCGGAACCGAAAGAATGCAAGAATTAACAGAAATTGAAATTAAAGAGCGATTAAAACAATTTAAAGCTCTGACACAGTTTGACATAGAATTAGAATAAAAATGTGCGCCCCAAAATTTTGGGGCGCATTTCATTTCAATAAGTACCGCTTTTCTTGGTTTATTAAACTACAACAACAACACAACAACAAACAACTATGAGCGACACCATCAAACACGAATGTGGAATTGCACTTTTACGATTAAAGAAACCATTAGCTTATTACAAAGAAAAATATGGTTCTGCTTTTTATGGCATACAAAAAATGTATTTACTCATGGAAAAGCAACACAATCGCGGGCAAGATGGTGCTGGTCTCGCATCTATTAAGTTTGATGTAAACCCAGGAGAAAGGTACATAAGCCGCATTCGAAGCAATGAGGCGCAGCCTATTCAGGATATTTTTGCCAAAATTAATACGCGTATTAATGATACATTGCAAACTTATCCTGAGTTTGCTGAAAATTTAGCTTGGCAAAAATCAAATTTGCCATATTTGGGCGAGTTATTCTTAGGGCATGTTCGTTACGGAACTTTTGGAAAAAACAATATCGAAAGTGTACATCCGTTTTTACGACAAAATAATTGGATGCACCGAAACCTTATTATTGCCGGAAACTTTAACATGACCAATGTTGCCGAATTATTCAATAGTTTGGTAGAAGTAGGGCAGCACCCAAAAGAAATGGCAGATACGGTTACAGTGATGGAAAAGATTGGACATTTTCTTGATGATGCTGTATCTGATTTATACTTAGAATGCCGAAACCAAGGTTTATCAAAAAGAGAAGCATCGCCTGTAATTGCCGAGAAACTTGATATTGCTAAAATATTAAAAAGAGCTTCTAAAAATTGGGACGGTGGCTATGCAATGGCTGGGCTTTTAGGTCATGGCGACGCCTTTGTATTTAGAGATCCGGCAGGAATTAGACCAGCATATTATTTTGAAAATGATGAAATAGTAGTGGTGGCTTCAGAACGACCTGTGATTCAAACGGTTTTTAATTTACCATTCGAAGCCATACAAGAACTTCCACCAGGAAATGCCATTGTTATCAAGAAAAGTGGCGAAACTTCACTACACGAAATTCTACCAGCTACCGAAAATAAAGCTTGTTCGTTTGAACGTATTTATTTCTCGCGCGGAAGCGATGCCGAAATTTACACCGAACGCAAAGAATTAGGAAAATTGGTTTTACCGGATGTGTTGGAAAGTATTGATAATGATACAGATAACACCGTTTTTTCGTATATTCCAAATACTGCCGAAACTTCCTTTTTGGGAATGATTGAAGCGGCTAACGATTTTCTAAACCAAAGGAAAAATCAATACATACTTACCAATCGAAAAATTCTCACCAAAGAAAAATTAGAAGAGATTTTGGCAGTAAAAATCCGAATGGAAAAAATTGCCATCAAAGATGTAAAACTTCGCACTTTTATTACCGATGATTCCAACCGAGATGATTTGGTGGCGCATGTGTACGATGTTACTTATGGAGTAATAAAACCAACCGATAATTTGGTGATTATTGATGACAGTATCGTACGAGGCACTACTTTAAAACAATCGATTCTAAAAATGATGGATCGATTAAACCCAAAAAAAATAGTAATTGTATCATCGGCACCACAAATTCGTTATCCAGATTGTTACGGAATTGATATGTCTACACTCGAAGGATTTATAGCCTTTAGAGCTACGATTGATTTATTAAATGAAACCGGAAAAAGCCATATTATAGAAGAAGTATATCGAAAATGTAAACTACAAGAAGGCTTGCGCGATACAGAAATTAAGAATTATGTAAAGGAAATTTACAAACCTTTTACCGTGAAAGAAATTTCTAAAAAGATTGTACAAATGCTTAAAACCGACGCCATAAATGCTGAAGTTGATATCATTTTTCAATCGATAGAAAACCTGCATGCAGCTTGTCCTAAGAACTTGGGCGATTGGTATTTTACTGGCGATTATCCAACGCCAGGTGGAAATCGTGTGGTAAATACAGCTTTTATAAATTTCTACGAAGGCAAAAACGAACGAGCGTATTAGCATAAAAAAACCGTCTTGATAAAACTTCAAAACGGTTTTTTTAAACTTTTCCCTCAATAGTTAAATGTTAAAACATTCCACCACCACCTTGAGTTTCGTTTTTATCACGTTGTTTGCGTTGTGTTTCTCTGTTGTTTCCACCACCAAATCGGTAATTAAATCCAACATAAAAAGTGTTGCTTTCCCAATAAAATGCTCCAGTTTGCGGATACGGATTATCGCCTTCAAATCTAAATTTCATCGATTTAAAAATATCGCTGTAACGAGCACTAATTGTTCCTTTTCCTTTTAGTACATTATAGCTTGCGCCCACATCGGTTCTTAGCATATATTTTCTGTCCATTTGCAAACTTCTTTCGTTACCTCTGTACATAGCAAAAAGTTGAAAGCGTAGATTTTTGGTAGCTTTAAATGTATTGTTGATGCGTGCATTAAATATCTGTGCATTTTTTTCGAAATATTGATTTGAGATGGTTCCGCGTACTTTTTTGAAATAAATATCGGTACCAATATTGGCACTCCACCATTTTGCAAAATCTAAATTACCTGAAATTTCTGCGCCAAATGAATCGTTATTTTTATAGTTGAGATACGATAAGATATTTCGGTTGATGTCATTCGGGTCAATGGTTACGACACGGGTAATTTCTTTTTCTGTAATTCTATAAAAAACAACTGTTGAAATACTACCAAACTTTAATTTTCGGGTATAATTAAGTTCTAATGAATTGGTGAATTGTGGTCTTAAATTTGGGTTACCAACCGAAACAATAGTTGGTGTACTCCATTCACGAATTGGACTTACTTGCCCAATACTTGGTCTGTCTACACGACGAGAATAATTTAGGTTAAATGAGTTATTGTCTGATGCTTTGTAAGACAAATATCCGCTTGGATAAATGGTATTTATTTTATCATTAAAAGTGCCATTTTGAATCTCGAAAGATGTGCCATTACCGTTTTCATCTGCAATTTCTTGCGAATAAAAATTGGCTTTTGCTTCATAACTTTCAAATCGAGCACCCACTTGAAATCCCCATTTTTGCCATTGTTTTCCGTAGGTGGCATACGCCGAATAGATGTAGCGTTTGTAATCGAAATTTGAATTTTCTACAGAATTTCTATCTAAATTATTGGCTGTAGTTTCCATTCGTGTTTCCAATCCTGTTTCGAGTTTTGCATTGTTTTTTAACGGATTGGTGTAATCTACATTTATTTTTGTGTTATTATTGGTATTAAAAACATCGTTGGTATAATTCGTTAAACTTGAATATGGTGTTGTGGCAAAATCTGAAAATTCGGTAGATTTATTTCTGTTAAAATTGTATTCTAAATCAAGAGTTTCACCATCTTTTTTAAACTTATGACGAAACAACGTATTGTAGGTTGTAGAAGGTCTTGTGTTTTTGGTGTTTGAACTTTGCAACACATCTGAAATTAAAGCGTTTGAAAAATAATCTACGCCAGTAGTGCTTTCGCCAGAAGAATTAAAAAAGTTTTGACTGGTATAAATCGAAAATGTATTTTTATTATCAATGTAATAATCAAGCCCAACTTTGTATAAGTGCGAGGTATTTTTGTTTCTAAATTTAAAATCTACATAACGATCAAAACCTGTTTGATGCGAAACAACATCACCGTGATTAGCTTGATAACCATGATTAAAGCCATAATTTCCGAAGAAATTAACGCTTCCGGTTCTGTAGTTTAAATCAAGCGATGAATTTATTTTTGGTGTTTTTCCGAAAGTTACACCATTGTTGATACTTCCGTTGTAACCTTTTGCAGAGTTTTTGTTGAGTACAATATTGATAATGCCACTCATGCCTTCGGGGTTGTATTTTGCCGACGGATTAGTGATTAACTCAACCGATTTTATTGATGACGATGGAATTTGTTTTAATAACTGCGCTGGATCGATATTGGTTGGTTTTCCGTCAACTAAAACGCGAACATTTTCGTTACCACGTAAGCTAATAGCGTTGGTTTGCGGATCTACTTGTACCGATGGAATGTTGTTTAAAATCTCGCCAGCAGTTGCACCAGCAGAAATCAAATCTTTACCAACATTAATTACTTTTCTATCAATTTTTTGTTCGTAAGTAGTTTTTTCTCTAACAACTTCAACCGCTTCGAGCTGTGTAGCGCTTTCTTCTAATGCAATAGTTCCTAAAGTAACGCTTTTGTCATTAGTACTTATAGAAATGTTTTTGGTTATTTTTTTAAAACCAATAGACTCTATATCTACAGTATAATCTCCAAAGGGAATGTTCTTTATGGTAAAATTTCCGTTGTCTTGACTAATACCACCAGTAACAATTTTTGAATCTTTTTTGATACTGATATTAGAATAAGGAACAGGATTTTTAGATTTTTTTTCGATTAATTTTCCAGAAATGCTTCCTGTGTTTTGGGCAAAACTGACAAATGTAACGAGCAATGCCAGCCAAAGTACTTTTAATTTCATTGATTTTGATTATTGTTTTGTTTCAATAAGACAATCAATGAAAGAGATTGTTACAAAAATTGTAAAAAAAAACTTCCGGTGTTTTCCGGAAGTTTTGAATTTATCGAATCAATGCAAAATGCGACTTGAATTCTTTTTTTACATTGTCTTTAAAATATTCAATTGTAAACCAGTAGTCATCAGCTGGTAACATTTCGTTGTTGTATAATCCGTCCCAACCAGGTGTATTAGTACTAATTTCTTTAATTAATTTACCATATCGGTCAAAAATTCTTATCGAAAAAATTCCAAAATGCCTTAAATCTTTGATATTCCAATAATCGTTATTGCCATCGCCATTTGGTGTAAAGAAATGTGGATAATTTACAATATATACATCAATTGGAGATGTAGGATTACAACCGTATAAATCTTTTACAATAACTGTATGATGCCCAGATTCAACGTTTGTAAATACAGGACTCGATTGGTAACTACCACCATCAATTTGATATAAATAATTTCCAACAGGTGAAGCAGTAATAGTTATAGTGGCAGTATCAGCAAAATCTGCACTTGCAGTATAGGTAACCGTTGGTTCTACAGATTGAATTACGGTTACAGAAGCAGGAGCACTCATAGTACAACCAGTCGTGTTATTTATAACATCTACCGTGTAAACACCCGTAACTGTTGTTGTAAAGGAAGCAACATTACCCGGATTTGTAACTCCAGTTGGTACGGTCCAGGTATAGCTATAATTTCCAGAAGGTAATGAAGCAGTAACCGTAGCCGGATTTTGAACTGTGCCATCGGCATTCATACAAATAACTGGCATTCCTAACTGTGGATTTGGCAATGGGTTTATTGTGAAATTCATTAGTTGAATATCAAAAGCACAACTTGCAGGTGCAGCGATATTATTTACTCTTACATACACAAAAGTTTGACTTGTGCTTGTAACTGCATTTGCTTGATTTAAAGCATCGGTAGGTGTTAAATAATAAGCAACAGAGAAATTGGACCCTGTTTGGGTACCTAAAATATAACTATTGTATAATGTAGCTAAATTATTAATAGTATAACCATTTGTTGTATTGGTATCGTCATCACAAAAAGTTAATGCAGATGTTGGAATAGTAGTAACATAGGCTTTTGCACTTGGCTCCACAGTTACATTTATAGTATAAACATCACTACAATTTGGAGAAAAACCAGATTGTCCCCAAACATAAATTGTCATTGGAGTAGAAGTTGTTGCTGTAAGTGTATTTGATGTTAGCGGATTAGATGCCGTTTGCGTTGTTGTATTATAATTCCAATAATAATTGCCATTGGTTAAAGTTGGCAAAGTATATCCGCTACATACGGTTGCAGCAATTGTTGGTTCAAATACATTATACACATTTATTGTTAATGTTTCTTCATCCCAACAATTAGGAGTTGTACTTGTTTCAGCATAAACATAAATTGTTTGTGTTCCAGAAATTACTGTACCTACAGCAATAACATTTGGAGATGAACTTCCGCTGTGCGAACCATCATAATAAGCATAACCAGCTGCTAAATTTGGCAATGTGTAAGAATCACAAGCAAATACTGGTGTTTGCGTTGGTACACTTGGTGTTTGGTATATTGTTAAGGTTAATGATCTTGTAGTTGGGTTTGCGCAACCTGTACTACTTATTGCTTTAATCACAAAATTATAAGATGAAACATTTACTGGTACTGGAGTAGATTGATTCCAAAGAGTTGTACCATTCAAATAATATTCATTGTTTGCAGCTAATGCAGGCAGTGTATAACCACTTGGATATGCGCCACTACAAATAGATGGAAGCGATGTTACAACACTATCCAATGTTGGATAAGTTTCAATAGTAATCGCTATGGCACTACTTTTACAAGAGTTTAATGTACTATCTGCAATATAATAGTTTCCAGAAACAGTAATGGGGCTTGAAACTACTGTATTAGAACTATTTAATAACACATAACCAGTTGGTAATGTAAAAGCTAAATTTCCACAACAATAATTTCCTGCTGTCCAAATAGCGGTAGTTGGTGCTGTAGTAATAGTTACAGTTAAAGTATTAATTGTTGCATTTGTACAATTTACATCATAAGCTCTAATATCAAAAACCTGACTGGCATAAACCATATTCCCAGGAAACCATTCAGTACCAACAGAATCAAAATAATGATTGTTAGCATTCGTAAATGCAGGTAACGCAACACCTGTATCACTACAACCTGTTATAGTTCTTGAAGGATCTACTGTAGCAGTAGTGTTAATAGTTATTGTGATAGGAAATTCACAAACAGGATATAAATTATTTGCCATATAATAAGTTCCAGAAGCCGATATTGGGCTTGATGCCACAGCCGGACTTGCACCACCAGCGTGAGTGCCATTATATAAAGTATATCCAGCAGGTAAAGTATAAGCCAGCGAACCACAAGCACTTGAGCCAGCAGTCCAATCAGATGCTTGGGGAGATCTATAAATTGTTATGGTAAATGCGTATGGTGTACTTTCGCAAGTAGTAGTTGGGTCAATATTTTTTATTGTAAAATTGTTTGCTCCCAATGTATTAATAACCGTTAAAGGAGCAACTTCTGTTCCTGTACTATCATAATAATGATGATTAGCAACCGTAAAAGCTGGTAAAGTAAACGTATCACAAGCCGATTGTGTAGCAACCTGATTGGCTACCGCTACTGTTGGAACTGTATTTATAGTAACAGAAAAAGAATTTTCATCAAAACAACCAGGGTGCGCAGGATTTGGATTGTATGTCCAAACAGTTTGTGAAGTTGTTACATTGAGGTTAGTAATCTGAGTAGGTGTTGCTCCACCAGCATGAGTACCATCATAATAATAATTACCAGCTGTTAATGCAGGTAAGGTATAAGAGCCACAGCCCGTAGGATTTGCAGGAGCGATTTGTGCCGTTGGGGTAGTATAAATATTAATAGTATATTGTTGATCAGCAGGACAATCTAAACGAGTATTATTTGATAAATATAAATAGACAGATTGACTAGAAGTAAATACTGTATTTGAAAAATATTGCACTTGTCCAGCTGCGGTTGGACCTCCTGGAAGTTGAAATATTTGAATACCTGTATTCAATGGAAAATCCGTTCCGAATGAAAAGGTATCACAACTTTCAAAAATATGATTTGTAGGCAAACTACTTCCTAAACTTACATTGTCGTTTGTTATTACAAATGAAGAGCTGTTTTTACAACCCGTAACAGGATCGGTTGATACAATGTAAATTGTAGAAGAGGTTCCTGGTGCTACATAATAGTTTCCTGATGGAATTGTAGTACCAGATGTTGTATGATCTGCAGTACTATAAATTTCATTTGTATTATTTGCAGGTAAAAAATAAGTATTGTCTGTAGAAACACCTGTATTACAAGCTACAGTTGCTGGTGGTAAACTCGAAACCAGTGGTTTTGGGTGTATTACTATAGTAAAAGGTTTTTCTTCCCAACACCCCGTTACACTATCAATAGCATAGGTATAATAGGTTAATGACATATCTACATTTGTAGTATTCGTAATAGTAAAAGGAGGAATTAATTGAGTTGGAATGTTTCCAGAAGCATGAGTACCATCATAATAATTTACACCTGATGGTAAAGTAGGTAAATTGCCAACTGATGTAAAAGTTTCGCAATTATTAAGGAAGTTACTGATAGTTGGTAAAACAGGAGTAGGAACAGTTATAGTAAAGTTATTTATACAACTATAATTGGCTCCAGTGCGAGAAGGTAACTCTACATAAAAAGTAGTTGTTTGGTTAACAACTGTGCCACTTGGTACAACAGGACCAGTTAAACTACCTTCATGATAAGTTCCTATTGATAGTGCTGGTAAAGAAAATACTCCTGCACATTGGGTTTGGTTGTTGGGTATTGATAAATTTCCAATAATTACATTAAAATTAATATCGCAATTACCATTATAAATATAAATAGGATTTGTTCCAGCTGTAGTAATTATATCACCAGCATTATAAGAAGTTCCACCTCCATTCGCCGCAGAATGATAGCTTAAACCAGATGCTAATGCTGGTAAGGTATAAGATACACAATCATATATATTCGCTTGCGCTGTAGGAGCATTTTTAACCTCTACATGAAACGGTCCAGCGCTTAAAGGACAATTAACATTTGTAGCAGTACTTGGATAATACCAGTACAAATCGTATACACCTACAGGTAGAGTTGCCCCTGGGAAATAAGATGTCCCAGTAAAAGTTGAGTTTAAATAAAACTTACTTCCACTTGGAGCTGTTGGTAAATGATATGGTGCACAATGTATACCTGCAAAATCTGTTGGAAATGTAGGTGTATTAATAATTGTGAGGTTGAAGGGTGATTTATTAGGACAATTAGTAACACCATCTCCAAGATTTACAACATACAATGGTGTTGTTGTTGTAATGACATCACCAGCATTATAGGTTGTTCCGGTGCCATTTGAAGAGGTGTTATAAAAACCATTAGTTAAAGGTTGAAGTGTATACTGTGTACACGCAATTACATTTGTAAGTGTATCAACTGGGGCTAACGGCTTAAAATTTAGCGTTACAGTTCTAACTACAGAACAATCAGTGTCGGGATCTCCTTTAATGTTAATACTAGCATAAATAATTGTGTTATCAGTTGCTACAAAAGAATTTGGGGTTAAAATTTGTGAACTAGCTGATAGGGTAGGGCTTGTATAATATGTTAAACTATAAGTGTTTGCAGAAAGACCATTAAGGATTGCATTATTAACTGTATTTAAGTTAAAAGTTGCATTTGGTGGTGTAGCTCCATTATTATTTTGACAAGGTGCATTTACACCAGAAATAGTTGCATTAGACGCACTGGTTGGCGCAGCAATTTGCGAAATTGGGACATTTTTAATTTGATAGCATCCGTAAGTATCTGTGATGCGAGCATAAACAGTACCTGAAGTACCACTGAATGTATATGGATTAGATAATGCACTAGTATTATTCTGTGCATCAGATAAAGTAGCATGATAGGTTACAATACCTCCAGATAATCCATTTAATAAAGTGTTTGTATTGATTGATAAATCGTATCTAAATGGAGAGGAACTTTGGCAGGTATACACATTTTTTGGATTTCCTGCTGTAAATGTAGGATAATAGCTTACTACTACAGAATTTGTAGGATACGGACAAAGATTTCCAATTTGTTGATATGTTAAAGTATAGGTCCCCGAAGTTGAAACATTCAAAGTTGAACCATTGGTGCCAGTTACATTACTACCAGTCAATAGATTTCCTAGATTATCTCTCCATTCAAAAGCATAATCTGTAAGAGGTGTTACCGTTGGTATTATTTGTGTAGGACTTATTGCTTGCTGACTTGGATCACAGATTGAAAGTGTAGTTGGTATTATTTGCGTACCAGTATTAAAATTTTGACTATCAATAAAAATAGCAGAATCATTTTGATAATCATTGTTATCAGCAATAACTAATTTTATTTGATATGTGTGTCCTGGTATTAATGTTGCAGAAGCACTCATCAATTTTGTTTGACCTTCAAAATTGGTAGAGGAAGCAGCAGCATTAGCAGCACCATTATAACTACCAAACCAATTTGCATACGAAGAAGCACAATTCGTATTGTATGTATAATCTCGAATAGTTGATACTGATATAGGAATTGTTGTGCTAGGAATAACCGCTAAATTTTGAGGAGCACCAGCAACTGTTAAATCAGTAAGAATAAATGCAAATGAGTCTGAAAACGAACATTGCCCTGCACCATATTCTTCAGATGAAAAAACAAAATTGAAGCCAAAAGTTGATGCAATAGGAACAAAATCAAATTGCATATAGGTTGCATTTGTAGAGGTCATGCTATAACCAGCTGCAGTCATTACATTTTCTAAAGAAGTATCGCCTGTCCAAGCAGCTACATTTCCTATACTTTGTATTGTATTGTTTGGGCCAGTAGCATTAGCAACACTACCAGTTGAAAGAACCACACCACTCGATATTGGAAAATTAGGATTGGTGTTTGTGAAGTAGCCTATACTGGCTGGTAATCCATAATCTGAACCTTGCTTAGATGTAAAGTTTGTTATCCCATTAGCACAAGTTGCATGTACAAGCTTATCATTGGCTAATTGATAAGGTGTATATGTGCTTGTATCCACATTAATTACTTGCGAAAACGATAATGCATTAAGCAATAATCCTGCAATAAGAATCAGTTTTTTCATATATTTTGGCTAAAATAAATTTACTTCAATCTACAAAATTATTTATTTTTATAACTTCTCAAATTATTGTAATCAAATAATATCTTTGCAAACCAAATCTTAAGCATATGTTAATTCAAGAAATCCTTACTCATAAAATAAAAGAAGCAATTAGCAATTTATATCAAACTACTATAGAAACAGTAGAATTTCAGGCTACTCGCAGGGATTTTGAAGGTGATATTACTGTAGTGATTTTTCCATTTTTAAAATTAATAAAAGGCAATCCAATCGAAATCGGAAATGCAGTAGGAAATTATTTGGCGCAAAATGTAGAAGAAATTTCTAAATTTAATACAGTTTCAGGCTTTTTAAATCTTGTTGTTTCAGAAAAATACTACAAAAATATTTTTTATATTAATTACAATAATAAAGAGTTTGGCTACACAAAACCGTTAGATTCAGATAAAGCTATTCTGGTAGAATATTCATCACCAAACACTAATAAACCACTGCATTTAGGACACATTCGTAACAATTTGTTAGGCTACTCGGTTGCCGAAATTTTAAAAGCTTCGGGCAAAAAAGTTTACAAAACCCAAATCATCAACGATCGTGGTATTCATATTTGTAAATCGATGTTGGCTTGGGAAAAATTTGGCAATGGCGAAACTCCCGAAACCTCTGGTATAAAAGGCGATCATTTGGTTGGAAAATATTATGTAGAGTTCGATAAAATTTACAAAAAAGAAATTCAAAATTTAATTCAAAACGGAAAATCAGAAGAAGAAGCAAAAAAAACCGTACCCATAATTGTAGAAGCTCAAGAAATGCTGCGTAAATGGGAAGCTGGCGACGCTGAGGTTGTAGCACTTTGGAAAAAAATGAACCAATGGGTTTACGACGGATTTTCGCAAACCTATCAAAATTTAGGTGTAGATTTCGATAGTTATTATTACGAAAGCAATACCTATTTGTTGGGTAAAGAAGTTGTACAATTAGGTTTAGAAAAAGGAGTCTTCGAAAAAGACCCTGATGGTTCGGTTTGGATAGATTTAACCGATGAAGGTTTGGATAGAAAAATCGTTCTTCGTTCCGATGGAACGGCAGTTTATATGACACAAGATATTGGTACAGCAATTCAACGTGTAAAAGATTATCCAGACATTGGCGGTATGGTGTACACTGTTGGTAATGAGCAAGATTACCATTTCAAAGTTTTATTTCTTATCATTAAAAAATTAGGGTTCGACTGGGCGCAGCATTTGTATCATCTAAGCTACGGAATGGTAGAATTACCATCTGGAAAAATGAAATCACGCGAAGGAACTGTAGTAGATGCCGACGATTTAATGAAGGAAATGACAACAACGGCTCAAAATATTTCGGAAGAATTAGGCAAACTCGATGGTTATTCTACTGACGAAAAAGCAACGTTGTATAAAACCATCGGATTGGGCGCATTAAAATATTATATGTTGAAAGTTGATCCTAAAAAACAAATGATGTTTAATCCAGAAGAATCGGTAGATTTTAACGGAAATACCGGACCATTTATTCAATATACTTACGCTCGTATTCAATCTATTTTGCGCAAAGCCGATTTTGATTTTACAGAGCCAAGTAATGTCGAAGAAATTCACCCCAAAGAAAAAGAACTTATCAAGCAACTTTTGTTGTTTCCAAAAGTAATCCAAGATGCAGCTCATAGTTATAATCCAGCCTTGGTAGCCAATTATACCTATGATTTGGTAAAAGAATATAACTCATTTTATCAAACAGTTTCTATATTAGGTGAAGAAAATCAAGACAAAAAAGTATTTCGTGTACAATTATCATACAAAGTAGGCGAAGTGATAAAAAATGCTTTTCGATTACTCGGAATAGAAATGCCAGAAAGAATGTAATCAAAATTTCATTCTTGTATATACAATAAAAATAGTATATTTACGTTTTTAACAAAAAACCAATAAACTATTTAGGTATGAGAAAATTTTTAATGATTCCAGCATTGCTCTCATTGTTTATGCTCAATGTAGCATCTATGTGTAGTAAAGATGATGATAATTCATCTTCAAATAGTCAAAACAATCAAGTACAAGTGGTAAATACAGTACAAAACGGAACTTGGCGCATCACACTTTTTGATGATTCTGGAACCATAAAAACTACCAATTTCACAGGCGTAAATTTTACTTTTGGTAATAATAACGTGCTTACAGCAACAGGAAGTTCAACAGTTACAGGAATTTGGAGCATAACCGATTCTAACAGTAATGATGATACTTTAAGCGATTTGCATTTTAATATTGCATTCTCAAGTCCAGCCAATTATATGGATTTGTCTGATGATTGGGATATTATAGAACGCACAGATACCAAAATACGATTACAAGATGTAAGCGGTGGCAATGGCGGTACAGATTATCTTACTTTCGAAAAAAATTAAGTATTCAAATTGCTCAAAACAAAAAACCATTCTTTAAACAGAATGGTTTTTTTTAGCTTGATACTTTCTTAGTTACAATTCTAATATGTAAATTTGCACTTCAATTTTTTGCAAAACCATTATTATGTTCAATAATCTATCCGAAAAACTCGATAAAGCCTTTCATATTCTTAAAGGACACGGAAAAATTACCGAAATAAATGTAGCCGATACATTAAAAGAAGTACGTCGTGCCTTACTTGATGCCGACGTAAATTTTAAAATTGCTAAAGATTTTACCAATACTGTAAAAGAAAAAGCCATCGGGCAAAATGTATTAACAGCACTCGAGCCAGGTCAATTAATGGTAAAATTGGTAAAAGACGAGCTTACCGAATTAATGGGTGGTGAAGCTACAGGTATCAATTTATCTGGAAATCCTTCGGTTATTTTGATGTCGGGTTTACAAGGTTCGGGTAAAACAACTTTTTCGGGTAAACTTGCAAATTATCTAAAAACTAAGAAAAATAAAAAACCACTTTTGGTAGCCTGTGATATTTATCGTCCTGCGGCTATCAATCAGTTGCATGTGGTAGGAGAACAAATAGGGGTAGAGGTTTACTCGGAACCCGAAAATAAAAATCCGGTACAAATTGCACAAAATGCTATCAATTATGCCAAATCAAATGGTTACAATGTAGTCATTGTGGATACAGCGGGTCGTTTAGCTATTGATGAAGAAATGATGAACGAAATTGCGAATGTTCATCAAGCTATCAAACCACAAGAAACCTTGTTTGTTGTAGATTCAATGACAGGGCAAGATGCTGTAAATACGGCAAAAGCATTCAACGATCGTTTGAATTTTGATGGTGTAATTCTAACCAAATTGGACGGTGATACGCGTGGTGGAGCTGCTTTGTCTATCAAATCGGTAGTAAACAAACCAATCAAATTTATTGGTACTGGCGAAAAAATGGATGCGATAGATGTGTTTTATCCATCTCGTATGTCCGATCGTATTTTGGGTATGGGCGACGTGGTATCATTAGTAGAGCGCGCACAAGAGCAATACAACGAAGAAGAAGCACGTAAACTCCAAAAGAAAATTGCCAAAAACGAATTTGGTTTTGATGATTTCTTAGCACAAATTCAACAAATAAAAAACATGGGTAGCATGAAAGATTTGGTAGGAATGATTCCTGGCGCATCAAAAGCTATGAAAGATGTTGAAATTGAAGACGATGCATTTAAACATATCGAGGCCATTATCCATTCGATGACACCCATCGAGCGTAGTAAACCTTCGATTATAGATATGAAGCGCAAAACCCGTATTGCCAAAGGTTCGGGACGCAAAATTGAAGAAGTAAATCAACTCATGAAACAATTTGAGCAAATGAGTAAAATGATGAAAATGATGCAAGGTCCAGGCGGAAAAAACCTCATGCGCATGATGGGCGGAATGAAAGGAATGCCAAAAATGTAACTATATAGATTTAGGGTTTTAGGTTATGAAAAAAAACATAAAACTCTAAGTCTTAAAACCAACAACAACACAACACACATGACAATTCTTGACGGAAAAAAAGTATCGGAAGATATTAAAAACGAAATAGCCGAAGAAGTTTTAAAAATGAAACAACGCGGCGAAAAAGTACCACATTTAGCTGCTATTATTGTAGGAAATGATGGCGCAAGTCTCACTTACGTGAATAGCAAAGTAAAATCTTGTGAGCGTGTCGGATTTGAATCGACTTTGATTAAAATGCCAAGCACAACTTCTGAAACCGAATTACTTAAAAAAATTAAGCAACTCAACGAAGACGATTCGATAGATGGCTTTATTGTACAATTACCATTGCCAAAACAAATTGATACACAAGAAGTTATCAATGCTATCGACCCAAGTAAAGATGTAGATGGTTTCCATCCAGAAAATTTCGGTAAAATGGCATTGGATATGTCTACTTTTATTCCAGCTACACCTTTTGGAATCTTAGAACTTTTAGAGCGATATAAAGTTCCAACCGATGGAAAACATACCGTAATTATTGGGCGTAGCCACATTGTAGGTAGACCGATGAGTATCTTGATGGGACGAAATCATTTCCCCGGAAATTCAACCGTTACGCTCACACACAGTCATACAAAAAACATCAACCAAATTACTACTCAAGCCGATATTATTATAACGGCATTGGGTGTTCCTAATTTTTTGAAAGCCGAAATGGTAAAAGACGATGTTGTGATTATCGATGTTGGAATTACCCGAGTTGTTGATGAAACTTCCGAAAAAGGATACAAAATTGTAGGCGATGTAGATTTTGAAAATGTATCAAAAAAAGCATCTTTTATAACGCCAGTTCCGGGTGGAGTAGGACCAATGACTATTGCTATGTTGTTAAAAAACACGTTGTTAGCAAGAGAAAACAGAATGATAAAGGCATAATGGAATTAAGAATAATTCAAAAATTTGAATTGGCTACCATTGAAGATTTAGCTCACAAAACTTGGTTTTCTGCCTATCAAGAAATCATAAGTTTAGAGCAAATTCATTATATGTTAGACAACTTTTATAACATTACATCGCTTGAAAAACAATTTGATGACAACCATGTTTTCATATTAGCCGAAGAGAAAAACCAGCCTATTGGGTTTTGTTCTTTTGAATATAATTGCCAAAACTCTGGAAAAACCAAAATCCATAAATTGTATGTTTTGCCAGAAATTCAAGGAAAATCCATAGGAAAATCGATGGTGGAATTTGTGAAAAATAACGCTATCGAGAAACAAGAAAAAGGTTTGTTTTTAAATGTAAATAAAAACAATAAAGCGCGTTTTTTCTACGAAAAATTAGGTTTTACAATCAGAGAAGAAGTTGTTTTGGATATTGGAAATGGTTATGTTATGGACGATTATATTATGGAACTTATTTTCTAATAATCTTCACCACATTATCCAATCCTAATTTTATAATTGTAGAAGGTTTGTTGCAAATTTTCTCTCTATTTAAATTCACCACATAACCCACACCATTAATAATTTCGGTACTAATTTCTTTAAAAGAATTTGGCGTTGGCATACCCGAAATATTTGCCGAAGTAGAAACCAAAGGCTTTCTTAAACGTTCCAAAAGCTTAAAACAAAACGGTTCAGAAACTAATCTTACGCCAAGCGAATTGTCTTCTGCTACAATTAATGGCGATACACTTTTGGGTTTATCAAGAATTAAAGTGGTTGGTTTTTCTGAAAATTCCCAAATCTGAAAAGCGGTTTCTGGAATTTTTGGAAAGGTTTGATACAAAATTTTTTCGTTGGCAAGAACAATCATGCTTTTGGAATCGGCACGTTTTTTCAATTCAAAAATTCTTTTAACGGCTTCATCATTACTAGCATCACAACCAATTCCCCAAACTGTATCGGTAGGATAGAGGATGATTCCGCCGTTTTTTATCACTTCAAAAGCGTTGTGTACTTCTTGATTGGTAAGCATGATTAATATTGTTATATTTGAAAAAAAATTCATGGCAAAAGTAATAAATATAAAATCATTTACCGATGAACGCGGCTCACTTTCGGTCGTTGAAGATGAAATTGGATTTTATTAAATTATGAAATATCCACTATTTAGCCATACAAAATAAAAAAATGACCAAAAAAGAGCGGGCAAATTTTATTTTAGCAACTTTAGAGCAAATTTATCCGGAAGTTCCTGTACCATTAGATCACAAAGACGCTTATACACTGCTAATTGCGGTTTTACTTTCGGCGCAGTGTACCGATGAGCGCGTTAATAAAATTACACCGGTATTATTTGCCAAAGCTGATAATCCGTATGATATGGTGAAAATGAGTGTTGAGGAAATTCAAGAAATTATTCGTCCGTGTGGGTTATCGCCAATGAAATCCAAAGGAATTTACGGTTTATCAAAAATTTTAATTGAAAAATACAATGGCAATGTTCCCGAAAGTTTTGAAGCTTTAGAAGCGTTACCAGCCGTAGGCCACAAAACGGCAAGTGTGGTTATGAGTCAGGCTTTTGGAGTTCCTGCTTTTCCGGTAGATACGCATATACATCGATTGTTATATCGTTGGAATATTTCAAGTGGAAAAAGTGTTGCCCAAACAGAAAAAGATGCCAAAGCCATTTTTCCGAAAGAATTGTGGAATAAACTTCACTTACAAATTATTTATTACGGACGCGAGTATTCGCCAGCGCGTGGTTGGAATATCAATAATGATATTATTACCAAAGCTATAGGGCGTAAAGAATTTTTGAAAAATATTTTGTAGACAGTTGTAAAATTTGTTTTTCATCAGTGTAAAATTGATTTTACAACTGTTTCCAATATATTTTGGTTAATTGTATTTGATAATTTTCAAGTTTTATCTTAGAATAAAAATTCACAAAAGAAGTTTAATATTCCATTTTATTTCCCTCTCGGTTTTCCATCTTTAGTTGCAATAATAACCACACCATTCGCTCCATCTTGCCCATAGACTTTTATGGCATCTTCGGGTTTTATAACGGTACACGAAGTTATTTTTTGTTTTTTTAACGGGTAATACGGGCTTGTTGGATAATCTCCAAAAAGTTCGCTTTCGCTATAACGAACGCCATTAATAATATACAACGGGTTGGGCAACTCGATAATCAATTCCACATCTGGATCGTTTTCGTCGTAATCTTTTACCAATTCGCCATCTTTTACCACCAACGGATTTTGTTTTTTGGCTTTGGTTTCACTATTGGAATCGGTTAAAATAATTTTATATTTAGCATCTTCTTTGGCATAACCATTTGAGGTGTTTGAAGTTGCCACATTACTTGCGTTTTCACGTAAATATCCTTTGTAAATATCATCGTTTTCAGACGGAATTCCTTTGATTTCTTCAACAGATTCTATTGTTTTAACTTCAACAGTTGTTTTCGGAAAAATATAAGAAGTTTCGTTTTTATTACTTAATTCTCTTTTTAAAACTTCTTGTGGTTTTTCAACAATTTTACTGTTTATTGGAGTAGGAGCCGATGCAGTTGCAAGTGTTTCTACCGAATCTGATACAATAGGATTGGTTGTAACAATTTCGTTTTGAATGGTGGGTTGTTTCGTTTTTTCTATGGTTGTTTGCTCGTTTTTTAAAAGTTGATATGCAATAGAGCCCACCAACATAACCGATGCGGCAACCGCCCATTTTTTCCAGGCTTTGTTTTGTGTTTTTAAAACTTGATTATCGAGCTTGGTTTCTATAGCGCCCCAAACCGATTCCATTCCCGAAAACTCTTTGGGAGCTTGATTTTCGGCAGCTTTTTTAAATTGATTAAATAGTTTTATATCTTGGTTTTCCATGATTATTCTGCTTTTTGGTAATACAATTTGGTAACTAAATCTTGTAGTTTGGTTTTTGCCACATTGAGTTGCGATTTTGATGTTCCTTCCGAAATACCAAGCATTTGGGCAATTTCTTTATGACCAAATCCTTCTATGGCATACAAATTGAAAATGGTTTTACATCCATCGGGAATATAATTCAAAAGATTAAGAATTTCTTCTTCTGCCAATTCTTGCTCTTTGTAATTTTCGGTTTGCGGATGAATCTTGGTTTCTTCGAGATACAAGTTAAAGTTTACATTTTGTCTTAAATACTGTAAACATTGGTTTACGGCAATTTTTTTTGCCCAACCTTCAAAGGCTTTCCATTCTTTGAGTTGGTCTATTTTGGTGAAAATGGTAAAAAAAGCATCGGCTAAGGCTTCTTCTACCAGTTCCTCTTTTTTGAGATAGCGTTTGCAAGTGGCGTATAGCTTGGGCGCAAGATATTCATATACTTCGCGCTGGGCATTACGCTGCATTTTTTTGCAAGCTAATATTTGGTTTTCGTTTAACATTTTATCTTTTTCAAAGATTAATCAGTTTGGTTATTTCCTATAAAGATACATTTTTTGATAAAAAGGTTGGGAAGCCATGAAAAAATCTGGATAATAAAAAAAGCTGTTTAAAAAATAAGAGACTTTTTAAACAGCTTTTAAGAAAAATTTATTGTGTTATTATCTTCCTTGTAATTCTCTCAATTTTTCTTGAATTGCTGCTGTATTTTGTAAATTCTCAATACCAAAATACGATATTAACCAAACAAAATAAGCAAGCGTAAGCAGTCCAAGGACAATTCCAATAATACATAATATTCGTCCAACATTTAGATTGTTATAGTTTGTAAATTTTGCTGGGTTTTCTCGGTAAGCTGCTAAATCTTTCTTAGATATTAATAAACCAACTGCTCCCAAAATAAGACTAAAAATACCATAACACCAACATAAAATGATAGATAATACTCCCAAAATAAGTGTAGGTGTAGCATTAGGAAGTTTTTCTGGTTGGTCAAATGTGTTAAAGTTTTTTGAAGTTTCCATAAGTTAAATTTAATTATTAGTCATTTTGTAAATATAAGAAATTACCATTACTACAGCATTTAGAATTGCAAAAAAGATTACAAATTTGGTGTAGTTTCTTTTCTTGTCAAATAAATAAAGTCCTAATAGTAACATAAAAGGAACAAATGTACAAATGGGCGGATACATTTTTATGGCATCAGCTACATCACCTTGAAATAATAACCATAACGAACGCTGCATACCACAACCGATACAATCGATACCAGTGGTTTTTTTGAACAAGCAAGGCAGCATGTATTCTTCCATGATTATTTTTTTTACAATTTTAGTAATATTTTTTAAGAATTAAAACCGAACTTTTCTAATTTTGGACAAATATTAAAAATGAAAAAAATTATCTACAGTTTAGCGATAATTGCAGTTATAATTGGAATTTACGAAGAAACAAAACCAACACCTAATAAATTTATCATGTTGGGTTGTATGTTATTTTTGTTTTTTGGAGTATATCAATTAATGAAAAAAATTCCCAGTAAAAATCAAGATGATGAAGAAACAGTTTGAAGTAGGAGATAAAGTTTCGGTGCTTGATGACGCTATCAATGGTGTGGTTGTTTCTATAAAAGAGAATCAAATTATTGTAGAAACGCTTGATGGTTTTACATTAACTTATGCTGCAAACGAATTGGTGAAAGCTGAAAAAAACACCATTCTATCAAACATTAGCAACAAAGATATTCTACAAAAAACAAGTATTGATACACAGCTCACTCGAAAGCAAAAAAATGTAGTAAATCAACTCAATAAGCAAGAAAGAGGCGTGCCTGAGTTTGATTTGCACATCGAAAAATTAGTAAAAAATAAACAAGGCTTGTCTAATTTTGATATTTTAACCATTCAACTCGATACTGCAAAAAACCATATCGAATTTGCCATAAGAAACCGAATTCCCAAAATAGTACTCATTCATGGTGTTGGTGATGGTGTGTTGAAAACAGAATTAGAATATTTGTACAGAAAATACAATCAAATTTCGCATCAAGATGCTAATTACCAAAAATATGGTTTGGGTGCCACCGAAATTTATTTTAAGCAAAACACAAAATGAAACAAATATATTTAGATAGTGCCGCAACCACTTGCTTACGCCAAGAAGTAATAGACGCTATGATTGCCGTTTTACAAACCGAATTTGGAAATCCGTCTTCAACCCATACATTTGGGCGAAACTCGAAATCGTTAATTGAAACTTCTCGAAAAACAATAGCAAAATATTTGGGTTGTCAATCCAAAGAAATAATTTTTACATCGAGCGGTACAGAAGGAACGAATATGATTTTAACCAGTTGTGTTCGCGATTTGGGTGTACAGCGCATTGTAACTTCACGAGCTGAACATCATGCCACATTATACACCGTTTTGCATTTGCAAAAGCAGTATGGAATTGAAATTGAATATGTAAATTTACTGTCTAATGGTTCTATAGATTACCAACAATTAGAACAAATTTTGCAAAATGAAAAGCCAACATTAGTTAGCTTAATGCACATCAATAACGAAATTGGCACACAACTCGACATACATAAAACTGGAAGTATTTGTAGAAAACACCAAGCGCTTTTTCATTGTGATACGGTGCAATCTGTTGGGAAAACCGAATTTAATCTTGCCGAATTACCAGTAGATTTTATTGTAGCAAGCGCTCATAAGTTTCATGGGCCGAAAGGAGTTGGTTTTGCCTATATAAATAAAAATGTATCGTTAAAGCCATCTATTTTAGGAGGCGAACAAGAAAAAGGACTTCGCGCCGGAACCGAAGCTGTGCATCAAATTGTAGGCATGGCAAAAGCGGTTGAGTTGGCATACGAAACCCTCGAAAATGAAAGAGATTATATTTCAAAACTAAAAGAATATTCATTAAAAAAAATAACTGAAATTTTCTCAGAAACCAAAGTGAATGGCGAAAATACATTTTATAATATTTTAAATGTTCGATTGCCCATACCACAAGACAAAGCCGCTATGATACTATTTTCGTTGGATATAAAAGGTATAGCAGTCTCGCGCGGTAGTGCATGTCAAAGCGGAAGTGTAAAACCTTCGCATGTGTTACAGCAAATTCTATCGGAAGAGGAATTGAAAAAACCAAGCCTTCGAATTTCATTTAGTCATTATAACTCAATCGAAGAAATTGATTATTTTATAGCGTGTTTAAAAGAAGTTTAAATGGATATTAATTAGCGATATAAAAAAAGCCGTTTCATTTGAAACGGCTTTTGTATTATTACAAAATGATTTGGAATTAATCATTGTGGTGTTTTTCGATTTCTGCAATATCTTCTTTTTTCATAGTATCAACCAATACTGGTGTTGCAATGAATAAAGATGAATAAGTACCAACAACAATACCAATTAACATAGCAAATACAAATCCTCGGATTGAATCGCCACCAAAGATGAACATGATAAGTAATACCATAATCATTGTTAATGATGTATTCAATGTTCTTGAAAGGGTAGTGTTGATAGATGCATTTACAATTTGTTTGAATGTTCCAGGATATTTGCTATCAAGAAATTCACGAATTCTGTCAAATACAATTACAGTGTCGTTCATCGAGTATCCAATTACTGTAAGGATAGCTGCGATAAAGTGCTGGTCGATTTCCATGTGGAAAGGCATGAATTTGTATGTAAGCGAATAGAGACCTAATACAAAGATTACATCGTGTAGTACCGCTGCGATAGCACCCAATGAATATTGCCATTTACGGAATGAAATTACTAAATACAAACCAACAACCAACATGGCTCCTAATACTGCCCAATATGCATTGGTTTTGATATCAGCAGAGATTGAAGGACCTACTTTTTCTGATTGTAATACGCCTAAAGATTTTCCGTCATAAGCACTTACAAATTGATCGTAAGACATATTAGGATAATATTTTTTCAAAGCGTTGTATAATTTTTCATTTACTTCTTTATCGATAGCTGTAGATTCGTCTTCGATTTTGTATTTTGTAGTAATTTTTAATTGATTTTCGCTACCAAATACTTTTGCTTCCGCTTGACCAAATACGGCAGTCAATTCTTTTGAAATTTGCGAAGCATCTACATTTTTGTCAAATTTAACTTGGAAAGTTCTTCCTCCAACAAAATCAATACCTTGATCGAAACCATTAGTGAAGAAAGAAATACAACTTACAATAACTACAGTTGTAGAAATGATGTATGTCCATTTTTTCATACCAACAACATCGATGTTGAAACCTGTAAACCAGTTTTTAGACAATGATGTAGTGAAAGTTAATTCTTTGTGGTTTTCGATATCTTTATCAATAAATAAACGAGCAATGAAGATTGATGTAAATAATGAAGTAAAGATACCAATCAATAAGGTAAGTGCAAATCCTTGAATTAATCCTGTACCAAAGATAAATAAGATAGCACCTGTTAAAATGTGTGTAACGTTTGCATCAATGATAGAGCGCATAGCACCTTTCCAACCATAAGCAATTTGAACTGCTTCGGCAAGGGTTTTGCCAGCACGCAATTCCTCTTTGGCTCTTTCATAAATAATAATGTTGGCATCTACAGCAGTACCCAATGTTAATACGATACCTGCAATACCTGGCAATGTTAATACAAAACCAAAACTTGCCATTACACCAAATAAGAATAATAAGTTTACGATAAGAGCAACATTGGCATACCAACCTGCTTTACCATAATAAACCACCATCCATAAGCATACTAATAATAATCCGATGATAGATGAAATTGTACCAGCGTCAATAGCTTGTTGTCCTAATGATGGACCAACTACTGTTTGTTGAATAATATCAGCTTTGGCAGGTAATTTACCAGCACGTAATACATTGGCTAAGTCTTTGGTTTCTTCGATAGAGAAGTTACCCGAAATTTCTGAACGACCACCAGCAATAGGTCCACTGCTTACACCTGGTGCAGAATACACTACATTATCCATAGTGATAGCAATAGCACTCTTATCTGTATAAGCTTTACCAGTCATTTCTTCCCAAGTACGAGCCCCTTGTGTATTCATCTGCATAGAAACTGCAGGTTTACCAAGTTGGTCGTATGTATCAGATGCATCTACAATTACATTTCCGGCAAGTGGTGCTTTGTTGTCTTTGTTTCCTTTAAGAGCATATAATTGGAAAGTTTCAGTAACTTTTTTAGTTTTTTCATCTACTGATTCTTCTGGTTTGCTCCAAGCAAATTTTACAAATCTTTTATCAGCAGGAATAAGTGCTTTGATATCTGCTCTTTTTAAATAAGCATTTACTTTGGCAGTATCGGCAGCTTTTACGATACCAACAATTGGACTTCCTTGTATTGGAGCTAATACATCAAATAAAGGATTGCTTCCTTTTTTGGTATCAACTTTTTCTTTTTTATCAGTAATTAAAGAATCTAAAGATGCACTTTTAGTTTCTTTTGCAGCAACTGAATTTACAGAAGCTTTTAAAACTTCGTTAGCATCTGATAAAAATTTCATTAATTCATCAGATTTGTAAGTTTCCCAAAACTCTAATTGTGCAGTTCCCGAAAGTAATTTGGTTACACGATCTACATCTTTAGCACCTGGTAATTCCACCAAGATACGTCCAGAGTTTCCTAACATTTGAATGTTTGGTTGTGATACTCCAAATTTATCGATACGTTTTCTTAGGACTTCATAAGCACTTTCTACAGATTCTTTAACTTTTTTGTCAATTACCGTTTTTACTTGTGATTCTGGTGTATCAAAAGCAATTTGGCCTTCCATATTTCTGTTAGCAAAAATACTTGGATCCGAAAGTTTTACAGTACCTTTTGACTCTGCATCAAAAACTCGGTAAAAAGCATCAAGATACGTTTCATTACCTTGTCTTTCTTTACTTGCTTTATCTAAAGCGCTTAAGAACACAGGATTTTTTGAATCATTAGATAATCCTTTTAATACATCTTTTACAGAAATTTGAAGTATTACGTTGATACCTCCTTCAAGGTCAAGCCCTTTGTTTATTTGGTTGTTGCTTACTTCTTCCCAAGTGAAATTTGTAAAACCTAAGCTAAAAACATCTTTCTTTTTTAATGAATTCAAATAATTTACTTCCAATTTGGTTTCATCGGGCATTTTATCCAAAGAAACTCCTTTGCTTTTGAATTCGTTAATTTTTGTTTGAGCAAAATTTTTAGCATCGTCTTTAATTCCACTGGCCACAAATGTGAACATTAATTGGTAGATACTTACCAGAGCAAATAAGATTGCAAAAAATTTAATTAGTCCTTTATTCTGCATTACTTTAAAAATTAATTAACTTTATAATTGCGAAAAAACACCTTAAAGTACTGATTGTTAATAAATCAGTGCTTTAAAACGCGTTTTCTGCTTTTTTTAAAACGTGCAAATATAGGATTATAGAAGGGATTAACAAATTTTATTATCGAAAAAATAATTACAATTTAATAAACTAATACTACAGTTGCATTTTTTAAGAATGAATATCTTTGTGCCGTAAAAGTTTACCTTATGATAAATCCGTCGGCAAATGGTTGGATAGCAAAATATTTTAAAGAACAAGAAATTGTATTAGATAGTGTTGCTTTTGATTATAACTTTTATGATAGTATTCGCAACACGGGTTTTGTCTACGGACATATCGTTTCTTTTCGTACACAGCCAGCTTTAGCTGTTTCGCAATATTCTGATGAAGAAAATTGTAAAATTGCCCTGCTTACAGTTTTGTATCAAACCTATTGTGTAACAATGCACAATACAAATCAAGTCGATTTTATAAAAAAAGTAGTTGTATTTTATAAGAAATTAGTGCCTAATAATTTAGAGATTTTATCTAAACTAATAGCAACTGCGCCAGAAAAAGAACTCGAAAAGATTTTAGACGAACGAGTTCAAACCAATAAAGATCTTATCAATCGGTATTTTTCGCATATCATTACCAATTCGCTTTTGTTTTTAGATGTGTTGGCATTTCATCATTTTTTAAAACACGACGAAATTTCGATAAAATACACCACTAAGTTTGAAGAAACCATTATGAAAACCGTTTCATTGGCACTTCATTCAAAACCAGAAAATTCATCGGAAGAAAAATTATTGATAAAATTTTTTGAAAGTTCTTTTAGAGAAACCAGATTCGAAAAAGTAACCATTTATAGTATTGAAGACATCAAAGTAACCGAATTTGAAGAAAAAATAGAACGCTATTATTTACTCGATTTGGTGTGTATGGTGCTGAATATTGATGGTGAAATTAATCAAGAAGAACAATACTTTTTGTACACTTTGGCAGCACATCTCAACATAGAAAAATCATGGGTAGATGCAGGATTAACAACTATTGCCGATTTTGTAAAAGAAAATAAAAGCGAAATTCAATACTTTAAATATTCGCATCCGGTAAAACATTTCTATGACCAAACCACCGATAATATTCAGTTATTATTAAAAAGAAACAAAAAAAGATTGGTACAAGAAATTTACGAAAGCAAAGAATTGATGCAATTATTAACCAAATCTACCAAAGAAAAACTATCAAAAGAAGAAAAAAAGAAAGTGCGAAAACAATTGTTGGATATTTGTAAAACCATTCCGTCATTAACGATTTTCTTGTTGCCAGGTGGCGGGTTGTTGCTTCCTATTGTTTTGAAATTTATTCCAAATTTGTTGCCTTCATCTTTTAATGAAAACTTGGAATCGTGATTGTTGTTGATATAAAAAAATCTCCTACGAAGTTGCGCATCTTTGAAGAATAAGATGTAAGAATTTGTGAGCTAATGGTTAGATTTATTAAGAATCAATAAAAACTTTTTTAAATTTATCCATAACTGCAATTGGTGAAAATTCTTTAGTATAACAATCCCAATCTAATTCTGGTTTTGGTGTAAAAGTGTTTAAAAGATTGTATAAGCTATTAGTATCTTCGTATAACAATGCTTTTTTACCCAAAATATCTAAATGCGATTTTTCTTCACTGTTTTTAAATGGTTATTAATTAATTTCTTATTTAACAACAAGTGAAGAAGTGTTAAAGGTTTGTGAATTGGTATTTTCTATTTTATAAAAAATTTTAATTTTTTTTTGAATAAGATGCTCTTATAAGACCTTTTCTAAAAAAAGGTGGTGATAACTTATCATAAATAAAAAGCATATTATTTTTAGAAAAAGAAAAATCGATTTTATTTTTATTAAATAGATCTGATAAAATTTTAGCATCGTTATTGTTGTGATAAGTACAGGCAGCTATTTTTAAGTTATTTTGTTTTTTTATAAAATTAATAGAACTATTTATTACATTAATCTCTTCACCTTCTATATCCATTTTAATAAAGTTTACTTCTTTATTTTCAAAAAATGATTCAAGAGTAATATTATTGTTATTATTGTTATCCGACACATATTTATTAATAATTTCAACTTTATCTTTCCAAGGTGCAAAAGTACATTGTAAAGCTTCAATCCATTGAGGTTCCGTTTCAAATAAATATACTTTTTTTACTTTTTCTATGTTTGCTAAGGCAAAGTTACCCTCGGCGGCACCAATATCTAATAATATATCACCCTCTTCTACTTTAAAATTATCATCAACATAACAATGTGCCGAATCTGGATCTTGTTCAACGCATGAGCAATTATAGACATTTTGAACTAGTTCGATAGTGTTATAATCACTTTTAAAATATAATTTTTTTCCTTCGTGAATTACGTAAAATAAGCCATTATTTTCATCTTTAAACACCACAACTTCTTTTTCATTATACTTTTCCACAAATTTATTAGGGAAAACATAGGAGTGCATATTATTTTTTGATGATTGATGATTTAAATATTCTAATTCACTATGGTATTTTTTTGTAAACTCAGGATGCTTTTTTGCATAGGAATTCATTTTTTTTAATAAAGGTTCAACGTTACCTTCATCTTTCCAGTCAAAATAGTATGGTTTTAAAAGGTTTTGTATTATTTTCTTTAATTTCATCTATTTATTTTTTAAAAATTTTAGTAAAAATATTTTTCTTTTTTTTATTCCAATTTGATTGCATTACAACACCTATATAATTTTCTTTCAAAAGTTCCATTGTGTAACCATTTTTTATAAAATCCTTGTATTGTTTTTCATAATGAAATACTTTGAATAACGGCTCTCGAGGATATATATCAATTTTTTTACTAAAAAGCAACCATTCTCCATACCATGTAAATTCACTGGGTATTTCGTTTATTATATCTGGAAAAGTTTTATTTTCACTTTTTAAATATTCATCTTCAAAAGATTTCCATACCTTAGTAGACCATATTACAGGGCTTGGTCCAAAGTCGTAACAAACACCACTTCTATTAAATTTAGCCATTACATTTCTGCTAATGTTGTAGAAATATTCTTTAGGATTACCTTTTAGATATTTTAAATTAACATCTGTCCAATTAAATAATTCTTTTTGCTCATGAAACAAGGTATATGGAATTGAATCGTTATACATAAAATCAGATATATAAAAATCTCTGATAAAATAAGAATCAGAATCTAAACATACATAATTATTAGTAATATTAAGTTTGTGTACTTGGGATTTAATAACTTGCTGATAGCGCCAGCCATCTTTTTCATCACAGGCAACAATATCACTATCAGGAATAATATGAAGATTAGGGAATGAATCTTTAAAAAATAAATAATCTTCACTATTAACAGATACCAAAACAGGGATTGAATCTTTATTATATTTGCTAATTGATTCTATAAGTTTTTTGAAGGGGATTAAATCATTTTTATAGGTTTTAACGAATAAAATCAAGTTTTCCATTGGAATAAAAATATTACTTTATATACAAACTTACTTATATTTGTCTATTAATAAAAATAAATTTTGAAAAATCTTTCTATACTTATATTAAACTATAATAGTAGTGAAAAAGTAATTTCACAACTCGAAAGTTTGACTAATCAGGGATTGGATAAAAATATTTTTCTTGTCATTGATAATAATTCTTTAGACGGAAAACCTTTAGAAGAATATTGTTTGAATAACAATTTTAGATTCTTACAAACATTTGAAAACAAGGGTTATGCCTATGGGAATAACTTGGCTATAAAAAAAGAACTTGCAAATAATAAAGAATATTTTTTAATACTCAATCCGGATATCGAAATTGATTTTCTTACAATTAATACCCTTTATGAAAAAATAAGCTCTCAACTCCAAATTGGTGCTATTGGTTGCAGAATTTGTGATAAATTTCAGAGAGATTTAATTTATTCAGATGGTGGATTATTATTTCCTGAATTTGGTTTTCGTGGCGATCATGTAAACAATAACAAGTTTATTAAAGAAGTTACTATACTTGAAGTGAATAGGGAATTTGATTATGTAAATGGGAGTGTTTTTATGTTTTCTAAGGAGGCTTTAAAGCAAAATGGTTTCATGCGTGAAGATTTTTTTATGTATTACGAAGAATCAGAATGGTGTTATAGATTAAATATAAGGACTAATTTAGAAATGGTAATTCTTACCAATGTTAATGCCTATCACGAAAACAGTATCAAAGGCAAACTTTACCATTACTATATGGCACGAAACAGAATATGGTTTTGTAAACTTTATGATTCGAATTTAGAGATTGCGAAAAAAGAAATTAAAAAGGAAATGAAAAGATTTTTGTTTAGCAAAAGAAACAAAACGTATTTAAAATTTGGTCTATTTTTTAGTGTATTAAAAGGATATTATGCAGGATTAAATCAAGAAGTTGAATTTAATAATTTTGATAAATTAACATAATGAGAGTGCTTTATTTTTACCCCGAAAATCCACTGCATTTAACACAAGGAAACAATGCAAGAGCATTTTCTCTATTAAACTATTTTAAGAATAGAAACATTGATGTTGATTTTGTGGGAGAAGAAACAGAAATTTTCTGTAATAATCAATTGCAAGAACTTAAAGATAAAAGTTTAATAAAGGGAGGATATTTAATACCAAGATTTAGAAAAAGTAAAAATCAAATTAGCTATTTTTTTAAATACTCACTCGTAAATAAAATTTTAGGTAGACCAAAACGATTTTATAATGTAAAACCTGGTGTTCAAGCAAAATTTAATGAAATATTAAAAGCGAATAAATATGATGTCATTCTAATTTCTTATGCTTGTTGGGCAAGTTTGGTTATAGATAATCCTTATCTAAAAAATGCAAAACTAATAGTAGATACACACGATTTTTTAACATCGCAATTTCAAAACACCAAAGATTTTAAATTAGGGAAATTCTTCGAAACAGAGATTAATTTATTAAAAAAATTTAATACAGTTTTAGTAATTTCGGTAGAAGAAAAATACCTATTCAGTCAATTTTGTAAAAATAGCAAAGTTGCTATAGCAACGCATTCATTACAAAACAAATCGATTATTAAAAAACATAATCCAAAATACGATATTATTTATGTAGCCAGTGCAAACGACCATAACGTTAAAGCGGCAAAATGGTTTTTTAATGAGGTGTATTCGCTTCTTTCTAAGGACATCTCTATTTTAGTTGTCGGTAAGGTTTCAGAACATATTCCAAATTTTCAAAATGTAGAAAAAATAGTTTTTGTCGGAGAATTAGATGAAGTGTATACTCAATCAAAAATAGCTATTTGCCCAATGCTTAGCGGTACAGGTTTAAAAATAAAAGTGGTAGAAGCATTATCTTTTGGGCTTCCTGTGGTATGCAATGAAGCAGGAGTTGACGGTTTAATGAATAAAAATAACAACGGTTGTTTGGTAACTAATGATGCTGCAGTTTTTGCAGAAAATATTACAAATTTACTTTCAAATTCAGATTTTTATGTGAAAATTCAAAATGAAGCAAATCGTTATTTTTATGAAAATCACGCTACCGAAACACAATACAAAATTTTAGACACAGTATTTTTGCAATGAAAAAGCCAAACAAAATAAAAGTAGAATTGACAAAATTTTTCCTTAAAAGATTTAATAAAGAAAAATATCAACTCTACAAACAAAAAATAAAAGACGATTCACTAGTTTATAATTTTGAAAATTCATTTCGCACCAAAATTGAGAGCATTCAAACAGTTCTTCAAGAAAAGCAAGTAATAAATTTTAAACATTCTGGGCACATGGGCGATTTAATTTATGCGCTGCCTGTAATAAAAGAAATTGCCAAAATTAAAAAGTGTAATCTATATATAAGAACTAATCATTCTTTAGGGAAAAAGGGATATTATAAGCATCCGTCTGGAAATGTTATGATATCGCAAAGAATGTATAATATGGTTGTACCACTTCTTGAAAATCAAGAATATATCAACAAAGTTTCAAGTTGGAATAACGAATCAATTGATATTGATTTGGATTTATTTAGAGAATTTCCTTTTACCAATGATTTTCATTCTGTTCGTTGGTATTATCACATCACTGGGCAATTTCCTGATATGAATTTGCCAAGTATTCATGTTGATTCTATAGATAAATTTTCAGATAAAATAGCTGTTGTACGAACTTTTCGAGGAAGAAATCCATTGGTAAGTTATTCATTTTTAAAAGATTATAAAAACATTTTGTTTTTAGGAACAAAAGATGAATTTGATGATTTTAAAATAACTGTTCCCAACGCAGAATTTTATGATGTAAAAGATTTCTTGGAATTGGCACAAATTATGAAATCAGTAAAATTTGTTATAACAAATCAAACTTTTGCATTTGCACTTGCCGAATGTTTAAAAATAAACAGAATTCTTGAAGCAAATCCGTTTATACCAGCGGTTTTTCCAATAGGTGGTAAAGGCGTAGATTTTTATTTTCAAAATCAATTCGAAAAATTTGTAAAAGAATTTAACGATTAATGTATGGTGGAAATTTTCTGTTTCATTTTCAAAGAATCGCTTAGTGGTGCGCCTTTGAGTAATGTTTTTAATATTGGAAAGTATTTGGGTTTAAAAATACATTTAAACAAAAACTGAAGTCGTAATTTGTTTAAAATAATTTGATACCAAAACCAACCGTAATGTTTTTTGATAATATAAAGAAACGAAATTTTTAATTCTTTTTTGATGGCAACACTCTGTGGCGTACTTTTTCCGTGATAATGAATAAATTGCGCTTCAGGAATTAAATAAGCATATTTATCAATTTTTAGCAAGCGTTTGCACAAATCGGTTTCTTCATAATAAAGAAATATATTGGTGTCAAATCCGCCAACAGCATCAAAATCTACAGCTCGGCACATCATAAAACTACCCGAAACAAATTGTCCGCGTTGCGGATTAGTATATTTTTTTGTTCGATTAATGTATTTCTTCGAATTTATTTTTTCTAATAATTTTCTTCCGAATATTTCTTTTTGAGGCGATGCAAAATGGTCTAAAGTTGGTAGCAAATCTCCATTTTCTTTAAAACACATCGGGCCACAAATTCCAAAGTTGGTGTGTTTTTCCATTTCGTTTTTTATAACTGAAATACAGTCGTTTAACAAGATGGAATCGTTATTTATAAAAGCATAATAGGTTGCATTGGCATGTTGAACTCCAAGCATATTACCACCACCAAATCCAAGATTTATTTTACTTCGAATCAATGAAATCAATGGGTTATCAAGTTGATTTATTTTGGTTTGCAACGAAAAAAAATCTTCGTTTTCGCTAGCGTTATCTATAATAATTATTTGATAATCGATATTTTTTGAGGTATTTTCAATAATGCTCTCTACACAATTTATTGTATATTCAGATGAATTGTAGTTGATAATAATAATTGCAACTTCTTTCATTATAGATATTGATTTACACCTTTTTTTATTGAAATAATTTTGTTTTCTCGAGCAAAATCTTCGATAGCATCGTTCTGACTAATATGACTTTTGTCTTGTTCTTTATGATAGATATGATAGGCTAGGGCTACATTTTTTAATCGTTTACCTTTTATTCCTAAGTTGTGTAAACGCTGAATAAGTTCGCTGTCGTCTACGCCCCAACCGAAAAGTTCTTCATTAAAACCATTTACTTTTATAAAATCTTCTTTCCAAAATGACATATTACAACCGCGAAGTTTTTTTGAGATTATTTCATGAGTTTTTTCAAAATTCATCATAAAGGGTAATCGCAATGTTCGATTTCTTTTTTTAATTCCTTTCGAAAAATAATGAAAATCAATCATTTTATTTTGTAAAATGGTTTTCAGAATTTTTTGTTGAATATTAACTCTAGAACCAAATAAATATAAGCCTTTTTGGGCATAATGCAAGTGATCTTTTATAAAATCTTTATGCATAATAATATCGCCATCTATTTCAATAATGTAATCATAGCTCGATTTTGCGATGGCTTTATTCATTATAGCTGGCTTTTGGTTGCCATTATCTTCATGCCATACATGAATAATTGGTATTGGGAAATTTGCTTGAAATTTTTGAATTAAAGCGGTTGTTTCTGGTTTTGAACCATCGTCGGCAATAATAATTTCATTGGGTAAAACAGATTGTCTTTTGGCGCTTAGTAATAGTAATTCTAAGGCTTCGGGCCAATTATAGGTAGGAGTTACTAATGAACAGGTTATCTTTTTCATTACTCAATTTTTCTATACATCATCCACAACTGCAAATATCTTTTAAATACCGAAAAGGAATGAACATAAGCCAAAATAAATCCTTCTTTACCGTCTAAAATTCCTAATCTAAAAAAATATTGCCACAAAAAACGATATAACGGTCTGATAATAAAATGATAAGCATTTGGCTTTACTCCTTTTTCGAATAAATTGGTAGCTTGTAACTGACTGTATTTGTTTAATTTATCGTTGTAATTATCAAAACTCTTATAGCTATAATGATTTAAAGTATTTTTTAGTTTAGCAACATGGCCGTTGGCAGCAACTTTTTCGTGCACCAAACCTTTAAAATCACAAAAATTCTTATTAAAACAACGTATAACCTTATCGTTTTGCCAACCTCCAAATTTGATGAGTTTACCCATAAAATAATAGTTTCTTCTAACAGAATATGCTACATTTTTTCCGGGATTATTTACATTGGATACAATTTCGTTTTTTAATTTTTCGGAAACAATTTCATCTAAATCAAAAAATAAAATCCAGTCGTTTTTTGCTTGTTTAATCCCAAAATTTCGTTGATCCGAAAAGTTTTCAAATGTGTGTTCAATTACTTTTACGCCCATTTTTTGAGCAATAGCAACAGTATTATCGGTACTTCCAGAATCTATAAATATTATTTCGTCTACAAATGATAAACTTTCTACATAGCGTGCTACATTATCTTCTTCGTTTAATGTAATGGCTAATGCTGATATTTTTTGGCTCAAAGCAATTTTTTTATAGTAATTTAAGCAAATGTAATAAATTTACACTTTATAATTCATAAATTTTATTTATACAATGAGCAAATTACCAGTATTGATGTATCATAATTTTTCTACAAATGATTTGCTGAGCAAAGGACTTACTACTTCGGTTAAAAAATTTGAAGAACAATTACAGTATTTGGTTGCAAAAAATTATAATTTTCTTTTTGCTTCGGAAATAAATGACAATCGGGATTTAAATATAAAACAGATTGTTTTAACCTTTGACGATGTTACCGAAAATCAACTACTTATAATTGATTTGTTAAATAAATATAAAGCCAAAGCTACATTTTTTATACCGTTTGCCTATATAGGAAAAGCAGATGAATGGAATATTGGTTCAGAAAAAATCATGACTTTAGAGCAATTAAAATCTATTGATAGCAATTTTGTTGAGTTTGGTCATCATTCATTTTTGCACAAAAAATACGAAACAATGTCTGAAGATGAAATCAATGAAGATTTCGAAAAAAGTAATGAAATAATAGAAAAAAACGGTTTGAATGTAGCCAATATTTTGGCTTATCCGTATGGAAATTATCCAAAAAAAGAAAAAGAATTATTTTTTAAAATTTTGAAAAATAACAAAATTAATATGGCTTTTAGGATAGGAAATCGAGTAAATACATTGCCATTACAAAACAACTACGAAATTCAACGTATTGATATAAAGGGAGAATTTTCGATGACAAAATTTAAGTGGAAGATTCGCTTTGGTAAATTAATTTGAGTTTTTTTCTAACAAAATTAGTTTAACATATCTAGAAAAAACCCCATAGGCATTAATACTTGCTAATGCCAAACCTGGAATTCCGTCTTTAAATCCACGCTTTAGAAAATAATACGAGAAAAAACGGTAGATTGGTTTAAAGAATAAATGGAAAAAAGTTACTTTTTTCTTTTTTCTTTTTAATTCGCCAGCCTGAAACCAAGCATACGAATCTTTTTTGTGTAACCAATGAAACAAATTCTTGTATGTGTAATGAATCATAAGATTTTTTAAAACACCAATTTTGCCATCGATGATTAATTTTTCATGAACATCGCCAGTAAATTTCACATCTTGGTTCTTTACCAATCGTAATACAGTATCAATTTTTTGGTACAAAAATCGGTTAAAATAAAAATGAACAAACTTTATTTTATATCCCGAAAATTCTGTTTGTTGTATGGCTTTTAAAATTTCAATTTTTAGTTTTTGAGTAACACGTTCATCGGCATCTAAAAAAAGTATCCAATCGCCTTCGGCATAAGTAATTGCGTGGTTTTTTTGATTTGAAAAAGTATCAAATTTACGTTCTATAACCGTGCAGCCTTTTGCGATTGCAATTTCTTTGGTTTTATCGGTACTATAAGAATCGATTACAATAATTTGATCTGCAAAATCAACTGATTTAATGGCGTCTTCAATATAATTTTCCTCATTATAAGCAGGAATTATTACCGTAAGTTTATTCATAAAAATTGAATATGATTTACAAAATTAATAAAAATATTTACCTTTGCTACCTATGAAACCTAATATTTCAATAATAATAAGCACATACAATTCGCCAGATTGGTTAGAAAAAGTAATCCTGGGTTACAACACGCAAACCTATCGCAATTTTGAAATGGTAATTGCAGATGATGGCTCTCGAGAGGAAACAAAACAGCGAATAGATTCTTTACGCAGCGAGGTTTTTTTTCCAATAATTCATGTGTGGCACGAAGACAGAGGTTTTCAAAAATCAGAAATATTAAATAAAGCAATTTTGCAATGCACCACCGATTATATTCTTATGTCTGACGGTGATTGTATTCCGCAAACAAATTTTGTAGAAGTGCACATAAAGTACAGAGAAGAAGGCTATTTCCTTTCGGGTGGTTACTACAAGTTACCGATGGATTTATCGGAAAAAATAAGCAAAAAGAATATCTACTCTGGGCAATGTTTTGAGATTAAATGGCTCAAAAAACATGGAATTAAAACAAATTTCAAAAACAATAAAATAGAAAGCGGTAGCTTTAAAAGTTGGTTACTCAACTTACTTACTCCAACAACTCCAAGTTGGAACGGGCATAACGCATCGGGTTGGAAATCAGATATTGTAGCAATTAATGGTTTTGATGAGCGTATGCAATACGGCGGACAAGACCGAGAATTGGGCGAAAGATTGGTAAACAAAGGAATAAAACCCAAGCAAATTCGCTATAGCACCGTTTGCTTGCATTTAGACCATCCACGAGGATACGCAGTAAAAGAATCGATTGAAAAAAACAAAAAAATTAGAAGTGAAACCAAAAAGTTCAAGAAATTCTGGACAGATTTTGGTATCGTAAAGTCTAATTCTTAACAGGTAAATATTCTGATAAAAACATTTTTAGCTCAGGAATAATAATTTCTGGAGTTAATTCTTTGTACAAAATAGTTGGATTTTTTTCAATTTCTTTTCTTTTCTCGAACGAAAATTCATCAAAAAGTTCTGGTTTTTTTTCACGTAAGTGAATAGAAAAATGTTTTTTTCCATCTTCAAAACTCGCCCAATGTTCTTTATTTACATAAGGCGAAAAAATTGTAAACGTAGGTTTGTCTAATGCTTTTGCAATATGAACTGCACCACCTTCATTAGAAACCAAAACATCGCATTGATTCATTAATACAGCAAAATCTCGAATAGAATCGGCATAAATATCTTGAATTATAGCCTCTTTATTTTGGCATAAGTTGTAAATTTTATCTGCTTCAGATTGCTGATTGGGAGCATAATTGAAAAGAACTAAATAATCAAATTGTGATGTTATAAAATCCGAAATTTCGGCAACATATTCATACGGCATCGATTTTTGAGGTGTACTACCCAAAATGCCCAACATTACTACTTTTTTGTTTTTGTATTTATCTGGTAAAGTTTTATTTTTTTCGGCATCGGTTAAGAAAATTTTTGGTTCATAATCGATAGCTGTAAAGGTATCAACTTGTTGCATTAAATGAATTCTATCTTCAATGGCTTTACCACAAATCTGCGTTTTTTGTTCTAAAATAGCTACCGGATGCGTGTAATAGCCTAAATTCCCCAACTTTTTTCGGCTTTTATGCCCAACTGTAATTTTTGCACCACCAAATTTGCAAATCAAACGGCTTTGAAGTTTTGAATACGGATCAAAAATAATATCGTATTTTTCATTACGTACTTCTCGAATGAGTTTGTAAAGATTTTTTAATTTTTTTAATTCTATTTCATTCAACGAAATAATTTTATCAATATTCGGATTATTCAAAATTACACCATGTGTAAATTCATACGCCATAAGGTGAACAATACTATCGGGATATTTTTTTTTATAATTATTAGCAATTACCGAACTAATGAGTACATCGCCAATTCTTTTATTTTGAATGATAAGAATTTTTTTCATTTTCTTAATTTTGGCACAAAGTACTATTTTTTTATACTTTTACCCAAATATAATTTGTAATTGTGCCTTTAGAAATTCATCAAAATTATTTAGACCAAAAAACTGAAATTGAAAACATAATTCAAAATTATTCCTCTACAGGAAAAATTTTGGTTGAAGGTTCAAGAAATACAATAAAGATTTTTCAAATTTCTACCGAGAAATTATCTGTAAAATATTTTAAAAAACCTGGATTTATAAAAGGCATCATCTATTCATTTTTCAGAAAAAGCAAGGCAAAACGATCGTATGAATATGCGAATTATTTGTTGCAACATACTATAAAAACGCCGTTTCCTATAGCTTATTTTGAAGAAAGAAATTCGTTTGGATTTTTAGGAGAAAGTTTTTATGTATGCAATCATATCGACTATGATTTTACGATTCGAGAATTGATTCATGATCCGCTTTTTCCGGAACGCGATGAAATTATCAGACAGTTTACAGCTTTTACTTTTTTATTGCATGAAGCTCGAGTGAATTTTTTGGATCATTCACCAGGAAATACTTTAATCAAAAAAATTGCCGCTAATCAATACGAATTTTATCTGATAGATTTGAATCGGATGAAATTTCAAGACATGAATTTGGAATTGCGTATGGACAATTTCAAAAAAATGTGGCTTTCTAAGAAAATGCTTCAAGTAGTTGCCAAGAAATACGCCGAATTATATGGCAAACCCGAAAGCGAATTACTGCCAATTTTAATGAAAACTTCGGAAGATTTTAAACGAAAAATCAACAAGAAAAAATGGCTAAAACGAAAAATGGGTAAACGCTAATTTATCGAAACATATCCATTCCAGGTATATTTGGCATGCCATCTTTGGCAACAGCCGCCAACTCGGTTTCATTTATATTTCCAGCTTTTTCGATTGCTTTATTGAGTACAGTAACCAAATAATCTTCGAGCATTTCTTTATCCTGAAGTAATTCGTTATTTATAGTGATGTTTTTTATTTTTCGGTTGGCAGTTAAGGTTACTTCCAACAAATTATCGCTACTTTTTTCGTCTATTAATACAGTGTCAAGACGTTTTTTTGTCTCTTCTATTTTTTGTTGGGTTTCTTTAAGTTTACCCATCATACCCATCAAATCGCCAAACATAGCTATTATTTTAAATTTTTGTTTTGCAAATGTACTAAAATGTGAAGCGGTTCTGAAATTACTTTTGTACCGTATTTAACTTACTGTTTTTATAACTAAAATTAAAATAAATTAATAAGCCTATTGCCAACCAAATTGTAAAATAAATCCAGTTCCAAATAGTGAGTTGCGCCATCATATACAAGCAACATATTAATCCTAACATCGGAATTAATGATAAATTTTCTCGCCAAGCCCAAATCATAAATCCGAATAATGATATAAAGAAAATCCACATCGGAATTTTGTGTTTGAATAAACTAAAACCACTTTCGTAAACTTTATCTTTTGCAATAGGTGCCGATGCCATTACGGTTTCGTAGGTGCCATCTTCTATTTTTTTGCTTAATAATAATTCTAAGTCATCAAGCGAACTTTTTTCTTGAGGAACAAGATAATGGTGTAATTCTGAAATTTCGTTTTTATCTAAACTACTAATAATTTCAGAAGGTGTACGAAACTGTTGTTCATTAAAAATAAAATCGGTAGTTTCTTTTTTAAATTTTATAAAAGCAATAGAAATTCCGGCTAAAAATAATATTGGCAAAATAAATTTCGAATTAATATACGGCGTTTTGAATTTGCCACGCGGCACATCTTTTTTGTTTTGAAGCACCAAAACACCTGCACAAACCAAAACAAATGCAAACAGGGTGCCAATACTGCACAAATCGGTAACCATAGTAAGATTAAGGAATAGGGCAGGGATAGCCACTACAAATCCAGTTACAATAGTGGCATACGATGGTGTTTTATATTTTGGATGAATTTTTGAAAATCTTTTGGGTAATAAACCATCGCGGCTCATGCTCATCCAAATACGTGGTTGTCCCATTTGAAAAACCAAAAGCACACTTGCCATTGCTACTACGGCACTCACAGCGATAACACCCGATAACCATTTTAGATTGAGTTTTTCGAATACAAATGCCAACGGATCGCCAACATTTAAATAAGAATATTTAACCATTCCTGTTAATACCAAAGCGATAGCGATATACAAGATGGTACAAATAATGATTGCCCACATCATACCACGAGGCAAGTCGCGTTGCGGATTTTCGCATTCTTCGGCTGTGGTAGAAATAGCATCAAAACCAATATAAGCAAAGAATACTGCCGAAACACCTTTGAGAACGCCACCAACACCGTTTGGTGCAAAAGGATTCCAGTTGTTTGTATCTACATAAAAAACACCGACTGCTATTACTAAAAGAATGATACACAGTTTTACAACCACCATAAGATTGCTGGCGTTACGAGATTCTTTCATACCTCGATATACCAAATAAGTAATTAGAATAATGATAAGTAATGCTGGTAAATCGGCTACAAAATGGAAATTTCCAAGAGTAGGAGCAGTGGTCCAAGCTGTGTGTGCATATTGCAAGCCTTCGGGTAAATTTTGAAAGGTTTTACCGCTATTCATTAGTGCTACGGCTTCGGTGTAACCTTTGGAAGCGGTAAGATAATCCATTTGTATCCATTGTGGCAGATGCACGCCACTACTTTCTAATAATCCTGTGAAATAATCGCTCCACGAAATAGCAACGGTTATATTACCAATGGCATATTCCATTATCAATGCCCAACCGATAATCCAAGCTACAATTTCGCCAAATGCCACATAGGAATAGGTGTATGCACTACCCGAAACTGGCACCATTGAGGCAAATTCGGCATAGGCAAAGGCGGCAAAACCACAAGCTATAGCCGTAAACAAAAAAAGAAAAATAACAGCTGGTCCACCATCGGCACTGGCTTTACCAATGGTGCTAAAAATTCCTGCTCCAATAATAGCAGCAATACCAAAAGCTGTTAAATCGCGAGCGCGTAAATGTTTGCCTAATGAATGATGTCCTTCTGAATCAGCGTTTGAAACTTGCTTGAGTATGTCGTGTACATTTTTTTTTCGGAATAAACTAGAAAAATTCATTATTTGCTTTTTTGTTGAATGTAACAAACATACACATTTTTTTTGTCGGATAGTTAAAGTTGTTTACTTTTTGCTAAAAGTAATTTTTGTAAAATTGTATAGTTTCTTTGTATTCAATATTTTTAAATATGATTACTAAATTTTTATCTCTCAAAATTATTACAAAAACGAAAATACACTGAAACGTAGCTTTTATATTATAAATCTTTACGTTTATTCATTTGTATTAAAAGCTACTAGTTTTTAGTATAAATTTGGACTGATAAAAATTACATTAAGAATTAAAATTGAAATAATATGAAAAAGAATTTATTGATAGCATCAGTTTTACTCAATATTTCGTTTATGAGTGCGCAAACATTAGAATCGGGAAGCCACAGTACAGCGGGGTATATCAAAAGCGACGGTACCATCGAAAATAGTAGTCATGCTACTGTGGGTTATATTAAAAGTAATGGTACTGTTGAAAACAAAAGTCATAGCACTATTGGATATATCAAAAGCGATGGTACTATCGAAAACGGAAGCCATTCTACGGTAGGTTATGTAAAAAGTAATGGAACGGTAGAAAGCAGCAGTCACTCAACCCTTGGTTATATTAAAGACAACGGAACAGTAGAAAACAGTAGTCATAGTACTATTGGATATGCCAACGGTGTGAAAAAAGAATGGGCAGCTGTAGTTTTTTTCTTTTTTAAAATAGATTAATATTACTAATAACTTTTATAAATAATAAGCAATGGGAACATTTGGATTAATTTTAATGATTGGCGGATTTGTTGGTGCTGCTTGGGCTGGAGTCGTGTATTTGTTGTCTATGAGTGCTTTATTGGGAACAAAAATTTCCAAAAAAGTAGGAACGGCAAATGAAAACACCGATAGTTATATCGAGCAAGGAAAATCATTTTCGAATGCAATTCTTAAAAAACTAATTATAAGATTATTAGTTGGTTGTGTTGGTTGGGCAATGTTTTATTTTGCTACAGGACACGCTTAAAAATAATTTCTACCAAAAAATTAAAGCTCTTTACAATTTTGTTTTGAGCTTTAATAATTTATTAAAATGAATATGAAATATCCATTAAACTTATATCTTTTTTTTCTAATAATAAGCACAATTTCAGTATCTGCACAAAGAACAACTGTAGCAGATAAGTTTCTAAATTATTTGAATAATTATAAAAAAAAAGAATTAGCAACCATCATAACGCCCAATTTTAAAATCAACAGAACTTTTTCAAAAAAAATCACTGATAAAAGAGAATTTCTCGGCAATTATTTGGAAGAGTCTGAATCTTTCATTGCTAAATATAAAGTGATAAGCAAATCAATACAAAAAAATAAAAGCAAATATTTAGTAGAAGATCAATCGCAGTATTTAAAATTACTGGATGTGAAATTTCCAAAATGGAATCTGACCATTACAACGGTAACAGGAAAAGTAAGTTCAGTAACACTTGCACCAACCGATGATTATGATACGTATATTGCTGAGTTAAATTCAAAAATAGCAAAATTTAATTCTTGGATGCAAGAAGATCATCCAGAAACTGATTTAGAAAAAATTGGCATACCCGAAGTTTTAGAATATTTGCATAAATATGTAGAATCCAAAGGGATTTTAATGTCCAATTTGCAAAATTATGATGAAACTACTGGTAATGTGGAAATAGTGTCAAAAACCGATAACAATGCTATTTTTGATAATCTTACTTGTGTGCATCGAAATAAGCTAAATGAAGTGAAACGTGCCGCTTTTTATCCTTTTAACAAAGCCAAAAAAGTATTACTATTATCCTTTAATGATAAAAATTGGACATTTGAATATTATGTCAAAACCCCTAAAACAATCAATATTGATACAGCAAGAAACGTTAAACAACTTTCTAAAATAGAAATCAATAAACTCACAGATTTATGCTATAATTACGGATTTAAAAAATTAGAATTTGTTAAAACTATTAGAGAAGAAATTGCTTGTTCTGAATTGAAAAACGCCATCGTTTTTGTAGATAAAGACAATAAACCTTTTGAATATATCGTATTTTCGTTTGATTGTGATGAAGTAGAATTTAGCTCTGAAAAAGTTTCTTATGGAGACGAATGCACTACAAAGCGCGATCTTTTAAAACAATTTTTTATTGCAAATGGAATTTCAACCGAATAAAAATCAGATTAATAAACCATGAAAAAATATTTGTTTTTAACCACTTTTTTGTTTGGATTAATTGTATCGGCGCAACAAAAACCCATTTACTCTCGAATTAATATTGGCGATCCAAAACCACGTGTTGTAGATGCTGCAATTAAAGAATATCCTTTTTTTTTCAAAGGATTTTCGGTTGTTATCAATGATGAAGCAACAGATGAATTGGGAAACCACATGCTGATTGGAAGAATAAAAGCCTTGGTAAGAGATGAAAGTAAAAGAGATTCATTTATAAATAAATCATTAGATTTTTCAGTCGGATTTTATGACGATCATGCCATTATGATTTCAACCGATAAAAATTACAAAATTTTAAAAATCAGATTTACTTATCCAGCTCAAGTCATTAGTTACAACACAAAACTCAAAAAATTCATAATTGGAGCCAATGATTATGCTTACAATTCTGTAGAAGGACGTTATACAGGGAAATGGCAACCTATGATTGTTGTAGTAAGTTTAGACCAATACGGAAATGCATTTGCTATTAAAAATGACTATCCGTGTTTTTTAAAAAATTATATTATCGAAGATGATAAAATTCACATTTTAGCAGCGGTAGAAGAAAGTAAATACAACGAAAAGCTCGAAATTATTACGGTTGATTTAACTAAATTTCATGAAGATAAAGAAGTTTATTTACCAAAAATCTTAGATCCAGTTTCTAAAATAAACGCCAAAAATCAAGACTATGGTAGAATGGATATTTCAGCAATTTCTACAGTTGATTCGACCTACTATTTTTCAACATCAAATTTTAATTCAACAAAAATTATAAATCAAAACCGTGTCTATCAATTTGATGGTAAAGAATTAACAGAGCAAGAGGAGTCCAAATATTTTCTTTTTCGAGCAGCTTGTCATAACCCCGATTTGGTAAAAGTAAATGATTTTTATGCTATTTCGTCAAATGAATACATTTTTTTAAACAAAAATATTTTGGGCAAAGAAATGCAAATTGCAAAAACCAATGCCTATTTTGATATTATAAAAGATAAAAAAACCGATCTATTTAATAGTATCGATAATGGAAAAATGGTATTGCTATCCAATGGAACTATCGTGATACTTTCGCCCAATGAAACCAAAAATTGGTGTTATACTGTTTATAATTCCGAATTTGAAGTTTTAAAAAAAATAGATTCCAATCTTTCCACAAATTATTATCCTGGTAGATTAAAAGCTGTTTCAACTAATATTGAATGCTTTTTTTATGAAACTAAAGAAATGAATAATAATTCTATACTACAAATTGTAACAGTTAATTGATTGTTTTGGTACAATCTTAATAAACAAAACTTATAGCAAAATAAATTAATATAATTAAAAATAATATTGGCTTTTACCATAATCAGTATCTTTGCAATGTAAAAAATGAAATACTAATATTTAATACAAAAATTATGGCTTTAGTTGGAAAAAAATTCCCAGACATTACTGTAGACGCAATCTCTTTTATGGGAGATAATTTAAGAATCAATGTGCTTGAAGAAGCATTAAAAAACAAGAAAAAAGTGTTGCTTTTTTGGTATCCAAAAGATTTCACTTTTGTTTGTCCAACCGAGTTGCACGCTTTCCAATCGGCTTTACAAGAGTTTGAAAGTAAAAATACTATGGTTATTGGTGCATCGTGCGATACCAACGAAGTACATTTTGCATGGTTAAACACAGCAAAAAACAATGGCGGAATCGAAGGTGTAACCTATCCACTTTTGGCTGATACTACAAGAAATTTATCATCAGCTTTAGGTATTTTAGACATCGAAGCAGGCGAGTACAACGAAGATGTAGATGCTGTATTGCTCGAAGGTTCTAATGTTACTTACAGAGCTACATATCTTATTGATGAAGATGGAAAAATTTTCCACGAAAGCGTAAACGATATGCCATTAGGAAGAAATGTAAACGAATATTTGCGTTTGATTGATGCTTATTCGCACGTTCAAAAAAATGGTGAAGTTTGTCCGGCAAACTGGGAAAAAGGCAAAGAAGCTATGCAAGCCGACAGAAACAGTACTGCCGATTATTTAGCAAATCATTAATAAAATAATCAAATTTAAATTTCCAGATTCCAATGGAATTTAATCATTGGAGTTTGGAATTTATATAGTGATAAATAAAATTTAAAAGTATGTTTAGCGAATTACAACAAGACAATCTTCAAGAAATAGTAAATACAAACGATGTAGTGGTAGTACAATTCTCGGCATCATGGTGCGGAAATTGCCGAATTATGAAACCAAAGTTTAAAGTTTTGGCTTCACAACACGAAAATGTTCCGTTTCTAATAGTAGATGCCGAACAATTTCCAGAATCAAGAAAGCTAGCAAAAGTTGATAATTTACCAACATTTGCAGCATTCAAAAACGGAAAATTAGTAAACCAAACACAAACCAATAAAGCCGAAGTTTTAGCCGAATTGGTAGCAGAAGTTGTATAATTTTTTTAAAACGTATCGATTTCAAACCTGAAACTTGAAACTTGAAACTTGAAACCTGAAACCTGAAACCTGAAAAATGAAACTACCCGTTATAAAACACTTGGTGCAATTTATAGAAGATAATGACCAAGATTATATTATCGAAACAATTGAAACCCTCGAAAACCTTACCGAATTAGAATCACTCAAAGACGAAGAATTGGATGTTATTGCCGAGCTTATTTCTAATATGTACGGAGCTATCGAAGTAGATAAAATGATAAAACAAGGCAAAGATAAAAAAACGGCTCTCAACGATTTTATGAAACGTGTAATGGGTTCTATAGATAAATAAATTAGTTTTTTATTTGATTTTAACAACAATATTTCTTAAATTTATGCGTTATAAAAGTATAAAAAAGAGATAGTATGAGAAAATTAATTTTAACAACAGTAGTAATTATCAGCGGATTATTTTGTGTTCAAGCTCAGAAAATTTCAGATAACGCATTAGGACTTCGCTTAGGAGACAATGATGGTTTTGGTGGCGAAATTTCCTATCAAAAAGCATTTAAAGCAAACAACCGACTCGAATTTGACTTAGGTTGGCGTAATAGCAAAGATGTTGATGCCATAAAATTAGTAGGCTTATACCAATGGGTATGGAATATTGATGGTGGTTTTAACTGGTACGCAGGCGCTGGCGCAGGTTTAGGAACTTGGAGCTATAACATAAATGGTAATAAAGACAGTGGCGTTTATGCATTGGCTGCTGGCGATATCGGTATCGAATACAATTTTGATTTCCCATTGCAAATTTCGTTAGACTTTCGTCCCGAACTTTATTTGAATTCCAACGATTGGCGTTCCGACAGTTTTGGCCCCGATATAGCGCTGGGAATTCGATATAAATGGTAATAATATGAACTAAATAAGAAACTGTCTGCATTTTGTAGACAGTTTTTTTTGTTTAAAAATTTCCATTAATAAAATCTTAAATAACATAAAACATCAAATAAAAAAGTTTAGCTTTGCCAACTCAAAAAATGAAAATAATGAAAAAAATAATTGTAGTAGCTCTTGCAGCAATAAGTATAGTAAGCTGTAGCAAAGTAGGAAAAAATGAATATTTAATTTCTGGCGACGCCAAAGGAATGCCAAATGGCGAAATGATAATTTTACAAGTTCAAGACTCATCAGGAATGCCAAAATCTCTTGATACGGTAAAAATTAAAGACGGAAAATTTGAAATAAAAGGAAAAGTAGAAAGCCCAGAATTAGCTTATGTATTTTTTCCTAAAAAAAGTAACGGTTTTAGTCTTATCTTAGAAGAAGGCGAACTTAAAGCTGCTGTAAATAAAGACAGTATCAATACAACAGTTGTAAAAGGCTCACCAAATAATGATGAATTTTCAAAAATTTTCCCACAATTAAAAAAGTTTGGTGAAGAAAAAAGCAAATTCATGGCAAGCAACCAAGAGCGTTACCAAAAAGCTATGCAAGAAAGAAACATGGCAGAACTTGAGAAAATCAATCAAGAAATGATGAATGTTTACGAAAAAGCTTCAAAATATTCTAAAGATTATATTGCAAAAAATCAAAAATCATTCATTTCATTACTGTTAGTTAGTAATATTGTAAAAGTTGAAGAAGCAGAAAAAGCATTCAACGGATTAGATGAATCTATCAAAAAAACCAAATTCGGAAAACAATTAAAAGACGGATTAGCAAAAGCCAAAAAGCAAGAAGAAGCAGTAAAAGCAACTCCTGTTCCTGCTCCAGAAGCAGCACCAGTACAATAATCTGAGTAAAATATAAATAAAACCCAATTTTTTCAATACGATTAAATTGGGTTTTTTCATTTATAAAAAGCTAAAAGTTGGTTTCAAAGCGCAACTTTCATAAATTTGTTTTTATTAAAAAAATATGCCAAGAATTCTCGCTATAGATTACGGAAAAAAACGCACAGGAATTGCTGTAACCGATGATTTTCAAATCATCGCCTCTGGATTAACAACTGTGTCAACCGAAGAAATTTTTACTTTTCTAAAACACTATTTTGCAAAAGAAAATGTAGAAAGAGTCATTCTTGGCGAACCCAAAAACCTTAACGGTTCACCATCAGAAAGTGCCATTTTAATCAATCAATTTTTAGAGAAGTTTCAAAAAGAATTTCCCAAAATGCCCATCGAAAATGCCGATGAACGCTTTACATCCAAAATGGCTTTTCAAACAATGATAGATAGCGGACTCAAAAAAAAACAACGCCAAAACAAAGCTTTGATTGATGAAATTGCAGCTACAATTTTACTACAAGATTATTTATCAAGAAAAAGAATATAACTATGAAAAAAGAAATTGTATTAGTAGGAGCAGGCATTATGAGTGCAACTTTGGCAGTTTTTTTCAAAGAATTAATGCCAAATTGCAAAATTACAATTATAGAACGCCTTGATAAACCAGCGCAAGAAAGTTCCAATGCTTGGAATAATGCAGGTACAGGTCATTCGGGTTTTTGTGAATTAAACTATTGCGTAGAGCAACCCAACGGCACGGTTGATATAAAAAAAGCAACAAAAGTTACCGAACAGTTTGAGGTTTCTAAACAATTTTGGAGTTATTTGGTAACCAATAATAAAATACAAAACCCGCAAGATTTTATCCATGCAACGCCGCATATCAGTTTTGTTTGGGGCGACGAAAATGTAGCCTATCTTACTAAAAGATTCGAAGCAATGCAGCAAAATCCATTGTATCAAAATATTAAATTTTCAACAGATACTAACGAACTTGCTTCTTGGATGCCATTGGTTATGAAAAACCGAAATCCCGAAATTCCAGTAGCAGCAACCAAAATGGAAATAGGTTGCGATGTCAATTTCGGTGCGCTTACTCAAAAAATGATGGATTATTTAGCGGCATTAGAAAATGTTAGTATCAAGTACAATCACGAAGTAAAAGATATTCAAAAAGAAAATAATCTATGGAAAATCGAGATTGAAGATTTGCAAAACGAAGACACAAGTATCAAAACTGCCGATTTTGTTTTCATCGGAGCTGGTGGCGCATCGTTATTATTATTAGAAAAATCAGATATCAAAGAAGGTGAGGGCTATGCAGGTTTTCCTGTAAGTGGGCAATGGCTCAAATGCAAAAATCCATCAGTTATAGAAAAGCATGCAGCCAAAGTTTACGGCAAAGCCACAGTTGGCGCGCCGCCTATGTCGGTACCACATTTGGATACTCGTATAATAGACGGAAAAAAAGAATTGCTTTTTGGTCCGTTTGCTGGATTTTCTACCAAATTTTTGAAAAACGGTTCGTATCTCGATTTGATAAAATCATTAGAGTTCGAAAATATCATACCGCTACTTTCGGCAGGTTGGCACAATTTGGCACTTACCAAATATTTGGTAAAACAAGTTATGCAATCTGATGAAGAACGAATAGAGGCTTTACGCGAATATTATCCAGATGCAAACCCCGAAGATTGGGAATTGTTAGAGGCAGGACAACGGGTTCAAGTCATAAAAAAAGATGAAGAACAAGGCGGCGTTTTAGAATTCGGAACCGAAGTTATTACCAATAGCAAAGGAAATTTAGCAGCACTTTTAGGCGCATCACCTGGCGCATCAACAACGGTTGCTATTATGATAGATGTTTTACAAAAATGTTTTCCAGATGCTATGCAATCATCAATTTGGCAAGATAAAATCAAAGAAATGATTCCTTCGTTCGGACAAAAATTAGCCGAAAATCCAGAATTATTAGCTCAAGTAAGAACTAAAACGCAACAAGTTTTAGAATTAGAATAAATTTATTTATCAAAGACCATTTGTTAAATTTTAAGACGATATAGTGAGAACTTGTTTTCTTGAAGAATTAAAACCTTTTGATTAATTATGTTTTTGAACATCAGACACTTATGAAGATATTGTAACAATTTAAAAGCTGTTAATTAAATCTAATATTTTCTACGGAATTTCCATTATATCAATTAAAAACGCTTGATTTTTCCAATAGAGTTCAAACTCTATCGGATTTAAAAAGTTAAATTACTTTTTATTACTTTTAGGTTTCAACACTTTTTTCATACCCTCTAACTGTTTTCTTTCGTTGGCTTTTAATGGATATAAATGCGAAATTCCTGTTTTGTATGGGTTGGGAATATCATTCGATTGAAATTGTTCATACGCTTGGGCATTTCGAACAAAATACGGATCTAATAACAATGGTCTTCCTAACGCCACCAAATCGGCTCTTCCGTTTAAAATTATGGTATTAATCTGGTCGATATCTTGAATATAACCTGCTGTAATGGTTGGAATATGCACCGTATTTCGCACCAAATCAGAAAATGGTGTTTGCCACATTCTACCCGTATGCAGTTTTTGGTTGACAACGGTATTTCCTGTGGAAACATTGATGACATCTGCACCCGCATTTTTAAAAGCTGTAGCTATTGTGATCACATCTTCTTCGGAAATTCCATTTTCAGCCCAATCGGTTGCAGAAATTCGTACCGACATGGGCTTTTCCTTTGGAAAAACAGCACGCATTTCAATAAAAGCCCGTAATGGAAATTTCAATCTGTTTTCGATACTTCCTCCAAATTCATCGGTGCGAATATTGGTTAATGGCGAAAGAAAGGAAGCCAACAAAAATCCGTGATGCGCTTGTAGTTCAATCATGTCAAAACCTGCTTTGTTGGCGTTTTTGGTAGCCTGAACAAACTGCGCCGTAACTATATCCATATCTTCTAAAGTCATGGCTTTTGGCGTTGCCGAATTTTCATTGAAAGGAATAGCCGAAGCTGAAAGTAATTCCCAATTTTTTCCAGTAAAAGATTCTTCCCAAGGAATTTTAGAGCAACCTTTTCTTCCTGAATGACCCAATTGAATTCCGATTTTTGTTTGGGTATTTTTATGAATAAAAGCAGTAATTTTTTTCCAAGCAATAATTTGATTATCATTGTAAATACCAGCACAACCTAAAGTAATTTTTCCGGTTTCTGAAACGGCTGTCATTTCGGTTAAAATTAAACCTAATCCGCCTAAAGCTCTGGAAGTATAATGCTGAAAATGCCAATCATTTACTTCTCCATCAACTGCCGAATATTGCCCCATTGGCGACATGACAATTCGGTTTTGCAGTTTTAATTCTCGTAATTTGAATGATGTGAAGGCTGGCGATACTTTAGATTCTGAAACAAGTTCAGAATGACAAATATTTTTACATTCTTCTAAAACTTTATCGGTGAATGATTTATCGCGGATTTGCAGATTTTCAAACGTAACTTTTTTGGAACGTGTCATGCATCCAAATGCAAATTGGTAGAACGGAAAATCTTTGTAACGATTCATGTTTTCAAACCATTCTAAAGAAACAGTAGCCGCATATTGAATCATTTCTACGGTATTTCTTCGGGTTTTATCGTATTGCTCAAATGCTGCTTGCATATTGTTTTGGTTGGCAATCACTGCATCAGATAATCCGATGGCGCAATCCATAGCCAATTTTGTTCCCGAGCCAATAGAGTAGTGGGCTGTGGCTTTTGCATCGCCCAATAAAACCATGTTTTTATAATGCCAATTTTCATTCGTTACATGCGGAAATTGTCGCCAATGCGATTTGTTTGTGATTAAGGGATGACCGTCGAGTTCTTCTTTGAATATTTCAGAAATTTTAGCAATCGTGTCTGTTTCGTTTGTAATTTCAAAATTGAATTTTTGCCAAGTTTCATCGCTACATTCAAAAATCCAAGTACTCATGCCAGGTTCGTACTGATAGGTGTGCGCCACGATCAATCCGTGTGATGTATTTCTAAAGAAATAGGTAAACGCATCAAGCGGTTTTGTGGAACCCAACCAAACAAATCGGTTTTTCTTTAATGTGATTTTTGTTCCAAATTCTTTTTCAAATTTTCCTCGTGTCAAACTTCCAATTCCATCGGAAACCAGAATTATATCGGAATCTTGAAATTGTTCTAAATCTGTAACTTCGGTTTCAAAATGAAGATTTACGCCTTCTTCACGGCAACGTTGGTGTAATAATTTCAAAAGAGTTTTTCGTGAACAACCACAAAATCCGTTACCCGAAATGCTTACGTTTTCGCCATCGCGAGCTACAATAATATCGTCCCAATAGGCAAAATTGGTTCGGATTAACTCATACGATTGCATATCTCGTTTTAGGAATTCGCCTAAAGTTTCATCAGAAAAAACCACACCAAACCCGAAACTGTCTTCTGGGCTATTGCGTTCGTAAATATCAATTTGGCAATTCGGAATTGCTTTTTTTGTTAATATAGAAAAGTAGAGACCGCCCGGACCTCCGCCAATTACTGTTATTTTGAGCCCCCTAACCCCCGAAGGGGGAATGTTGTTCGTATCCATTTTAATTATTTTATAAACTCTTTTGGAGTTACTATTTATTGATTTCTTTTGATTGAAAAAGTGTTACCCAATTCACTATAATTTGAACCTGCCAATCGAGCTACAGGCTTATAGTTATCTAAATTAATTCGGAAATTATCTGATAAAATTGAATCGTCGATATGAAGGGTTTTGATTTGTCCGATAATTACACAAGCTGTTTCGTTGCCCTCGGCATCTTTTATGAAATAATGATGAATCATTTCACATTCGTAGTGCACCAAACTTTCTTTCACTCTTTTTGGTTTTACTGAAACAGAATCGATAGGGGTAACACCTGAAATAAGAAACTCATCTTCTTCTGGAGCAAAATTACCCGAAGTCGTATTCATTTGTTCTACAGTTTCCATAGTAACCAAATTCACCACAAATTCGTTGGTTTGCAGGACATTGTTTAAAGTATCCTTGTTTTTACCCTTATCGAGTTGAGTTGAAAACATGACACACGGCGGATTGCTAGAAACCATATTAAAATAGGAAAATGGTGCCAAATTGTTTGTGCCGTTTGAATCAATAGTTGAAATCCATCCAATTGGTCGAGGAATGATAGTTCCAGTAAGTAATTTGTATAAAATTGTTTCTTCGGTTTCGTTGGCGTTTAGTTGCATGTGTTGAATTGTTTTTCACAAATTAAGTAAAAATATTGAAACAATTTAATAATTTTTATCTACGCCATTTTCTTCACTACTTTTTGCAATTCAAAATCAAGGTTTTGCCAACAATTTTGACTCCAAATTCTAATGTATTCAAAACCAGAATTCACTAAAATTCTTTCTTTGTGAATGTCTTCCAAATAGGCTAAATTGCTGTTGTACAAATCTTTACTCATACATTCCAGCGCAATCGGTTTTTGATTTTCTCTTTCGATAAACACATCAATATTGTAGCCACCAAAACCATAATTCAAACTGATTTTTAAGTCTGGATATTTTTGTTGTAAATGATTGAAAACCGCTTGTTTAAACTTAGTTTTAGAAGATTCTTCATCAGTATTTTGTTGGTTTCCATAACGGTTTAATTCGCTTAAAATTTCCAAACGAGCAGTTTCATTCCCATCGCTAACAGCTTTACAATAGGCTAAATACGCATACAAAACCGCTTTTCGGTTATTGGCGCCTTCTTGTTCTAAAGCCGTTTTATAATTTCCATAAAAATCCACCGGAATCGAATTACAGATATAAATTTTTTCCTTCGCGCGCGTGATAATCACATTCAATAATTTATAACCTTTGGTGTGATTTATAGGACCAAAACTCTGAATAAATTTACCGTCTTTTTTCTTACCGTAAGTAGTCGAAATAATGATAATATCGCGTTCATCTCCTTGAATATTTTCTAAATTTTTGATGAAAAGTCCCGCAGTTTCTAATGCACTAATTTTTTCTTTAAAAGCTTCATCTTCATTCTGATAGAAAATAATTCTTCGCTTAATATAATTGCGTTGCGTGATATTAAACGTGGCAATTCCCACCGAAGGAAAGCTTTCATCAGCTTTGGGTTGGATACTTTTTAATATTTCGATGACTTTTTCCGCTTCTTCTTCATTAATATGTTCATGGAAAACACCACCAACTTCATAAAATTCAATGGGTTTCACAGCTTTTAATGAAGGCAATGGTTTTAATCTCGAATTATAAAAAGCATGATTTGAAAAATCAATCAAATACGGATGTTTCGAGCGATAATGGAAATCCAAATGATTTTTGTCAAACTTATATTCCAACGCATAATCCAACAGCGATTCGATGTTTAAAATTGAATTTTTAAACGTAATCACATCATCATCTTCCATATCTTCCTCGTCTTGAATACTGCCATCTAAAACCGTACTGAAATAATTGGACGGTGGCATTTGGTGTTCGTCGCCGGCAATAATAATGTTTTTTCCTTTGAGCATTGCCGGTAAATTATCTTCCAATTTTAATTGCGAAGCTTCATCGAAAACCACAAAATCAAAATAGAAATTCTTGCCTTGAAACAAATTACAGCAAGTATCGGGCGTTGTAAGGATAATTGGGAAGAAACTCGTAAACAAATCGGTGTCTTTCATTACAATTTGTCGTAATGTCAATCGGTTGAAATTGACACTTTTGCGTTTGTTGTACAAATTGGCAACCGTCAAATCTTTGTTGGTTTGCTCGAAATTCTTAACGGCATTTTTTTGACTGATGTTCCAATAATTTTCAATAAAGTTGATTTGCGAAAACGAAAAACTTTTGATTTTTTTATCGAAATCGGCATACAAACCTTCGTTTATGGTTAAGGTTTCGCTGGTATTGGCTTTTAAAAGTAAATTGAAATAACCGTATAAAAAATTGGGTTTCCAATTCGTAATCGGATAAAGTACAGTTAAACAATTTTTTTGAAAATCGCTTAATGGATTGTAAAACGAAAACCAATCGTATTCAATTTGAAACGGATTATCGGGATTAGTCGTATAACTATCAAAAGTTGAAAAACTGTTTTGTAATTTCTGTTGAAAATCGGTAAAAGTCAGTCCAAAATCGGTATTTTGTAGCCAATTATCATTTTGAATTTGTTGTTTTAGCGATTTAGTATGATTGGCAATTTTATCCGAATCAATATTGGAAACATTTTTATCGAAAAAGTTTAAGAAATCGAGGTTTTTGTAATCATTTTCAACTTTCGAATGAAAATCGGTTTTGGCTTGTTCCACTTTTTCACGATAGGCAATCATTTCATTTTTGGTATTCCACAATTCACGCGAAAGATTAATCGGAAGAAAATTAGCATGCAAACTAATCTTTTTCAGATTTTGTGCCAAGGTTTCTAATCGTTTTTGCGTTTGGCGTACTTTCTTTTTGGAACTCGAAAAAAGTGCTAAAAATTTATAAACAAATCCACTTGTTTTTTCGGTATTAAAAATATCCGATTCGGGTGGAATAGAAGTAGTAATGACTTCAGTTTCATCGATAATGGCTTTAACTTCATCTAATTGCGATACAAATTCTTCTTTGCGTTTGCTGTAATAAAAAGGTTCAAATTCTTGTATTTTCGATTGAATTTCGTTCCAATTTCCTTTGTAATTTTTAAAATCTACACCAATAGTTTGATAGGTAAGAAACGGATCTTTTTCGATTAATTTTTTTGGATTGAAAAAATACGAATTTTGATACGGCTTAAACTTTTGAAACAGAAATTCTCCGCTTTTAAACAAATATACTATTTCCGAAAATTCCTCCTGACTAAATTTAAACAGAAAAGCATTTAAATCAACCGCTTCGTTACCCGATTGATATTCAAAAATTGCTCCGACAATATCCGTCCAATCGTTATTGTCAAGCAATTCTAAATTTAATTTTTGATGTACACTGTTGAGTTTACTTTTGATGTTTTCAATGGCATCGAGTTGTTCTTTTAGCACACTTTCGGGGAAAGCATCGAGTTGTTTTTTGAAATCGGCGCTGTCAATCGTATTCCGCACGGCATCAACCACAAAGCGTCTGTCGCCCACGCCATCTTTTATCATAATGGCATATTTTGACAAACCTTTTTTCTCTAAAGCATTGTATAAAACCTCCAGTGCGGTTTGTTTTTCGCATACAATTATGGTTTTGTGTTTGTTTTCTAAAGCATTGATTAATAGCGCGGTAAGTGTTTGGCTTTTTCCTGTTCCCGGTGGACCTTGAATCAATATTTTAGATTGCAATTTTATCGATTCCAAAATACTTTGTTGCGATGGATCGGTAGAAATAGCTGTTACAGATTGAAAATTTGCTAGTAAACTATTGTTTTCTAACGGCTTAAAATCGGTTTTTAAAAGCTGGTAATCATTAATGATGTTTTGTTTTTGCACTTCAAACAACGAGAAAATACCGCTTTTTTCAATAATGGCATCGCCTTTTTTGGCTAAAAACGTATCGTAAGTCGCTTTTGTTTTTAACGGTGGAATTTCCGCATAATTATTCAGGATAAAATCTAAATCTTGGGTAACTTTTAGCTGTTGTAATAGGGTAGCGCAGATTTCGTATAATTCTTTTTTATCGATTTTGCCATCGCTTAACATTTCTTCTGGAATCGGATTTACGGTTACGCCCGAATCGTTTTGTAAATGGTTAATCAGCACTTCGTTAATGTAAATTGGGTCGTCTTCGGTTCGGGAAATTTCCCAAGTATTCATTTGGTTGGTAGGTTTAATTTTTAACGACCAAATCAATATTGGCGAAGCCGAAATTTGTCCGTCGCCCATATCTTTCCGAATCAAAGTTGGAAATCCAAATCCCAAGGTATTCACGCCTTTTTCGGACTGGATAACTTCATTTTGAAAGATTAAATTTTCAATGCTCGAAACCAATTTTTGTAAGATAAGTTCACGCTCTAATTCTTCTTCGCTTTTCGCTTTTGCCGATTTTTCAGGAACCGCTTTTTTGTCATCATCATAATCATTCAGATAAATATCGCTTTTGGTAACGGCATTTGCAGTTTCGGTTGACGGTGTATCGTGAATGGAGAATTTGAAACTCATATTGCTTTGCGTAAGCAAATCCAATATAAAGCGCTCGGGAAGACTTTTGAAAATGGTAGCAAATCGGGCTACATCAAATTTATAACGTGAATTTCCGGGAATGGCATTAAGGTGAACACCACGACGGTTTCCCACTTTTAGTTTGTTTTGAAAGGCTTCAAAAACTTCGGCATTTAGGTTTTCCATGTAGAAAAGCTGTTAGGAGTATTTTTGTCGAAGATAAAAAATAAAAATAAAATGTAGGAAAGTATTTTGGAGTATCTCGCATTTTCCAATTCTGCCATTTCATTTCCTTCAGGTGCTGTGCTAAATATTTTCATTATTTTTTTTATTATTATCCACAAGAAACATTCTTTGGTTTTTTTTATTCATTTTGTCTGCTAAATCTGCTAAAGGATTATCTGATGTCCCCGCTGCCGCGCGAATCCTTTCGCGTGGTTTTATATTTTAAAATACTGAAAACACAAACTCAATCTAACAAAACTTTTTCTATAGAGTAGTTAGCAGCACTGCTGTATTTGTAATTTCTGTTTGATTTTTTATCAAATATAATAAAATTAAGCATTAATTTAGAACCACGCAAAAGGATTCACGCGGGAGCGATGCTTAGAAGAAAATGACTCTAATGTTGCAAATATTTACAAAATTAAAAAACTACATCAAAACTTCATTTACGGGTTGAATAGGTTGTGGTAAATTGGTTTCTCCCAACATTTTTAATAAGTCTATTTCGATAGTTCTGCAAATAGAAAGCATCGGAATATCGGTAGCAAATCCTTCAAACGGGTTTTCGGAATAGTCGCCAATTAATTCCATTACTACATAAATCCAACCCACAATAACGCCAAACGGAATCATAAGCCAAACGCCCGATTCGCCAATTTTTGCAAATTCGCCCACAATTCCCAAAGGCAACAAGAAAATAAAAATACAGTTAAACACAAAACTCAAATTGGCATATTGGCGTGGTAATGGAAATTTTTTGATGCGCTCTGCTTTTCCTTGATGATCGTTAAATTCGGTTAATATTTTTTGCATCTCAATTTGTCGGAATATATTGAGTGTTTCATTTTTTTCGAGCGAAGCCAACAGTTGCGATTGCAAATGTGTAATATAAGTTGCTTGATTTGGTGCTGCTTCCCATTTTTGTATTTCTGCAAAATATTTACTGGTTTGTTCTTGGTTTAAATAATCTTTAAACTGCCCAACGCCTTGTCTATCAATTCGTTGTCTTGCAAATTTTCGATGAATTTTACCAAGACTGATGTGTTCCCAAGCTGTAGGTATCAATAATTGTTCTCTAAAGGTATATAACCATGCGATATGACGATAGATTAATCGTTTTTTGATATGTTTAATTTCATCGGGTGTTAATTGTGAGTTTTGAATATAAGAATCTACTAAATTTCCCCAACTACGCGAACTGTTTACGATACCGCCCCAAATTTTTCGGGCTTCCCAAATTCTATCATACGCCTGATTATTTTTGAAACCAACATAAAATGCCACAGCGGTACCAATGAGCGAAACGGGTAGCCATGGAATAGAAATCCAATGCCAATCGAAGGTTTTATAGCATACAGCAACAAGAGTCATATAAGTAACCAGCCACCAAATATGATGGCCAGCAAATGCTAAAAGGCTTCTAACAGAGATATATTTGCGTACAATCATTTTGTTCGTATTAAATTGTTTTGCGCAAATTTATAAAAATAAGAACGATAGTTTTAGTTATTAAAGTCTATCTGAAACATTTCGGCATATTTTTGGGGAAAATATATTTTTGGATTGGCTTTGTCTATTTCGGTTTCTAAAGTGTTTTTGTTGGCATCGATAATTTTAATATCATACCAATCAGTAACTACTTCAAATGGCGTTTTGAATAGAAATATGGTTTCGTTTTTTGCTTTAAATTTTACAATATTTAAACCATCTTTTTGTGTAACTTCAAAGGTTGTGGGTTTTGTTGATAAAGACGGAGGGATTTGGTAACCTGCATCAACTATAGTTAAATCACTTTTTTTACTCCAAATTTGCAATGTTTTCTGTATGTCATCTATACCGTAATAGATTTCTTTATTGCTTTCTATTTTTTTAATTAGTTTTAAATCTTTGGTGAATAATGTATACGTTTTGTCTTCTCGAAAAGCTATGTAATCAAATTTTTCGTTTAAAAAATGACTCCAAGAATTTAGGTATACATTATTATATTCTACTTTATTTTCAACTATTTCCTCGCTATTTTTATATTTTTCTTTATAGATATTGATATCGCAGTTAGAAGTTTTTGAGTTGAGTTCTTTTATCAATTCTAATTTTTTTTGATTTTTAAAAATAAAATAGTTTATCGGAAAATTCACTTTTTCAGTTACGGTTTTCTTAACCTTTTTCATTGTTGGCGGCGGCGGCGGAATCACTTTTCCATTTTTATCTTTTTTGATTTTAAAATCTGGGAAAACCGTAATAGTTGTGTCTTTTGTAACTTTTACATTTTTTTTGATATTATTTACTTTTCCCATGATATAGTTGGGGCCTAAGTTTTCGAACGAAAAAAAAAATTTTTCTAAGTTGAGTATTGTTCCTGTTTTTTCTCCTTTTAAAAATTGTTTTCCGTTGTTTTTTATCAACGAAAAATATTCGTTTTCAATAAAAACTTCGTGCAGTAGTATCTCATCATATTCAACTGTTGCACCATTAAATAAATTGAAAAGCAGTGTTTTTCCGGTATCGTTTTTTAAAATAGCCAAGCTATCTATTTTTTTGTAATTTTTTGATGAAGTGAATTTTGCATCGATTATATTGGTGCCATCGGTAGCTGTAATTCCGTATAGATTATTGTATTTGTAGCTATAATATTTTTGTTGTGAAAATGCCAAAAATGGCAATAATAGGAGTGAAGTTATTATATTTTTCATAGTAGTTTTTTTTGTGTTTTCGTATTCATTGAAATATTAAAAAAAGAAAATATACTGTTTCAATTAGTTAGGTTGTAATGTAAAATGTAAGGTGCTCTGCCAGTTTTTATCAAAAGTTGTTAAGCTATAATTTTGAATTGTGAGTTTTTCGGTTTCTGTGTTATTTTTGAGAATCAAAGTGTTTTTATGTATTTTCCAGGTGTATGTTTTTGTTAAATAATCATACATGTGTTCGTAAGTATTTTTGGATTCTGTATTAGAAACATAAGCAATAACTTGGTACGAACTTGTTACAGTATTTTTATCAAATTTTAAAATTCTTGAGGTTTTTAGTGTTCCAATACCATCTTTGCAAGTTTCACCAATAGTAGCTATATAAGTTTTGCCATCAAAATTTTGCTGCGTTTTACAATTAAAAAGAATGAATAAAAAAAATAATATTCTCATATTAAATTATTCATCAAAATAAACATCTGTTGTTGGCAACATTTTTTGTACGGTTTGGTATTGTTGTTTTGTAAGTTTTGTATCGTTTAAAAAAAACAAGCCACGCCATTTTACTTTTTTAAGTGATTCAAAAAAGGGTTTCCATTGTAGCGGATTGTTGGTAAATCGTATGTAATTAAGTTTTTTATTGATGGCTAAAGCTTCGGGTAAATCCTTAAATTGATTATTGCTAAGACTAACATCTTTTAAATTTGAAAGTGTAGCAAATGATTTTGGTAAACTAGTAAGCATCGCATTTGTAAATCCAAACTCTTTGATTTTAGGAAGATTATGAAACAAATCGGGAAGTTCTTTTATATTCAAAACACTTTCACCTGAAATATATATTTTTTCTAAATTATTCAAATTAAAAACAACCTTCGGAAATTCTGAAAACTGAACAGAGTTTAAACTTACTGACTTTAAATTCTTAAGTTTTGAAAAACTTTCGGGAATTTCTGGCAATGGATTATCTGAATAAAATTCCTCTAACGCTTCAAGATTAGAAATACTTTCTGGAAGAGAAGCCAATTTGTTTTTTGTTAAAGATAATTTTTTTAGATGATTGTTTGTAGTGTTTATCTTAGGAAAACTATCCAACTCAAAATTTAACACTTCTAAAATTTCTAAAGCCGAAGCTTCGGTAAGCAATTTTTTTAAAATGGTAACATCCAATTTTTTTGTTTTTTCGTTTAAAAGCGAATGCAAAGTTATTTCTTTTATCTGTTGTATATCAATAGTATCAAGGTGTTTTAGATTGTTAAAATATGAAATTTTGTTATTGTTTTTTTTAATAGAAACTCTAAGATTGTCATAATCTGCAGGAACAGCAATCATATTATAACCTTCATTATCGGGTGTGCTTTTGTAGATGTTTTCTAATTTTGGAGAAACAAATTCTTTTTTAACAATTTTTTTTCCTTGCGTTTTCTTTTTCTTCTGCGAAAAAGCCACAAACGGAAGTAGTAACAGAATAGTAATTAACAGGATTTTTTTCATGGAGCAAATTTTATCAAAGGTAAGAAAAATCTACTTTACAAACGAATAATCTATTCTGGTTTTTGCGGTTTGTTTATTATTAATCCCAACATCATAATCAAAGCAGTTAAGATAATAACCTGAATAATAAGCGATTTATTTACAAGAAAAATGGTTTGTTCTGGTTTTATAGATAAAAATAGCAAAATAGTAATAAGTCCGCGCGGAGCTACAAAAAGCAGTGGTAAAAACGGAAGTTTTGACAACTTTATTTGTACGGCTCTAAAAAAGAAAATAAAAAACACAATTAGTAACGCCCAAACCAAAGTGTCAGGATTCAATACTTCGCTCGATTCTATCAAATAACCAAATAGCAAGAAGAATAAAGCCCGAATAAGAAACGTTGCTTCTACAATCAATTCCTTAAATTTTACAACTTCTCGGTTGAGTTCGTCTGGTTTGAATTTTTCTATCCATTTAAATTTTTTCAATTCATCGAGATTTCCAATTGATAATCCAAATAATAATATAAATATTAATCCTGGCAAATGATAAATTTTTGATGCTTCATAAATCAAAACAATGAGCAAAACAATCGGTACAAATTTTATATGATGATCTATTTTGTTTAATAAAAACGAAAGTCCAACTGTTGCAATTATCGAGATAATGAGCATTATTAGAATTTGCAATGCAAAATTTCCGAACGAATTGATGTCAATTACTTCATTAAACAACAGGAAATTAAAAATTAATACACCAATAATGTCTGATAAACTGCTTTCGTAAATAATAAATTCTTTATTAAAACGAGAAAGATTTCTAACGCTCGGTATAGCAATAGCGCTGCTTATGACACAAAAGGGCAAAGCATTAATTAAACAATTTTTGAGGTCGAAGTTACCGTAATACTGAAACGCCAACGCAATTATAAATGCCAAAACAACCATTGAAATTAATGCGCCAAGAAACGATTTTTTGATAACTCCAAGTTTCGATTTGTTTAATTCGAGTTCTAACGAGCCTTCTAATACAATTAAAATCAAACCAATAGAACCAAGAATTGGCAAAGCTGGCAAAAAGTTTGGTAGTTGAATGTTAAGTCCTTCAGTAACTTGTTTTACTGTCCAACCTAATAATAACAACAAAATTACCGATGGAATTTTTGTTTTTGAAGATGATAAATCAAACAAATAGGCGAGTAGTAAAAGAACACAAAACGATATGATGATAGTTATATCCATTTATATAAAATTAGTGTGTGTAACTCTTTTAAAAAATCGTTTTTTTATCATGATGATTACAAATATACCGAAAAGAAAGTAAAATCAAAGTTATTAAAAGTTAAAAGAAATAATAATAATGAGTATGATTTCAACTTTTAGTTTCAAACAAAATACTCATCTTTAAAACCAATAAGATACAATTTGTCTTGCGCCCGTGTAATAGCCGTATACAACCATCGAATATAGTCAATATCAATACCGTTGGGTAAATAGGGTTGCTCTACAAAAACCGTATTCCACTGTCCGCCTTGGCTTTTATGACACGTTATGGCATACGAAAACTTTACTTGCAAGGCGTTAAAATATTCGTTCTCTTTCACTTTCAAAAACTTACGATATTGTGCTTCGCCTTCATAATCTTTCATTACTTCGTTATAAAGTTTATTGCTTTCTTCATACGTTAGCGAAGCCGATTCGCTGGTAATAGTATCCAGCAATAATATTGTTTCCAGCGGTCGCATGTTGGGATAATCAATCATTCTAATTTTTACTTTAGCAAATTGAAAACCGTATAATTCCTGAAATTTAAAAATTTCTAAAACTTCAATAATATCGCCATTGGCAATAAAATCGGCTTCGGTGCTGTCTTTCAACCAGAAATAATTGTTTTTAACAACCATCAAAAAATCGCCAACCGAAAGTTGGTTTTCTTTGCTAAGAATTTTAGCACGTATTTGTTGGTTGTATTGATTGGCACGTTTGTTACTTCGTACAATAAAACACGTGTCCTCTATAGAATAATTGCTGTAAGCCGAGTAAATAGCGTCTTGAATATCGTAGCCATCTTGTAGCCGAATAATATCTTTAAATTTTTTAGTAACAAACTGAAAATTGGTTACAAAACTATCTTGTAGCAAACTTCGTAATTGAGTAGCATTGTACAACACACCCGATTTTTCTTCTTGTCGCATTACTTCATCAAGTTCAATACTTTGCACTTCCATATCGTAGTTTAGCGCCAAAGTATCGGTGTTGAGTGCCGGCGAAATTTCGAGCTGTACTGGTGGCAACTGCGCCGTATCGCCAATAAAAATGATTTTGCAATTATCGCCAGAATATACATAATAAATCAAATCATCGAGCAACGAACCGTTTTGATACATTTTGCTATCGGTTTCCACATCAGAAATCATCGACGATTCATCTACAATAAAAACAGTATTTCGGTGTTTGTTTTTTTGTAATGTAAAGCTCACGCCACCACTACTTTTCTTCGGATAATAAATTTTTTTATGAATAGTAAAAGCCTGTTGCCCGCTGTAATTGCTGATAACTTTGGCGGCTCTACCTGTTGGTGCCAAAAGTACGCAGCGTTTTTTTATATGTTTTAAATTGGTAACAATGGTAGCAATAGCAGTAGTTTTTCCAGTACCGGCGTAGCCTTTTAGCACAAAAATTTCATTAGAATTTTCGTTGGTTAAAAACTCGGAAATTTTCTGAAAAAAAAGCGCTTGTTTGGTTGTAGTTTGAAACGGAAAGCCCGAAAGTAAGGTTTTATAAAATTGCTGCGAAATCACTATTGGAAATTTGACTGCAAAATACAATTTATTTGTAGCTTTGTAAACAATTTTTTGAAATGAATACAGACATTACACATAAAACCTATAAAAAACTGGTGGTACAGGTTTCGCTCAACGGATTGTCGTTTGCAGTAGTAGATACAATCTTAAAGAAACCAACGCAGCTCACAGCTATTCCGTTTGAAAGTGTAATGAATCATGAATCAATCGAAAAATTGTTTGAACAAGTATTTTTAGATAATGCTTCCTTGCAAAATAAGTACGACGAATGTTTGGTTTTGCATAGCAATAGCCTGTCTACATTTGTGCCACAAGCGCTTTTCGATGAAGATTTTATTGGCAGTTATTTGCAATACAATACCAAAGTTTTTGACACCGATTTTTTTGCATTTGATGAATTACCCAATTATCAGATGAACAATGTGTATATTCCGTATGTGAATATGAACAACTTTTTTATAGATAAATTTGGAAGTTTCGACTACAAACATTCGGCTACGATTTTAGTATCAAAATTGCTCGATTTATCTAAAAATATCGATGAAAAAAAGATGTATGTGCATGTTACTTCATCGCATTTTGAAATTGTTGTGGTGCAAAACCAAAAGTTATTGTTGTACAACACTTTTGAATACAAAACGCCCGAAGATTTTATCTACTACATTCTTTTTGCAGCCGAACAACTACAGCTAAATCCAGAGAATTTTGTGCTCGAATTTTTGGGCGATATTCAAGAAGATTCTTTGTTGTATGCTATGGCCTATAAATATGTGCGAAATGTTTCGCTGTACAAACCTTCGGAAAACAACAATTCTTTTTCAGATAAAGAAAATCTACAGCATTTTATTTTGATACACGCATGAGAATTATTTCGGGAAAATACAAAGGCAGAAGAATAACGGCGCCTAAAAACTTGCCAGTGCGTCCTACAACCGATATGAGCAAAGAAGCTTTGTTTAATATCTTGAATAATCATTTTAATTTTTCGGAATTAACAGTGCTCGATCTTTTTTCGGGAACAGGTAATATTGCTTATGAGTTTGCATCGCGCGGTGCATCGCCTATTGTTTCTGTAGATGCCGATTTTGGATGTGTAAATTTTATCAAAAAAACCGCCGCTGAATTTGAGTTTGATATTACAGCTATCAAAAGTGATGTGTTTAAATTTCTTGAAAAACATACAGCCGAATACGACATTGTTTTTGCCGATCCGCCGTATGATATGAGTCAGGAAAATTTTGAAAAAATAGTCAGCATAGTGTTTGAAAATGAATTAATTAGCGAAGAAGGAATGCTAATAGTAGAACATTCAAAATATACGCAAATGGAACAGTTACCCCATTTTTCTTTTCAAAAAAATTATGGTGGTTCTTACTTTTCTTTTTTTGAGTTTACTGCCTAATACTATTTTTTACTTGGAATAAACCGTACTTTTGCAAAAAAAGAAGATGAAACTCGGAGAAGTTAATACCCTAAAAATAGATAGAAAAACACAAGTTGGATTGTTTCTTACCGACGGAAAAACCGATGTTTTGTTACCCAATAAATATGTGCCAAAGCAATTCGAAATAGGCGATGAAATTCCAGTTTTTATTTATCTCGATCATGAAGAAAGACCCGTTGCAACAACTCTAAAACCGTATATAAATCTTAATGAATTTGCTTGGTTGCAAGTAAGTTATATCAATCAATTTGGTGCTTTTGTAAATTGGGGATTAGAGAAAGATTTGTTTGTGCCGTTTCGCGAACAAGCCCGAAAAATGGAAGAGGGCAAACGCTATATGGTGTACCTTTTTATTGATGAAAAAACCAACAGATTGGTAGGTTCCAGCCGTATTGATCGTTTTCTTGACAACGAAAATCTTACAGTAACCGAAGGCGAAGAAGTAAACTTATTGGTTTCGCATATTACCGATTTGGGTATAAATGTCATTATCAATAACCAACACAAAGGCTTGATTTTTTTGAATGATGTCTACGAAAACATATCGCCAGGTAAGAAACTTACGGGTTATATAAAAACCATTCGCCCCGACGGAAAAATTGATGTTTCGCTTCAAAAATCTGGAACAGAAGCTATTGAAGACCAAGCGCAACTGGTACTTAATGAACTCAAAGCCAACAAAGGATTTTTAGGTTTAACCGATAATTCGCATCCAGAAGAAATAAAATCGGTTTTAAAAATGAGCAAAAAGGCATTTAAAAAAGCGGTTGGTAACTTATACAAAAACCGGTTGATTGCCATTGAAGAAAATGGAATTCGGTTGGTGGAGTAATGCTAATTATGATGTCAATTTTGTGAAACTGTTACTTCTCTGTGCCTTTTGCAAACTCAAATATACAAAAACTTGCTTAAAAACCCGATTTTGAGCTACTCAAATTTTAGATTTTTAAATTGTAACTAAAAAATAAACCGCTCTAAAAAGGCTTTTAAAGCGGTTAGATTTTATCTTTTTTTATAATTATTTTGATAAAGTAGGAGTTGTAACAGCTACGGCTGTTAGAAGTAGGTTTTAATATGATTTTCTCTTGGTAAAGCTCCAAAAAATATTTGAAAGAAAAAAAGTTATAGAACAAAAATTACAAATTTGTAAAACAGTTGAGTTATTAATTTCAAAAAATGCAATTGAAATTAGTATTATTCCAAAATGTATTATTGACAAAATTTTATTTGTTTTCCATTTCCATAAAGCAATTATTGAATAAATAATAAAAAAAAGGTAAAATAGAAATATATATATTATTGGACTCATATTAACACAAAAGTCATACGCCCAACCAACAGTCTTATTAATTCCAATTTCATCTTTTTTTGAAATTAAATTGAAGAGAATATATGTTGTTAGAATAACAATAAACATTCTTTTTTGAAATATACTATCAAACAAAGACTTCATTTTTTTAGTATTGGTTATCATAAACTTGCTTAAAACGACTGGGGCTTTGGGCAAGGTTTTGCCCTGTGCAAATCCAAGATGTAGGTAGCCCGTAAGTATTGCTTATCATCTCCCATATATATACAATTCTTTTTCGTACAAAATTTTCAAACCAAAATAAATCAGTGAATTAGCGGTCAAAAACTTCTAAAATCTAAAAACTAACTTTATGAATTATTTAGCAAATTACTTTTTTTTGTTAATTAAAATTTCGCAAAAGAAATAAAGATTAAAAAACAGTAACTTTTCGTTGCTAGGTGTTATATTGTTTTATTCCAAACCCTTATTTTCTTACTTTCTTTTATTCTGTTTTGTACAAATTCCAAATCTCGAATAAAAATGGTATTGAACTGTTCTTGGTTGTATGTTTTTAGCTCTGTTAGTTGTCTGTTTAGCGGATTATATTTAAATGGTTTAAAATGGTTTTTAATTAAAATTTCTGCAACTTCGTCATTTTCGACTCCGTAAAATTTATTACTAAAGTTTATTTCTATGATTATTGCTTTTAGATTTTCATTTTTTAAGGTAGTTTGACTACCTTCTAATACAAACTTTTCATATCCTTCCACATCAATTTTCATAAGACTAATATTCTTCTCCTTACAGATACTATCGATTGTTTTTACAGGAATTTGTACAGCGTTTTTATATTTAGCATCAACTATTCGATTCATAGTATTTTTATCAACCGAAAAATTTAATATGGCACATTCATTGCCAACGCCTATATTTAGTGCTAAAATTTTACTTTCAAGCTTATTCAATGCAATTTGTTCATTTAGTTTAGCAAAAGTTTTTGGTACTGGTTCAATTGCTATTGTATTGCATTTTTTTACACCAGAAGCAAGAAGTGAGTAATGTCCAACATTTGCTCCGATATCTAAAAAGACATCATCTTTCTTTAAGTAGTGTAATAAAAAGGCAGATTCATTAAATTCATATAAACCGTAATAAATATTAGCCACAATTCCACTATCTCCTTTACTTGCGTAAAATGCCAAACCTTCAATCCATTTATATTTAATATTGGATGTAATTTTATTTACAGAATTAAAAACAATGTATCGAAGCATTGCTTTAATCCTGTTGTCTTTTGTTATTGGATGATTAGCAAATTGTTGATTTCTAGATTTTATTTTTTGTATAATTTTTTGCATAAATACCTTTTAGCAGTAGTATTTTTATATTTACTGTTGCTTTTCCTTTTTCTCTTCGATTATCTTGTCAAGTTCAGGTGTTGCCATAATTCTAGATAAAAACCAAATTGTCCCTTTGCCTTTCCATTTTTTTGTCGCCCAAATAATACCTATAATTAGTCCAAATATAACTACTGAAATTCCTATTACTAGTCTTGTTTTTGTTGGTTCTGGAAAATAAATTATCGCTCCAATAGCAAGTCCAATTAAAAGTGGTGAAGCAACTATTTGTAACCAACCAATTGATTCGGTAATTAACTCAAATACACGAAAAATTCCTCCATCAGATTTTTGCATTTCTTTTTTTGTACTTTTCATTATTGTATTTGTCTTAAGGTTACTGCGATCAACCAAATATACGAATAGTACTATAATATCAATAATTTATTTTAACAAAAACTTAGGATAATAAATTAAACAAATGTTTAATTTTGCTTCGAAAATTATAAAAATCGTAATGAGAGTAGCAAATCTTCCTTTTCTTTTCCTTTTCTTTTTTTCTGTACTATCTTTTTCACAAAACAGAGAAAAAATTATTGTTTCGGGTACTATCACCAACAAATCCAATCAACCTATAGAATATGCTTTAATTTCGTTTACCAATATACAAACTGGCAAAGTAAGTGGAGGTGGCAGTAGCGATACTTCGGGTAAGTTTGCTATTGATGTTTTGCCTGGAAAATATACTATTAAAATCGAAGCAATTTCGTATAAATCAATCTCACTAAAAGATAAAGAGTTTTCTAAAAACAACAGTTTGGGAACCATATCGCTTGATGAAGATGTAAAACAATTAGAAGCCGTAGTTGTAAAAACCGAGAAAGCGGCTGTTGAGATTAAATTAGACAAAAAAGTATATAATATTGGAAAGGATTTGGCTGTAAAAGGCGGCACCGCTTCAGATATTTTGCAAAACATACCTTCGGTTTCATTAGATTCGGATGGTAATGTGAGTCTTCGTGGCAACGAAAATGTAAAGATTCTTATCGATGGTCGTCCGTCTAATGCTATCAACGTAGCCGATGCTTTGCGTACCATTCCTGCCGATGCACTCGATAGAGTAGAAGTAGTAACAAATCCAAGTGCTCGATACGATGCCGAAGGTGGCGCCGGAATTTTAAATATTGTACTTAAAAAAGGAAAAACCAACGGCTTGAACGGAACAATTATGGCTACTGTAGGAACTCCTGATAACGAAGGGCTTAATGTGAATTTGAATTTTAAATCGGATGATTTTAATGTTTTCACAACTCAAGGTTTTAACTACAGAAATAATCCGGGTAATGCTAAATTAAACAGCCGTTATCTTGATGATTTTAACAATACCAAAAGTTATATAGATGAAAGCCGTGAATCGGAAAGAATAAACCGTACCTATAACGGAAGTTTTGGTTTGGATTGGTTCCTAACTAAATCGCTTACTTGGACTAATATTGTTAATTACCGTAAAAGTAATGGCGATAACACCGAAGATATCGACTATGTAAATTACGATATTAACAGAAATTACAACTTTACAAATTTTAGAAATAATACCACCGAAACAAAAAGCCAAAACGTAGAATACACAACTAGTTTTTTACAAAAATTTAGTACCAGCGGACATCAATTATCTGTTGATGGAAATTTTTCTGTTAATAGAGATTCTGATATTGCAACTATTTTAAAATCGGCTACCAATGACACAACAACATCTCAAGACAATTCAAAAAATATTCAGAAACAAAATCGCAATTTGGTGCAAGTAGATTATGTGTTGCCATTTGCCAAAGATGCGCGTTTCGAAGCTGGTTATCGCGGTAGTTTTATTGATAATACTACCGATTACCAAGTGTTAAGTAACGGAACTTTACTTACAAACTTTACGAATATTCTTAATTATAAAGAAAAAATAAATGCTGGTTATGTACAATTAGGCAACAAATTCAATAAAATATCTGTATTTGCAGGATTGCGTTTCGAAGATTCTAATATTCAGATAAATCAGCTCACAAGCCAAGATTTTAGAACCAAAAAATACAACAACTTTTTTCCATCGGCAACCTTGGGATATGAGATTGACGACAAATCGAGTGTCATGTTTAGCTATAGCAAGCGTATCAACAGACCACGCGGTCGACAATTAAATCCGTTTAGCAATTATTCAAGTAATATCAACTTGTTTCAAGGAAATCCAGATTTGAATCCTTCAATAACCGATGTCGTAGAAGCAGGTTACACCAAAAAAGTTAGTAGCAAACTCAATTTCAGCACTTCGGTATATTATAATGCTACCAAAAACACATTTCAAATGATTCGTCGAGAATCTGGAGATTTTGTAGGTACAACACCAGTAATGTTAAACACATTTATCAATCTTGCCAACGAATATCGTGTAGGATTAGATGTTTCATTCGGATACAATCCATACAAATGGTGGAAAATAAATGGCGGATTTAATGCGTATAATGTAAAAACCGAAGGTGTTTATACCTACACCAATTATTTAAACCAAGAAGTAACCAAAGATTTTGGTTTTAACACCAATACTTGGAATGCCAAAATTAATTCGAGAATTACACTGCCATATAAAATTGAATGGCAAACAAACATGAATTATGATGCGATGCAAAAAAATGCACAAGGAAAAACGTTAGATGTTTTTGCTATGAATTTAGGTTTCAGTAAAGATGTTTTAAAAGATAAAGCAACACTGGCACTTAATGTAAATGACGTATTTAACTCAAGAAAACGCCGTATGGAAACCTATGTGCCCTACACGGTAGAAACCTATCAATCGATGCAGTTTAGAAGACGTCAAGTAACTTTGTCATTCACTTATAGATTTAATCAAAATAAATCTGATAAAGAAAAAACCAAAACTAAACGCGATGATAATGGTGGCGATGATTTCCAAATGCAAGGATAAAACACAAAAAAACCGTTTCACTGAAACGGTTTTTTTGTACTCTAATGTTTAGTTAGATTTTTTTATATATTCTTCTATAGCTCTCGGATTGTATAATTTCAATAAAATATTTCCTGTTTTATTCACCATCAAAAAATATGGATTATAATAGGCAGTCAAATCATTTTTATAATTTTGATTTGCAGGTTTTAGGTTTAAAAATTCTTTTAAATTTTTCGATTCAATAAACTCTTGCCATTTTGCATCTTCAGTAATGTCATTTAAAAGCGTAACCAATTTTATTTTTTTATTTGGATATTTTGTTGCCACCGAATTTAAAAAAGCAGCTACTTTTGGCATCATTTCTTGGCAATGTTTACAATCTGGGCTATAAAGTGCCAAAAGTGTAAAATCGTTTTCGGAATATAGTTTTGAAAATTGATAACTATTGTTGGCGCTGTCTACCATTTCAATTTCGGGAACAATGGTGTTAAAGGGCAGTTTTTCAATTGTCAAATATTTGTTGTTTTCCATCGCCATTTCGCTATCGGTAAACGTTTTACATTCATTTTTCTTTATAAATGAATTGTACAAATATTGATACGATTCTTCGATACCAGCCGATTGAAAAAAATCGATATTAGAAATAAACCATTTACAATAAACACCATAATTGTTTGATGTACACGGAATATCTTTTAGAACAATATTGATATCTTTTTTGTAATTGTCATTATCAATAGGCATTGTAATTACAAAGGAATAGAGCAATCGGTAAATATTCGGAAGTAAATGAATTCTCTTGTCATTTCTATCCATAAAATTAAAATATGAATCTCGATAGGGTTCTTTTTCGGCTAATGTTTTTGGTGCTTCTTCCTGAATTTTATTTTCTATTTTGAAATATAAATTTAAAACCGAATTTGGATATTTTGCTGCAATTTCAGTTCTAAGCGCAATTCGGTTGTTTATATCTAATTGTTTTTCTTGGGTTTGATAACTTAAAAAATCTTTATTTAACTGATTTTTAATACATAATACCGAATTGATATTGGTGTTGTCTATCGTTAATTCTACATTAGCATCATTATCTAAAGCAAGCATTACATCGTCTTTTTGCAATTCAAATTTTAGAAAATAAATTGCGCCAACAATTTTGTCTTTTTTTCTAAAAACTATTTTTTGGTTATTTTCTTTTATCGTAATACTATCTGTAATAAATGCTTTTTTGGTAGTGCCATATTGCAAATACAATTTTAATTTTTCGTTTACCAAATTTTTGGTATTTACGGTTATGCTGTATCCGTTGGCATTATTTTGCACTGTTTTTTTTGCGACATTTTGCGTTGGTTTTTTGGTTGTTTTCTGTGAATATCCAACAGATACTGCAGCTAAAATAACCAATAGCAAATAGCTTTTTCTTAATGTTTTTATTTTCATTAAAGTTTTTTTTAACTATATTTTTTTATTTTCAAGGCAAAGCTAACTAATAAACAGCAAATTTTACAAGATTATTGTAAAACAAAAAAAACCATCTCAATACAAAAATTGAGATGGTTTTTATTAAAACAAAATTAATATTAAGCTTGTTCTAATTCTCTTTTAGCTTTTCTTTCTTTCCATAATTCAATAGAAGCGCCAATAACCCAGTAGAAAACAAAGTTGATTAAAAATATCATCAACCAAAATCCTATGGTTAAAACGGTTAAGAAAAGTAAAAATCCTAAGTACTGTTGAAATTCAAACATGATTTTCCGGAATATTAATGAATTCGTGTCAAAATTACTAAATAAAATTAGTTCAACCAACATAATTTGAAAAGATTTCAACATAAAAGCTAACAAAATAGTGTAAATTTGTAATCATTCAAAATAACACGATATGCGCCTTACTAAATTATTTAATGAATTTTTCCAAGCCGAAAAAGCTGCTGGTTTTATCCTTATTGCTTGTACTGCAGTTTCTGTTTTCATATCAAACTCATCTTTTTCAGAAAGTTATACGCATATTTGGCACACAGTTTTTTTTGATAAACCACTCGAATATTGGATAAACGATGGGCTGATGGCAATCTTTTTTCTATTGATAGGATTAGAGCTCGAACGCGAAATTTATATTGGCGAATTATCAAATCTAAAACAAGCACTGTTACCAATTTCTGGTGCTATTGGTGGTATGTTGGTTCCGGCTTTGTTGTACACTTCGTTAAATTTTGGAACCGAAACACAATCGGGTTTCGGAATTCCTATGGCTACTGATATTGCTTTTGCTATTGGAATTTTGTCTTTATTAGGTAGTAAAGTACCACCAGCGCTTAAAATATTTTTAACGGCTCTTGCTGTAATTGATGATTTGGGAGCCATATTAGTTATCGCTTTTTTCTATACCGATACTATTTCTTGGGGTTATTTAATGGCTTCACTTGGCATTTTTGTAATACTCTTAATTTTTAACAGAACCAAAGTTCGCAACCTTATTCCGTATATAATTGGTGGCGTATTTATGTGGTATTTTATGTTACAATCGGGTGTTCATGCTACCATTACAGGCGTTTTATTAGCATTTGCTTTACCATTTGGCAACGGAAATGAAAAATCAACATCGTATATAATGCAACACTTTTTGCATCTACCAGTTACCTATTTTATTTTGCCTGTTTTTGCTTTGGCAAACACGGCTATCATTATAGATTCTAATTGGCAAAATGCACTTACACAGCATTATACGTTGGGTATTCTTATAGGTCTTTTGATAGGAAAACCTATTGGAATTTTTTGTTTTAGTTATCTTTCAACATACTTTAAATTGGGCTCGTTACCCGAAGGAACTACTTGGAAATCAATAATAGGGGTTAGTTTCTTGGGCGGAATAGGATTTACGATGTCTATATTTATTTCGCTTTTGGCTTTTAGTGATGCAACACACATCAACAATTCTAAATTGATGATTTTAATAGCATCAATATTTGCTGGAATATTGGGTTATATAGCATTGAACTTGGTTTTAAAAGATTCTAAAACCATTTCTTCTTCTTAAAATAAAGCAACATAACTATTAATAAAAGGAGCATAAAGCCTAATATTATAAAGTAGCCATATTTCCAGTGAAGTTCGGGCATATTGTCAAAATTCATACCATATACACCCACAATAAAGGTGAGTGGCATAAAGAATATCGAAACTGCTGTGAGCGTTTTCATAATGTCATTCATCTTATGACTTTGTGCCGAAAAGAAATAATTGGCAGCGCTATCTAAGGAAACCAAATCGTAATCTATTTGTTCCAACAACTCCAAACATTTTTGATGCAATCGTTCAAAAAAAGTAAAATTTCCTTGTTGGATATAAGTAAATTCTTTTTGCTCTTTTTGCAGTTTTATAGAAAAAAGCGAATCGCGCAAAGGAATAATAGCTCGTTTCAAAAAGTTGTAATTATCGCGATGTTTTTCAATTTGCTCCAATATTTTCAAATCGGTGCTTTGTTTCGAAATGTTGATTAGTTCTTCTACTTTATCTTCTTCGCGTTCAATGGTAATAAAGAAATTTTCCATGATAGCATCTAGCAACAAATACAAGAGATAATCGGCATTTTTGGTTCTTACAATTCCCGAATGACTACGAATACGCTCGCGTATGTGGGCAAAAAAATCGCTGCGTTTTTCTTGAAAAGAAACCAAATAGCCTTCTTTCACCAAAAAACTTATTTGCTCAACATCGATATTATCTGAGCCTTCGGACGGCAACAATGATTTAATGTTAAAAAACAATGCGTTTTGCGAATGTTCTATTTTCGATCGTTTGGTGGTATTAAGAATATCACTCAATATAAATTGATCAACTTTAAAGAAATCGCCAATTTGTTTTACAACGGATACATCATTCATACCGTGAATGTTAAGCCAATTCACACGGTCTTTTTGGGTTAATTTATTTAAAGAAGCAACATCAAAATTTTCATATTCAACTAAATGCAAATCATCATAAACAAATAATTGAACTTCTGTCTTAATACTGTTGTGTATACCAGTATATTCCAGCAACGAAGGTTGTACTTTTCTTATTTTTTTATACTTAATTCTTCTCATTTTTATTACTTCTTGGGATAAAAGTATAATATTTATTTTTTAAAATTTATTTTTACAAAAAAATAATTCAAATGCAACAACTATTTATCAATATAAAAGAATTAGTTCAAATTAGAGATATAGAAACCCAAAAGGTTTCGGGTACCGAAATGGCAATTTTGCCTTCCATTAAAAATGCTTTTTTACTAATCGAAAATGACACTATAATCGATTTTGGTTCGATGGAAAATTGTCCAAATTTGATTGCGAATGTAATAGATGTTGCTGGTAAAACAATCTTGCCAACTTGGTGCGACAGCCATACACACTTGGTATATGCAGGCAATCGTATTCAGGAATTTGTAGATAGAATAAACGGAATGAGCTACGAAGAAATTGCGAATCGTGGCGGTGGCATTTTAAATTCTGCTAAGCGACTTAACCAAGCCTCTGAAGATGAAATTTATAAGGAATCGGAAGTGCGATTACAAGAAGTGATGAAAATGGGAACCGGTGCTATCGAAATAAAATCGGGTTATGGATTAACAGTAGATGGCGAGTTGAAAATGTTGCGAGTGATTAAAAAATTAGCCGAAAATTATCCGATAAAAATAAAAGCTACATTTTTGGGAGCCCATGCTTTTCCTACCGAATACAAAGAAAATCAAGATGGATACATCGATTTGATAATAAATGAAATGTTACCAAAAGTGGTTGCCGAAAATCTTGCCGATTATATAGATGCGTTTTGCGAAACAGGCTATTTTTCGGTAGCGCAAACCGAAAGAATTATGGAAGCTGGTAATAAATTTGGTTTGAAATCAAAAATACATGTAAATCAGTTTACAGCTATCAACGGAATTGAAGCTTGTGTAAAACACCAAGCCGTATCTGTAGATCATCTCGAAATTGTAACCGATGACGATATTGCAGCGCTGAAAAATTCCGATACTATGCCCGTAGCATTGCCGAGTTGTTCGTATTTTATATCGATACCGTACACGCCAGCCCGAAAAATGCTTGAAGCAGGATTACCCTTGGCTTTAGCAACCGATTATAATCCGGGTACAACACCATCGGGCAATATGAATTTTGTTGTTGCTACGGCGTGTATTAAAATGAAAATGACACCCGAAGAAGCTATAAATGCAGCTACTCTAAATGGAGCGTATGCCATGGGAATTGCCGCTACTCACGGTTCGATAACACGAGGAAAAAAAGCCAATTTCATCATTACCAAACCAATTATTTCTTATTATCAAATTCCGTATGAATTTGGAAATAATCTTATAGAAGAAGTGTACATCAATGGATTGAAAATAGAATAAAAACTAAACCACAATCGCTTTTCCTTGCGAAAGCACTTGCTTGTCATTGGTTAAATAAAAATCGATTCTACCTAAATTTACGCCATAACATCCCACTTGGTTGATAATAACATCTTTACCGTTAAGGTTTTTTTCAATCACGGGTTTGTCGAGAAAAGTATGTGTGTGTCCGCCAATTATCAAATCGATGTCTTTGGTTTTTTGTGCTAAGACAATGTCGCACACTTTTTCTGGTTCGTCTTTGTATTTAAAACCTAAATGCGACAAACAAATTACTACATCGCATTTTTCATTTTGTTTCAAAATCCTACTCATATCAGTTGCAATTTCAATAGGATCAAGATATTGTGTTTCTTTGCTATTTTGCTTATCTACCAAGCCTTCGAGAGCAACACCTAAACCAAAAACACCAATTTTTACACCATCAATTGTTTTGGTTTTATAAGGTTTTATACGTCCGTCCAAAACTGTATTTTTAAAATCGTAATTGGCTGAAACAAAATCAAAAGTAGCGTGAGGCATTTGTGCCAAAAGTCCTTCTATACCATTGTCAAAATCGTGATTACCAATAGTTGCCATGTCATATTGCATCATACTCATTAGTTTAAATTCTAATTCACCACCATAATAATTAAAATAAGGTGTTCCTTGAAAAATATCACCAGCATCAAGCAATAAAACATTCGGATTTTCTTTTCTAATGGCTTCTATTAATGTAGCTCTGCGTGCAACACCGCCCATGTTTGGATTTTTTGGGTGATCTGCAGGAAACGGATCGATATAACTATGCACATCATTGGTATGTAGAATTGTGATGTGTTTGAATTCGTTTTTGGTATTTGCAAAAGTTGGAACCGCATTGGCACCCAAAACAAAAGCACCAGCCAAACTATTTTTTAAAAAATCTCTTCTTTTCATGGTAGAAAACAGCTATTAATTTTCTTCTTTTATTCTAATATCTTGATTTATTTTTAGTGTTTCAACTTCAGTAAAATAATCAATTAGGATATTTCTTAATTTATAATTGGTGTCAAACCTCGTAGCACCTTTTTTGAAAAACACCATATTATCGCCACCATTAGCCAAATAATCGGAAGTTACTACATAATAAATTTTGTCAGTTTCTATTGGTTTTCCTTGAATTATAATTTCAGTTGCTTGATTGTTTTTGATAGTAAACTGCATACCAGCCAACGGATGTGGCTTTTTTTCGGATATAATATAATTACAAATTTCGATAATTTGTTCGGCTTTTAAACCAATAACCACAGCCGAATTTTCAAACGGCATAACTTCGTAGGCATTACGCGCAGATACATTTCCTTGCGGAATAACCGAACGGATACCACCATGGTTTAGCAAGCAGATATCAATGGTTTTATCTTGATTTTTTAGGAAAACGGTATTGCATTTTTCTAAAGTAATATCAGCCAGAAAATTTCCGATATTGGTTTGCCATTTTCCTTTAGATTTATCAAGAACTTCAAGATTTTGGGCTAAAACTTTATTCAAATCGGCATCAATTTTTTCTCGATAGGGCGAAACAAAATTCTCAATTTTAGTGTCAGAAGTTAGATTATTGGTAATCCCAATTTTTTTTCCTTCTATTTTCGAAACGCCCAAAGTGTTTTTGGAACACGAGGCCAAAGCCGTAATTGTAAGTAATAAAACAAAATTCTTTACAAGAAATCTCCTCATTTGTAGTTTTAGAGTTAAATTTGGCATAAATTTGTATTTTCAGTAAAATTATATGTTTTTAGATTATATAAAATTGTTTTTTGTTAAAAAAAGCATTAAAAAGCATTTAAAAAATACAATACATTCAGTATCAAAAGATAAAATAAAATCGGTTGGTGTTCTTATTGATGAAGATAATTTTAAAAACATCTCTCAATTAGAAAAATTATTAGCTAATTTTGGTTTTACAACACAGTTTTTGGTTTTTCGGAACAAATGGGAAAAAGATACTGTTTCCAAATATCAAAAATTTGGTTTTCAGGATTTTGACTTCTTTGGAAATTTAAAAAGTGATAATATTCAGCAATTTGTAAATTCAAAATTCGATATGTTGGTGTCGTATTATGACAATCAGAATTTTCCGCTGCAATTGCTAACAGCAAAGAGTAAAGCCCAACTTAAAACAGGTTTTTCTGATAATGAATTAAATCAATTAATGATTGATACACAGCTAAATAAAGAAACTATATTTGTAGATGAATTAAAAAAATATTTAACATTATTAAATAAAATTTAAAATGCAACAACTAATAGGAACTGGCGTGGCACTGGTTACTCCATTCAAAAAAGATTTTTCGGTAGATGTAGATGCACTTACTCGAATTGTAAATTATCAGATAGCCAACGGAATTGAATATCTTGTAGTTTTAGGTACAACTGCGGAAAGCGCTACACTTTCGCAAGAAGAAAAAGAATTAGTAATTAAAACCGTTATCGAAGCCAATAATGGCAGATTGCCTTTGGTTTTGGGTGTAGGTGGCAACAATACGCACAAAGTTGTAGCGGAACTCAAAACAAGAGATTTGTCGGCTTTTGCAGCTGTTTTGTCGGTTTCACCTTATTACAACAAGCCAACACAAGAAGGAATTTACCAACATTTTAAAGACGTTGCCGAAGCCTCGCCTGTGCCCGTGATTTTATATAACGTGCCAGGAAGAACTGCAAGTAATATGCTGCCCGAAACCGTGTTGCGTTTGGCAAACGATTTCAAAAACGTAGTAGCTATCAAAGAAGCCGCTGGCGATATCGTTCAAGCCATGAAATTAATTCAAAACAAACCTAAAGATTTCCTAGTGATTTCTGGCGATGATATGATAACCTTGCCAATGGTTTTGGCTGGTGGCGCAGGTGTTATTTCGGTTATAGCCGAAGGTTTTCCAAAGGAGTTTTCAGAAATGGTACGTTTAGGTTTACAGCGCAAAGTTGATGAAGCATATCAACTTCATTACAAATATGCCGATAGTATTGATATGATTTTTGAACAAGGAAATCCAGCTGGAATAAAAGAAGTTTTCAAGCATTTAGGCTTGTCAGAAAAAACAGTAAGATTGCCATTGGTAAACGTAAATGATGATTTGTCTAATCGATTGAAAAATTTTGTTTCGCAAGTAAAATAATTTTGTAATAAAGAATTAAAAAAGCTAAAACAAAGTTAAACAAAGAAATAAGTTTTGAAATCACGAAAGAAACACTAATTTTGCAGTTCGTTTCATTAAAAATAAAGAATACGAAACCTTACCGAATGAAAAAAATAATTACAGTAATACTAATATCACTACTATTTGGAGCTTGTAGCGAGTATCAAAAAGCCTACAAAAGCGAAGATATAGGTGTAAAATATGAGGTTTCAAAAAAACTGTACGAGAAAGGAAAATACACCAAAGCTATTCGTTTGTTTGAACAAATTGCTCCTTCATACAAAGGCAAACCACAAGCAGAAGAATTGTTTTATATGTATTCCGAAAGTTTGTACAGAACCAAACAATATTTTTTGGCAGGCTATCAATATTCAAGTTTTGCATCTTTATACCCAAGAAGTGCAAAATTAGAAGAAGCTTTGTTTAAAAGTGCCAAATGCGAAGCGCTACTATCGCCAAGATATACTTTAGATCAAACCGATACTGATAAAGCTGTTTCTAAATTGCAAGATTTTATCGATCGTTATCCAGAATCAGCACAATTAGGTGAAGCCAACGCTTTAATGAAAGATCTAAAAGAAAAATTAGAAAAAAAAGCATTTGAAATAGCCAAACAATACAATACTATTTCCGATTTCAAGGCAGCAATCGTAGCACTCAATATTTTCCTTGACGAATATCCAGGTACCAGCTACAAAGAAGATGCTTTGTATTACAAATTTGATTCTAGTTATCATTTGGCTGTAAACAGTATAAATAGCAAAATGGAAACCAGACTCAAAGATGCACAGGAAAATTATGCCGCTTTGATAAAGTTTAATGCCGAAACAAAATATAAAAGCAAAGCCGATGCAATGCTTAAAACAATAAATACCGAATTACAACAATTTTCTAAATAAATTTTTAAAATGGATTTAAAAAAAACCAGTGCTCCAGTAAATACTATTACCTACAACCGTAGCGAAATAGAAACCCCAACAGGGAACATTTATGAAGCCATCACTATCATCTCTCGTAGAGCAAGCCAAATCAATGCCGATATCAAAAAAGAATTGATTGACAAATTAGACGAATTTGCTACATACAATGATAGTTTAGAAGAAATTTTTGAAAACAAAGAGCAAATAGAAGTTTCTCGTTTCTATGAAAAATTACCAAAAGCACACGCATTAGCCGTGCAAGAATGGTTAGAAAAGAAAATCTTTTATAAAGATGCTTCCAAATAATTTTTGGATTTAATATACAATCGAAATGTTTGTATTAGACGGAAAAAAAATACTCTTGGGAGTATGTGGCGGAATTGCTGCCTATAAAACGGCTATACTCACAAGATTACTCATAAAAGCAGGTGCTCATGTACAAATTGTAATGACACCTGCTTCTTTAGATTTTGTTACGCCGCTCACTTTGGCTACATTATCTAAAAATCCTGTTCAGGTAGATTTCATTAATACAGATAATGGCGAAATTTCTTGGAACAATCATGTAGATTTGGGTTTATGGGCAGATATTATGCTCATTGCACCAGCAACTGCCAACACACTTTCTAAAATGGCAAATGGTGTATGCGATAATTTATTGTCTGCGGTATATCTTTCGGCAAAATGTCCGGTATATTTTGCACCAGCAATGGATTTGGATATGTACAAACACCCAACTACAATTCAAAATTTAGAAAAACTAAACCAATTTGGCAATATTGCTATTCCTTCAGAGCATGGCGAGCTTGCAAGTGGCTTAATAGGTGAGGGCAGAATGGCTGAACCAGAAAATATTGTTGCGTTTTTAGAAGCCGATTTGAGTAGTAAATTACCACTTCGAGGAAAAAAAATGCTAATTACAGCAGGACCAACATACGAAAGTATCGATCCTGTGCGTTATATAGGAAATCATTCGTCTGGCAAAATGGGTTATGATATTGCCGATTGCGCTGCAAGCTTAGGAGCCGAAGTTGTTTTGGTTTCCGGACCATCGCATTTGCAAACCAAAAACAAATCGGTTTTGGTAAAAAGAGTAACTTCTGCCGATGAAATGTATGCAGCTTGTCACGAGGTTTTTGATACAGTTGATGTAATGATTGCTGCGGCAGCGGTTGCTGATTATAAACCAAAAACTGTAGCCGAAAATAAGATTAAGAAAACAGATGAAAATTTTTCTATCGAATTAGAAAAAACTAAAGATATTTTAAGTAGTTTAGGAGCTATAAAAAAACAACAGTTTCTCATTGGGTTTGCCCTTGAAACTGAAAACGAAACCGAACATGCTATTGCCAAAATTAAAAAGAAAAATTTAGATTTAATTGTGCTAAATTCGCTTCGAGATGCAGGTGCCGGTTTCGGATTAGCAACAAATAAAGTAACATTTATAGATAAAAATTTTACTATAATACAAAACGAGCTCAAATCTAAAGAAGCTGTCGCTCAAGATATTATAGATTTAATAATAAAACATTATGAAAAAGATTGTATTTAGTTTATTAACTTTCTTAGTTTGCATAACAGGAAATGCGCAAGAACTCAATGCTTCGGTAAATGTAAATTATACCAAAGCTACAGCAACAAATCCTCAGATATTCAAATCATTAGAAAGACAAATTACAGATTTTGTAAATAATACAGTTTGGACGGATCGAAGTTTTAAACCCGAAGAAAAAATAAACTGTACATTCTCTATTGTTATTGATAAATACGAAAATAATTTCATAGAATGCACATTGCAAGTGCAAGCGTCGCGCCCAGTGTATGGGTCAAACTACAGTACATCAACCATTAATATTAATGATAAAGATTTTGCTTTTAGTTATACCGAGTTTCAGCAAATGAATTTCAACGAAAATAATTTTGATGCTTTGTTATCAACTTTAGCTTTTTATAGTCATATAATAATTGGTACCGATGCCAATACTTTTGGACAAGATGCAGGATTACCATCGCTCGAAAAAGCACAAAATATAGCCAGTATTGCAATGAGTTCTGGAGTAAAAGGCTGGGCGCAAGATGGTAAAAATCAAAATAAATATCAGTTAATCAACGATTTAATGTCGCCAACATTCAAACCTTATATAGATGCCATGTATCAATACCATTTTTTGGGATTAGATAAAATGAGCGATAATGTTGCCGAAGGAAAAAATCAAATTGTAAATGCAATCAATACCTTGTCGAAAATTCAAGACACACGTCCAAATTCGTATTTAATGCGTATATTTTTTGATACAAAAGCCGATGAAGTAACTTCTATATTTTCTTCAGGACCACAAGTTGATAAGGCAAAAGTAGTGCAACAACTCAACAGAATTTCGCCTTTAAACTCGGCAAAATGGGATAAAATTTAATTGTCATTTATTAGTTTGCACTATTAATAATAAGTATCAATAAATAAATTGCTCATTTCATTACATATTGAAAATTACGCACTTATAGATAAACTTTCTATTGAGTTTGGCGGTGGATTTTCTACAATTACGGGTGAAACTGGTGCTGGAAAATCAATTTTGTTGGGCGCAATAGGATTGGTTTTAGGAAAACGAGCCGATTTATCTTCATTAAAAAATAAAGATGAAAAGTGTGTAATTGAAGCACATTTCAATATCAAAGACTACAATTTGCAACCATTTTTTGATGAAAATGATTTAGATTTTGATGAAATTACCATTATTCGTCGGGAAATTTTAGCCAGCGGAAAATCAAGAGCTTTTGTAAATGACACACCAATTAATTTAGTCGAACTTCAAGAGCTTGGTTATAAGCTTATTGATATTCATTCGCAACATCAAACTTTGGAGCTTGCCAACGAAGATTTTCAATTTAAAATCATTGATGCACTTGCAAATAACACTAAGATTTTAGAAGATTATAAGGCTAAACTAAAGTTGTTTAAGCAACTCCAAAACGATAAAATCGAAAAGGAAAATTTGCTTCAAAATTTAGTTAAAGAACAAGATTATAACAGTTTTCTTTTAAACGAATTGTTGGCGGCGCAACTCAATGCTGGCGAACAAGAAACGCTGGAACAACAAGCAGTTATACTTGCTAATGTTGAAAATATCAAAGAAAATTTGGCTCAAATTATTGCCTTAAGCGATGACGAACAATTTGGTATAAGCAAAAACCTTAAAGAAGTAAAAAATGTTTTAGCTAAAATTAAATCATTTTCAAATAATTACGAGTCATTATTCGAAAGAATAAATAGCGTAGCCATCGAATTTGACGATATTGCCAAAGAAATTCAAAATGCTTCAGAACAGCAAGTTAGCGATCCGGAATCTTTGCAAAAAGTAAATGATAAGTTGCAACTTATTTATTCATTGCAAAAGAAACACAATGTCAATTCGGTTGAAGATTTGTTGGAAATTCAAAATGATTTAGATCAAAAAGCAATTTCAGTTACCGAAATCGAAAATCAATTAGCAAAAATCAATTCGCAAATCGCTGAACAAGAAACAAATTTAAACGAATTAGCAAATCAATTACATATTAATAGAGAAAAGGCAGTGCCAATTTTTACCAAAAATGTTTTTGAAGTAGTAGAAAAATTAGGTATGCCAAATGCCCAATTTGCTATCAATTTGAATAAAACAACTACTTTTTTTAGTAATGGTAAAGATGAAATTGAATTTCTGTTTTCTGCAAACAAAGGAACCTCTTTTGAGAGTTTGAAAAAAGTAGCTTCTGGCGGTGAAAAATCAAGAATTATGCTCGCAATTAAATCCATTATGGGCGAATATTCGCAGTTGCCAACACTTATTTTTGACGAAATAGACACTGGTGTTTCTGGAGAAATTGCTGATAAAATGGGAACAATAATGCAAAAAATGGCACACAACCGTCAGCTTTTTTCCATTACACATTTACCACAAATTGCAGCAAAAGGGAATAATCAGTATAAAGTTTTTAAAACGGATATTGAAAATCAAACAATTTCGGATATTAAATTACTCTCCAAAGACGAGCGAATTCAAGAAATTGCCCAAATGCTTTCCGGAAGCACTATTACAAGCCCAGCTATAAACCAAGCCAAAGCTTTACTTGGCCTCGAATAGAAGACTATTTTAAAATAATATGCTTCGTTTTTGGTTTAAAAGTTGTAAATTAGCACCGCTTTATATAAACAATTTTAGTACTAATTTGTAAATCAAAATGATATGATTATAGAACCAAGAATGCGCGGTTTTATTTGCCTTACTGCTCACCCAGACGGTTGTGCTCAAAGTGTAAAAAATCAAATAAACTATGTAAAATCAAAAGGGAAGATTGACGGTGCCAAAAAAGTTTTGGTTATTGGAGCTTCTACAGGATTTGGTTTAGCCTCAAGAATTACAAGCGCTTTTGGAAATGGTGCTGCCACAATAGGTGTATTTTTTGAAAAACCAGGAAGCGAAGGAAAAACTGCTTCGCCAGGTTGGTACAATACGGTTGCTTTTGAGAATGAAGCACACGCAACCGGATTATATGCAAAAAGTATTAACGGTGATGCTTTTTCAAACGAAATAAAACAACAAACTATCGATTTGATTAAACAAGATTTAGGTCAGGTAGATTTAGTGATTTATAGTTTGGCTTCTCCAGTTCGATTAAATCCTAATGATGGTGTTTTGTATCGTTCGACTCTAAAACCTATCGGAGAAAAATTTACTAATAAAACGGTTGATTTTCATACAGGTAAAGTTTCTGAAGTGAGTATCGAACCATGCACAGATGAAGATATTGCCAATACAGTAAAAGTAATGGGTGGAGAAGATTGGAATATGTGGATAGATGCCATGCTAAAAGCTGATGTACTTGCTAATGGTGCCATGACAATAGCCTATTCTTATATCGGACCTGCTGTTACCGAGCCAGTGTATCGCAAAGGAACTATCGGAAAAGCAAAAGAAGATTTAGAACGAACCGCTTTTGAAATTACAGATAAATTACAAAACATCGGTGGAAAAGCCTATGTTTCTGTCAATAAAGCATTAGTAACACAAGCCAGTTCGGCAATTCCAGTAATTCCGTTGTATATTTCATTGTTGTATAAGACAATGAAAGAAAAAGGTTTACACGAAGGTTGTATCGAACAAATCCAACGATTGTATGCTGATAGATTGTATAATGGAAGCGAAATTCCAACAGATGCAGAACATAGAATCCGCATAGACGATTGGGAAATGCGCGATGATGTACAAGAAATAGTAGAAAAATTATGGGCAGTTGCCACTACCGAAAATCTTGATGAAATAGGAGATTTGCAAGGATATAAAGACGATTTTTATAATTTGTTTGGTTTTGGATTCCCAGAAATTGATTATACAAAAAATACAAAAGAAGATGTAACAATTCCGAGTATTAGTTAAGAATTTGATAAAATCGTAACTATTGAGTTTGATATATTTAATAAAAAGCTGTTTATATTTTGTTAAAACAGCTTTTTTTATTAACTTTGGATGAACTTAAAATTAATTAATTATGAAAAAAATTACATTTTTTATGCTATTCTTAGCAACTGCTTGGAGTAGTTTTGCCCAGCTTTCTGAAAGCTTTGATACTTTTCCGCCAACAGGCTGGACAGTAGAATCAACAAATTCAAGTTTCACATGGCAAGCAAACACCTTTACATCAACCGAATTTGTAGGAAATTTTGCCATGGTTCCATACGATTATAGCCAAGATGAATCATTAATTTCTCCAGTATTTACGGTACCAGCAACAAACCCAGTGCTTACTTTTAAGATGGAAATGAGTTATTACTGGGGAGTAGACCCAAATAATAATTACGATTTCATCATTTCAATCTCTACAGATGGTACAACTTGGACACCAGTTTGGGACGAATCTGCACTTGGAACTTTTGTAGGTTGGGATCCTTTAGATATAGTTGTTCCTTTAACAGCTTATGCAGGTAGCACAACAGCACAATTAAAATTTCAATATATTGGTGATGACGGTGCTGATTTGTACATAGATGAGGTAAATGTTGTAGCAGCACCAAGTTCAGTGCCAGATTGTGCTACATTAGTTTCACCCGCAGATGCTGCTACAGATGTTGCTGTAGGTTCAGTTGTGTTTACATGGAATGCACCTACAACTGGTGAAGCTCCAACAAGTTATGATTTTTACGGAGGAACAGCTTTACCACTTACAAGTGCCGATTTAATAGGGAACTATACAACAACCACAGTTACACTAAATGTAGGGGTTTATAGTACAACATTATATTGGATGGTAGTTCCAAAAAACCTTGCTGGCGAAGCAACTGGCTGTATACCATATTCGTTTACAACCCAAGCAGTAACACCATATTGTCTATATGCTACAAATGGTTTGTATCCATCAACTACCTACACACCAGCAGTATGTGATGGTGCAACATCAGAAGACATCACTTTATATGGTTATGCTGGTGAATATTCTAATGTAAATGTTATAGCAGGAAATACTTATCAGTTTTCAAGTTCTACGACTACTGATGTTGTTACAATTAGTGCAGATGATGGTGCTACAGCCGCAGCTTATGGTATTGGATCAGTTTCTTATACACCTACTGCCGATGGCGTAGTAAGATTTTACACACATTTAGATAACGGAGCATGTGGTGCTGAAAGTGTAAGCAGAGTTCGTTCAGTAATGTGTTCTCCACCAGCCTCAACACATGGGTTTAATGGAATTGCAGGATTGTCTTGCTTTCCAAATCCTACACGAGATATGGTAACAATTTCTTTCAATAAAAATATTTCTAATTTAAAAGTTTATAATGCTTTAGGACAAATGGTATTGGCACAATTAGTTGGTGCTACAACTACACAATTGGATTTATCATCATTAGCTTCAGGAACTTATGTTGTTAAATTAACTGCCGATTCTAAATCAGAAAATTTTAAAATTACAAAACAGTAATTTCTTAATATCTTTTTAATAAAAAGTCCCTTCTGCAAGGGACTTTTTTATTCTATAAACTATATTTGTTAAAAAAAATGCACGATGTATTTTTCGATAATAATACCAGTTTTTAATAGACCCGACGAAATACGAGAACTTCTTGAGAGTTTGTTGAGTACTACTTTTAAGCAACCCTTTGAAGTGGTTATCATCGAAGATGGCTCTACTATTGACTGTAAAGAAGAAGTAGAAAAAGTTAAAGATAAACTTTCGATTTCTTATTATTTCAAAGAAAATTCTGGACCAGGAGATTCAAGAAATTTTGGAATGAGCGTTGCCAAAGGCGATTATTTTATCATTTTCGATTCAGATTGTATCATACCAGTACAATATTTAACCGAAGTTTACAACGAACTTAAAGGAAAATATGTAGACTTTTTTGGTGGCCCAGATGCAGCTTTAAAATCTTTCTCAAGAATACAAAAAGCCATAAACTTCACCATGACTTCGTTTCTTACAACAGGCGGAATTCGTGGCGGAAGCGAGAAATTAGACAAATTCCAACCACGAAGTTTTAATATGGGAATTTCTAAAAAAGCATTTCTTGCTTCAGATGGTTTTGGAAATATTCATCCGGGCGAAGATCCAGATTTAGCAATTCGATTGTGGAAACAAGGTTTCAATTCGCGCTTGTTTCCCAAAGCATTTGTGTATCATAAACGAAGAATTGATTGGGACAAATTTTCGGTACAAGTAAATAAATTCGGAAAAGCTCGCCCTATTTTAAATTATTGGCATCCAGAATATAAAAAATTAACCTATTGGTTTCCATCGATTTTTGCTCTGGGAATTATCTTCTCTATTGTGGCAATTTTTGTGTTTTTTGATTGGCAATTCAATGATCTTTTTCTAAAATTATATTTTGCTTATTTCGCACTCATTTTTATAGTTTCATCTGTTGTAAATAAAAATCCAATTATTGGTTTTTATTCCATTATTGCTACTTGGAAACAGTTTTTTGGTTACGGATTTGGCTTCTTATATTCTTTTTTCAAAATACATATTTTGCGCCAACAACCAGAAAAAGCATTTCCTAATTTGTTTTTTGAAAAAAAAGTAAGTCAATCTAAAACTTATCCTACAAAAGTAACTCAACCAGAAAAAGTACAAATTAAAGAGTCAGAAAATCAGAAATCGAGTTTTTCTAAAACCAAAATTATAGGACTTACTGGCGGAATTGGCGCAGGTAAATCTACTGTAGCCGAATATTTAAAATCGTTGGGAATACCCGTGTATATTTCAGATTTTGAAGCAAAAAAAATAATGGAACATCCAAAAGTGGTTGAAAAAATAAATCTAACTTTTGGAGATAATTTCAATTCAGATAAAGGATTAAATAGAGAAAAATTGGCGTCTATTGTTTTTACAAATCCCGAAAAACTAAAGCAACTCAACGCTATAGTGCATCCTATTGTAAAAAAACATTTTGAAAATTGGGTACAAAATAACCAACAATCACCTTGGGTTGTAAAAGAAGCCGCCATTTTATTTGAAAGCGGCAGTTATAAAGATTGCGACCACATTATTACTGTAACAGCGCCTATCGAAACACGTATTGCAAGAGTGATTAAGCGCGACGGAACTACTAAAGAAAAAGTTTTACAACGAATTAAGAATCAAATTTCTGACGAAGAACGTATTGCCAAAAGCGATTTTATAGTTGAAAATGTTGATTTTGAATTGACTAAACAGCAAGTAGACGAAATTCTTAAAAAGTTAAAAAATTAGCAACAAATCACTACTTTGTTAATGTTTGGTTAATATATCATCATTGCAAATGTTAAAATTGTAATTTTGTTTTGATGAATAAATTATGGTTTAAGCTTTTAATTGTCTTGATGAGTATTTCCCTTTTGGGAATTATTGCTATCCAAGTATATTGGTTTAAAGTATCGTTTGATAACAACGAAGAGCAGTTTATGTTTCATGTAAAGCAGGTTTTGGGCAATGTTGCCAACAAACTGCAAGAAAAAGAACGCTACACTTTTTACAACCGATACAACCAAGCCAAAAGCAAAGGAGCTATTCCTAAAACCTCAGATTTGTTAGAGTTTGGCTATTATCAAAGAAACGCCCGAACCAAAGAAACCATCATTTATTCCAACAGTATCATGGACGAAGATTACGATATCTTCGCTACGTTCTTTGAAAAAAATGCCGATAAAGCAAGATTAAAATCTTACGTTGCCAAAAGAAAATCTGAGGTTTACAAAGAAGGCTCAGAAGGTTTAACCAATAGCGAATTATCGATGCCAAGTATTTCGATTGAAAAACAAGGCGAAATGAAGATTTTGAACGATGCTATGTTTGAAATTTCATATAAAGACATTGCTTCATTATTACCCATAAATGATAGAGTAAACAAAGAAGAAGTAAAGCAACTGCTTCAAAATGAGTTAAATGAATATGGTGTGAATACGCCTTTTGAATTCAATGTTTACAGTAATGGTTTGGCAACCAAGATAAAATCAGAAAATTTTAGTTACGATAAATTAAAAAAAGACAACACGTATTCGATTCCAATTTTTTCTGATAACGAAGACAAAACCAATTATCAACTTCTGGTTTCGTTTCCACAAAAGAAAAAGTTTTTGTTTAAAGATGTTGTTGCCATTACCATTTTATCGATACTTTTTACATTAATAATCATACTTACGTATGCCAATACACTAAGTCAATTATTCAGACAAAGACAAATATCGGAGATAAAAACCGATTTTATAAACAACATGACACACGAATTTAAAACACCAATAGCAACCATAAATCTTGCACTCGATGCCATAAAAAGCCCAAAGGTTATAGATGATAAAGAAAAGGTTTTTAGGTATTTACAAATGATTCGCGACGAAAACAAACGAATGCACGCACAGGTTGAAAACGTTTTGCGAATTTCAAAACTCGAAAAGAAAGAACTCGAAATAGAAAAAGAAGATCAAGACATTCATGATATTCTCGAAGACGCAATCGAACACGTTTATCTAATTATCGAAGACCGAAATGGTAAAGTAAACAAACATTTCGAGGCTATAGAATCAGAAGTTAAGCTAAACGATGTGCATTTTACCAATGTATTAGTGAATATTTTAGATAACGCCATAAAATATTCTCCAAACAATCCCGTTATAGATATTTATACCGAAAATACAAATAATGCCATAATCATAAAAATAAAAGACCAAGGACAAGGCATGAGCAAACAAGCGCAAAAGCAAGTTTTTGAAAAATTTTACCGAGAACATACCGGCGACGTGCATAATGTAAAAGGACACGGACTTGGGTTAGCCTACGTAAAACGCATTGTAGAAGATCACAATGGCGAAGTTTACGTAGAAAGCGAAAAAGGAAAAGGAAGTACATTCATAATAAAATTGCCACTTACAAAATAATGAAACTATGGAAAAAATAAATAAAAAAATACTTTTGGTTGAAGACGACCAAAATTTTGGAGCCATTCTCAAGGATTACTTAATACTGAATGATTTTGATGTAACCCTTGCCAAAAATGGAATGGAAGGTTTTGAGAAATTCAAAAAAGACACCTACGATTTGTGCATTCTTGATGTCATGATGCCTTATAAAGACGGATTTACATTAGCTAAAGAAATTCGTGAAAAAAATAAAGAAGTGCCTTTGATTTTCTTAACCGCCAAAACCCTAAAAGACGATGTATTAAAAGGATACAAAGTAGGCGCAGACGATTATCTAAACAAACCTTTTGATTCAGAAGTGTTGTTGATGAAGATACGAGCCATTATGCAACGCAAAGCACAAGAAGTAAAACACGACGTACAACAGTTTGAATTTACAATAGGAAAATTCCATTTAAACTCAAAACTTCGATTTTTGACATTTCCAGGAAATGAGCCAATAAAGCTTTCACCAAAAGAGAACGAATTGCTTAAAATGCTTATTTTGCACGAAGATGATTTAATGCCACGCGAATTGGCACTAACAAAAATTTGGCGCGACGATAATTACTTTACATCACGTAGTATGGACGTATATATAGCCAAATTGCGTAAATATTTAAAAGAAGATCCAAACGTAGAAATTCTGAATATTCACGGCGAAGGTTTCAGACTCGTTGTGAAAAAAGATTAAGAAGAATACCCCAAATAACATCAAACTTTTTGGGGTATTTTTTTATAAACTTTGTAATAACTAATTTAGATACTTTTGTAATCAAATATCGAATCTTAAAATCTTAGCAAATAAATGAAAAAAGTACTGTTTATAGACCGCGACGGAACTATTGTAAAAGAAGCTTTAGCTACCGATTATGTGTTGGACACTTTTGAAGAATTAGAGTTTTATCCGGAAGTTTTTAGATATTTAGGAAAAATTGCGCGAAAGCTCGATTTTGAGTTGGTAATGGTTACCAATCAAGACGGATTGGGCACTACGAAATTTCCGGAAGCAACGTTTTGGCCCATTCATAATAAAATCATCAAAGCCTTTGAAAATGAAGGGATTCGTTTTTCAAACGTTTTTATAGATAAATCGTATCCTGAAGACAATTTGCCAACACGAAAACCGGGCATTGCTATGATTGCCGAATATTGCAATAATTCGAACTATGATTTACAAAATTCGTTTATGATAGGCGATAGGCTTACCGATGTGGAATTTGCTAAAAACTTTGGTGGCAAAGGTATTTTTATTGCCAATGATGTAAAATTGGGAGCTACAGAAATAAAATCTAAAAAGGAAGAATTAGAAAATTATATTGCTTTGCAAACAACTTCTTGGAAAGAAATTTATAGGTTCTTAAAAAAATTAGACCAATAAATAATGTATCTATTGGTCTAATATTCTTTTAGTCTAATTATCTAAAAATCTAATTATTTAAAAGTCTAACATCAGCTTTCTTTTTGTCCCATCATCATTAAATAGGCTTTTAAGAATTCGTCGATATCGCCATTCATTACGGCATCAACATCGCTGCTTTCGTGGCTGGTGCGCACATCTTTTACTAATTTGTACGGATGCATGACATAATTACGAATTTGCGAACCCCATTCGATTTTCATCTTATTGGCTTCGATGTCGGCACGTTGTTCCATGCGTTTTTTGAGCTCAATTTCGTAAAGTTGCGAGCGAAGCATTTGCATAGCTCTATCGCGGTTATCGTGCTGCGAACGTGTTTCCGAACATTGAATTTGAATACCCGTTGGTTTGTGAACTAATTGTACTTTGGTTTCCACTTTGTTTACATTTTGTCCGCCAGCACCACTACTTCGAGCCGTTGTAATTTCAATATCCGAAGGATTAATTTCAATTTCGATTGTATCATCAACCAAAGGATATACATACACCGATACAAACGAAGTATGGCGCTTGGCATTACTATCAAATGGTGAAATACGCACCAAACGATGCACGCCGTTTTCGCCTTTGAGATAACCAAACGCAAAATCGCCTTCGATTTCGAGCGTTACTGTTTTAATTCCGGCAACATCGCCTTCCTGAAAGTTGAGTTCTTTTATTTTGTATTTGTGTTTTTCTGCCCACATCATGTACATTCGCATGAGCATGCTTGCCCAATCGCAACTTTCGGTACCACCAGCACCAGCCGTAATTTGCAACACAGCACTTAGGCTATCGCCTTCGTCAGAAAGCATATTCCTAAATTCTAAATCCTCGATAAAGTTATTGGTTATATAAAATTGGTTATCCAATTCATCTTCAGTAGCTTCACCTTCTTTAAAAAAGTCATATATAATTTGCAATTCTTCGGCAAGGTCGTTGGCTTTTTCAAAATCTTCAACCCATTTCTTTTTAGAACGAAGGTTGCGAACAATGATTTCGGCTTGTTTGGCATTGTTCCAAAAATCGGGAGCAAAGGTTTTTTCTTCTTCGTTTGTAATTTCTATCTGTTTGGCATCAATGTCAAAGATACCTCCTCAACGCACCTAGGCGTTCTACAATACCTTTTATTTGTTCGGTACTTGTCATAAATATATGTATTTTTGTTGTTGCAAAAATAGATTTTATATCTTGTATATGGAAATTAATTTAATAAGCGATACCGTTACGCGTCCGAGTGCCGAAATGCTGCACTTTATGTTTAATGCCAAGGTTGGCGATGATGTTTTTAAGCAAGATCCAACTGTAAATGAATTTGAAGAAGTTGTAGCCAAGTTGTTTGGAAAAGAAGCAGCTCTGTTTTTTCCGAGTGGTACGATGGCAAACCAAACGGCAATAAAACTACACACGCAACCAGGCGATGAAGTAATTTGCGATAAATGGTCGCATATTTATTTGTTTGAAGCAGGCGGAATGGCAGTAAACAGTGGCGTTTCAAACCGATTGATAGATGGTAATCGCGGTATGATAACTGCCGAGCAAGTTTTAGAAAACATTAATGATCCAAACAACATTCATTTACCTGTTTCAAAATTGGTGAGTATCGAAAATACGACCAATAGAGGAGGAGGTGCTTGTTATGATATTGCAGAATTGCAAAAAATAAGAGAAGTTTGCGATGAACATCAATTAAAATACCATCTTGATGGTGCCCGTATTTGGAATGCACTAATTGCCAAAAAACAGCACCCAAAACAATTTGGCGAATTGTTTGACACTATTTCGGTATGTTTTTCCAAAGGTTTAGGAACGCCAGTTGGTTCGGTTTTGGTTGGCAGTAAGCAAGATATACAAAGAGCGATGCGTATTCGAAAACTTTTTGGAGGTGGTATGCGACAAGCGGGTTATTTAGCAGCTGCCGGAATGTATGCGCTGCAACATAATATAGAACGCTTACAAGAAGATCATGTGCGTGCTAAAGAATTAGGGCAAGCTTTAGCTGTTTTACCTTGGGTAGAAAAAGTGGAAGAAGTAGAAACCAATATTGTGATTTTCTCAGTAACGCCGCCGCTTACCGATGCTTTTGTTATGGAAAAATTAAAAGCGAAAGGAATTTTAATGACAGCTATTGGTAAAGGAAAACTACGCCTTGTAACCCATTTAGACTATAAAGAAATTTTGCACGAGTATGTTCTTGATGTATTAGCAAAGATTGATTTTTATGATAGATAAATTTTGATTTTTTTTACACTTGAATCACACCTAAATTAAATTTCTTTTCGATAGGTGCGTGGTTAGCGGCTTCAATTCCCATAGAAATCCAGGTACGAGTATCCAACGGATCAATAATTGCATCGGTCCATAAACGAGCTGCTGCGTAATAAGGAGAAACTTGACTATCGTATTTGGCTTTTATTTTATCGAATAATTCTTGTTCTTTTACTTCATCTACCGTTTCGCCTTTCGATTTTAAAGAAGCAGCTTCAATTTGCATTAAAACCTTGGCTGCTTGCGCACCGCCCATTACAGCGAGTTCGGCACTTGGCCAAGCAAAAATTAATCGTGGATCATAGGCTTTGCCACACATAGCATAATTGCCTGCACCATACGAGTTCCCTATTACAACTGTAAATTTCGGCACTACTGAATTCGATACTGCATTCACCATTTTGGCACCATCTTTTATAATGCCACCATGTTCGCTTTTGCTTCCAACCATAAAGCCTGTAACATCTTGAAGGAAAACCAAAGGAATTTTCTTTTGATTACAATTTGCTATAAATCGTGTGGCTTTATCGGCACTATCAGAATAGATTACACCGCCAAATTGGATTTCTCCTTTTTTGGTTTTAGAAACCGTGCGCTGATTGGCAACAATTCCTACAGCCCAACCATCTATACGAGCATAACAGGTTATTATTGATTGTCCGTAACCGGCTTTATATTCATCAAATTCAGAATTATCAACCAAACGTTTGATGATTTCCATCATATCATATTGTTCTGAACGTGATTTGGGAAGAATGCCGTAAATATCTTTCTCATCCAAGGCAGGATTTTCAGATTCTATTCGGTTAAAACCAGCTTTTTCATAATCGCCAATTTTTCCAACTACGCTTTTAATACGATCTAAAGCATCTTTATCATCTTTGGCTTTATAATCGGTTACACCCGAAATTTCGCAATGCGTAGTTGCACCGCCAAGAGTTTCATTATCAATATTTTCGCCAATAGCAGCTTTTACCAAATAACTTCCCGCCAAGAAAATACTTCCTGTTTTATCAACAATCAAAGCTTCATCGCTCATAATAGGCAAATAGGCTCCACCTGCGACACAACTGCCCATAACTGCTGCAATTTGGGTAATTCCCATACTACTCATAATGGCATTGTTACGAAAAATACGCCCGAAATGTTCCTTATCTGGAAAAATTTCATCTTGCATTGGCAAATAAACACCAGCAGAATCTACAAGATAAATAATAGGTAATTTGTTTTCGATAGCAATTTCTTGCGCCCTTAAATTCTTTTTTCCAGTTATAGGAAACCAAGCTCCGGCTTTAACAGTAGCATCATTGGCTACAACAATGCATTGTTTTCCAGATATATATCCAATTTTTACAACGACACCACCACTGGGACAACCACCGTGTTCGGCATACATACCATCGCCAGCAAAAGCTCCAATTTCTATGGATTTACTATCTTTATCAAGTAAATAATCAATACGCTCACGTGCGGTCATTTTGCCTTCGGCGTGGAGTTTTTCGATACGTTTTTCGCCACCACCTAATTTTACTTTGGCAAATTTTTGACGTAAATCTGAGAGTAATAGCTTATTATAATCTTCGTTTTTATTGAAGTTTAAATCCATGAGTGTTGTAGTTAAATTTTGGCTAATGTACAAAATGATTTTCAATTTTTACACTATCAATTCTACTATCAATGATAACCTCAAAATGATATTTACTTAACAATTTCTTAACATTGGCACGATACATTTGCATACAAAATTTAACAAATTCTTAATATGAATCTTAATAGCATTTTTCAGTTTTTTGTTCCAAAAGACACTAAGTTTATTCCATTGTTTGAGAAAGTTTCGCTAAACTTAGTTGAAATGGCAAATACACTTCATGAAATAGCCAATTTGCCTAAAGGTGAGCGTGATAACCATTTCAAAAAAATGGAAGAACTTGAAAATGTAACCGAAAATACAACACATAAAATACAGTTGGAATTAAGCCGAAATTTTATAACGCCGTTCGACCGTGAAGATATTTATGCGCTTACCAAAGCAATGGATAATGTGGCAGATTTTATGCACGGAGCATCGAGTAAAATGAAATTATATCAAGTTGAAAAAATTACAAAATCGATACGAAAACTGACAGAAATTAATCTCGAAGCTTGTCAGTTGATTGTAGTTGGGATTTCAGATTTGAGAGATATTCACAAGCAAAAAACATTAAAAGAAACATGCAAAAAAATTAATAAATTGGAAAGCAAATCGGATTCGGTTTTTGATAAAGCAGTTGCTGATATTTTTGAAAATGAAACTGATGCCAAAAACATTATCAAATATAAAGAAGTGTTGTCATCGCTTGAAGAAGCTACTGATAAATGCAAAAGCGTATCAAATGTTTTAGAACAAATATTGGTTAAACATTCCTAATATTTTGTTATGACTTTATTGATAATTATAATAATTCTTGCCCTTGTATTTGATTACATTAACGGTTTTCATGATGCGGCAAACTCCATAGCTACTGTTGTGGCTACTAAGGTTTTAACACCTTTTCAAGCAGTGTTGTGGGCAGCATTTTTTAATTTTTTGGCTTATTGGGTTTTTGGATTTGGAGTAGCCGATACAGTTGCCAAAACTGCCAAAACCGATAGTATTGACCTGACTGTTATTCTCGCCGGAATTATTGCTGCAATCATTTGGAATTTAATAACTTGGTGGAAAGGTATTCCATCATCATCATCACATACTTTAATTGGCGGATTTGCTGGAGCGGCTATTGCTCATGGTTTTTCTGGAGCGGTGCAAAATCCTGATAGTTTTGGATTTCATATTGTAAATTGGTACAAAGCGCCCAAAGAAGGCGACTTATTACCAAGCGGTATTTTTGTAGTTATCGCTTTTATTGCTTTGGCACCATTATTAGGAATGTTAATTTCGTATATCATTTCGCTTTGGATGATGTATTCTGCAAAAAAAAGTATTTATCCAAAATTGTTTACAGTTTTTTTGATGCTTTTAGGAGTTTACATTTTATTTTTTGCAGATTTTCATTTGATAAAATTTGATATTGAAAAACCAAGAAGTAATAACCATTATTTAGCGATATTGATGCATCCCGAAAATATCAAATGGTTTTTGGTAGCCATAATCTTTTATAGTTTGGCAATTTTTAATTTACTTTTTAGTAGTTTTTCGAATGCCCAAGCCGAGGCAACGCTCAGAAAAATGCAGTTACTTTCATCAGCATCTTTTAGTTTAGGACATGGTGGAAACGATTCGCAAAAAGTAATGGGAATTATTGCCGCCGCCGTTGCTGTATATCTAAATACAACACATCAAGATGTTTCGGCAATGTCCGAATGGTTGCGAGTGGTTTTGCCAAATGAAGAAAAAGGAATAAAAAGTCAAATGCCCGAATGGATACCTATTGTTTGTTATACCGTTATCGGATTAGGAACTTTGAGCGGTGGCTGGAAAATTGTAAAAACAATGGGTTCAAAAATTACCAAAGTAAATGCTTTTGAAGGCGTTGTAGCCGAATCGGCAGGAGCATTAACCTTGTTTTCGACCGAGCATTTTAAAATTCCAGTATCAACAACACACACCATTACAGGATCGATAATTGGAGTAGGAGTAACCAAACGTGTTTCGGCAGTTCGTTGGGGCGTTACAGTAAATCTACTTTGGGCGTGGGTGCTTACCATACCTGTTTCGGCACTTATTGCTGCCATCATCTATTATCTATTACGAATATTTATATAACAACAAAAGAGCCATAATTTTATGGCTCTTTTTGTAATTTATTATTATGAAAAAAATTATATTTATAGTTTCAGTTTTTTTCTTTTCTACAGTTCAATCTCAAATCATTGTCAAAAAAAATAGCGATAATGATGTAAAAATTTCTACATTACCATATTACAGTTTTGGAAAAGGAATTGGCATAACAAGCCCTGATAGCATCTTTCAGTTAAATATTAGATTTAGAGTTCAAAATCGCATAACCTATTATAAAAATGAAGGTGAAAACGAATCTTATGAAGGACAAATACGCCGTTTAAGACTTCGATTTGATGGATATGTTGGAAATCCAAAATTTTTGTATGCAATACAATTATCTTTTGCACCAGGTGATGTTGGCGAAATAAAAGATGGCGAAAACATTAATATTATTAGAGATGCCGTTGTAATGTATCGACCTAATAAGAAATGGAATATTAGTTTTGGGCAAACAAAGTTGCCAGGTAATAGACAAAGAGTAAATTCTTCTGGTGCATTGCAATTAAGTGATAGGAGTATCAACAATTCAAAGTTTACAATAGATAGAGATTTTGGTATTCAAATCCATCAAATGAATGAATATAAAGATAAATTTTCATACAATTTAAAAACTGCCATTTCTACAGGAGAAGGAAGAAATATTACAGGTAATGCCGATACAGGCTTAGCCATTACTGGCAAAGTAGAAGTATTGCCTTTTGGATCATTTACAAAAGATGGAACGTATTTTGAAGGCGATATTCTAAGAGAGAAAAAACCAAAATTAATGCTATCAACAGCCTTCCAACAAAACAATCACGCATTGCGTACACAAGGACAGTTAGGTAATGATTTGTATGAAGAACGAACAATGAAAAGTGTATTAGCCGATATGATTTTTAAATATAAAGGTTGGGCAGCTATGATGAGCTATATGTCTCGAGCAACTACCAAAAATCCCGTTACCTATTCGTCAGACCTTTCAAAGTTCAATTATGCATTTACAGGAAACGGATTGGATTATCAAGCAAGTTATATTTTTAAAAACAATTATGAAATTATAGGTAGGTATTCTATTCAAAATCCAAACAAAGATATTCAAGCTTATGCTCCCAAAATAAAACAATATACACTTGGAGTTACAAAATATATTTGGGAACATTCATTTAAACTACAAGCAGAAGTGAGTTATGATAATTTATTGAATAACACAACTCATAATACCAAAGATAATGTCTATGTACGATTTCAGGTAGAAATGGGAATATAATCATAATAATTCCACAAAAAATATAGGAATAAACCTTTTCTTTTTTTCTATTTTTGCAAGACAAATAAAACAAACAAAATGAACTTCGACAGAAAAGAATTATCCAATACACAACTTCTCGATTTATATAAACGATTACTAAAACCACGATTGATTGAAGAAAAAATGCTCATTTTACTTCGTCAAGGAAAAGTATCCAAATGGTTTTCGGGTATTGGGCAAGAAGCCATTTCGGTTGGTATAACTGCAGCTTTAGACAAAGACGAATATATTTTGCCAATGCATCGAAATTTGGGTGTTTTTACCGGCCGAGATATTCCGTTGCACAAACTATTTTCGCAATGGCAAGGCAAAAAATCTGGATTTACCAAAGGTAGAGACCGCAGTTTTCATTTTGGAACACAAGAATATCACATCATTGGAATGATTTCGCATTTAGGTCCGCAAATGGGTGTAGCCGACGGAATTGCACTTGCCAATATTTTAAAAGATAATAAAAAAATAACCGCTGTTTTTACAGGAGAAGGAGCAACCAGCGAAGGCGATTTTCACGAAGCTTTAAACATTGCATCGGTTTGGGAACTACCCGTTTTATTTGTCATCGAAAACAATGGCTACGGTCTTTCAACACCAACCAATGAACAATACCGTTGCGAAAATCTTGCCGATAAAGGTATAGGCTATGGCATGGAAAGCCATGTTATAGACGGAAATAATATCCTCGATGTTTATTATAAAATAGCAGAACTTAAACAATCATTACAAGAAAAACCGCGACCAATTTTATTAGAATTTAAGACTTTCAGAATGCGCGGACACGAAGAAGCCAGTGGTACCAAATATGTTCCGCAGGAATTGATGGATGAATGGGCAAAGAAAGATCCGGTTGCTAATTTCCAAAATTATCTTCAGAATATCGGCGTGCTTTCTGCGGAAATGGAAGAAGAAATCCGAATGAAAATCAAAAATGAAATCGATGAAAACTGGGCCATAACACAAGCCGAACCCGATTTTACTGCTGATTTATCAGAAGAATTAAATGACGTGTATCAACCCTATGATTTTGAATTGATTAACCCTAATTCAGATGTTGAAAATATTCGTTTGATTGATGCAATTTCACACGGATTAGCGCAATCTATGGAACGACATCAGAATTTGGTTTTAATGGGGCAAGACATTGCCGAATACGGTGGTGCATTTAAGATAACAGAAGGTTTTGTTGAAAAATTTGGTAAAGAAAGAGTTCGCAATACACCAATTTGTGAAAGTGCTGTGGTTTCTGCAGCCAACGGTTTGTCTATCAATGGTATGAAAGCTGTTGTAGAAATGCAGTTTGCCGATTTTGTTTCCACCGGATTTAATCCCATCGTGAATTTATTAGCCAAACAACATTATCGTTGGGGCGAAAAAAGCGATGTGGTTGTTCGAATGCCTTGCGGTGGTGGTACGCAAGCTGGTCCGTTTCACTCGCAAACCAATGAAGCTTGGTTTACCAAAACACCAGGACTAAAAGTTGTATATCCAGCCTTTCCTTACGATGCCAAAGGATTGCTAAATACCGCTATCAACGATCCAAATCCGGTATTGTTTTTTGAACACAAACAATTATATCGTTCTATATATCAAGATGTTCCTAAAGATTATTACACCTTGCCGTTTGGTAAAGCTTCTTTGATAACCGAAGGAAATGATGTAACTGTGATTTCGTTTGGAGCAGGAGTGCATTGGGCATTAGAAACATTGAAAGCCAATCCGGAAATCAAAGCCGATTTACTTGATTTACGTACATTGCAACCTTTAGATACCGAGACTATTTATGCATCGGTTAAGAAAACAAATAAGGTAATTATACTTACCGAAGATACGCTTTTTGGCAGTGTTGCCAGCGATATTTCGGCTATGATTATGGAAAATTGTTTTGAATATCTCGATGCACCCGTAAAACGTATAGGAAGCTTAGAAAGCCCGATACCGTTCGTAAAAACTTTAGAAGATCAATACTTACCAAAACAACGATTTGAAAAAGAATTGAAAGCTTTGTTGGTGTATTAAATTGATATGCTTTTTTAAATATTATGACATTTTGATAAAATTCAAATAATTCTAAAACAATTTAGTTTTGTTCGTATTTTGTTAATAACTAAAATTATTACTACAGTTTAAATTCGCTTTAAAAAATCTAATTTCTTATATTTGCTCGTTAAAGTAAAAATAGATACAGATACAATTTTATGAGCGAAGAAACCAAAAAAAACAATTATTCTGCCGATAGTATTCAAGCGTTAGAAGGAATGGAGCACGTACGTATGCGTCCATCAATGTATATAGGTGATACGGGCGTACGTGGGTTACACCATTTAGTTTATGAGGTGGTGGACAACTCTATCGATGAGGCGTTAGCAGGCTATTGCGATACTATTACTGTTTCAATAAACGAAGACAATTCTATAACCGTTGAGGATAACGGTCGTGGTATACCTGTAGATTTACATAAAAAAGAAGGCGTTTCTGCATTAGAGGTTGTAATGACCAAAATTGGTGCCGGAGGTAAATTCGATAAAGATTCATATAAAGTTTCGGGCGGTTTGCACGGGGTAGGGGTTTCGTGTGTAAATGCCCTTTCAGATCATTTGCGTGCCACTGTTTTTAGAGACGGTAAAATATATGAACAAGAATACGAAAGAGGAAAATCTTTATACCCAGTAAAACAAATTGGAACTACCGATAAGAGAGGAACAACAGTTACTTTTAAACCCGATGGTTCTATTTTCCAACAAACGTTAGAATATTCGTATGATACCTTGGCAGCTCGTATGCGCGAACTTGCTTTCTTAAATAAAGGTATCACCATAACACTTACAGATAAAAGAGCAAAAAAAGAAAACGGTGATTTCGAAGGCGAAGTTTTCCATTCAGAGGAAGGATTAAAAGAATTCGTTCGTTTCTTAGATGGAAGCCGTGTGCCAATCATCGGACATGTGATTAGCATGGAAAATGACAAAGGTGAAATTCCGGTTGAGGTTGCCTTAATATACAACGATAGTTATTCAGAGAATATATTTTCGTACGTAAATAATATCAATACCCACGAAGGTGGAACACACCTTCAAGGTTTCCGTATGGGGCTTACTCGTACCTTAAAGAAATATGCAGATGCTTCAGGGCTTTTAGATAAATTAAAATTTGAAATTTCGGGAGATGATTTCCGCGAAGGACTTACAGCAATTATTTCGGTAAAAGTTGCCGAACCACAATTTGAAGGACAAACCAAAACCAAACTCGGAAACAGAGAAGTAGTTTCTCCAGTTTCGCAAGCGGTTTCGGAAATGCTCGAAAATTATTTGGAAGAAAACCCCAACGATGCCAAAATTATAGTTCAAAAAGTAATCTTAGCGGCTCAGGCACGGCATGCTGCCAAAAAAGCACGCGAAATGGTACAACGCAAAACCGTAATGGGTGGTGGCGGATTACCAGGAAAATTATCAGATTGTTCAGAACAAGATCCAGCAAAATGCGAAGTATATTTGGTGGAGGGAGATTCGGCAGGCGGAACTGCCAAACAAGGTAGAGACAGAAACTTTCAAGCGATTTTACCATTGCGTGGTAAAATTTTGAATGTAGAAAAAGCCATGCATCACAAGGTTTTCGAAAACGAAGAAATTAGAAATATCTTCACGGCGCTGGGTGTAACCATCGGTACAGAAGAAGACAGCAAAGCATTAAACCTTGAAAAGTTACGCTACCACAAAGTAATTATCATGACCGATGCCGACGTAGATGGTAGCCACATTTCTACATTAATACTTACATTCTTCTTCCGATTTATGCGAGAGCTTATCGAAGCCGGACACGTATATATTGCTTCGCCACCATTATATATGGTTAAAAAAGGGAACAAAAAAGAATATGCTTGGAATGATGAGCAACGCGATCGTATTGTAAAAGAATTAGGAAACGGCTCAAACATTCAACGTTATAAAGGTCTTGGAGAAATGAACGCAGAACAACTTTGGGAAACCACAATGAACCCAGAAACACGTACATTAATGCAAGTAAATATCGAAAGTTTGCCAGAAGCCGACAGAATTTTCTCGATGCTTATGGGCGACGAAGTTCCACCAAGAAGAGAATTCATTGAAAAAAATGCTGTATATGCTAACATCGACGCGTAAAAAAATTGTTCAATATTGTTTTGTAATAGGTTGCTTGTTTCTAAGCGGGAAATCGTATTCGCAATATCAAACCACCTTTCAACAAATTGAATATTTATTAGATGATGCGTTGTTTTTTTCAGATAAATATATAACACCAGCTACAGATTGTGCTGTATATATGTCATCTTCAAACTGGATGACAACTGCCAAAAAAAGAAAACTTTGGGATGTTACATTATCATTACACGGAAACATGTTTTTTGTTCCTAATAGAGATAGAAGTTTGGTGATAAATAATTCCGACTTAAAATTTTTCGCTTTAGAAAATGGGGCACAATCGGCAGTGATTCCTACTGCATTGGGGCAAAATTCAGATGTGTATTTTTCTGGAGATTTAACAGATGATTCTGGAAATATTTTAAACACTGTGCGCATTGCAGCTCCAAAAGGGATAAACCAAGAAACTGTAACCTATCCATATCTACAAGGTTCTATTGCTTTATGGAAAGGCACTGAAGTAATTGCTAAATATTCATCTAAAGTAAAATTAAAAAAAGGAAATTATCAGGTGTATGGTTTTGGACTTAAACATAATTTAAGTCAATATTTGCCTTATTTAGAAAAAAAGAATTTTTATTTATCAGGATTAGTTGCTTATTCAAAAGAGCAAGTGAGTTTTGATTTTTTAGATATTACAGTGCCATTACCATTATTTAATGTAGATGCCAATTTGGGATTAAATCAAATAACAGGTTATGTAGATACCTATCAATTTCAAATGAGCGCATCAAAACAATGGGGAAAATTTGAATTGATGGCAAGTAGCATTACTAATGTAAGTAAGTTTAAATATGAAATGACAGGACCTCCAGGTTCTATCGAAGAATTTATTCCGTTTCAAAAATTAGTAAACACTCGATTGGAATCTATTTATAAAACAAAACTTAATGCTATAGGAGAGATATCAGGTAGATATCAATTTAATAAATTTTACGTGCAATCATCGGTTGCCTTTGGTAAATTTATCAATACAAATTTATCTATTCAATACGAATTCAAATAACACATATAAAATATTTAGAAATGAAAGTTACAGTAGTAGGAGCAGGGAATGTTGGCGCAACTTGTGCTGATGCCATAGCTCACAGAAGAATTGCCAGCGAAATAGTATTATTAGACATTAGAGAAGGTTTTGCAGAAGGAAAAGCATTAGATATTATGCAAACGCAAACAACGCTTGGTTTTAATACAAAAGTTGTGGGTAGTACTAACGATTATTCAAAAACAGCTAATAGCGATGTAGTGGTTATCACTTCTGGAATTCCAAGAAAACCAGGTATGACACGCGAAGAACTTATTGGCATCAATGCCGGAATTGTAAAAGGTGTAGCCGAAAATTTATTAGCACATTCGCCAAACGCAATCATTGTTGTAGTTTCCAACCCAATGGATACAATGACGTATCTAACACTTAAAGCTACAGGTTTACCAAAAAATAGAATTATAGGAATGGGCGGAGCGCTTGATAGCTCTCGTTTCAAATGTTATTTATCACAAGCTTTAGACAAGCCAGCAAACGACATTCAAGGAATGGTAATTGGCGGGCACGGAGATACAACGATGATTCCGCTAACTCGTTTAGCGTCGTACAACGGTGTTCCTGTTTCGCAGTTTTTAGGCGAAGAAGAATTAGCAAAAGTAGCAGCCGATACTATGGTGGGTGGCGCTACATTAACAGCTTTGTTAGGTACTTCAGCTTGGTATGCGCCAGGAGCTTCTGTGGCGTATTTGGTAGATGCCATCTTAAACGATCAAAAGAAAATGATTCCATGCTCTGTATTTTTAGAAGGAGAATATGGTCAAAACGATATCTGCATGGGCGTTCCGTGTATTATTGGTAAAAACGGAATTGAAAAAATCGTAGATGTTAATTTAAACGAAGACGAAAAAGCAAAATTCGCAAAAAGTGCCGATGCCGTTCGCGCTATGAATGGTGATTTGGCTTCGATTTTAGCGTAACATTAACTCGATTAAATAAAAAAAAAGCCCGTTTCATTTTTTATGAAACGGGCTTTTTTATTTTGTGAATTTACTAATTTATAAGATATGTTTTGATAGATTCTGTACTGGTTTGCGTACCGGTTGAAGGCACACCTGGTATGCTAAATCCTAAACTAGCTAATTCTGGATTCAAAGTATATTGAACATTATTACTGCTATAAATCATTCCTACATTTTTAGCATAATATTGATTAGAAACCAAAACCTCTTGTTTTTCTAAAAGTGGCATAGTTACAGGAAACCCTCCTAAAGTAAGAGTTCCAGTAACTTTTAATTCAAGTATCATTTTGGTTTTAGATATGTTTTGGAATGTATTTCCATTTACTGCATAGCTGCTCAAAGTGCCATCACCTTTAGATGTTAATGTATATTCTACGGTAAGAGGCACATCAATACCACTCATATTTACAGTTTGCGATAAAGTTCCTGAAGTACTATCAAGTGTATCGCCAGAAGCAGCTCCTTCTTTAAAAAAAACAAAATCAGTGATTGTTATTTCAATAGGCGTAGGTAATGTTGCTCCAGAAGAAATTGTTCCAGTAACTCGCAATTTACTACCATCAATACGAACGTTATTATTATTGAGTGCGCCGCTAAAAAAACCTGCAGGTGTTGCAGTTCCAGCGGTTTCATTCACTCCTGTCATTTTTTTATAAGCAATATTGTTTAGAGTAACATCGCTCGTAGCTGTTAGCATATCTACATTATCACTAATTTGGTTTGTACCCGACGGGTCAGTTACTGTATGTACATCATACTTCCAGTAATTATTAACTGTAAGAGGCATATAGGTTGTAGCCGTACTTGTATCACCACCACCAGAATTTGACGGATTGTCATCACTGCCAGAACAACTCGCTAATACTATTGATAAGCAAGTGATTAATTGTAAAAATTTTGTTTTCATAATATGTAATTTTAGGCTAATTTAATAATAATTTAATACGATTGGTTAAATATTAATTTAATAATAATATTTTTGTAGAATAGCAATCAAAATAATGGCTGGAAATTCTTTCGGAAAAATATTTAAACTTACCACTTTTGGTGAATCGCATGGAGAAGCTATAGGTGGCATAATAGAAGGCTGTCCGCCGAATGTAGCCTTAGATTTTCAAAAAATACAATACGAATTACAACGTCGAAAACCAGGGCAGTCTAACCTTGTTTCGCAACGAAAAGAAAACGATGTAGTAATTTTTCTATCCGGTATTTTTGAAGGAAAAACCACTGGTACACCTATCGGATTTATGATTGAAAATGAAGACCAAAAATCTAAAGATTACTCGCATATACAAGATGCTTTTCGTCCAAGTCATGCCGATTTTACCTATCAAAAAAAATATGGTATTCGTGATTATCGAGGCGGCGGCAGAAGTTCGGCAAGAGAAACCGCTTGCAGAGTTGTGGCAGGTGCTATTGCCAAACAAATCTTATCAAATATAGAAATCAATGCTTTTGTTTCTTCGGTTGGTTCTATTTATATCAACAAACCGTACCAAGATTTAGATTTTAATAAAATAGAATCCAATGCCGTTCGTTGTCCAGATGATGAAACAGCTCAAAAGATGGAGAGTCTTATAAAAGAAATCAAAAAAGAAGGCGATACCATAGGCGGAACAATAACTTGTGTTGTAAAAAATGTGCCAATTGGTTTGGGCGAGCCTGTATTTGACAAACTTCATGCCGATTTGGGCAAAGCCATGCTTTCTATCAATGCCGTAAAGGGTTTTGAAATTGGTAGCGGTTTTTGTGGTACACAAATGAAAGGCAGCGAACACAATGATATTTTTAATACAGACGGAACTACAAAAAGTAATCTATCGGGTGGTATTCAGGGCGGAATTTCCAACGGCATGGATATTTACTTTCGGGTGGCTTTTAAACCAGTTGCTACGATTATGAAATCGCAAGAAAGTATTGATAATAATGGTAATGCAATTACTGTAGAAGGAAAAGGAAGGCATGATGCTTGTGTAGTGCCAAGAGCTGTGCCAATTGTTGAAGCTATGGCAGCTTTGGTATTGGTAGATAATTATTTACTTAATAAAATTTATTCTAATGGAACATCTTGTTAGTCAAAAAAAATCAAATCTTACTCGAAATATATTTATTGCTTTACTCTTAGGAATTGCTGTTGGATTTTATGTAAACACGTCTTATGTAAAAGATGAGAATCAAAAAATTTCTTTCTTTACCCAAAAAGTTATTGCTGTAAATAATCAGTTAAAACAATATGTTCCCGATACAACTTCGGCTGGATATAAAAATATTAAGAAAGAAATTGCGGTTTTAGACAAACAAAAATCAGAATTAGAATCAAATTTACACACCGGAAATTTTAACGAAAAATTTTCTAAATCGATACTATTAAAAGATTCCATCGCCAAGTTAGAATCTAAAATCTTTACATTAGCAAAAGATACCAACACTACAGTTTACAAAGATTTAAAATCGGTAAAATCATTTTCCGAAACACAAATTTCTACAGTTACAAAAGAACGCGACAAAAAAATTCAATGGTTTTCGATACTCGCCGATATTTTTTTACGTTTAATAAAGATGATTGTTGCGCCATTAGTATTTACAACTTTGGTTGTGGGAATTGCCAAATTGGGAGATATTAGAACAGTTGGGAGAATCGGTGGCAAAACATTACTATGGTTTGTATGCGCCTCTTGGATAAGTTTGTTTTTAGGAATGTTATTGGTAAATCTATTCAAGCCGGGAAAATCAATGAATTTGCCATTACCATTAGAAAATCAGGAAACAGGTTTGGCAAAAGTAACTCCTAATGTAGCCGATTTTATTTCGCATATTTTCCCAAAAAGTTTTATTGAGGCAATGGCATCTAACGAAATATTGCAAATTGTTGTTTTTTCTATTTTCTTCGGAATTGCCGCAGCTTCATTAGGAAAATCGGTTAAAAAAATCATTAAAGCTTTAGATTTAATATCGCATATCATACTTAAAATCACAGGTTATGTTATGAATTTTGCGCCTATAGCAGTTTTTGGTGCCATGGCAGCCATTATCAGTAAACAAGGACTGGGCATTTTAAAAACGTATACCTTATTTATAACCGAATTTTATTTTGGATTATTAGTGTTGTGGATTGTGCTCTTAGGCGCAGGATTTATATTTTTAAGAAGTAAAGTCTTTCATTTATTCAAAAGAATCAAAGATCCGATACTTATTGCATTTTCAACAAGTAGTTCCGAAGCCGCATTTCCAAAAACAATGTTGGAATTAGAAAGATTTGGTTGTAGTAATAAGATTACAAGCTTTGTATTGCCTTTAGGTTATTCATTCAATTTAGATGGCAGTATGATGTATATGACATTTGCATCCATTTTCATTGCACAATCGTATGGAATTAATCTGAGTATCGAGACGCAATTTACGATGCTCATTGTTTTGATGCTAACTAGTAAAGGCATAGCAGGTGTGCCCAGAGCTTCATTAGTTGTTATTGCAGGAACTTTGGCAAGCTTTAAAATTCCCGAAGTTGGCATAGCCTTACTATTAGGAATAGATCCTCTTTTAGACATGGGTAGAAGCGCTACCAATGTTGTAGGAAATAGTATAGCCACTGCTGTGGTAAGTAAATTTGAAAAGGAAATTTAATTGTTAAATATTTTTTTTGTAAAAAATTAATTTTTACATTTGTGCAATACTAATTTTTAAAAATTATAAAAACATGAAAAAAACATTACTTTCGTTAGCATTAGTTGCTAGTTTTTTTGGATATTCTCAAGATAATGTATATTTTGAAGATTGTTCAGGTTTAACAGTTGGAAATGTTGGAGTTAGTACCAGTGCTACTGGTGCAGCACCAGGACAAGGAGGTTACTATACTATAGTTAGTACAACTGCTAATCCTGCAGGAGCAAATACAGACTTCCAAGTTGTAGATGCAGGAGGAGTTAATGGTAACTGTTTTCAAATTACAGGTACAAGTGGGTCTGTGTTTTCTGGTAACTCTCGCCAACTTTTTAGAGGTTTCAACGCAGATTGGATTAATAGAACTGGAGGTAACGATGTAGTTCAATTAGAGTATGATTTTTATACAGGACCAGTTACAACAGCACAAAACAGTTTTAGAAATTACATTTTTAATGATGCCAACAATACTGCATTAGCTGGTTTTTATTTTGATTATGAAACAATGGAAATCAGTGGATGGGCATATTATGATAATACAGCTTCAGGTGGTACAGTAGGTTATTATGTTTTTGGGTTGGGTGACACTACTACTCCTGAAGTAATTTTAGATCCTGATACTTGGTATAGAATAGGGGTTGCATACGATTATAACACGGGAGATATAACTTGGAAAGAGGCTAGTGGATTGTTTTATGGAGGAGTGACAGGGGCTGCCGCTGGATCTGATATAGATAGAGTTAATTTTCAATTGTCTTCTATTGATGGAAATGCTGGAGGAGCTGCAGCTGCGCGTGTAGATAATATCAACTTGTCATTCCATGCTTTGGAAGAACTTTTAGGTGTTAAAAACTCAGAAGAAATGAAATTTTTAAGAGTTTCTCCAAACCCTGCAAAAGATATTTTAACTATCTCTAACCAAGATACAACTTTCAACTCAATCGAAGTTACAGACTTAAACGGTAGAGTTGTTGCAGCTACAAAACCAAATGCAGTAGAAACTACTCAAGTAAATATCGCTGATTTATCTGCTGGTGTTTATATGGTTAAAATCGTTTCTGACAAAGGAACAGTTACTAAGAAAATCATCAAAGAATAATTTTCTAAGAAAATATTTTAGGAAGCCCAAGCTGATGCTTGGGTTTTTTTTGTATTATTGCGATTATATGAAAAAGATATATTATTCGAGAGTAGTGAAAAAAGTAGTGCTTCTATATAAGAAACATCCCTTTAAGAAAATTTATATATATTATTTACAGGAGGAGATTCTAATTGTAAAATAAGTTAGATATTTAATACAATTTAGGGATCAAGTCCAAAACCTGTGGATTGATTAAATTTATGCGTATAAATTAGTTAGTCTGAAAAGGAAGAATTCAATACTTCTAACTCCTCTAAATTTACTTCTAAAAGCTTTTATTTTTGCGTTAA
>Ga0209792_1000118_pt1 | contig 113043 bp, 99 predicted proteins | sample EBPBio142005_DNA_FD_185860 | JGI IMG/M metagenome (GOLD analysis project Ga0209792, IMG submission 185860) | Wastewater treatment Type I Accumulibacter community from EBPR Bioreactor in Madison, WI, USA - Reactor 1_6/14/2005_ DNA (SPAdes)... | ecosystem: Engineered > Bioreactor > EBPR >...
CTTCTCCCGGAACAGCATCTTCAGCGCGTGCTGGCTCGGCGGCAGGGCGTTGAGTCGATCGATCGTCTGCTGTTGCTCTAGGGTCAGGGTGTTCACGGCGCAGGGTCTCGATGGTGGACAGCGCCGCTTCGGCGCTGGCGAAGGATTCGGTCAGGACCGGCGCGCTGGTCGGCCCGGTCTTGTCGATGACCAGCAACTGGTTGTCGAAGGTCGTGCCGTACTTGGCGTAGGCCTTGCCGGACAGACCGAGGTTCGCCCGGACAGCATACCGGCCCTGGATGCGGTCCCACCACGCGCGGAACGCAGGACGATCCGCCGCCATGCCGGCGCCGACGATCGCCACCAGCCGGCCGCCCGGCGCCAACCGCTCCAGCGCCTGCTCGACGTGCTGGGCGCCGACGGCCGTCTTGCGATACCCGGCCATGCGGCCCGCCGTCGCGGAGAACGGCGGATTCATCAGGACCACGGTCGGACGGATCGCCTCCGGCAGAATCCGGTCGATGTGTTCGGCGTTCTCCCGGAACACCTGCTCCACACCCAGCGCGCGCAGCAACGCGGCCCGGCGCGGCGCCAGTTCGTTGGCGACGACCGTCGCGCCCGCCGCCTGCGCCATCGCGACCAGATCGCCGGTTCCGGCGGACGGTTCGAGCACGACATCGCCCGCCGACAGGTGTGCCGCGCGCGCCGCCAGGAACGCCAGCGTCGGCGGCGTGCTGAACTGCTGGAACTCCTCCTGCTCGCGAGTGCGCTTGCTCTGGGTCGGCAGGCGCTTCAACAGCGCATCCAGCTCGCCCAGCGTCGCCCGCGCGTCCTGTTCGGTGGCCGGGTTCAGATCACCGACGAGCCCTGCCTTCAGGGCGAGGTTCACGCCGAACTCCAGGGCGTCGTAGGCATCGCGCGGCGAGTACGCGCCCGCCGCCTGGCTGCCGCCGACCTCCACGTTCGCGCGATCGAACAAGGCGCGCGCTTCGATCGACCGTCCCGCGCGCAGCGACTCGGCGACCCAGCGCCCGACGCGGACCAGGGCTCGGTGAAGCGCGTCGGCGGAATCGGGCGCCGTCTCCGTCTCGGTATTCTCCGCGGCCGACGGCGATGGAGCGGTTCCAGGGGCGACCTGGGCCGTGCCATCGGCCGCCGCACGCCCGGCGGCAATATCGACGTTCGCCCACAGGCGATTGCTGCTGTTGGACAAGATCACGATGCCGCCACGCACCGCATAGCGGGCGCCGAAGCGCCCACCGCTGTTGGTCGCGCCCGCCCGCTCGAACAGCGCACGCAGCGTGCGCAGCGCGTGCTCGACCTCGGTGACGTGCGTGAAGCGTGCGGGGAAGTCCACCTGCCCCGCTTCCCCGGCGTCGACCCGCGCGATCAGCGCGTCCACGAAGTCCTTGAGCACCGCCTCGTTGTTCGTAGGCGCGGCGATCTCCTGCGTCGTGCGCGACGCGGCCGGCGTGGATGCCGGTTCAGTCGTATCGGCCTCGACAGACGGACGATCCTCGCCCGCGGCGTCCGTCGTGGACGGCACCTCGGGTTCGACCTTCGTCCACCGCTCCGACCACGGCACCTCGCGGCGATGCTCGATTCGGCCCTTATGATTGACGGTGATGGTCCTCCCGCCCTCCAGCCGCACCCACGGGAACCCGGATTTTGCGTACAGCACGCCGCGCGCGGTCTCGGTCGTCCCAAGCACCAGCGCTATGGACGTCGCCTGCACGCGATCCCCGATCGCCAGGCCCGCCGCCGCCAGCGCCTGCATCCGGCGCCCGCGATGCCCATCGTTCGAGACCTGTGCCAGGCGTTGCAGGGTCGGGAACAACCGGCCGTACTCCTCGGTAGCACGGTACGGCTGGAGCCCCCCGAACGCGCGCGCGCGGCGTTCCAGCCACTGGCGGGCCTCGACGTAGGTCGCGAACTCGGGGAACGTCTCCACCGGGGTGCGCTGCTCCGCTGCACGCTGCGCGCGACGCTCGGCATCGCGGGCCTGCTCCGTCGCCAGATCCGTCCCGGCCCAGCGATAGATCGCCTCCTCCGTCGCCCCCCGCCCGCGCGGCAACGCAATCCCGGTCGCAGCAGTGAATACCGCGCGGCTCGCGGGATTGGTCTTCGCATCGCCGAGGTTGCGCGCGACCAGCCCGCGCCCATCGCGACGTTCGATCAGGTCGATCAGCTCGTCCGCGCTGCGGCGGTAGAAGTCGCTCTCCGGATCGGTCACGTCCGGGAACTTGCGGCGCATGGTCTCGACGAACACGCGGCGCAACGCCGCACGCTCCTGCGCTGGCGCATCGCCTTCCGAATCCACCTGCGCTGCCGCAACCGGGACCGCGTCCACCGCGGGCGTCGCCTCCGCTTCGACCATCGCTGCATCACCCGCAGCCGGCGCTGGGACCTCGGTGTCTCGACGCATGGCCTCATCGGCTGCCGTCTCCGCATTGAGGGCATCGACCTCCATCGCGGCCTGCCGCGCCTGTTCGATCTGCGCCTGCATCCGCATGCGGGACGCCTGTTCGGCCGGATCGACAGCGCCGGGTACGGGAGATTGCGCCGCCTGCGCCTTGCGCTGCTCGCGCACGCGGTCGATCAACGGGTTCATCCGTGTCGCGGACAGGCCGGGATAGGCGGTTGCGACGAAGCGGCGCACATCGCCGCGCGTCGGGGCCTTCTCGCCCTGCCAGCCATCGAGGAAGCCGTGGATCGCCGTCATCACCGCCTCCGGCGCGGGCGGCGGGTTCAGCACTTCCCCGGTGTCCGGGTCGACGCCGGCGGGCACTGCAGAGGGTGCCGCAGGCGCAGGCGTCGTCGTGGGCGGCGCTGGGGGCGCCGTCGCTACGGGCGCCGTGGCCGCAGGCACGTCCATCGCTGCCGGACTTCCCGGAGCTTCCGCGGCTGGCGGCGCCGTCGTCGGCGCGGCGGCGGGCACCGTCGGCGCCGACCCCGGCACGAATCCGCCTGCGGCGCCGAACACACCGCCGCCGATCGCGCCGGCCGCGAAACTGTCGAGGTACTCGGTCAACGCCTCGCCATCCGTCAGCGACTGCGCTGCCCCGAATCGCTGCGCCGCCTGCTGCACTGCTTCGGTCGTCCCTTCGGTCAGCGCGTTCTTGCCGAAACCCGTCGCCACGCGGCGCACAAGGCCGCCCGTCCCGCCCACGCCCTTCAACAGCGTGTCGGCCAACACCTTGTCGCCGAAAGTTTCCGCGGCACCGTAGACCACGCCGCCGGCCAGCACGCGCGTCAGGTCGATGTCCTCGCCGGTCTGCTGCGCCTGGCCGTAAGCGGCGTTGTAGGTATCGCCCAGGCCGCGCGCCGTCGCGCCGGTCGCGAGCGCGCCGACGCTGCCGATCTCCCGTTGCAGCGTGCGGGTCAGGAACTGCTGGCCCAGCGCCGCCGCTTCGCGTTTGGCGATGTCCTCCGCCGTGCCTGCTGCGATCCGTTTCGCCGCATGCTCGGCGACCAGCGCCGCCGTGCGCTCGCGCAGTTCCTTCTTGATCGCAGTCTTGCCCAGAAGGCCCGCCACCGCACCGGTGAGGTTGCCGACGACTGGCACCTCCGACCCCGCCGCCGCACCGGCCGCTGCCGTCACCAGCGATTCGACCACGCTCGGCAGCATCTGGCCGACGTTGTACTGCGCCCAGTCGAGCAGGTTGCCGGTCGTCCCCAGTACGCCATCGCCGCTGCCCCAGGCGCTGCTGAGGCTGTCGGTCGGCTTGGCGCTCGCGCCCATCTCCTGATTCAGCGCCTGCGCACGCTGCGCCCAGTCGCGCGCGGTCTCGTCGGCGCCGACCACATCAGCCGCGAGCGCGCCGAGACCATAGACCGATGCCTTCGTGCCCGGCCAGTAGCTCTTGATGCCGCGCATGAAGTCGCCGTCGTCGCCGGCCGCCGCCGGTGCCGGGTCCGGATTGCTGGCGCGGAACGCGGCCTGCATCTGCGCGAGGTCGGTGCCGGTCAGGCGCGCGACTTCCGGCAGCGCGACGGTCGCGTACTCGTCACGGATCGCGCGCTGCCGCTCGGGCGGCGCAGCGTCGTAGCCGGTGCGCGCGCGCACCTTGCCCCAGTGGTACTGGTCGATCACGGCCGGCGTGAACACGGGCGCGGGCGCCTTGTGAGCGCCGTAGGCGACGTTCATCCAGTCGGGGACGGACGGATTCCAGGAGCGCGGCGCGAGCGGGTTGTAGGGGTCGGTTGCCATTAGCGCAGCATCCTGAGCAGGGTTTCGAGGGGCGTCGGTTCGTCCAGGGCGGCGTTCGTCGGGTCGGGCATCGGCACTGTCGGATCGAAGGCCGGCGTCGTCGGCGCGGATGCCTCCGGCCTCAGTGCCGGACCCGGCAGGACGTAGGCCGCCGAAGGCGGTGGCGACGGCGGCATCCGTAGGGATGGCGCGGGCGGGATGGCGGGGCGCCAGACCGGCGTCGGCAGTGCGACGGACATCGAGGCGTCGGCCGCCGGCCTGAATGGGGCATACGCCGCCATGCGTTCAGGCGCGGGGACGGCCGTGGGTGCGGAAGTCGATCCGAAGGCCGCAGGGGCGCCGCCACGTCGCGCGAACGCCGCCAGCACCTGCGCCTTGGTCTTGCCGTGCAGATGCGGGTTGTCGCGGTAGGCACGCGCCGACATCAGCGACCGCATCGGCGTGTCGTCCGTCGCCGCAAGAATCTTCCGCGCGCCGGTCGCGCCGAAGTGGTGCGCCAGGTACAGGTTGCCCGGCGTCGCGGCGTAGCCGGCACTCGCCAACTGCTGCGCGCTGTCCTGGTCGTACAACGCGACCATCCGGTCGGAGATCGCGCCGTCGCGGCGCTTATCGAGGATCTGCGCGGCCGTCAGTCCGTGCGCCCACGCCGGCTGGTGGCGCTTGACGAGCCCGAGCCAGGTCGATTCGAGGAACTGATGCTTCCCCAGCGCACCCGAACGCGGGTTGTAGGCGTTGTCGTCGCCGCCGGACTCCAGGCGGTTGCGAAACGCATCGTAGGCGGCGTCGGTCATGGCCGGTACGGTCCCGTGTACGGCGCCGCGCCATACGACGGCAACGTGATGCCGTAATCGGTCGTGGTCTGCGGAACGGCCGGGTGCGGCGTGCGCCGCTGGCGTTCGCGGTCGTCTTCCTGCTGGGCGCGCTGGTAGACGGTGCGCGCATCGAGCAGCGCACGCCGCGCTTGCGCCTCGGCCTGCGCGTAGCGCTCCACCGCGACACGTCGATCGACGCCCCGACCGGTGCGCGTGAAGCGCGCCTGGGAGTCCTGCGCTTCCTTGAGCTGGCGCTCGGCGTTGCGCCAGCGCTCCGCCGCATCGCGATAGGTCTCCAGTGCATCGGCGGTGCGCGGCTGCTGACGCGGACGATGGATCGTGCCGGTCGCGGGGTCGATCTGGAGATCGGCGCTGGCCGCGTTGCCCGCGCCTGCGGGCGGTGTTGCGGGTGACGGCGCGGGCGCAGCGGCAGAGCGCACGGGTCGTGGCTCCGCGGGCACGGCTGCGGGCGCCGGCGGCGGCACAGGCGCGGGTGCGGCTCCACCCGCACGCGCACCGAAGCCGAGCGCATCGAACGACGGCGCGGGTGTCGTCGCCCCGCCACCGAACAGCGCGCTAAGCGCGCGCGTCGCGGCGTCGCGCTGCTGTTGCAGCGAGGCCCGCTCCGCGTCGTCGAAGGCGCTGACCAGCGCCTTGTCGAGCGTCTGGATGCGGTGTTCGAGGACGGTCTTCTGGCTCTCCTGCGCAGGCGTGAGCGTGGTACTGCCACGCGTGGCGGCATCGGTGTAGTGCTGCAGCGGGGTCGGCTGCTGTGCGGTGAGGGTTTGCAACAACGCGGCAGCCGAGGCCGCCGGCATCGTCGGATAGGCGTGGCCCTGCGCATCGGTGTAGGTGATTTGCCCGGCGGCATCCTTCGCGACCTGGCCGAGCCCGGCTGTGCGCAGCAACGCATTGGCCGTATCGATGTTGCCGGCGAGCAGCGCGGAGCTGGCGTTGGCGTACAGGCCGCTGGCGTAGGGAGCGCCATACTGCCCGGCGACGCCCTGCGCGCCCGGCCACGCGCCCGCCGCCCGCTGCGCCGCCTGTGCCGCTTGCAGCGGATCGGCGCGCGAGCCGGCGGCATCGCGCGCAGCGGCGTCGGCGACCGGGTTCTGGTAGCGCATGTCCTCCGCGGCGTCGCGGGCACGCTGGTTGTCGGGCGTCCAGGCACGGCCCAGCGCATCGAGCGCGAGGCGGTTCTGTTCGTGGCCCAGTTGGTAGGCCGAGCCCTGCATCCGTTCCTGTGCCGGCAGCAACCGGCCCTGCATCTGCGCCTGGTCGGTATCGAGCCGCCACAGCGCGCCTTGCCGGGTCTCGTAGGCGGGTAGCAGGCGGGTGTCCGCTTCCGCGCGGCGCGCGCCGTAGACGTTGCCGGCGTTGGTCCGGTCCAGCGTCGTCTGGTGGGTGTTGAACGCCAGGTCACTCGCCAGCCCGAGCGTGAAGGCGCGTTGTCGCGCCTCTGCCTGTCGCGCCGACGCCTCGTCGAGCTGCTGCAACCACTGTGCGGAACTGGCGCTGGCGCGATCGAGGATCGCGAGCGGATCGGGCATTGCCATGCGGGGCCTCGTTACGCGAAGGGCGCCATGCGCGCGGCGAGTCCGCGGGCGTCGCGCAGGTTGAGCAAGGTGTCGTCGTCGGGCGCCTCGCCCCCGAACCCGCCGGCCAGTCCGGGCAGGCCGTGGGCGAGCATCGCCGTCCCCATGCCGAACGATTGGAGGCTGTTCGCCCGCGACTGCTGCATCAGGTACCCCGAGAAGCGCCCGAAACTCGCCTGCAGCGCGCCGTAGTAGCCGCTCATGCCGCCCAGCAGCCCTTCGTTCGCGGCGCCGATCGCGGCCGTCGCCGCACGCATGTCGCCGGTCGCACTCGCCTGCAAGCTGCGGCCGATGTTGAACATCTGCAATTTGCGATTGAACTGCACGTCGTCGCGACGCCACGCCTGCAACTCCTCGTAGCGCCAGGCGTGGTTCACGGCATCGACTTCGGTGCGCGCCCACTCGGTGTGGACCTCGCGCAGCAAGTTCGCGTTGGCGCCAGCGCAGTAGCGCGTGAGCTTGCGGTTCAGTCCGGTGATCGCCTTGCCGAAGGCACGCGCGGCGTCGTTGCGGGCACGCCCCATGTGCAACTCGTACTGCGGGACGTAGCGCGGGTCGGCGGCGACCTGCGCCATCGTCGCGTCTTCGACCGGCGCGAAGATCGTGGTGTAGCGGCAATACTCCTTCTCGGCCATCACCAATTGGCGATTGGCGAGCGCCGCCTGGTCGTTGGCGATCGAGCGCACCAGATCGCGCTGCTTGCTCGCGATGTAGTTGTCGATGGCGATCTGGATCGCGATCTGGCCGATGGCCTTCACGCCCACACTGTCGAGCTGCTGCTTGTAGGCGAGTTCCGCGAGGTAGCGGTCGCGGCCGGTGGCCGGGTTCGGGGTGACGTGGATTGAGGGCTGGGCGAGGTACGCCAGCAGCGCGCCGAGGCCCGCGCCGACGATCGTGCTCGTCACCTGGCTGTTGCCGTCCGGATCGCCCGGCACCACTTCGACGTTACCGGTGTCGCAGTTGTAGCGCGGCAGGGTCTGCCCGAAGCCGGCATAGTCGTCATCGTTGAGCATCCAGCCGAGCAGTCCGCCGATGCCCGCACCGGCGAGGATCGTCCCCCATGAGATCGTGCCGGGCAGCATGGTCGGCAGCGTCGGGTTGTAGATGACCTCGCGGATCTGCTGGTTGATGTCCTGTCGCTGGTTCGACTCGGCGTTGATCCAGGCGTTGACGGCGGAGGTGTTGTCGTTCTGGACGAGGTTGCGATGCTGGAGCATCGACATGTACGCCGCGTCCATGAACGACGCGCCACCCCAGTTGGTGACGAGGACCGCGGTCGCCATTAGCCGATCTTCTTGCTATAGGCCGAAGTCGCGGCGCGAAAGCCGATCAGCATCGGCATGCCGCAGCCGGGCGCGAGTTCCACGCGAAGTTGGGTCGCCTGACGCTCCTTGGCCCAGACCTCGAAGTCGGCGACGAGTTCGGTCGCGGTCGTTGCGGTGACGCCCTCGCCCGCCGCGTCGATCATCAGCAGTGGCGCGTGCGCCTGCACCTCGCCATCGAGCGGCGCAAGGGCGTTGTAGCCCATCAGCACTCCGACCGGGACGCCGGCGTCGTTGATCGCGGCCCCGACGTACATCGAGATGCCGCCCGCACCGGCCAGCACCGGCACCAGGGCGCGGACGATGCCAGCCTCGCTCGGTGTTGCCTCCGGGTCCAGCGCCAGCACGTAGCGGCGGACCAGCGCGACCAGGGCGTCGGCCATGCTCAGGGGGATGTCGTTGTTGCGTTTGATCTGCATGGAAGCTCCAGAAATGAAAAACCCCGCCGGAGCGGGGTTTTTGTGAAAACGAAAGCCACGAATTACTAGTCTTCAGGACTGATAAATCTATCCGATGTTGGATAAGGCGCAATCGCTAGATAGTTTGCAACCTCAAGAGCAATCTGATCTTGTGTCTCGCTTCTTTGTTTGCACTTCGCTGCCCATGCACGGCCAGGATGCAATACATCCCATCGCGGGCAAAGACCCTGATAGCGACCAGCTCCAGGATCGTGATTTCCGAACCCATCTACGACGGTATTCCATAGAGGAGCGTACCTCGCGATCAACAACGACTCTCCCAATGGAATCCAAATGTCATCCACCACTAAGTAGCGGCAATGGAAGTCGTCAATCTTTAGATTCTTGGCAGCCCGGAGACTTTCAACATGCTCCGAAAGTCTGTTGTAAAGCGACCGACCCACTGAAGGATTTGCCAACCCTTTTCTTGCGCCAGCAGACACAGCCTTTCCAATGTAAATCGGGGCCACCGCCCTTCCCTCGTGATTCCTTCGAGAAAGTTCTGCGTATGGACCAAAGTCTCCTGCGTAGTAGATGACATAAACACCCGCCCCGAGAAACTGGGGGATGCTCGACATTGGATGAACCTTGCCTGCTAGAAGTGCCTCCGCAACACTTGCGCCAAGATTCTTCTTGTCGAGGGGATTGAATGGCAAGATGTCCGCCATTTCATGCCGCTCCCTTCGCACGCTTCTTATCACGCGCCAGAGAAAGCATGTCAGATATCAACAATCTTTCGGCAACGCTTGATGCGACCGTTCTCGCGAGCATTACAGGGACAGCATTTCCAAGCTGACGCATTGTTTCCGTCCAAGACCCATGAAATCTGTATCCATCTGGGAACGTCTGAATTCGGGCAGCCTCACGCACGCTGAAATAACGTACAGAGCCATCCTCTTTGACCATCATGTTTTCGCCACCAGGAACACCGTGATCTCCTGCCTTCAACGTCTTGGCCGGCAAATCCAAGGCACTCCCAGTGTGGCCAGGATAGGGCTTCGCGCCCGCCTGGAATTTATGATTCCAATAGCTCTTGGCCGCTTTGGATGTCGGCTCTGGAAGGCCAACGAGGGCATCCCTAGTTGTTTGCCAAGGCAAACGAATATCCTTTTCGGAAGTCAATTGACGTATGCGTGACACGTGTTTCTGCGGAATGCCAGGGCGATTCTTTGTCTGTATGCCATGCCGATCCCAATACTCACCAGAAACCCACTGCTGATACAGCAAGGCGTCAAAGCTGTGAGTTTCTTCTGGGAATGACCACTGAATTCCCAAATCAGACCTGAAGCCCACAATGAAGACGCGCTCTCTTTTCTGTGGAACGCCAAAATTTGCAGCATTTACCAACGTAGGAACCACATTGTACGTGAGGCCGCTTCCATGAAGCCGGCCGGACGTCTTCTCTTTCTGAAGGCGTTGAAGGTGCGCAAACCAATCTTCTTTCTTCTTACGAGGTACCTCTGGAAATTCCAGCTGCAACAGAATGTACTGGTAGTAATTTGCAAATGCAGTTCTGGTAAGTCCCTTGACGTTCTCGACGATGAAGGCGCGCGGCCTAAGTTTCCTGACGATCTCGACAGTCGCCGGAAACATATCGCGTGAATCGTCATATGCGCGGTGTTTACCGCCCATTGAAAAAGGTTGGCAAGGGGGACCGCCCGCAACGAGATCGACTTGATCCGACAAATCCGACCAATCGAAAGCGCGCACATCCCCTTCAAATACCGTCCAGTCTGAGACGAGAGGGTAGCCAAGACGCCCGTTCTCCCTGAGGGTGTCGCAAGCCCATTTGTCCCATTCGAGTACAGCAAGCGGCTTGAACCCTGCCAGCCCGACGCCCATCGCAAGACCACCGGCACCGGCAAACAACTCCACAGACTTCATACAGCCTCCCACATCCCGCTCGTAACCCATTGATGCAAAAAGGGCCAAGCGCGTTCGCGCCCAGCCTCACGTCAGAACAGAAGCATAGCGATTGCCGAGCAAGGCTGGCAATCGCGGAAATGCTGTCAGCAAGGGCCGTGCCCAACGGCCGTCCGAGTTGGGCGGCCAATGGCCCCGGACCTGACGGAAGCCACATTAGCGATTCGCAGGGCAACATTGCATCGGTCTTTGCCTCGCCACCCTGTCAGGGTTTTACTACCCCGCCGCCAGTTCGGCAATGCTGCTCGCGATGTGGAGTTCGCGCAGTGCGTCCTTGTCGGGCGATTCCGGCCGTTCGACCTCAATCTCGAACGCCAGATGCCGACTCAGGTGCGGCAACCGGAACAGGTTGGAGTGCCGTAGCTCACGCTCGAACCGCAGCCTGTCGTCGGTCCAAAGCCGGAACGTGGTTGCCGGGGCCGCCTCTGCCCAGTCACCACGGAACGGGTAAGCGTCCCAGACCACCTTCGCTGCCGCCCAGTTCATGTGCCCCGGTGTGACCGTGCAGCGGGTCCGGTAGCGCAGTGGTAGGTAGCTGGGGCCGGCGTTCCACTGACCGATGCCGGCAGGCAACGCCAGGAACAGCGCATCGGTGCGGCTGCGGTGCAGCGCAGTCGGCCGCAGCGACAGCGCGATCAGGCCCAACTGCCGGCCGGGATAGGCCGTATCGGTCAGGTCGAGCATCCAGCCGCTGTTCGCGGTGAACCCGAACCACACGCCATCGAGGACGGCGGCGATCATGGTCTCCGGTCGCAGTGCCGCGAAATCATCCTCGCCCCAGTACGCCTGGCTGACGCGCTGGCACTGACGGCCGGACAGCAGCACCAGCCCGTCGCGGCCGGCGTAGAGCGCGCCGCCGCTGGGCGTCGTCGTCATCGACCGGCGGGCCACGCAGGGCATGGGTTCGGGCATCCGGAACACCTCGCGTCGTCCGAGTTCGTCCGCCTGCGGCGCGATCCAGTACGGGTGCCCATCCGTGGCCACGTACAGCCCGCCATCGGTCCAGGCCAGCGCGACGATGGTGTCGTCCAAGTGCAAGCGGTAGGCATCCGGCCACGCATGGAACTGGTGCGGCTCGCAGATCCACAGGTCGCGGCCCACAGCACCGGCCAGCTGCGTGCCGTTCGGTTCGGCGACCAGGTGCGTCAGCCCCTCTGGCGGCGGTGCGAACCGCATCGTCGTCAGCGGCTCGCCCAGATCGAGGTTCGGCAGGGCGTCGTTGACGCCGTCGACAGCAGCCGGGAACTCGCCGACGAGGTGGAAGTCCTCCATGCGCGGCAGGCCGACCTGTTCGGCGCCCGCGTCGCTGGCGGTCAAGCGGTACAGCCGTACCGACTGCACATCCCAACCGCCCACGGGGGCGCTGTCCCACTGCACCAGAACGGCGGCGCCGTCGTCGATCCCGAAACGCGCGCTCGGCAGCGACGGCGGACCTTCGTTGCCGAACCGATCCACGTAGGTGACGACATACGCGCGGCACTCGCTGCGCTGGTCGTTCGGTCCGGCCCAGCCCGGCGGTGCGCTGGGGGTCACGATCGGCGGCGTCGGTACGGGCAGACCCAACCGCCACCAGCGACCGGCTACGGCGTCAGCCGCATCCGCCCAGACCGGGAAGCGCAGATCCTCGCCGACCGCTATCACGCGCGGGCATCCAGGCAGACCGGACACCAGATCATCGACGCTGGGCATGACGATCCAGCCTGCGTCCGTGTGGAATATCGTGCGATGCGGTGCGCCGCGCGGATCGACCGGAAGCGGCGTGCGGTACGCCTCGATGGTGCCATGCCACAGGTTCACGTTCTCGGCCCAGATCGCTTCGTTACCCTGTAGCAGCGTGCGCTGGACACGGGGACGCATCCCCGCGAAATTAGAGAATCTGAGGGAAGGCATCAGAATTGGGGCCCAGAGGCTATGCAAGAGGCGGCTTACGGCCAAAAGCAGCCAGTCGTTCAGAGTCAAGAGCAGACTTCACGAATCCAATCTCCGCGCCTCAAGAATAGCGTGCTAGGCGATACTGCGCGATCCGAAAACCTCTACGCTTCACCGATTGGAGGCCGACGATGGGACTAGGCGTGAAGCAGCGATATGAGGGCGTGAACGGCGAAGTTCTGCCGAAGATTGTGCCGTCTCCGGTCGAGCATGTGCTGCAACGGCATCGCGACGTATGGGTGCCGATCAAGGCCTATCCATACTTGGCTGTCGACACCGAAAGGGTCGATGCCCACTGTCAGGGCATAGGCGAGTTTGCGGTGTTCGCGAGCGGTCGCCTGATGCAGAACATCCGCCCCGAAGAAGGCAGCAGCCGGTTGATCTCAAGGATGATGGGCGGCGGCGTCGATGCTGGGATGTCCCCCGACGCGCAGATAGTCGTCGAGGGCATGGCCAATCCGCAAGCAAATTGGGGCATGAACTTTAACGACACGTTCGCCATCGGCATGCATCCGTTCGCGGCGCTTCAAACGCACTACATCTACATCGACGGAAACGGCAGCTACCAGCGGAAGTTTGCCGAGTTGGTGATAGTCGACGGGCATAGCCGGCCGCGGTGCGCGTTCGTCGACTTCGACCCGCTGGCGGAGATGGCACTGACTTTCCATCTCGAGTACATCAACGGGCCGCGTGACCAGCCTCGCGACATCGTTCGGCTTGCCGCGCTGCTCGATGCGATGTTCGTGGAGAACGGGAAGATCCTTGCCGCGGCCACGGCGCACCACCGTGAGCGCGCGCCGCTGGAAAAGCCGTTCGACTATGTGGCTCCGACGCTGACCCGCTACGGTCGCCTGACCCACGGCGCCGGCGGGCAGCCGCGGATTGAGCTGTCGTTCGCGCTGCTGCACTACGAGAAAGCGTTGCGCGAGTTCGACGCGCTCAAGGTTGCGGTGGCGAAGGAGGATACCGAGGCCGGGTTCGTCCACGGTGTCTACTGCGTGGTTGCGGTGGCGGCCTGCGCCGAGGCCATTGGCAACCGCCTCTCGTTCCTGCAAACCGGCGCGCATCCCGACTACCGCGACAAGCGCCAGCCACTGCAGAAGATCAATGACGCCGGCGCGGCGCTAGCGCAGGCCGCTAGCCGCACGTTCGCGCCGCTCGCGGCTGGACAGCAAACCTACGACGCGCTGGACCGCGTGCGCGAGCTGCGCAATTCGTTCATGCACGCAAAGGAGCGCGACGAGGAAGTCGATCCGGTGGCGCTGACTTCGACTGTGTTCACCGCCGTCGACGAGAACCGCTGCCGCGAATACCTGCGCAACCTCCGCCTGGCCGCCACCCACGTGTTCGACCAGCTCGCGCCCGAACACGCCGCGCCCATCGTCACTCGCGAGAACGTCAACTGGCTCGGCGGAATCGAGGTGCCATAGAGGCTAGCAGTGGGACTGCCTGCTCGGAAATTCTTAGCGCACCCCAATCGTGCAAGAGCCTTATGGCATCGGCAGTGCAGCTAGCTCCACTCCGTATTTTAGTTGCGACAGCCACAAGCCAAACTGCTGCGGCGTGAGGTGGTAGCCCTTCAACACAATGTCGCTCTTTCCGACAAACGCTTCAGCGTTGTCATGCAGCTCCTTCGTGCTCGGAGCCCCCTCGAAGGTGATGCCTACGAAAGCGAACCTGTCGTCGGTGGCGTGCGCAACCAAGACGGGGCCGCCGCTCATGCCGCTGAATCCCCAGCCGTGGTCGGCGGTCAGCGTAGAGCACAGTATGTAGGTGGGTTTTTCCGGCGAGGGAAAATCAGTCGCTAAATTCACCGATACCCTTGGCATCGGTGCCGCCAGCTTGTCTCCGGCCCGGTACTTGTGCGCATCGGGAAAACCGTATGCCAGCCATGTCGATTGTACCGTCGCCCAGTCTGGTTCGGTCCAGGTGTCGAGATCGATTGCCTCGGCGTTTCGATGACTGCGGAACGATGGCCAGATCTCGGTGAGGTCCGCAATTGCGATGTCCGGTCGTTCCGCATTCGCTCTATCCAGTGCGGCGAGTGCGTCGTCGTTTTCGACATCTGCTGAGCCGGGGAAATCTCGGCAACTGTGGAAGGACCATCGATAGGTGCCTTGTGGCGTGTGGTTGCCGAAATGGTAGATGGCCTTGCCGGAGTGAATCGTCGGCACGATGCGCCGGTTGCTCCTGACGCTGGCGCTGAAGAATGCCGACAGGACATGGTGGCAAGTCACAGCATAGAAGCGCGACTCGAACTTCACGAATGTCACCGTGGCGCTCGTTACAGAAGGGTCGTGCCCGCCTTCCAGGAACATTCCGTTGCCAAATAGTGGGGCGCAGAACTGGTGGACCCGTCGATCGATGTCTTCGTCGGTGGCGGCAATGGGGATCATCGGCAGTAAGGCTTCGTCGTGTTCACGGGAGCCAAGAATTCTAATGCCTGCAGCGCTTGGGCCAGCAACTGCTTGATCTTGCGGCGGATGCCGCCGGTGAACGCCAGCCGTTGGCAGCTAGCGGCCAGTCAGGGGCGGCTATCGTGGTGGTGCCGGAAGGTCCACTCCGAGTCGGAAGCTGCCGTCCCCTACTCCGCCCCCATGCCCCTAACCGTCACACCGAACAGGCGCGCCCAACCGTCCTCCCGCACCTTACCCAGATCGTCAGCACCGCCACCTCACACCCGTCCGCGGCCACTCGCCCGAGATACCAACCGGCTGGTGCCTCACGCAGATCGTGGTCGATGACGAAGGTCGCGACACCGCGCACGACGGACTGCGCGATGTAGGTTTTCGAGGGCGCCGGACACAGGTCCGCAGGCCTCTCGTGGCAGGGCCGACACGGCGCCAACGTCGGCGCCAGCTTGCCGCATGCACTGCAATTCGATTCGCCACACCTATCGCAGCCGCCCCAACGTCCTTCGGGGAGATCCTGCGCGCGCGGCCAAGGCGGCAGACAGGGAACGGGACAGGCGGGCGCGGGCAGGCACGGCATTTCGCCCTTGCGCGTGACGGTCAAGGTCACGTTTGTCGCATCGACGGTCGCGCAGTCGCGCATCAGCACGACGGACAGGCGTTCGGTGGTCGGTTCGACGATCAGCGGACGGGCCATGTCTTCCTCCTACACCGCAAAATCGCCACGCTCGGGCACCATCGTTCGCGCCCCGCCCGTGCGCCCGCGCAGGCGCCGCGTGCGGGCGCGCAGGATCGCGGCCTCGAAGCGCTGGCCGTAGACGGCCGCCAGGCGCGGATCGCTGAACGCCTGCCCCGGCAGGAGCAACACATCCGCGAGCGCGCCTTCAACCAGCGCGCGCCCCCACTCCTCGGCGAGCCGCGCATCCAGCCGGCAAGCGTCGTGGCACGGCGCGGCGACGTAACGCACGCGCAGGGTGTCGCAGGCGTCGCCCTCACGATCAATCCAGACCGACACGTCCGGCGTCTCCAACGCCTCCACCCGGAAGCCGCAGCCGGTCTCGATCACATCGCGTCGCGGATCGAGCATGCGGGCATCGGGCCAGCCGCCATCGGGCGTGCGACGGCCGATCGACACCGCGACGACACGGACCACGCGCTCGCAGTCGGACGGCACGACCGGGTAGTCGCGTACTCCGCAGGCCATTGGCAGCACCGCCTCGCGCTCCAGCCAACCGGAGGCTTCGCAGAACCGGATCGCGGCGTCGCGCAGGTAGCTATGCGCCGCGACATCCGGCAGCCCCGGCGCGGCGGCGACCACGCGCGCCAGGAACGGCGCGAAGTCGGTGAAGCCCGGCCCGCAGTTCACGGCTGCGCCCCTTCCGGCGCGCGCCCGGCCTGCGAGACCGCGACCACACGTTCCTTCGCCTCGGACACGCCGAGCATCGCGTAGAAGTGCTGGCGGTGCGCTTCCTGCTTGGCGAAGGACTGTGCCGATTCCATGTCGACGGAGTAGGCCCGGTGCAACATCCACTCGATCAGCGCGTTGTGCATGCGCGCGGGCGTCACCAGCGCGTCATTGCGCGGATCGGCATCGTCCAGGTCCGCGAGCGTGATCGCCGTGGGACACTGCTGGCAGACCAGAGCGACGGTGTAGGTCTGGCCGTCGTCGGGCACCGGCGGATCGACGAAGAACGCCCGCGGGTCCTGCGGCGTGAAGCTGTAGCCGCTGACCCGATACCCCGTCTCGTCGCAGGCCCACATGCAGCCAGTGCCGGCGAAGGCCTGCAGCAGCCCATCGTCCACCTTGCGGGCACGCCCGGCGTCGCCGGAGGAGCCGATGATCTTCTGCAACTGACAGCCGTCCGGCAGCGGCCCCTGACGGGGGCCTGGCACCAGCTCGAACACCTCCGACCGCGCATACAGCTCCGGTCGGTACAGGTAGACCTGCCGCTGCGCATCGTTGAGGTACTCCAGCAGATCGGTCCGCGTCCAGCGGATGTGTTCGTAGCCGGGCTCGGCGTCGTTGAGCAATCGCGCGGCTTCGACGATGAGCGCGGCGGCGGACTCGACCATTACAGCAGCGCCCCGCTCACGCCATCGTCGATACGCTCGTTGCGACGCTTGACGAGGTCGCGCCGGGCCTCGCCGATGCGATTGTCGGCATCCTCGAATCCGCCCTCCAGGCCGGCGGTCGCCACGTCCAGCGGATTGCCGTGGATGTCGGTCTCGATGGTCGGGACGGTCAGGATCGAGCCGACCTTGCGGATGGTCTCGCCGGCGCGCTCGAAGTCTCGACCGTTGGTGGTGTAGCCGGGCGTGAGCCCGGGCAGCAACTCGAACTCGTCGTCGCGCGGATACAAGTGGCCGTGCTCGTCCTGCAAGACCTGCATCTTCTCGCCGGTATGTTCGATGTTGCGGTGGAGGTCCAGCGACGTGTGCGGCTGGGGCGTCTGCGGCATTTGGAAGGGTTGCATGGGATTCCTCGGACATGAAAAAGCCCCGCCGAAGCGGGGCTGTGGGGATGGCGCGACGCGCGATGGGCGCGGCGATCAGTTGCCGGTGTCGGGGTGGAAGATCACCGCCGAGACGGTGAGCCGCAGCTTCGTCGGACCGGCCGCAGGCCAGCCGGCCACGGCCAGCGTCACCGCATCGGCCACGGGCTGCCAGGCGTTGACGACGACGTAATCGCTGCCGAGGACCGAACCGTCGATCGCGGCGGTGAACGCGCCCCGCACGGTGGATGCCTGGAAGGACACGCCGGGCTCGGCCGACTCCACCTTCCAGTAGACCCCGTGGAGGAAGCACCCCGGCGGGATGACGATCGGATAGATCACGTCCTCGCTGCCGATGTCGTGGCAGACCAGGTATTGCTGCAACCCGGGCTGCAACCGGCCCTCGTCGCCGTTGGGGACGACACAGTCGCCGCGCATCGTGTAGCCGGTGTCGACCAGCCCCGGATAGAAGTCCAGCGAGCGCGAGAGGCCGTAGGCGACGTGGAGCTTGTGGCCGGCGGCCTCGGTGTTGACCCGGTCGAGCAGTTCGGTGGTGAGGGCGCCGGCCAGATCGGCCGGCGTCGGACAGGCGGAGCAGCCGTCGTCGATCCAGCCGGCGGCGTTCTGGCCGAACAACGCATCGAACGGGGTCTTGCCGCCGCCGTGGTACAGGTGGTGGTAGGCCATGGAGGTCTCCTCAGTTGAAGCGCACGTAGGCGACGCCGAGCTGTTCGGGGAACAGCGGCTTGTGGCCGAAGATCGATAGGCCCCGGAAGTAGCTGCCGAAGAAGTGCTCGGACTTGATGACGTCCGCATCCGAGAGCTGCTGCACGTAGCCGGTCGCCATGCGTCGGCCGAAGATCACGAAACTGCACTGCGCATTCGCGGTGGTGTCGTAGACCGTGGGCACGAAGTTCGAGCCGAGCAGGCGGAAGCCGGCCGGATCGAGGTTGCGCATGGGCTTGCCGCTAGCATCGACGAGGAAGCTGCGCGGCAGGCCGGTGACGAAGGCATTGGACAGCGGCGAGGTGAACAGCGGTGCGGTCGCGGCGGGCGGCAGGATCATGAACATCTCGCCCGCTTCCCAGACGTTGCTCTCGGCCATCACCTGGTTGCAGCGGGCGAAGAACTCCAGCAGGTTGCCGCCGGTGATCTGGAGCGGGTTGCCGACCGCGCCGAGGTTGACGTTGCGGCTGTTGAGGCCGGCGTTGATGCCTTTGTTGTAGGGCGCGGCATCGCGGATCATCTTGGCGAGGATCGATTTCTCCTGCGCGTAGCCGACCGACCGGCCGCCCGAGGCGATGAGGACGTTCTGCAGTTCGTCCGCGTTGCGGATCTGCTTCACGTCCACCCGGTCGAGCTTGTAGTTCCAGTAGAACCCCTCGTCCACGGTGAGCGTGGTGGTCTCGATCTCCGGGGTGTCGGTCTGGAGCCGGAGGTTCTTCTGGTAGCGGTGGATGCGCGCGACCGGCTCGCGCTGGAAGGTGATCTGGTCGCCGAACTGGCGCAGTTGGCCGGTGTAGCTGGTGGAAGTGATGTCCTTCATCAGCGTTTCGGCATACGAACGCATGAGGAAGCGCGGATAGAAGTGCGGCTGGATCAGCGACCCGCTGTACTGCGGGTAGCCGGTCGCGGCGGGGATGGTCATGGAACGAATCTCCGTGAGTCAGCGTTGGGGAAGCGCTGTCCACGGCCCTCAAGCGAGGGGGCAATGCTGTCGACACCCGCACGATGCGTGCGTGTGCCGGTGATCGATCAGGGATCGACGCGCCCCTCGCGCAGCGCCTGCTGGAAAGCGCGCTCGAACTGCTGAAGCTCCTGGAACGTCTTCTGCCCGCGTTGCCACAACCCCATCATCGATTCCATGTCGCCCGAGCGGAACCGCTGGCCGGCGGCCGGTGCGCCGCCCGCGTGGATGCGGTCGGGCACGGCGAGCGCGTCCAGCGCCGAGGGCGCGGGCGTGCGATCGGAAGGGGATGCCTTGCGCTGCTGGAACGCCTGCACGATCTCGACGATGCCGTCGATGTCGCGGCGGGCGTCCGCCTCCTGCAGCGCCTGGTTGAAGGTCTTGCCGCCGCCGAAGGGGATCGGCTGGAACACGAAGCTGGCCCACTCGCCATCCTGGAACACCGACTGCGCGGCGCCGAGGCGCTGGGCGAGGCGTTCGCGGAAGCCCTGGGCTTCGGTCTGCGTCAGGCGGGTTTCCAGCGGCTTGACCTGTTCGGCGACCTGCTGCTGCAGGCCGTCGACCTTGGTCAAGAGCGCGCGGATGGCCTTGGCGCCGTTCTCGCCGAACTCGAAGGCGAGGTCGTCGTCGCTCAGCTCGCCCAATCCGGGCGCGGCGGCCGGCGCGGCGGCCGGTGTCGCCTGCTTGAGCGCTTCGAGTTCCTGGCCCTGCCGCTGCGTCAGGTCGCGCAGCAGCTGGAGTTCGGCGGTCGTGTCCATCCCATCGCCCTGCCCGCCCCGCGCCTTGAGGGCACGGACTTCTTCGGACAGGCGCGGGACTTCGGCGTCGTACTTGCCCTTCAGGGCGTGATAGCGGGCTTCCCACTTCGCGTCGTCGGCACTCGGTGCGGCGGTGTCCGGGCCGGGAGTGTCCGGATCGGGTCGCCAGTGTTCGAGGTTGACGTACTGCGCATCGGACGCATCCAGGGCGGCCGGCGAAGCCGGTGTCGCAACGGGTGCGGGCGCAGCGGGTGCGGGTTGGGTTCCAGGGGCCGGGGTCGGCGGCGACGGGGCTGCGCCCGGTGCCGCGGCATCGGCCTGCTGTTGCAGTTGTTCAAGCGAGAAAAAATCGGACATGGGAACCTCGGGAGCGGAGCCGCGGCGGTGCCGCACGGCGTCGCGCCGGAGCCGGGACACGCGGCTGGCCTGCCGGTGTCGTCGGTGTTCCGGGGCGACACCCGTGCGGGCGTCGTCGGTATTCCTGGGAGGAAGGAACCCGGCTTGCGCCGGGAGTCACTACAGCAGCGGGCCTTGCGGCGCCGCGGCGGTGGTGTGGGGCGCGCTGTCGGCGGAGGCCGCCAGTGCGTAGATCTGTCGGATGGCGCGCGCCGCGCCCTGCTGGCGCAGCATGTCGTGGAGGTCTTCCATGCCGACGAGCCGGTCGGCGGCGTCCTGGTCGAGTTGCGCGAGGTAGCCGACGAAGACGCGCCAGGCATTCGGGTTCGCGGACAGCGAACGCACCGCATCGCGCACGCGCATCAATTCGCGCTGGGGATCGCGGCTCATGCCAGCGCCTGCGTCACGCCGTTGCGGCGCAGGACGATCACGGTCGGCATGTCGATGCCGGGCGCCACGCCTTCGGCCACGAGCCGGTAGCGACCGGGGAGCACGACGGCGAGTTGGGTATTCGCGGCATCGAGCGCGAGCGGCTGGCCGTGGTGGACGACCGGGGCATACAGCGTGGTGTCGCGGAAACCTGTGACCATGTCCACGCGCACGCGCTGGCCGGGCTTGAGATCGAACGCGCAGACCACGGCGGCCGGCGCGATCACCTCGAACTCCGGCGACTCGACCGACTCGGCATCGGGCGAGAGGTACACATCGTCGCGGCGGCCGTTCGCCTGGCCGGCGTAGCCCAGGATGCCGGGCGCGCAGCCCGGCCTGTCGAAAATGCTGGTCACGCCGGCCTCACACGCACTCGACGTTGACGCCGAGCTGCACGTTGTCCACGGTCGCGGTGTCGATGACCACGCCATCGCTGACGCGCCGCAGTTCGAGCGTCGCCGAGACGAACCGGCCGCCGGACACGCCGGAGAGCGTGTACGACCACGCCAGTTGGCGCCCGGCCGCCAGCGACAGCCACGCGCCCACGGCCACGCCGTCGGGGGCATCGCCGCTGGCGACACGCAGTGCGTAGTTCGCCGCTGTCTCGCCCGTGGCGAGCCAGCGCCCGCGATTGCCGGGCGTCACCGGTGCGAGGCTGGACCCTTCCGTCACCAGGCCGTCCTGACCCAGCCCGATGAAATACTGCACGGTGGTCCCCGCGCCGCCGGTGGTGACGAAGCAGCCGCGGCGTGCGCCGTCGAAGGGGAACCCCGTGGTCGTCGTCACGACGACCGGATTGCAGACGCTGTTGGCCATGTCGTTCGCTCCACACTCAAGGACACTGGGCGTTGACGCCCGTGAAGACCTGATAACCGCCATAGGGCTCGTCGACGACGAGCTGCTGGTCGCTGGCGCGGCGGATCTGCACGCGACCGCCGATCGTCGCGCTGGTGCCGCAGGCCAGCGTGCGCGTCCAGGCGCGCGCCGCGCCGAGCGGCAGCCAGACATCCAGCCCATCGGGACCGTCCGACAAGCCACCGCTGACACGGACCTCGAAGCCGGCCGGATTGGCTCCGCTGCTGCCGATCCAGTTGCCGCCATCGCCGGCCGCCGCGCCGCCGATGGCGCCGTTCGGCGCGATCGTCAGGTCGGCGGTGTAGACGCTAGCGTTCGGCGGCGTGCAGTCCAGCGCGAAGCACTGCCCGGCATCGCGCGCCAGCACGTCAGCCGGTAGCCCGGGCGTCGCCGGCAGCAGGAAGCAGACCGTCGCCGTCGTCGCGCCCGCGACGATCTGGCCGGACAGGGTGGTCAGTACCACGCCGCTGGTCGTGCCGTCGAAGCTGGCGCAGACCTGGCCGCCATCGACCACGGCGCCGCTCACGGTCACGACGAACGGGAAACCGCCCACCGGCGCCGGGCCGTTGAGGAACACGGTCCAGCACACCGTATCGCCCGGCGAGACGGCGCCGGGGTGATCGCTGGTGATGTCGATCAACTGCGGCGAGGGCGGCGCTTCATCGTTGTCGAGGATCGCGACGCAGGCGCTGCCGCCCTGGGACAACCGCGGCGCCTCCACGTGCAGGCACAGTTCGCGCGCACCGAGGACGGCACTGTCGTCGAGCGTCGTCACGCACACCTCCACCGCCGCCTGCCCGACCGGGATGACGACGCCGACCGGCGCGGGGTAGCCGCGCAACGCCTGCTCGGAGCCGAACAGGCTCAACGTCAGCGGCAGATCGTGGCCGGCGACGACCGGCGTCACCTCGATCCGCCAGCACGCGGCCTGGCCTTCGACGATGGGCGTCGCCAGCGGCACGACGCCGACCAGCGTGTGCTGCGAATCGCAGCAGGTATTGGCGATGATGCGCGTGCCGCCCGGCCCGACCGTGATCGCGATCCCGGGGCCGGCGACGATGCGATTGAGGAAGATTTGCTGCGCCAGTTCGATCGCTTCGGCCAGTTCCGCGCACGTCGGGATCGCATCGCCGGGCACGTGATCGGCGCCGGCACAGGTCTTGAACACGCGGGCGAAGGACTCGGCAGGGATCGTGTCCGGCGGCAGGGTGTCGCCGGGCGCGAACGGCAAGTGCTGTCCACGTTCGTACTTCAGGGGGCGATGTTCGGGCATGGGAACTCCGTCAGGATTCGACGTGGGACTGCTCGCAACAGGTGTTGGTCAGGAGATAAGTGCCATCCGGCCGCAGGGTGATCGCGATGCCGGTGCCGGCGATGAGCCGGGCCAGCGCCTGCACGAACCCCTGCTCGATCGCGGTGTGCATCTCCGCGCACAGCGGGATCGCCGCGCCGGGCACCTGCACCGCGCCGGCGCAGGTCGCGAACGCCGCCGCGAAGCCGTCGCCCGGCACCGTGTCCACCGGCACCGTGTCGCCGGGCGCGAACGGGCGGTGGCCGCCCGCGTCGTATTGGAGGGGGCGGTGTGCGGCCATGGGTCGTTCCGTCCGTGCGGCGGCGATCAAGGGGTCCCGACTGCGGCGCCGCCGCAATCGACGAAGGCGTAGTACGGCAGCACGTAGCCGCCGATATTCACCCAGCCGATGGGCCGACCCAGCAGGCCATCGCGCCCGCCGTAGAGCGTCGTCGGCAAGGTGTCGTTCTCGCTGGTCGCCGGGGGGTTGGCGCCCGTGATCCCGATGCGCGCGCTGGTCGCCGCGGTGTCGATCGCGTCCTGCATCTCCGTGCAGGTCGGGATGCGGTCGCCTGGCATGTGCGGTTGCCCCGCGCACGTCCGGAACACCGCCGCCACCTGGTCGGTGGTCAGCGCGGCCGGCGTCGGCGTCTCGACCGCGCTGCCGTCCGACAGGGAGATGACCAGCCGGCCATCGGCGGTGAAGGTCACGGCGGTCACGCGCACGCTGGCAGCGGGCGTCGGCAGGCCGTCGATCGCGGCGGTGAGGTCCGCGCACGTCGCCAGCGGGGTCTGCCCCGCCAGCACGGGCGCGCCGTTGCAGTCGGCGCCGATGACCGTGCCCAGCAGTGCGCCGCCGACGATGCGCGCGTCGATCAGGGTCAGATTGCGGACGGTCGTACCGTCGATGTTGATCTCGTCGCAACAGGACATGCGGACTCCTCGTTCAGTGCGTCGCCGGCACCGGCAGCAATGCCCGGTTCGCCAGCGCCTCGGATTCTTCCCAATAGACCACCGTGTCCAGGTCGCCCCGGCACACACGCACGCGGTAGGTGCCCGGGATCGCCAGCACCACCTGGTTGTGGCGCTCGCACAGCACCGTCTTGCAGCCGTCGATCCGGTACGTCGCCCACAGCTCGGGCGCGCTCGGCGGCGCGCAGCAGGCGTCCACCGGGTCCTTGATCCGCGGGTGGATCAGCAGTTCGACCTCGGCGCAGCCGTGGCCGGCGAAGCGCAGGATCACCGGCGCGAACGTCACTTCGACGTTCGGCGCCTCGTCCGCCAGCGTCGGCAGCGCGCCGTAGTACAGGAAGCCCTCACGCGCCATGGCCGGGCTCCTGCGGGGGTTCCTGGGCGATCACTTCCACCAGCGGATCGCGCTCGATCGTGCGCCACAGCGCCCGCACCATCCGCAGCAGCAACTGCCACTTCGCGGCCGACTTCGCCGGGACGAACACGACCGGGTCCTGCCAGTAGAGCGTGCGCCGCTGCGCGCGGTCGCTGACGCCGTCCGGCCGGTAGCCGGCGCTGCGGTTGCCGAAGCGCACGAAGAACGCCTGCGCGTGCGTGTCGATGCGGTGGACGAAGCCGGGGCCGTAGACGATGTCGAACACGGCATCGCCCGGCAGGAGGTCTTCGCCGTCGAGTTTCATGGAGGTCTCTTGTCGGGATCGGAGAGGTGGCTCAGCGGGATCAGAGCCGTGGTTCAGCAGGATCGGAGCGGTGGCATCACAGGGCATCGCCGCGGAGCGCATCGACGACGCTGCCCTGGCGGCCATCCAGCGCCGGCATCGCCGTCGCAGGGGCGGTCGCAGGCGTCGTGCGCGCTCCCGTGCCTTCGCCCGCGTTCGCGGGGTCCAGCGGCGGCGTGCCCGGTGCGTTCATGGGCAGCGCCTTCCCGAAGATCAGGTCCGGGTTGAAGCCTTGCAGGCCCACCCAGTCGCGCAGCAGGTTCACGATGCCCTCGCGCGGCAGCAGACCGCCCTGCGCGAACGGCGTGATCGCCTGCAGCGTCTCCACGGTGCGCGCCTGGCGCATCTCGCGGGCCATGATCCCCTTCGCGCCGCGCGCGACGACGGTCGCATCGGCCTTGAGGCTCGCATCGGGGTTCAGCAGCATGTTCAGCAGGTAGTACGCGGCGATGGTCGGCTCGATCAGATGCTTGTCGAGGTTGCCGATCGCCTGCTTGATGCCGCGCAGCGCGCTGTTGTAGAGCAGGCTCAGGCCGCCCATGGTCGCCGCCGCACCCGTGGCCGGCGTCGTGCCGCCGTAGGCGTAGGCCGGCACGCCGCTGACCTCGTCGGCGAGCTGCCAGTAGGCTTGCAGCACCGCGTTCAACTCCGCCGCGACGCTCGGAATCTTCTCCATGTTGATCGCCCGGCCCTTGCCGGCGCCCTGGGTGTAGAACACGCGGTAGGGCCGCACGAGGTTCGGCGCATCCTCGCTCTCGTCGAGCAGGTCGAGGTTGATCTCGGCGATGGGGCCGGAGGCATAGGCCATGTTCTGCACCAGCCGGCGCGCGGCCGAGTTCACCTGCCGCTGCACGTCGCGCAGGATCTGCCCGAGGCCCTCGCCCCAGAAGCTGCCGGGCAGGCGCGAGAACGACGCGACCTGATACGGCCGCTGCCCGGTCGGGATCGGGTTGAGCAGCGAACGCAGCACCAGGTCGCCCAGCAGCCAGACGTTCGCCTCGTAGTAGGCGTCCGGATCGACCGCGCGTTCGCCGAACACGGCGCTCGGCGGCAGCCCTTCGAGCTGGCACCACTCCAGCAGCACCGCGCCGGGCACCCGGCCCCAGAAGTCCACCACATCAAAGGTGCCGTCATGGCCCGTGGACGAGGCGTTCGAGGCGCCCCAGGCGCCCGCGGTCGCCAGCCCTTCCAACTGCGCGCGCTCGTTCGCCACCGGATCGCTGCAGACGTAGCCGCCGGGGTGCAGCGTCAGCGCCGTGCGGATCGCGCGTTCGGAGAAGTTCGGCAGGCCGATGCAGTCCGACAGCGCCTTGCCGGTCATCGGCATGCGCTCGCACAGGTAGCTGCCGTCCTGCGGATGGGTCGCATCCGGCGCCGGGTACAGGTCGAAGGGCGAGACCCGCTCGACCCGGACCTTCGTGCGCGCCACGATCCGCAGCCGCTCGCCGTCCCACTGCGGCGCCTGCACCCGGCGCACGATGGGCGACTTCAGGACCGCCGCGGGGAACACGGTCAGGTCCTCGATCGCCGCGTCGAACGCCTCGCGCCAGCCGCCCTCCTCCAACTGGTCGGCGATGTGCTTCTCCATCCGCGCGCAGGCCTCGCGCGCCGTCTCCAGCACGATGTCCGCCGCCACGTCTTCGAGTTGCTTGATCCGCGCCTGCACCTGATACGGGGCGAGGTACCGGAGTTCGACGCCGCTGCGCTGCAGCTCCAGCAGGAACGCCTGCCGTGCCGCGAGCTTGCCGGCGTCGGACAGTTCGGGGATGGGGGTTGGCTCCACCGTCCACGGCTTGTCCTCGGCGTTGGCGAGGGTGTCGCGTATCCACGCCTGCGCCGCGCGCATCTTCATGCTCGCCAGCGGCATGTAGACATCGATCCCATCCAGCGCCCGCGCCAGTTCCGGGTCGTACTCGTTGTGACGCATGCGCAGGCAGCGCATCATCGTCTCGTGGACGCTGGCGCCGTTGCGCCAGACGACCGCTTCCTTGTGGCGCTTCGCCCGAGTAAAGGCGTCGCGCACGAACGTGCCCAGGCGCGAGCGCAGGCCGACCGACTGTTCGACCTGGTAGGCGTGCGCGGCCTGCTCCCGCCGCAGCAGGAGGTCGCCTGCGGCGTTGGCGGGGTCCGGGAAGATCACGGGGCATCACCAGGCGAAAGGGGAATCCGACGCCGACGCGCGGCGCACGCTGCCGGGAATCCCCTTCGGGAACACGGCGCCGATGTCGTAGATGCGCGCCAGGCTGTCGAGCATGTCGTCATGGATGCCGGCCGGGAACGTCAGGTATTCCTCGTTGACGAAGCGCTCGATCACGTCCACCGGCTTGCCGTCGTGCAGCGCCTTGGGCAGTGCGCGCGGCAACCACCAGCGGCCGTTCTCGAAATCCGGCTCCAGCCGCTTGATCCGTGCTTCCTTCGACATCTGACCGCCGAGTTCATGGACGGTGAAGCGGTAGTTCTCCGCCTCCATCGCCATCGACAGGTGTTCGATGTCCGCATCCTTGCCGTACTTCTCGTACCCGACCTTGTGCGGCTTCCACTTGCGGTGCATGCGGATCACCAGCGCCGCGCGTTCGCGCAGGCTGAGCTTGTCGCGCACCGCATCGAGCAGGTAATAGCGGCCATCGGTGTTCAGCCCGACCACCACCGCAGCGGTGAAGTCGGACTTCTTCGCCTTGCTGCCGGCCGGATCGACCAGCAGGTAGCGGTTCATGGGCCGGGCGATGGTGATCGGGAGGCTGTCGTACTCTCGGAGCCACGTGCGCTTGAAGAACCCGCCGGTGCCGGCGACCGGGCGCTGCATGTAGAGCGCTTCCCAGTCGCGGGAGCCGCTGGCAATGCGCTTCAACTCCAGCGCCGCCTCGGAGTACCGCTCCGGGCACAGCGCCTGCCCGACCTCACGGCCGAGCGCGTCGCCCTCCAGCGCCAGCGCCGGCAGGTTGATGACCTCCCAGTCCTCGTGTGCATGTTCGCGCAGCAGCCAACCGGCCAGATCGTCCTCGTGCCAGCGGGTGTGCATGAGGATCAGCACCGCGTCTTCGGCGAGGCGCGAGTAGACGACCGAGCGATACCAGTCCTTCACCCGCTCGCGCACCACTTCCGAATCGGCTTCGGCGCGCGACTTGAACGGATCGTCGATGACGAACAGCTTGGACGAGAAGCCCGTGCCGCCACCCATCACCGTCGTGCCGTAATACTGGCCGCCGGCCGTGGTCTGGAAGTCGGTCTTCGCGGTACTGCTGCCGTCGAGCCGGGAGCCGGGGAAGATCGCGCCGTGGATCGACGAGCCGATCAGGTCGCGCACGGCCTTGCCGTTGCGCTCCGCCAGATCGACGCCGTAGCTCGCCGCGATCACCGGCCAGTCCGGGTGCCGGCCCAGTACCCAGGCGGGCAGTTTGCAGCTGATGAGCGCGCTTTTCCCGTGCTGGGGCGGGGCGAACACCATGATTCGGGCGCGTCCGCGGCGGATCGCCGCCTCCAGCCGCCGACACAGGAATTTGTGCCAGGCGTAGGGGATGTACTTGGGATCGACCGCGCAGCAGTAGGCCAGCAGGTTGTCGCGCGCGGCCGTCAGCAGCGCCGCAATCTGCGCGTTACGCGCCGTCGCCGGGCTCGCTGTCATGGGGCAATCCCTCCAGCACCGCCTGCGCGACCCGCTGCAACTGCTCCGGGGTCAACGCCTGCGCGGCGTCGAACACACCCACCGCGCCACCGACCTCGACCTTGCTGCGGTCGGCGTAGGCGGGGCTGAGCTTGGAGGCCCGCCAGCGGAGGTGTTGCGCCAGTTCGCGGGCCTTGCCGAGCGACAGCACGTCGGTCGCCGCCCGAATCCCGGCCTCCGCTTCCTCGTCCCACACCCGGGCCGCGAACCCGGCCGCCTCGCGCGCGCGCGCGGAACGATTAGGTTCCGCCGCCAGCCACAGCGACAGCGCGCCCTGCGTCTTGCCGTAATCCGCGGCGATGACGGTGTAGGTCTCGCCTGCGGCGATGCGCTCGCAGACATCGTCCAGGTCCCAGTCGCGCCTCGCCTGCGTCGTCAGCGGCACCGACTGCGGCGCGCCCTCCGCAGCGGGCAGTGCCTTGCCGCGCGGCTTCGCAGGCGTGCGCTTGCGTTTGCCGCGCGGGTCCTGGCTGGCGTTCACGGCAACGTCGACACCACCATCGCCAGCGCGCCCGCGGCGAACGCGCCGACCACGGCGCCGCGCCAGAACAGGCACACGCCGCAGTCGGTCCACAGCCGTAGCGGCAGCCACGCCAGCACGCGCATCGCGAGGCTCACGCGGGCGTCGTCGGTGTCGGCTGCGGTGGCGTCGGCGGGACGCTCGGCGTCGGAGGCGTCGGAGGCGTCGGAGGCGTCGGAGGCGTCGCCGGCGTCGCCGGCGACGACGGGGGTGGCGGAAGGTGCGGACGCTGAATCGGTCGGCGGCAGGGGGCGCAGGGCATGCGGGTCGTTCCTGGTCATGGTGGGGGCTCTCGATCAAGTGCCAGCGCGGCGATGTTCGTTGTCGTTACCGCGTCGCGTTGGCGGCGGGGATGTGTTCGCGGACCAGCCACGCGCGCACGTCGAAGCTCGGGCACGCCTTGTGCGGCTCCACGTCGCGGTGGCCGATCACGCCGGCCTTCGGGAAGCGTCCCAGCAGGTCCACGACCAGCGCGCGCAGGGCCGCCCACTGGGCCGGCGTGAAGTTGTTCTCGGCCGGCGGACGCGCACCGTGATCGCGTACGCCGCCGACCAGGCAGATCCCGATCGTCCTGCGGTTGTGGCCCTCGACGTGCGCGCCGATCTGCGCCAGCGGGCGCCCGCGCTCCACGGTGCCGTTGCGGCGGATCACGAAGTGATAGCCGATGCGCTTCCAGCCCTGCGCCTTGTGCCAGGTGTCGATCTCGGCGACGCCGATGTCCATGTCCGGCGGGGTAGCGCTGCAGTGCAGGATGAGCGTGTCGATGGGGCGCATGCGAGGTCCAAAGAAAAGGCCCGCTTGCGCGGGCCCTTGGGGAAATGGTGCGGGAGCCGGAGTTGCACCGGCGGCTCGGGTCGATGACACCCGCGAGTTGCTGCTACTCCACCCCGCGATCGCGGTAGCAACTCCGCGTGTAGCCAGAATCCGGATTTTCTGCGGAGGCATCACCTCCGCATATCCATCGCCCTCGCCATCACGCGCGCGGCACGGGGGCGACCTCATCGCAGGTGCGCAGCGCCGCCGCCAGTTCGCGACGCGCCTGCGCCTCCGCATCGGACAGCAGCCGCAACAACCATTCGTACATCGGCCGCCAGGTGCGCCGGTACGATGCCTCGTCCCGGTCGATCCGCGCGGCGCGCGCGCGGTCGGACACCGGCAGCACGCCGCGTCCTTCGCAGGTCTCGCAGGTGATGCGCAACGCCTCCAGCATCATCTCGCCGGCACCACCGCAGTCCGGGCACAAGTTCGGCCGCGCCAGTTCATCCAGCACCGCGCGCCGGATGACGACGTGCATCTCCGGCCGCCACGGCCATACCTGGTCCTTCGCCACCGCCGCCTTCGCGCGCAGGCCCGCGACCCGCACGCGCGTGTCGGTCGACACGCGGTTCGTGCTGAACGCCGCTTCCTCCGCGCAATGCAGTTCGAGCTGCGCGACCTCCAGCACCCGGCGCCGCCGTGCGAACTCCGCGCGCTGCCGCTCGGCGATGGCCTCGTGCAACGCCTCCCGGCTCAGGCGCGCGCCCTCCGGCCACCACAGCGCGCACAGCACTTCACGCCCCAGCCCCGCCGGCACGAACGCCAGCGCCGCCGCCACGTCCTGCGGGGTCAGTTCGCATCCGCCGCCGCTCCCCACCTCCAGGCGGGACGTGGCAGGATTGAGGCGCGCGAGCATCCGCCGCACATCGGTCATGGTGCAATCTCCTGAAAATCATGCTGTATCCGCGCGGCAACGGCGCGCGCATCGATGGGATGTCGGGCCGTCACCGGTGGTCCTCCTGTGCGTACATGCCCCAGCGCGTGCGGGTCTTCGTCGCGCGCCTCGACCGCTGTGGGACAGGGGGGAGCAACGGACCCGACGGATCGTCACAATCATCGATGCGCCCCACGTCCAGGCGACTACGGCCCCAGACGCGCCCGGTCACACCTTCGCGTTGCTTGGCGATATTGAGTTCGATCAGCCCCGGATACTCGCTCTCGCGACCTTCCTGCTCGGCGTAGTAGTCGTCCCGGTAGACGAACACGATCAGATCGGCGTCCTGCTCGATGTTCCCCGACTCACGCAGATCCCGCATGACCGGACGTTTGTTCGGACGCGCCTCGACGCCGCGGTTCAACTGCGCGAGGACGACCACCGGACAGCCCAGTTCCTTGCCCAGCGCCTTCAGGTCGCGCGTGTTGTTGCCGATCTCGACCGTCTCGCGGGTCTTGCCCGGCAATGGCATCAGGAGCAAGTGATCCACGACGATCAGGTCGACGGGCTGGCGCAGATGTTCACGGCGCGCGCGCGCCACGATCTGCTCGCAGGTCAACGCCGGCGTGTCGTCGATCATCAGGCCGGCGCCGCGCATGCGTCGCACGCCTTCAGCCACGCGCGCCCAATACGTCTCGCTCTCGGGCGTGTCGTCGGCCGGATGCCGCAGCCACTGCAAGGGCACGTCCATGATCGACGCGACGCAGCGGTTGAAGATGCTGATGTCGGTCATTTCGAGATTGAAGAACAGCACGCGCTTGCCGCTCAGAGCATTGGCGGTCGCCACGTTGATCGCAACCGCGCTCTTGCCCATGCCCGGCCTGCCGGCGAGGATGATCAGATCGCCCGGCATCAGCCCGCCGGTCAGCGTGTTGAACTTCGCCCAGGGCGTCGGCAGGCCGCAGAGGCTGCCCCGGCTCTCGTAACGGCGCTGCAGGTCCGCGAACCAGCGCTGCGCCACCTCAGGCATGGCCTTCACCCCACCGGCGCGCGGGCTCCCCGCGAGGCGCGCGATGGCATGCTGCGCTTCGGCGATCAGGTCGCGCGTGTCCCGGCCTCCGGGCTGAAAGCCTGCGTTGACGATGATCGTCCCCAGATCGATCAACTGCCGCAGCCTGGCCTTGTCGGCGACGATCTCGGCGTAGGCGGTGATGTTGGCGGCCGAGGGCGTGGTGCTGGCCAACTCGACCAGATACGCGCCGCCGGCCACCTGCGCCACCAGCCCCTGCGCCTCGAACCACTCGCCCAGCGTCACCGCGTCGAACGGACACGGCTTCGCGGCCAGTTCGCAGATGCCGCGGTAGATGAGTTGGTGATCGCGCCGATAGAAGTCCTGCGGCTTGATCCAGTCCGCGATCCGCGCCAGCGCGTCCGGCGCGAGCATCAGCCCGCCCAGCACCGCCTGCTCGGCCTCGATCGACTGCGGCGGCAGACACCGCTGTTCTTGCCGGCAGGGGTCGTTGTTGCGGGCACGGGCGATCACTCGCCACGCTCCATGCGATCCATCGCCGCCTCGAAGATCTTCGTGACGACATCCGCGCGCAGCAGGTAGTCGAAGCTCGGCCGCCAGTTCGCGTGCGGCTCCCGGTACGGTCCCGTGCCGTTGTGGAAGTCATCGTCCTGGCATTCGCTGAAGTAGGCCTGCCAGAAACGCAGATCCCGACGTTGCGACGATGCCTGCCACGCCGACCGGATCAAGGTGCGGCGCTTCGGCGTCAGTTCCCGCGCCCGCGGCAGATTCACCATCGTCGCGTTGTAGGCGTCGATGATCCCCTGAAACGGAATCCGGTCGGGTGCGTCGCCCTCGGGCGATGCACAAGAGTTCTTTGCTTTTTCTTGTGTTGGTGTTGGTGTTGGTGGGGTCGGACTGTCGGACTTTGACGGACTTTTGTCGGACTGCGGTCGGACTGTCGGACTGGCGTCGGACTGCTGTCGGACCGTGGTCGGACTGTCGGACTGCGCCCTGCTCCCTTGCGTCGCTTCAGCCGCACCCAGCGCGCGCTGGTGTCCGCTCGGGCGGTGCCTGCGATCCCATTCGCGCTTGTACTCGGCGCGCTCCGCTTCGTTGCGGATGCCGGCGTACTTCGCGTGATTGAGCAAGCGCCAGCCGCCGTCGATCGCCTCGATCCGGCGACCGTCTTCCTCCTGGGTCCGGCTGTAGGGGTCGGGCGCGAAGAACGCGGCGAGCGCCATTTCCGCCTCGGCGAGCGTGACGTTCGCCCGACGCGCGAGCCCGGGGACCGATCCGTACACGCAGCCCTGCGCATTCGCCATCGCCAACAGCGTCACCCACACGATGCGCGTGCTGTAGGGTTCGCCCCACACGGTCGATTCGGTGATGCTCGAAAACAGCTTCGTGTACGTGTCGCTCATCGCGAGGCTTCTCGCATTGAGCGCACCACGGGCAGGGCGTGGCACATCGCGTTCACGGCGTCGCCTCCTGCGGGGCGACCGCTGCACCCACCGGCTCAGTGGTCAGCGATGACGCGAGCGCAAGCAGCGCCGCGCACACGGCGTAGCTCGCACCGCGCGGCTGCCGGCCGGTCTTGATGCGGTGGATCGTGGATTGGGAGCAGCCCGCCTTCTGTGCGAGCCGGGCTTGGGTCCATCCGTCATTGAGCAGGAGGATCGTGGCGTCTTGTGGGGTCATGCCCAAAGGCTATGCGCGATCGGATATTCAAAGCAATGCACGAGTCGCGAAGTTGCAAAAATAATTCACGTATGCATAATCGTGCCATGCCACGACATCGCCAAGCTCCGCCCACCGGTATCGGCCGCAACCTGCGCACCCTCATGGATCGACAGGGGCTCAACGAGACCGCCCTTGCGCGGACGACTGGCGTGCCGCAACCCACCGTCCACCGCCTGCTCAACGCCACCACTAACGACCCGCGCGACAGTACGCTACGCCCCCTGGCCGACTACTTTGGCGTCACGGTCGAGCAGTTGCGCACCAGCCTTCCCAACCCGCTTCCTCCAGCCCCTTCTCCTCAGAAGTCTTTCCGGCATAAGCCCATCCAGGCCTATGAAATCAAGGCCATCGATGGGAGCGATGGCGTCGATCCCGAGGCCGAAGTCCTGGTCGCCGAAGTCGATGTCGTGGTCTCCGGCGGGCATGGCGCCGTCGTCCCTGAATTCGTCGAAACCCGCTATCGCATGGCGTACCAGATCAGCTGGCTGCGCCAGGTCGGCGCCAATCCACGCGATGTGCGCCTGATGAAAGTCACCGGCAACAGCATGGAACGCACGCTTTTCCATGGCGACCGGATCGCGGTCAACATCGCAGACAAGCGGATCGTCGATGGCCGCGTCTACGTTTTCGCCACCGGGGGCACGGACCCGGACATCAAGGTCAAACGGCTCTATCGCACCATCGACGGCCGACTGCGCATCACCAGCGACAATGCGGACAAGACGCAATACCCCGATGAGTACCTCTCCGCAGAAGATGCGGAACAACTCACGATGATCGGTCGCGTGATCGACCGCAGCGGACAAGGCGGGCTGTGACTCCCCAATCGTCCCGACGCTTCCCTACGCTCCGCAGCGCGTGCGCGCGAGCGCTCAAATAATTCATGTTAGAATTATTCGAGAAATTCGTTTTGGTATCATCCTGTCGTTGGCCTTCGGCCAGCAGGCGGGCGGCGCCGTGCTTTTCCTCTGACTGCGCCACCGGCCCTATGGGCCAGCCGCCCTCCTTGAGTTTGGACGCCAAGCACAACCGATTAAGGGGGTGCTTCGAGGGCCGACAGTTCATCGGACATGATCCCAATGACGAATCCACCGCTTTTTCTGACACCCGGTCCATACGGCCAAGTCGCCGAATTGACCGGAGCCCGGACGCGGAAAAGACAGATCCGCACACTCCAACAAAACGGCATACGCCACACATTGAACGCAGCTGGGTGGCCGGTCGTCTCGCTCTCGACAATCGAGAACCCAGGCGGCAAGGCATCTGACGCGACTGCATGGCAATCCAACGCACTGAAATAGTCGGAGCTACACATGGGCAGAAAGCGTTCGAAATTCCATCACTTGCCGCCGCACATGGTGGCGCGCGTGCGCGGCAAGACGACGTACTACTTCTACGACCAACGCCCCAAGAAGCCAGCCGAAATTTCTCTTGGAAAGGTCTATGCTGACGCCCTGCAGAAATGGGCCCAGCTGGAGTGCGATCACCACACGGCGACAGAAATCATCACCTTCAAGGACGCCGCGGATCGCTATCAGCAGCAGGTTATTCCACTGAAGAAGCCAGGAACGCAGCTCGGCAACATCAAAGAGCTTGCGAACCTCCTCAAGTTCTTCGGAGACCCCCCGGCTCCGCTCTCGAAAATTAAACCCGTCAACATCGCGCAATACATCGATTGGCGTACAAAGCGGGGCACCACCGCGCGAGTCAGCGCAAATCGCGAAGTAGCTCTGTTCTCGCATATCTGGAACAAAGCGCGTACATGGGGCTACACCGATCAGGCAAACCCATGCCGCGGCGTCGAACGGCATTCGGAAAAAGGGCGGGACGTTTACATTGAGGACGATGTATTTGCAGCCGTCTGGAAGGTCGCTGACCAACCACTACGAGACGCGCTGGACTTGGCCTACCTGACCGGCCAACGAGTGACCGATACACGCATGATCGACGAGAAAGACATCCGTGATGGCTTCCTGCACATCAAGCAAGGGAAAACCGATGCCAAGCGCCGAATAGAAGTCACCGGAGAATTGCTCCAAGTCATCGAACGGATCAAGGCAAGGAAGCGCAGCTATCAGGTCTATAGCACCCGGCTGCTCGTAAACGAAGACGGCTTTCCTCTTATGAAGGATGCCCTGCGCTATCGTTTCGACCAAGCGCGCGACGCGGCAGGCATCGAAAAAAGTGCATTCCAGTTCCGAGACATTCGGGCAAAAGCGGGCACGGACAAGACCGACTCAACTGGTGACATTCGCCAGGCGCAGAAGCAACTGGGACATGCCTCGCTCACGATGACCGAACACTATGTCCGCAGCAGGCGTGGCGAGAAGGTGACGCCAACAAGGTGAGAATTGCGGAAAAATCTCACCTTTGCGGAAAAAGAGTAGATCCCAAAATCCGCGCAAGTGATTGATTCAAATGGTGGGCCGTGAAGGATTCGAACCTTCGACCAAAAGATTAAAAGTCTTCTGCTCTACCGACTGAGCTAACGGCCCGTGCAGCCGGCGAGGCCGGCCCCGGCGTTGCGCCGAGGGCGGCATTCTAGCCGAATCCGCCGGGAGGGTCAGCCGATGTAGCGGGTCGGGTCGGGCATGCCGGCGGCGGCGAAGCCCTCGGCGCGGAGGCGGCAGGCGTCGCAGTGGCCGCAGGCGCGGCCTTCGGCGTCGGCCTGGTAGCAGGACACGGTCTGGGCGAAATCCACGCCCAGGCGCCGGCCTTCGCGGGCGATGTCGGCCTTGCTCATGCGCATCAGCGGGGCGTGGACGCGGAAGCGCGCGCCCTCGACGCCGGCCTTGGTGGCGAGGTTGGCGAGCGCCTCGAAGCCGGCGACGAACTCGGGACGGCAATCCGGATAACCCGAGTAATCGACGGCGTTCACGCCGCAGAACAGATCGGTGGCGCCCAGCACCTCGGCCCAGCCCAGCGCGACCGACAGCATGATGGTGTTGCGCGCCGGCACGTAGGTCGACGGGATGCCGACGCCGATCTGGTGGCCGTCGGAGTCCACCGGCACGTCGATGCCGTCGTCGGTCAGCGCCGAGCCGCCGAGGCTGCGCAGGTCGACGTGGACGGTCTTGTGCGCGGCCGCGCCCAGCGCCTGCGCGACCCGCGCGGCGGCGTCGAGTTCGGACGTGTGCCGCTGGCCGTAACGCACGCTCAGCGCATGCGCGGCGAAGCCCTGCTCGCGGGCGATCGCGAGGACGACGGCGGAGTCCATGCCTCCGGAGACGAGGACGACGGCGGGTTTCATCACGGGTTTTCCTCAACGACCGGGGGCGTCGCCCCACAGGATCTTGTGCAGTTGCAACTGGAACCTGACCGGCAGGCGGTCGGCGACGATCCATTCGGCGAGGTCGCGCGCGGCGACCTGGTCCTTGCTCGGCGAGAACAGCACGTCGCAGCGCGCGTGCAGCCGGTGTTCGGACACGATCCGCTTCGACCAGTCGTAGTCGGCGCGATCGCAGACCACGAACTTCACCTGGTCGTGCGCGGTGAGCAGCGGCAGGTTGTCCCAGCGATTGCGCTCGACCTCACCGGACGCGGGCGTCTTGATGTCCAGCACCCGCGAGACGCGCGGATCGACGCCGGCGATGTCGATCGCGCCGGAGGTCTCCAGCGACACGACCAGGCCGGCGTCGCACAGGCGCCGCAGCAGGTCGGGGCAGCGCTTCTGCGCCAGCGGCTCGCCGCCGGTCACGCAGACGTGGCGCACGCCGTGGCCGAGGACCTCCTCGACGATCGCGTCGATGTCGCGCCACGCGCCGCCGAAGAACGCGTAGGCGGTGTCGCAGTAGACGCAGCGCAGCGGGCAGCCGGTCAGGCGCACGAACACCGTCGGCCAGCCGGCGTCGCGGGCTTCGCCCTGCACGGACAGGAAGATTTCGGTGATCTTGAGGCGGTCCGCCGTCGCGGCGGTCGGCGCCGGGGCGGTCTCGACGTTCACCGGGACATTTTACCCGGCGGACGGGGTTTGCCGGCGCTCAGCGCACCCGCGGCAGGCGCATCGCCTGCAGGCGGTCCTCGGCGCTGCGGGCGGCCTCGGTGCCGGGATAGCGATCGACCACCTTCGTCAGCGTCGCTTCGGCGGCGTTGAGCTGGCGCAGGCCGTACTGGCACAGACCGACCTTCAGCAGCGCGCCGGCGGCCTTGTCGTGGGTGGGATAGCGCGCCAGCAGCGCCTGGAACTGCGGCATCGCCAGCGCGTAGTTCTGGGTGACGTAGTAGCTCTCGCCGAGCCAGTACAGCGCGTTCGGGGTGAACACGCCGTTCGGATAGGCCTCCAGGAACGCCTGGAACGCCTGCGACGCATCGGCGTAGCGGCCGGCCTTGAGCGCGTCGAAGGCGGTGTTGTAGGCGCCCCGCTCGTCCTCCGCGCGTCCGCTGAAGGCCGACGCGTCGCCGTAGACGGTCGGCGGCGGCTCCTGCACGGCCGGCGGCGGGGTGGCGGTCGCGGCGGTCGCGGGCGGCGCCACCGGCGAGGACGACGCGGGCTCGGCGGGCGCGGCGCCGCCTTCCAGCCGGCCCAGCCGACCGTCGAGGTCGAGGTACTGGTTCTTCGCGGCCTGCTTCTGCTGTTCGAGCTGCTGCTGCAGCTCCTCGACCTGTCCGCGCAGTCCCTGGTTCTCGCTCTTGAGCTCGGTGACCTGGTCGAGCAGGTTCTGGTTGCCCGAACGCATCGCCGCGAGCTGCTGCTCCAGCGCGGTGAGGCGGTCGGAGGTGCTCATCCGCTGGGCGAATGCCGGCGTGGCGACGCCGAGGGCGATCAGGACGACGACGGGCAACAGCGAGCGATGGACTTTCACGACGGCGACGATCCGGGCGGCGGCGAGAGACGAGGGACGGACGCGCGACGGGGCGCCGGCGGGCGCCCCGTGCGCGAGGTTCACTTCGCGGTGTAGACGATCTCGACGCGGCGATTGCGGCCCCAGCAGTCCTCGGTGGACTCGGTGCAGGTCGGCTGCTCTTCGCCGTAGCTGACGACGGTGATCTGGGTGCCGGAGCCGCCGTTGGCCTGGACCGAGGACGACACCGCGTTCGCGCGGCGCTCGCCGAGGCCCATGTTGTACTCGCGGCTGCCGCGTTCGTCGGCGTTGCCCTCGAGGGTCATGCGCGCGCTGGGACGATCGCGCAGGTACTTGGCGTGGCAGGCGACGATGGCCTGGAACTCGGGCTTGAGCGCGTCCTGGTCGAAGTCGAAGTAGACCACGCGCTGGCGCAGGCAGGCGTCGGTGTCGAGATCGCCCGGGCCGTAGGCGCCGGCGCTCACCGGGCCGGTGTTGCCCATCCCGGAGGAGGTCGTGCCGGAAGAGGTCGTGTCGTTGCCGACGGTGGCGCCGGTGTCGGTGTTTTCCTTCACCTTCTTGGAACAGGCGGCGGCGGTCACGCACAGGATCGCGGTGATCAGCACTCGGGAGGTCATGTTCATGGCGGGGTCTCGGTGTGGTCGCGGGTGGGTTCGGGGGTAGGGAGGCGGTCTGTGGGCGATCGGGTGCGACGGCGGTCGGACCGGATCAGCGCGGGAGGCGGTACGGGCCCCAGGCGGGCTCGCGCACGTCGCCGCCGGCGACCACCAGCCGCTGGCGGACGCGGGCGTCGGCGGAGACGGCGTAGAGCACGCCGCGTCCGCCTTCGCGGGCGGCGTAGAGCACCATCGCCGCGTTCGGCGCGAAGCTCGGGGATTCGTCCAGATTGCCGGGCGAGAGCATGGACCAGCGCGACGATCCGAGGCTGCGATCGAGCATCGCGATACGGTACACGTTGCCGCTGCCCTGTGCCACGGCGAGCTTCTTGCCGTCCGCGGACACCGTGGCGCGGGCGTTGTAACTGCCCTGGAACGTGACCCGGGTGGCCGCACCGCCGCTCGCCGGGGCCTGGTAGATCTGCGGCTTGCCGCTGCGGTCGGAGGTGAAATACAGGGAACCGCCGTCGGCGCTCCACACCGGCTCGGTGTCGATGCCGAACTGGCGGGTGACCTGGGTCAGCGCGCGGCTGGCGAGGTCCATCACGTAGATCTCGGGGTTGCCGCTCTTGGACAGCGCCATCGCCAGCCTGCGGCCGTCGGACGAGAAGCTGGGCGCGCCGTTGATGCCCTTGAACGCGGCGACCACTTCGCGCGCGCCGGTGGCGACGTCCTGGACGACGATCGAGGAATTGCCGCGCTCGAAACTGACGTAGGCGAGCTTGCGGCCGTCCGGACTCCACGCCGGCGACACCAGCGGCTTCTCCGAGCGCACCACGGTCTGCGGGTTGTAGCCGTCGGCGTCGGCGATCATCAGCGCGTACTGCGCGCCCTTGCCGACGCCGGTCTGCACGATGTAGGCGATCCGGGTCCAGAACGCGCCGCGCACGCCGGTGAGCTTTTCGTAGATCGCGTCGGCGATCTGGTGGGCGACGTCGCGCATCGCGTTGGCGCGGGCGGTCAGCGCGAACGCCAGCAGGCGATTGCCGCCCATGTCGAACAGTTCGTACTCGACCCGGTAGCCGCCGTCGCCGGCGTCCAGCACCCGGCCGACCACGACGTAGTTCTGCTTGAGCGTGCGGAAGTAGGCGTAATCGATGTCGGCGCCGCGGGTGGGACGCTGGGCGCCGAGGTCGGCCGGCGGCAGCGGCCGGAACTGGCCGGAACGCGCCAGGTCGGCGCGGACCACTTCGGCGACGTCGGTCTGCGGCGCGCCGGCGCTGCCCTGGTAGGGCATCGGCACGACCGCGATCGGGGTGGCCGCCGCGTTGCCGCCGACGATGTCCAGTTCCAGCCCGCGCTGCTGGGCGAACGCCGCCCAGGGCAGCAGCGCGAGGCACAGCAGGACCAGGGCGAGGAAGGACTTCTGCGGAGGGAACGGCACTCGGATCATCGGCGGTCGGGGGCACGCGAAGGAGGCCACAGCTTGGCCGCGAAAGCGGTCAGAAAGATGAACGGTGGCGGACTCGGGCAGTCCGCACGGCGGTCGTTCACCGCTCGTCGGCACGGAACTTGAGGATCAGCGTCCGGTTGAAAACCGCCTCAAACCCTTGATACGGCAGGGGTTGGGCCTTGAGCACGGCCGCCTCCACCGATCGGCGGCCGACCTCGTCGTAGGGACAGGACGGGTCGACCTGCACGTCGATCACGGTGCCGTTGGGGATCTGGCGGATGACGATCTTGCAGATCTGGTCGGGCGAGACGTTGTCCGGGCGCACCCAGTTGCTGCGGATCTTCTCGATCAGCGCCTGGCTGTACCGGGCGGCGAGGTTCGGATCGACCCCGCGCTGCCCCGGCGGCGGGGCCGCGGCGGCGGCGGCCGAGGCCTGCTGGGCGCGCTGCCGGGCCAGTTCGTCCAGCCGCTGCTGGGCCTGGGCGATCTCGCGCTGGTTCTGCTCGCGCTGGCGCTGGATGTCGGCCAGCTGCTGCTCGCGCTGGCGCTGCATCTCGGTCTTGCGCTGCTCGGCTTCCTGGCGCTCGCGTTCGGCGGTGAGATCGACCTGGCCCTGGCGCCGCTTCGCCTCCTGCTCGCGCTCGGCGGTCTCGGCGGCCTGCGCGTCGGGCTTGACCTCCTGCTGGTCGACCTGGTCGGGATCGGGCAGTTGCTCCTGCGGCAGCGGCTGCGCCTCGGGCGGGGTCTCCGGCGGCTCCTCCAGCGCATCGGGCAGCGGCTCGGGCGGCGGCGTTTCCGTCGGCTCGACCGGCCTGGCGGCCTCCGGCTCCGGGCGGCTGCGCAGCGCGGCGCGGGTCGCCGCCGACAGCGCGTTCGGGTCGATCACGTCGGCGTGGACCGGTTCGCCGGCCGCCGCGGGCGGACGCGCGGGCAGCAGCGACACCAGCAGCAGCAACAGCGCCGGCACCAGGTGGAGCAACAGCGCCAGCGCGACCGCGACCGTGGTGTCGTGGCGGGTCTCGCGCATCAGCGGCCCCGCCCGTCCCGGCGACGACGCGGACTCACGACTGCTCCTCGGGCAGGCTGACCAGGCTGACCTTGCCGATGCCGGCGTCCTTGATCAGGTCGATGCCGCGCATCACCGTCTGGTAGCTGGCGTCGCGGGCGCCGTTGACCAGCACGTTGACCTCGGCGTTGCGGTCGTGGACCGCGCGCAGTTCGGCGACGAGGTCCTTGGCGTCGATCGCGCGGTTGCGGCCGCGCTCGAGCATCAGCGCGTAGCCGCCGTCGGCGTAGATGCTGACCACCACCGGGTCCTGCGGCGTCTGCAGCGATTTCGCCCGCGACTGCGGCAGGCTGATGTCGGTGCCGAGGTTCAGCAGCGGCGCGGTGACCATGAAGATGATCAGCAGCACGAGCATCACGTCGATGTACGGCACGACGTTGATCTCGGCTTTGAGCTTGCGCTTGCGGCGGCGGCCGGCGGCGGAGAGGGCCATGATCGGTGTCCGGTGGGGCGGAAGACGGGGACGGAGCGGTCAACGGTCCGGGGGACGGCCCGGGGTCAGTGCTCGTCCATGTGCGCCTGGCGCTGCAGGATTGAGGCAAACTCCTCGGCGAAGGCGTCGTAGCGCACCGCCAGCCGCTCGACCCGGGTCGCGAAGCGGTTGTAGGCCCAGACCGCGGGGATCGCCGCGAACAGGCCCATCGCGGTCGCCAGCAGCGCCTCGGAGATGCCCGGGGCGACGGTCGCGATGGTCGCTTCCTTCATGCTCGCCAGGCCGTGGAACGACATCAGGATGCCCAGCACGGTGCCGAACAGGCCGACGTAGGGGCTGATCGAGCCGACGTTGGCGAGGAATTCGAGGTTGTGCTCGAGGCCGTCCAGCTCGCGCGAGGCGGTCGCGCGCATCGCGCGCTGCGCGCCCTCGAGCTGGCTGCGCGCATCGACGCCGCGGCGCTGGCGCACGCGGTTGAACTCGCGCAGGCCGCCTTCGAAGATCGCCTCGATGCCGCTGATCTGCTGCTTGCGGCCCGCGGCCTCGGCGTACAGCCGGCCGAGGTCGCCGCCGGCCCAGAAGCGCTCCTCGAAACCGTCGGCCTCGCGCTGGGCGCGATCGAGCACGCGCTTCTTGCGGAAGATGATCACCCACGACGCCACCGACGCCAGCAGCAGCAGCGCCATCACCGCCTGCACCGGCAGGCTCGCGTCGGCGACCAGCTTGAGGTAGTTGAGCCCGGCCTCCGGGGCGGCGGGCTGGGCGGTGGCGGCGGTCAGCGCCTGCGCCGGCAGCGGTTCGACGGTGGTGGCCTGCAGGGCCATGGGCAGCACGTTCATCGGGAAACTCGCTCCGGATTCGGTTCGTCGGCCCCGGGCGCGCCCGGCGCGCGCGCCGGACCGCCCGCGGGCGGGGATTCGAGGGATTGCAGCATCGGCAGCAGCGCGGCGGGGATGGCCATGGGCCGGAAGCGTTCCACCTCCAGCGCCGCGACCCGCACCTCCGCGTCCAGCAGGCGCACGCCGTCGCGATCGATGGTCTGCGCGATCACCAGGCTGGCGCGCCGGCACTCGCGCAGCCGCACGCCGACCGCGAGGGCGTCGTCCAGCCGCGCCGGCAGGCGGAAGTCGATCGTCATCGCCCGCACCGCGAACACCAGGCCGTGCTCGCGCCGCAGGCGTTCCTGGCCCCATCCATGCGCCCGCAGCCATTCGGTGCGCGCGCGTTCGAGGAAGGCCAGGTACTGCGCGTGATAGACCACGCCGCCGGCGTCGGTATCCTCCCAGTAGACCCGTGTCGGCCAGCTGAACTCGACGCCCGCGGCCGGGGAACTTGTCGCCGGAGCGCGATCAGCCGCCATCGCCGCCCTCCGCGAACAGGTCGCGCGCCGGCGTGCTCGGCTTGAGGCCGAAATGGCGCCAGGCCTTCTGCGTGGCCATGCGCCCGCGCGCGGTGCGCACCAGGAAGCCCTGCTGGATCAGGTACGGTTCGATCACGTCCTCGAGCGTGCCGCGCTCCTCGCTCAGCGCCGCGGCCAGCGACTCCACGCCGACCGGGCCGCCGTCGAAGTTCTCGAGGATCAGTTGCAGCATCCGCCGGTCCAGTTCGTCGAAGCCTTCCGGATCGACCTTCAGCATCTTCATCGCGGCGTCGGCCACGGCGCGGTCGATGTGGCCGTCGGCCTTGACCTGGGCGTAGTCGCGCACCCGGCGCAGCAGCCGGTTGGCGATGCGCGGGGTGCCGCGCGAGCGGCGGGCGATCTCGCCGGCGCCGTCGGCCTCGCAGGCGATGCCGAGGATCTGCGCCGAGCGGCGGACGATCCGGGTCAGCTCCTCTGCGCTGTAGAACTCCAGGCGCTGGACGATGCCGAAACGGTCGCGCAGCGGCGCGGTGAGCAGGCCGGCGCGGGTGGTGGCGCCGATCAGCGTGAACGGCGGCAGGTCGAGCTTGATCGAGCGCGCCGCGGGGCCCTCGCCGATCATGATGTCGATCTGGAAATCCTCCATCGCCGGATACAGCACTTCCTCGACCACCGGCGAGAGGCGATGGATCTCGTCGATGAACAGCACGTCGTGCGGCTGCAGGTTGGTGAGCAGCGCGGCGAGGTCGCCGGCCTTCTCGATCACCGGGCCGGAAGTGACGCGCAGGTTGACCCCGAGTTCGTTGGCGATGACGTGGCTGAGGGTGGTCTTGCCCAGCCCCGGCGGGCCGAAGATCAGCACGTGGTCGAGCGCCTCGCTGCGCCGCTTCGTCGCCTCGATGTAGATCGCCATCTGCTCGCGCACCGGCTGCTGGCCGAGGTATTCGTCCAGCCGTTTCGGGCGCAGGCCGGCGTCGGCGAGGTCGTCCTCGCGGGTGGCGTCGGCGGCGATCAGGCGGTCGGTGGTCATCCGCGCATTATGCATGGCCCGCCGGCGGGACGGCCCGCGGGCCGCCCCGGCGACCGCGGCGCGCGGTCAGATCTGCACCTGCGCGCCCAGCTCCACCAGCCGGTTGCCGGGGATGCGGAAGAAGCCCGTGGCCGACGCGGCGTTGCGGTGCATCAGCGCGAACAGCTTGTCGCGCCACACCGGCATGCCGCGATGGGCGCTGGCGATGATCGTCTCGCGGCTGGAGAAGTAGGTCGTGTCCATCGGGTCGAAGTAGATGCCGCCCTTGTCGCAGCTGCGCATCAGCGCCAGCGGCACGTCCGGGGTCTCCATGAACCCGAACTTGAGCACGACGCGATAGAAGTCGTCGCCGATCGCCTCGATCTTCAGGCACTTCTCCTTCGGCGCGTACGGCACGTTGAGCGTCTCCACGGTGAGGAAGACGTTGCGCTCGTGCAGCACCTTGTTGTGCTTGAGGTTGTGCAGCAGCGCGTGCGGCACCACCGTCTTGTCGGCGGTCAGGAACACCGCGGTCCCGGGCACCCGCACCGGCGGCGCCAGCATCAGCCCGGGCAGGAAGGTGTCGACCTGGATGCCTTCCTTGCGGATCTCGCCGCGCAGCAGTTCGCGGCCGCGGCGCCAGGTGCGCATCATCGTGAACGCGGTGATGCCGATGAACAGCGGCACCCAGGCGCCGATGCCGGTCAGCAGCTTGGCGCCGTTGGCGAACAGGAAGGCGATGTCCACGAACAGGAACAGCCCGCACAGCGGCAGCACCCAGCGGCGGGTGTCGGGCCAGCGCGTGTAGGCCACGATCGCCAGCAGCAGGGTGTCGATCAGCATCGTGCCGGTGACCGACAGGCCGTAGGCGGTGGCCAGCGCGGTGGCGCTGCCGAAGGCGAGGGTCAGCACGACCACCGCCGCGAACAGCGTCCAGTTGATCGACGGGACGTAGATCTGGCCGATCGTGTCCTTGGAGGTGTAGCGGATCGCCAGCCGCGGCAGGTAGCCGAGCTGGATCGCCTGGCGGGTCACCGAGAACGCGCCGGTGATCACCGCCTGCGAGGCCACCGTCGCGGCCACCGTGGCGAGGACCAGCATCGGGATCTGCGCCCAGTCCGGGATCGACATGAAGAACGGGTTGGCGATCGCCTCCGGATGCGCCAGCAGCAGCGCGCCCTGGCCGAAGTAGTTGAGCACCAGCGCCGGCAGCACGAAGCCGAACCAGCCCCAGCGGATCGGGGTCTTGCCGAAGTGGCCGAGGTCGGCGTACAGCGCCTCGCCGCCGGTCACGGTCAGCACCACCGCGCCGAGCACGAACACCGCGTGCCAGTTGTGGGTGAGGAAGAAGTCGATCGCCCAGTACGGGTTGAGCGCGGTCAGCACCGTCGGATGGTGGCCGATGTTGTAGGCGCCGAAGGCCGCGATCACCACGAACCAGGTGATCATCACCGGGCCGAACGCCTTGCCGACCTTCGCGGTGCCGAAGCGCTGCAGCGCGAACAGGCCGGTGAGGATCACCAGGCTGATCGGCACCACCCAGGTCTTGAACACCGGCGAGATCACCTCCAGGCCGGCGATCGCGCCGAGCACGGTGATCGGCGGGGTGATCATGCCGTCGCCGAAGAACAGCGCCGCGCCGAAGATGCCGAGGATGCCGACCGTGTAGTTCAGCCGCGACCCGGGCTTGAGGCTGCGCTGGGCCAGCGCGGTCAGCGCCATGATGCCGCCCTCGCCTTCGTTGTCGGCGCGCATGATCACGATGACGTACTTCAGCGTGACCACCAGCAGCAGCGACCAGAAGCCGAGCGAGAGCAGGCCCTTGACCGTGTGCGGGTCCGGGGTCAGCCCGTAGTGCGGGCTGAACATCTCCTGGATCGTGTACAGCGGGCTGGTGCCGATGTCGCCGAACACGACGCCGACGGCGGCCACGACCAGCGCGGCGAGCCCGGTCTTGCCGTGCGGGTTCGGGTGTGAGGTGGACGCGTCGTGCTGGGAGGTATCGCTCATCGCGGGAATGCCGGAAGGCCCTCGTGGAGTGTGCCGATGTCAGCGCAGCGCGGACTGCAGCGCCTTGCGGATGATCCCGGCGGCGTCGTCGCCGGCCGCCGCGGCGTCGCGCGCCATGCGCGCGGCCTCGGCGGGCTTGTAGCCAAGTTGCTGCAGGGCGATGGTCGCCTCGGACTGCGCGTCGCCCGCGGCGGCCGAGGCGTTCAGGGTCGCGCCGGCGCCGGCGAAGTCGGCGGCGCGGTCGCGCAGCTCGACGACCATGCGCTCGGCGGTCTTCTTGCCGATGCCGGGGATCCGGGTGAGCGCGGCCACGTCGCCGGTCTGCACCAGCCGCGCGAACGCGTCCACGCTGACCCCCGAGAGCACCGCCAGCGCGATCTTCGCGCCGATGCCGCTGACCTTCTGCACGTCGCGGAACAGGCGCCGCTCGGCCTCGCGCAGGAAGCCGTACAGCGACACGCTGTCCTCCTTCTGCGCGTAGTGGGTGAACAGCGCGACCTCGCGACCGACGTCCGGCAGGTCGTAGAACGTGCTCATCGGCGCCTCCAGCTCGTAACCGACGCCGTGGACGTCGATCACCAGCCAGGGCGGCTGCTTGTGCACCAGGATGCCTTTGAGTCGACCGATCATGCTCGTCTCCCGCGCTGCGCGCAGGTTACTCCTTCAGCACCATGTCGATGCACATGACCGCGGCCATGATCAGGATCCGCACGTCGTCGTCCTCGCCCACGGCATCGGACACCGACAGCACGTAGTTGTCGGCGCTGGTGAACAGTTCCTTGCCCAGCCCGGACCACTGCTTGCTGACCCTGGCCAGTTCCCGGTCGCCCTTGAGGAACTGGAAGTTCCAGCTGGTCCACTTGCCCTTGAGCATGCAGACCTCGTTGTCGCGGGCGTCGAGCACGCGGAACGCGCCGCCGATCGAGAAGAACTTCTGCTTGAAGCCGCCGACCACGCGGCCGTTCTCGTCCAGCACCTCGACCTTCGACAGGAAGAACGACACGCCGCGGCGCACGGTCAGCGCCTTGCGGCCGTCGGCCCCCGCCAGCACCACCTCGAACGGCGTCATCCGCTTGTAGTCGGTGAAGCGCAGCAGCTTGGTGAAGAAGCCGAGGTTGGGTTCGCGGCATTCCAGCAGCTTGGCGCCGCTGGCCGGATCGAACACGTCGTAGTTGTTCGCGGCCTTGAAGATGCCGACGTGTTCCTTGATGAGGAAGAGATTCTGGCGCAGCGCAGGATGCATGGAGGTCGGTCGAAGGGAGGATGGAAGATGGTGGATGCGGGACGTCGCGCGGGCGCGGTCAGCGCTTGCCCCAGGCGGCGCGCGTGCCGACGCCGAGCCGGCGCGCGGTCGCGCGCACGTGGGCGTGGGTGATGGCGACCGCGAGCGCGTCGGCGGCGTCGGCCTGCAGTTTGCCCTTCAGGTTGAGCATGAGTCCGACCATGCGCTGGATCTGCGCCTTCTCCGCGCCGCCGGTGCCGACCACCGCGAGCTTGATCTCCTTCGCGGCGTATTCGTGCACGGGCAGATCGCGCTGGACCACGGCGCACAGCGCCGCGCCGCGGGCGTGGCCGAGTTTGAGCGCGGAGTCGGGGTTGCGGGCCATGAATACCTTTTCAATCGCCACCTCGTCGGGGCGATGGGCGTCGAGGATAGCCCCGAGGCCTTCGAGCAATCGCTTCAATCTGGCCGGGAAGCCGCCCCGTCCGTCGGCGTCGTCGTCGTCCGCGACCAGCAGGTTCAGCGGCGCGTGGAACACGTGCGTCGTCCGACCGGCGTCGTCGACGTCGATGATGCCCACGCCGGTCCGCTGCGAACCGGGGTCGATGCCGAGGATGCGGGTCATGTCGCCTTCTCGGACGCAGGCTCGCAATGCCAGCGCTGGAAGAACCCTTCGCCCTTGCACGCCAACCCGACCGCCGGAGCGCGTTCCGATGGCACGGCCCCGCTCTCGCCCCGGTGTTCTGCCTCCGCGAAAAGATGCACGTTCGCGCAGTCTGACCACTGCCCCCTGAAAATGAGACCGACCCGGAGACTTTCCAACTGCTTCGCGAGTGCCCGCGCCTCTGTCGTGGTGTTGGGGGAATCGAGGGAGCCTTCGCGTCCATGAATCTCGACCCTGGTGTCCTCCCCACGCGGGGTGATGGATGCGAACCATCCGTCGGGGACGCCTTCCACGGCCCCCACCCCCGCACAACTGACATCCACGACGATCCGCTTGATGACGACGTCGCGATCGGCGAATTCACGTGAAAATCTCGGCATCTCGAGCCGACATCCTTTCGCAATGATCAAAGCCGCCGAGCTCACCCCGGTCATTCCCGTGACGAGCGACAGCGCCAGAACCCCGAGAAGTCGATTACGCGTACGCATCCGCGCCGAGTTCGGCGTTGGAATAGACGTTCTGCACGTCGTCCATGTCCTCCAGCCAGCGCAGCAGCTTGACCACCTGCTGCGCGGTCTCGCCGGAGACCGGGCTGTCGTTGTCGGCGCGATAGGTCACTTCGGCGATGTCGGCGGCGAGCCCGGCGGCCTCCATCGCGGCCTTGACGTCGGCGAAGGCCTCCGGCGCGGTCAGCACGTCGATCGCGCCGTCCTCGGGATACACGACGACGTCGTCGGCGCCGGCCTCGATCGCGGCTTCGGTCACCCGCTCCTCGTCGACGCCGCCGGCGAAGGACAGCACGCCGGTCTTGCGGAACATGAACGACACCGAGCCCTCGGTGCCGAGGTTGCCGCCGAACTTGCTGAAGGCGTGGCGCACGTCGGCCACGGTGCGGACCTTGTTGTCGGTCAGGCAATCGACGATCACCGCGACCCCGCCGGGGGCGTAGCCCTCGTAGCGCACTTCCTCGTATTCGACGCCTTCGAGTTCGCCGGTGGCCTTCTTGATCGCGCGCTCGATCGCGTCTTTCGACATGTTGACCGCGAGCGCCTTGTCGACCGCGCTGCGCAGGCGCGGATTGCCGTTGGGATCGCCGCCGCCGGCGCGCGCCGCGACGCCGATCTCGCGCACGATCTTGGTGAAGATCTTGCCGCGCTGCGCGTCGACCGCGTTCTTGCGCGCCTCGATGGAAGGCCCTCTGCCCATGGAAGTCCTGCACCTGATCTGAATGCCAAGCCGGAGATTTTACCCCAAGCCGCGGGTCCGGCCGCCGCCTACCGGGCAAAACGGCCGTGGCGCAGGAAATGGGCGGTCTGGGCGGCGACCTCGGCCGACAGCACCAGCCCGCTGTGGCTGGCCGGGAGCACGCAGTGGTCGGCCAGGCCGTCCAGCCGGGTCTCGGCCACGGCCACGGTGCCGTCCGAGGCGCCGTCCAGCCGCGCGAACAGGCCGCCGAGGCCCTTGGCGCGGTCGCCGGCGATCACCCCGACCTGCGCCCGCCCGGTCCACGGCGGGCAGCCCCGCTCCAGCAGCGCCCGGCTGCGGCCCAGCGCCAGCCCCAGCGGCGGCCGCGCCGCCAGGCCGGCGGCGGCGGCGCTGCCGCGCAGCGGCGAGCCCAGGCAGACCACCCGCTGCACCGGCAGGTCGGGCGCCCGGCGCAGGGCCTCCAGGACGACCAGCCCGCCCAGGCTGTGGCCGACCAGCGCCGCCACCGGCCGCTGGCGAAGCCGGGCGATCAGGCGGTCGCCGGCGGTCCCGGGGTCGCGCCAGACGCTGTCGTAGCCGAACGTCTCCGGCGCCAGCCCCTCGCGGCGCAGGCGCAGGGCGAACGGCGCCAGCCAGGCGCGGGCGTTCCAGATGCCGTGGACGAGCAGCACGTCGGCGTTCCGGCTCAATCGATCAGTCCCTTGCGCAATGCGTAGCGGACCAGTTCGGCGGTGTTGCGCACGTCGAGCTTGGCGAGCACCCGGCCGCGATGGTTCTCCGCGGTCTTGGCGCTGATCCCGAGCCGGCGGGCGATCTCCTTGGTGGTCAGGCCTTCGGCGATGAGCACGAACACCTCGCGTTCGCGCGCGGTGAGCTGGCCGAACGGGTCTTCGGCGGTCCGTTCCGGATGCCGCCACTGCTCGGCCAGCGCGCGCGCCGCCTGCGGGCCGAAGTAGTCGCGCCCGGCGTGCAGGCTGCGCACCGCGGCGATCAGTTCGCGGGTCGCGCTGTCCTTCATCAGATAGCCGGAGGCGCCGGCGCGCACCGCCTGCAGCACGTATTCGTCCTCCTGGTGCATGGTCAGCACCAGCACGCGGACGTTCGGCAGCGCATCGCGCAGCCGGCGCACCACTTCGAGTCCGCCCAGCCGCGGCATGCTGAGGTCGGTGACGACCACGTCGGGCAGCGTGCGCGCGGCGAGTTCGAGCGTCTCGATGCCGTCGGCCGCCTGCCCGACCACGTCCATGTCGTGCTCGGCCTGCATCGCGACGACCAGGCTTTCACGAACCATCGTGTGATCGTCGGCGATCAGGATGCGCATGGGCGTACGGTGCGCGCCGCCTGCGACAGCGTCAAGCCGGCGACGGCAGCGGCACGGTGGCCCGCAGCCGCGTGCCCTGCCCCGGCGCGGCGCGCAGTTCGAGCCGTCCGCCGTACAGGCGCAGGCGCTCGCGCATGCCGCCCAGGCCGCTGCCGCCGGCGCGGAACGCCTGCGCCGGGTCGCAGCCGCGGCCGTCGTCGATCGCCTGCAGTTGCAGCTCGTCGCCGCGCGCGACCAGGCGCAGCAGCACGCTGCCCGCGCCGGCATGGCGGACGGCGTTGCTCAGCGCTTCCTGCGCGACCCGGAACAGCAGCGTCTGCAGTTCGCCGTCGAGCGGCGGCAGCGGTTCGATCTCGACCACGACCCGGGTCGCGCCGCCGTCGAGGCTGCGCCCGAGCCAGCGCAGCGCCGGCGCCAGCCCGAGGTCGTCGAGGATCGGCGGACGCAACAGCCGCGAGAGTTCGCGCGTGTCCTCCAGCGAGCCCGCGCACAGCGCGATGGCGTCGGCGAGCCGGGCGCGGACGCCGTCGAGCCCGGGAGGCAGGTCGTCGAGCACGCGATCCAGCGCGTGCCGCAGCGCGGTCAGGTTCTGGCCGAGGCCATCGTGCAGCTCGCGCGCGAGCCGGCGGCGCTCGTCTTCCTGCACGTTCCACACCGCGCGACCGAGCCGGCGGAATTCGCGTTCGTTCGCCTCCAGTCGTTCGAGCAGGCGCTCGGACTGCGCGCGCAGTTCGGCGAGCGCGGCGGTGTCGGGCGGCGGCCGGCTCATCGGTCGCCCCCGCGGGCGACGGCGGGCGCCGCAGCCGACGCATCCGCAGCCGCCGCCGCGGCGGCGCGCGCCCGCGCGGCTTCGGCGCCGGCATGGTCGCCGGCGCGATCGCGGGCCTCGGCGCCCAGCCGGTGCAGCGCCGCGGCGTGCAGCGCATCGCCCGCGCGCAGCAGCGCCGCGGCCTCGTCGTACAGCGCACCGGCGCCGCGCACGTCGCCGCGCGCGATCGCCTGCGCCAGCGCCGCCTGCAGCCAGTCCAGGCGCAGGCCGGCGTTGCCGAGCGCGGCGGTCGGGGCGTCGAGCGCGGACAGCGCCTGCGGCCGCTGCCCGGCTTCGGACAGGGCGATCCGCAGTTGCAGCGCGCGCACGCCCGACGCCTCGGCGAGCCGGCGCGCCTGCCGCAACCGTTCGCCGGCGACCGCGGCATCGCCCGCCGCGACGGCGAGCCGCGCATGCAGCCATTCGGCGGTCGCGCGCTGTTCGCTGGACGCCGACGCGACCGCCGGCGCCAGCGCTTCCAGCGCACGGCCGGCGCGCGCGCGATCGCCGGCTTCGAGCAGCGCTTCCACGCGCAACAGCCCGGCATCGGCGAGACCGCGCGTATCCTCGCGCTGGCGGAATGCGGCCTCGGCCTCGGTCGCGCGTTCGACCGCATCGCGCAGATGGCCCTGGCGCAGCGCGAGTTCGGCGAGATTGCGCCGGCTGACCGCGGCCTCCTCGACCATCTGCAGGCGCTCGGCGTCCTTCAGCGCCTCGTCGAGGGCCGCGCGCGCCTCCTTCCAGCGCCCGCGGGCCACCCACAGCAGCCCGAGGTTCTGCCGGGTGCGCACGCGGCCGGTGCGCTCGCCGAGCGCGGCGTAGGCGTCGGCGGCCTGCTGCCAGTAGACCTGCGCGTCGCCGTAACTGCCGAGCTGGTAGTGCGCGAAACCGATGCTGTCGAGCGTCTCGGCGACGGCGTGGCGATCATCGATCTGCTGCCAGGTGCGCAGCGCGCGCTGGAACGCCTCCAGCGCGCGGCGGTGGTCGCCGCGTTCCTCGGCGAGCAGGCCCAGTTCGTTGTCGACCGCGGCGTTGGCGGAGCGATCGCCGAGCGCGGCGCTCAGCGTGCGCGCCTCTTCCAGCGCGTGCCCGGCCGCGGCGTAGTCGCCGGTGAGCGACAGCACGTTGGCGAGGTTGCGCAGGCTGGTCGCGAGCCCACGGCGATCGCCGAGGGCGCGGCGCAGCGCGATCGCGCGGCGGTACTGCTCCGCAGCGTCCGCGGTCTGGCCGAGGCGGCCGTAGCCGATGCCGAGCGCGTTGACGGTCTCGGCTTCGCCGTAGCGGTCGCGGCCGCGCTTGAACGCGACCAGCGCGCGCACCAGGTACTCGTCCACCGCCGGCCGCGCGTCGCCCTGCAGGATCGCGAGCTTGCCGCGCAGGAACCAGATCCGGGGATCGTCGGGATCGCGTGAGGACAATCCACGCAAGGCGTTGCCGGCCGCGTCGAAGTCGCCGGCCTCGATCGCGGCGCGGGCCAGCGCCAGGGTCGCCGCGGCGTCGTCGGGCGTGTCGCGCAGCCAGGCGGTCCACTGCGCGATCGCGGCCCCGGTGTCGCCTTCGAGCGCGGCGCGCTGCGCCGCCAGCCGCGCGCGCAGGCCCGCCGGGAGTCGCGGCGCGCGCTGGGCCTGGACGATGGCGACGACCGCCTGCTCGCGCTGGCCGGTCTGGTCGGCGAGATCGGCGCGGGCGCTCCACGCGATCGCATCGTCCGGCGCGGCCGCGGTGGCGGTCTCGAACGCCTGCGCGGCGGCTTCCAGATCGCCGTCGGCGCGCTTGCGCACGCCCTGGCCGAGCGCGCGCAGCGCGGCCGGCGGCATCGCCGGCAACGTCGCCGCGCCGGCGGGCAGGCCCAGCGCGGACACGGTCGCCGGCTGCGCCAGCCACGCCGCCAGCGCGGACCCGGGATCGGTGGCCGGCGGGCCCTGCCACGCCTGCGGCGCGACGCCCGCGCCGAGCAGTCGGGCGCTGATCAGGACGCCGCGGCCACCCACGATCCAGCGGGCCTCGAGCACGCGGCTGGCGGCGGCGGCGCGCGCCACCGCCAGCGGGTCCGGCGTCGCCAGTCCGCCGGGATCGCGCACCCGCAGCGCCTGCCGGGTGCGTTCGCCATCGACCACCGCATGCCCGGGGATCGCTGCCAGCGTCTGCCGCAGGCGCAGCGACAGCGCGGCGTCGAGATCGGGGTCGTCGGCGCTGCGCACGCCGCGCAGCGGCAGCACGAGCAGCCGGTCGAGCGGCGCGACGACGGGCGTCGCCGCGGCCGTCGTCGCCGGTGCGCGCAGGGGATTCCACGACGCGCGCCACCCCTGCGCCCCGAGCGCGACGAACGCAGCGAGCGCGATGGCGCACAGCGCCGCGAGCGTCCATCGCGCGCGGCGCGATCCGGGCAGGGCGTCGCGCAGGTCGCGCGGCAGCGCGCGCGCGTCGAGCGCCTGCAGCACCGCTTGCGCGGTCTGCAGCCGGTGCGCGGGCTGCGGGCGCAGCAGTCGCGCGACCAGGCGCGCCAGCCAGTCCGGCGCATCGGGCCGGGCCAGCGCGACCGACGGCGGCGTGCGCAGCATGCGCTGGGCCAGCGTTTCGGCGAGCGTGCCGGCCGGGAACGGCGGCGCGCCGGCCAGCATTTCGTACAGCATCAGCCCCAGCGCATACAGATCGCTGCGCGCATCGGCGGGCGCACCGCGCACCTGCTCCGGCGACAGATAGTCCGGCGTGCCGACGATCGCGCCGGAACGCGTGCCGCCGCTGCCGGCGAGCGAACGCGCGACGCCGAAGTCGCTGATCCGCGCGTCGCCGTTGCGGTCGAGCAGGATGTTCGCCGGCTTGAGGTCGCGGTGGATCACGCCGCAGGCATGCGCCGCCGCCAGGCCTTCGGCGATCTGCCGGGCGATGCGCAGCGCATCCTCGATCGGCAGCGCGCCTTCGCGGTCGAGGCGATGGTCCAGCGCCTCGCCGTCGACCAGGTCCATGCTGATCAGCCAGTGGCCGTCGTGGCGGGCGAGATCGTGGATGCGCACCACGCGCGGGCTCGACACCTGGCGGGCGAGCAGCAGTTCCTGGCGGAAGCGTTCGAACGCGTCGCCGCGATGGGCCAGTTCGGGCCGCAGCAGCTTCAGCGCCACCGGGACCTGCAGGGTGAGATCGGTGGCGCGATGGACCACGCCCATGCCGCCGATGCCGAGCAGGCCGTCGATGCGGTAGCGCTCGCCCAGCACCGCACCGGGCGCGAACTCGACCTGGTCGAGGAGGCCGGTGCGCGTCGCCGACGGGTCGTCCGCCGGCGGGTCGTCCGCGGCCGGCGTCACCACCGCGTCCCGCCGTGGCCGTCGGCGATGCCGCGCCAGTCGAGCGCGTCGTCCGCAGCCGACGGCGCCTCCAGCAGCGCGCGCATGCGTCGCGCCGCGATCCACAGCGCCGCGCGCTCGGCGAAGGCTTCCAGCAGCGCCAGGTCGAGGTCGGTCACCGGCGGGCCGGGGCGCACGCGATCGACGTAGATCGCGCCCAGCGCCTCGTCGCCGTCCAGCAGCGGCAGGCAGACCAGCGCGCTGATCCCGGCGGCGATCACCGATGCGCGACGGGCCAGCCATTCGACGCCGCCGATGTCGTTGGCGACGACGGCGACGCGCCGGTCGAGCGCGCGATCGACCGCGCCGACGCTGCCGGAAAAATCGGCGGCGCGCATCGCCTCCGGCGCCAGCGCCAGCCGGTGGCGGACGCGCAGGCGGCCGTGCTCGCGCAGCAGGACGAAGCCGCGCTCGCACTGGGCCAGTTCGATCGCACCGCGCAGGCTGGCGTCGAGCAGCGCCTCGATCGCCTCGATCCGGTCGATGCGCGCGGTGTGCGCGGTCGCGATGGCGCGGCGCTCGCGGTGCGCGACGGCGTCGCGCGCGGCCTGGTCGGCGTCGAGCATCCGGAATTCGCAGTGGACATCGCCGAACCGCAGCCAGCCAGCGCTCGGCAGCGGCGCGTCCTGCGCGCGCAGCCCGTCGACGAAGCTGCCGTTCTTGCTGCCGAGGTCGCACAGGCGCCAGCCCGCCTCGAGCGGCAGCAGCTCGGCGTGCGCGCGCGACACCGACGGGTGGTCGATCCGCAGATCGCAGCCCTCGGCGCGCCCGATGCGCAGCCGCTCGCCCGCGCGGAGCGAACGCGCGGTGGCCGCCTGCAGCGGCGTATGAACGAGGAGACGGGCCTGCATCGCCCGATCTTAGAGGGTGTCGACCGGGTTTTCATGCGCGCTGGCGACGACCCGACCCGGGCTGGCGCTCAATCGCCGTAATCGCGCAGATAGGCCACCGAGAACCGCAGCGAGGCCGCGCCGGCGATCAGGTCGCCGGCCTGGTTGTCCAGGTCGCGCGCCGCCCGCCAGCGATCGGCCAGGTGCGTGCCGGCCCGGGCCAGCGCGCGCGCGGACAGGTCGTCGACCGCATCCAGCGCGACGGCGAAGTCCTCGCTGGCGACGCCGCTCTCGACCTGGTCGAGCTGCACGTGGAACGGTTGGCGCTCGCTCGATGGCAGCGTGTCGACGCGCGCGCGCAGGGCCGCGATCTTGGCGGCGACCACGCTGCTGGTGGTGCGCAAGTCGGCCAGCACCAGGAACTGGGAGAAGCCGCCGGTGGTGCCGCGCGCGCGCACGCTGCCGGGCGCGATCTCGTCGGTGATGTCGCTGAAACTCCCGCCCAGCGGCGCCTTGAACAGGCGGTAGGAGCTGCCCGCCGCATAGCCCAGGGCATGGGTGTGGACCTCGACCCGCACCGTGCGGAACGACAGGCCGCCGGTCAGCGGCGGCTCGATGGTGAGCAGCAGCGGGAAACCGGCGTCGATCTGGTTGAGGGCGCCGCCGGGCAGCCGCGCCAGCAGGGCCGTGTCGGTGATCGACGCCAGCGACGCGCCCAGGCCGAGGCTGGATGCGCTCAGCCCGGTCGGCTGGTCGAACGTCAGGGTCACGTCGGCCACCGGCTGGGTCGACGGGCCGATGACCGCCGTCGCCACGTCGCCGGAGACGCTGACCTGCACCGCCAACGCCTGGGCCTGCGCGCGCTGCAGCGGCAAGGCGCACAGCAATATCGCAAACGCCAGCCCGGACAACGTCACGGAAAGTCGGCGGACGCCGCGCAGGACGCCCTTCGCATACTCGATCATCGCACGCTCGATGGATTGCGGTCGCGTTCGCGTCCAGCCGCGTCCCGTGTTCGGCGGCCGCCGCCTCCTGTGTGCGGCGACGTCTCTGCGGCCCGGACGGGGCCGTCGAACCCCACCATATCGCGTCCGTCCGGCCCTGTCTGTAGGGGATTTCCCCCGCCCCGGCTGGTGGCGACTCCCGATGCGGCGGCGCGCGCCGCTTCCAATACTGCGGACATCCCGCATCCGGCGGGCCATCCCCGTGGAGAGTTCACTCATGTCGTCAGCATCGCCCGAACGTCGCCGTTTCCTCCGCATTTCCGCCCTGTCGATCGGCCTGCTGGCCAGCGGCGTCGCCCTTGCCGACGCTCATCTCGATCCGCAACTGCTGTCCCGGCTCGCCGCCGCGAGCGCCACCGACGAACTCGAAGTCGTGGTGAGCTACCGCCAGTCCGACCCGGTGACGCCGTCGCAGGTCGCGGTGCTGCAGACCCTCGGCATCCACAAGGGCGTGATCATGCGCAGCCTGCCGATCGCCGGCGTGCGCGCCACCCGCGCGGAGATCCAGGCGCTCTCGGCGCGCAGCGACGTGGCCTCGATCTACTGGAACGCCCCGCTGCGCTACTTCAACAAGGAAGCGCGGCAGATCTCCGGCGCCGCGCGCGCCGTCGACAATCCGGGCGACTACGGCCGCGTCACGCCCTTCAGCGGCCGCGGCGTCGGCGTGGTGGTGAACGATTCCGGCGTGGACGGCACCCACGACGACGTGAAGTTCGGCGCGCACCTCGTGCAGAACACCCAGGGTGCGACCAACCTCGCCTCGATCGACACGCTGCTGCCGATCACCTACCTCGAAGGCATCCCCAACACCGACTGGGGCTCGGGCCACGGCACCCACTGCGCGGGCACCATCGGCGGCACCGGCGCACGTTCCAACGGCCTGTACCGCGGCGTGGCGCCCGGCGCCGCCCTGGTCGGCTACGGTTCCGGCGCGGTGCTGTTCATCCTCGATGCGGTCGGCGGCCTCGACTACGCGGCGACCAACCAGTTCAGCTACAGCGCGCCGATCCGCGTGGTCAGCAATTCCTGGGGCAGCTCGGGCAAGTTCGACCCGCAAAACCCGGTCAACATCGCGACCTACAACCTCTACAAGAAGGGCATCGTCAGCGTGTTCGCCGCCGGCAACGACGGTCCCGGCGAAGACACCCACAATCCCTACGCGCAGGCGCCGTGGGTGATCTCGGTCGGCGCCGGCGAGAAGGACGGCGTGCTGACCTCGTTCTCCTCGCGCGGCAAGCGCGGCGAGACCGGCGCCTTCACCATGGACGACGGCAGCGCCTGGACCTACGTCAACCAGCCCTCGATCGTCGCCCCGGGCGTGGACATCGTCTCCACCCGCGACACCACCGGCACCCTGCCGCTGCTGGCGGCCCAGCAGGACGCGGAGACGCTGCCCGCCGCCTACCTGCCGTTCTACACCCACATGAGCGGCACCTCGATGGCGACCCCGCACGTCGCCGGCATCGTCGCGCTGATGCTGGAAGCCAATCCGAACCTGTCCCCGGCCCAGGTCAAGGACATCCTCACCCGCACCGCGACCAACATGACCGCGCGGCTGCCGTGGGAAGCCGGCGCCGGCCACGTCAACGCCTACGCCGCGGTCAGCGAAGCCGCCGCGGTGCGCTTCGGCTGGGGCGGCACCGTCAACCTGCTGCGCCAGTTCAACGCCAACGCGGTGCTGACCGGCGGCGCCCCTGACGTGCCGTTCTCGGTGTTCTTCTCGCCGGTGGGCAGCGTCGAGGAGCAGAGCTTCACCGTCGGCGCGGACGTGGCCTGGGTCTCGGCGCGCGCCACCATCGGCGAGAACACCCTCGCGCTGGTGCTGACCGATCCCGACGGCGTGCGCTACGGCTCCGCGATCTCGCTGCCGGTGCTCGGCGACACGGTCAGCACCGGCGCGCCGGGCAAGGCCGGCACCTGGAAGATCACCGTGCGCGGCATCGGCTCGCTCTCCGGCACCGGCCTGGATCCGCTGCAGGTCACCAACGGCTACGGCGCGCCGGGCACGGTCGAGGGCAAGATCAGTTTCCTCAACAGCGGCGGCTATACCGGGCTCAACGACATCGCCAACCATCCGGCGCGGCAGGCGATCGAGTACGCCGTCGCCAACCGGCTGATGGACGGCCTGTCCGACGGTTCGTTCCGCCCCGACCGCACGCTGCGGCGCGGCGAGCTGGCGCAGTACCTGACCATGGGCGCCAGCGTGCGCCAGTCGCTGCCGTTTGCCGGGTCCGCCAGCAGCGTCAAGGACGTCTCCACCAACGACCCGCTGTCGCCGTACATCGAGTCGGTGATCGCGAAGGGCGCGCCGCTGCGCGACCTGGGCCAGGCCCAGGCCGGCGTGATGGGCACGATCAACGGCCAGTTCCGGCCGAACGACGGCGTGACCCGGGTCAGCCTGGCCTATTCGCTGGTGCAGGCGCTGGGGCTGCAGGACGCGGCACGCGGGTATAGCGGCGACCTGACCGTGTTCTACAACGGCAGCCGGCTGCCGATCGAGGACGCGGCGTCGGTGCCGGCGGTGCTGCGCGGTTACGTCCAACTGGCGCTGGACCAGGGCCTGATCAACGCCCGCTTCACCGTGACCCAGGGGCCGTTCGACCTGCAGCCCACGCTGCACGCGTACTTCGACCCGTCCACCACGGTCACCCGTGGCGCCTACGCCGTGGCCGCCGGCCGGTTCGACGGCCGCTACCGCAGCGCCGAGGACTGAGCCCCGCGCAGGCGGGCTGCACGCGCTCCGTGTCCCGTCCCGCGACGGACACCGTCCAACGGCCCGGCGCACTGCGCCGGGCCGTTCGCCTGCGGGCCGCTCAGGCCGGCGGCGCGGCGGCGATCAGCGCCGCCGCGACCAGCGCGCCGATCCGGGCATAGCCGGCCGCGGTGAAATGCACGCCGTCGGGCAGCAGCAGCTCGCCGAGCGGCGCCTGCGACAGCGCGGCGTACAGGTCGTTGATGCGGAAGCCGGCCGCCCGCGCCAGTCCGACGGCGATGCGGTTGTACCCAGCGACGTCGGCGGCATGGCGGCGCGAGGCCTTCGCGGCATTGTGCGCGGCCTCGTCGATCGGCGTGGTCGTCGCCCACACCACGGTCGCGCCGCCGGCGGACAGCGCGGCGAAGATCGCGCGCAGGTTGCCGGCGTACTCCTCCGGCGTGGCGACCGGGCGGTCGCGGCCGGGATCGTGGCGCAGGTCGTGCAGGCCGCAGTTGAGATGGATCAGGTCGAACGCGCCGGCCGGCAGCCAGGCGTCGAGCTGCGCACGCAACTTGTGCGAGGACTCGCCGTTCTCCGCCGGCGACCACACCCGCCACGCGGCGGGCAGGCGCGCGCGCACGTGCGGCTCGGCGCCCATGCGGATGGAGTCGCCGATCAGCGCGACCCGCAGCGGGCGCGCGTCCGCGCTCACGCGTCGCGCCGGAAGATGAACTCGTGGTCGTTGGTCTGTCCGACCGGGAACAGGTACTCGCCGACGCGACCGAAGCCGTAGCGCGCGTAGAACCGCTGCGCGCCGAAGTTCTCGCTCCACACGCCCACCCACAGCGTGCGCGGGCCGTCGCGCAGCAGCCAGTCCATCGCGGTCTGCATCAGCTTCGCGCCCCAGCCGCCGTTGTGGGCGCGGGCGAGGAGGTAGAGGCGCTTGATCTCGCCGTCGGCCTCGCGCGCCTCGGGATGCGGCAGTCCGCACGGCCCCACGAGGATGTGGCCGACGGCCTCGTCGCCGCCCTCCAGCAGCCACACCGCGCAGCGCGGGTCTTCGAGCAGTTCGCGCTGGGTCTGGGCGACGTAGCTGGTGTCGAGGAAGTACGCGAGGTCTTCCGGCGGATACAGATGGCCGAAGGTCTCGGTGAAGTTGCGGCGCGCGATGTCGGCGACGCGTTCGGCGTCGGCGGGGACGGCGCGGCGGATGGCGTAGGTCATCGCGAACCTCTCGTTTTTCCGGATCGGCAGAGCGGCCTGACCCGCCATCCGGCGGTTGAACACCAGGCCGCTGCCATTTCGAGATCACGCGAAAAGCAGCGGCCTGAAGGCCGCTCTACCAAGACAGGGTCAAGCCTCGGTCGGACGCGGACGCACCTGCACGTGCACCTCGGCCAGTTGCGCGTCGGGGATCGGCGACGGCGCGCCGGTCATCAGGCACTGCGCGGTGGTGGTCTTGGGGAAGGCGATGACGTCGCGGATCGATTCGGTGCCGGCCATCAGCGCGGCGATGCGGTCGATGCCGAAGGCGATGCCGCCGTGCGGCGGCGCGCCGTACTTCAGCGCGTCGAGCAGGAAGCCGAACTTCAGCTCCGCCTCCTCGGCGCCGATGCCGAGCAGGTCGAACACCGCGCTCTGCATCTGCGAATTGTGGATACGGATCGAACCGCCGCCGATCTCGTTGCCGTTGAGCACCATGTCGTAGCCGCGCGACACCGCCGTCTTCGCGTTGGCGCGCAGGTCGGCGATGTCGTCCACCGCCGGCGCGGTGAAGGGATGGTGCAGGGCGACGTAGCGCTGCGCCTCGGCGTCCCACTCGAACATCGGGAAGTCGGTGACCCACAGCGGCTTCCAGCCGGCCTCGACCAGGCCCAGGTCCTTGCCCAGCTTCAGGCGCAGCGCGCCCATGAAGTCGCTGGCGGTCTTGTAGTCCGCGGCGCCGAAGAAGATCGCGTCGCCGGTCTGCGCGCCGGCGGCCTGCACGATCGCGGCCAGGGTGGCGTCGTCGAGGAACTTGGCGATCGGCGAGGCGATGCCCTCGCGGCCCTTCGCCGCGTCCTCGATCTTCATCCACGCCAGGCCCTTGGCGCCGTACTTCGCCACGTGCGCGGCGCAGTCGTCGATCTGCTTGCGGCTGAGCGCCGCGCCGCCCGGGGCGCGCAGCGCGACCACGCGGCCGTCCTCATGGTTCGCCCAGTCGGTGAACACCTTGAATTCGCAGGTCTTGACGAGATCGGCGATGTCGACGAATTCCAGCGCGATGCGCAGGTCCGGCTTGTCCGAGCCGTAGCGGCGCATCGCCTCGGCGTAGGTCATGCGCGGGAAGGAATCGGCCAGGTCGACGTCCATCACCTCCTTGAAGACGGTGCGGATCATGCCTTCGGTGGTGTCCTGCACGTCGCGCTCGGACACCCACGCGAACTCCATGTCGAGCTGGGTGAACTCGAGCTGGCGGTCGGCGCGCAGCGCCTCGTCGCGGAAGCAGCGCGCGATCTGGTAGTAGCGGTCGAAGCCCGCCATCATCAGGATCTGCTTGAACAGCTGCGGCGACTGCGGCAGCGCGTAGAACTCGCCCGGGTGCATCCGCGCCGGGACCAGGAAGTCGCGCGCGCCCTCGGGCGTGGCCTTGGTCAGGATCGGGGTCTCGATGTCCTGGAAGCCGCGTTCGTCCAGCCAGCGGCGCAGCGCCTGCACCAGGCGGATGCGGGTGCGCATCATCTGCTGCATCTCGGGGCGGCGCAGGTCGAGGTAGCGGTACTTCAGGCGCACGTCCTCGCCCGGGTTCTCGTGGGCGTGGAACGGCAGCGCCTCGGCCTTGTTCAGCACCTCGATCGCGGTCGGCACGATCTCGACCTTGCCGCTGCGGAGCTTGTCGTTGACGGCGTAGCGCGCGCGCACCGCGCCGGTGACGCGCACGCAGTCCTCGCTGCCCAGCGCACCGGCGATCGCGAACAGCTCGGGCTGGTCGCTCTCGACCAGCACCTGCACGATGCCCTCGTGGTCGCGCAGGTCGACGAAGGCCTGGTGGCTCTGGGCACGGGCCTTGTTGACCCAGCCGCACACGGTCACGGTCTGGCCGATCAGCGCCTCGTCGACGAGGCCACAGAAATGGGTACGCATGGGGGAACTCCGGGTGTAGGATCGTCCGGCGCCAGCCGGAGCCGCGCATTCTAGCGGTTGCGGCGCCCGCACGCGGTCGCTGCGACCGGCGTGCGGGGCGGGCGCGCCATCCCGCCGTCAAGGAGACGCCTGCATGCCCGTCCAGATCCGCCGCCCGTTGCCGCGCCTCCTCCGCGCCACGGGCCTGACCGCCACCCTGGCGTTCGCCGCGCTCGCAGGGCCCGCCTTCGGGCAGTCCCCGGGCGAACCCGGCTACACCGACCAGGCGACGACGCCGGCCGCCGCCAAGGCCTACGCGCCGGAGCGGCTGTGGGAACTGGACGAGGACACCCAGCGCCGGGTCATCGCCCAGGAGTACAGCGACCAGTCCGACGGCCGCGCCATCCCCGACGACCAGCTGCGCTTCTACCTCGACCAGGTCCGTTTCTCGCGCTGGCCGTTCAGCCGGGTGCGCAGCGACATCACCGAGTCGCTGGCCGGGCACGGCGTCAGCGACCCGGTGTCGGCCAACACCGTCCGCTGCGAAAGCGCCGACGGCCGGGCCAAGACCTGCACCCCGCCGTGGACCGGGCGCTCGCGGCTGGTGCGCCAGCTGTCGAACACCACCTGCGTGGAGGGCCAGAACTGGTCGTCGGCGCCGGGCCGGCTGCAGGTGAGCGGCGGCTGCCGGGCGGAATTCACCGAGGTGCTCGACACCACGGGCGGGGGCGTCCCCTGCGAGAGCACCGGCGGCAGGACCGAAACCTGCCAGATGCCGTGGTCGGGCAATTCGCGGATCATGCGCCAGCTCTCCGGCACGCGCTGCGTCGCCAACCAGAACTGGTGGACGACCCCGGGCCAGGTGCGGGTGTCCGGCGGCTGCCGCGCCCTGTTCTCCTCGGTGGACGGCGAACTGGCCGGTTCCCAGCTGCGCTGCGAGAGCGTGGACGGCAAGTACCACGAGTGCGGCAGCAGGCTGTACGGCACGCCGCAGGTGGTGCAGCAGCTGTCGAGCACGCACTGCACGATCGACCGCAACTTCGGCCTGCGCAACGGCAAGCTCTGGGTGAACCTGGGCTGCCGGGCGATCTTCAAGGTCACCGACGGCGCCAGCGACGGCTACAAGGTCACCTGCGAAAGCGCCAACGGCAAGTTCAACGAATGCACCTGGGACCACAGCCGCGGTCCGCCGCGCCTGCAGCAGAAGCTGTCGGACCGCGCCTGCCAGCAGGGGTATTCCTGGGGTTACAACCGTCGCGCCAAGCTGTGGGTGAACTACGGCTGCCGCGCGGTCTTCGTGCCGCGCTGACCCGCGCGTCCTCCCGCCTTACCCGATGGAACCCGCCATGACCCGCTTCCGCTGCCTGATCGCCCTGTCCGTCGCCTTCGCCGCCAGCCCGGCCGCGCCGCCCGCGCACGCCGCCAGTCCCTTCGACCGCGACAGCGTGAAGTGCGAGAGCAAGGACACCCGTCGCGAGACCTGCCAGGTGTCCTGGCCCGGCCAGACCCGGCTGCTGCGGCAGATCTCCGCCACCGACTGCGTGCAGGGCCGCACCTGGGGCGCGACCCCCGGCAAGGTCTGGGTGTCCGGCGGCTGCCGCGCCGAGTTCGGGCCGCGCTTCAGCGGCAAGGAAATCCGCTGCGAAAGCGCGGACGGCCGCCACGAGACCTGCGGCCGCGACCTCTACGGCAACGCCGACCTGATCCGCCAGCTGTCCGACGCGCCCTGCCGCGAAGGCAGCACCTGGGGGCAGAGCGACGGTTCGATCTGGGTCGACAAGGGCTGCCGCGGCGTGTTCCGCGTCGGCGAAAGCAACGGCCGCTACAGCATCACCTGCGGCAGCGAGAACGGCCGTCGCCTGACCTGCCCCTGGAACGCGCGCCGCGGCCGTCCGACGCTGCTGGAAACGCTGTCCAGGTCGCCCTGCACCGAGGGCCGCAGCTGGGGCTACGACGGCAAGGGCACGGTCTGGGTGGACGAGGGCTGCCGCGGCCGGTTCGGCCTACGCTGACGCCGGCCCGCGCCGGCACCGGTCGGGCGTAGGCTGTGGGCGCGGGACGCCCACGGCCGGTCGCCCGCCCCGCCCCTTCAGGAAATCGCCATGAACCGCTGCAGGACGATCGCGCTTCGCAACGCCCTCTCCCCCGCCCTGTCGCTCGCCCTCTTCGCCGCCGCCTGCGCACTCGGCGTCGCCGCGGCCCCGCCCGCCGCGGCGCAGGTGCAGAGCCGCACCTACGCGCCGGAGCAGCTGTGGCAGCTCACGCCCGCGGAACAGCGGCGGGTGATCGGGCTGGAATACTCGGAACAGTCGCGCGGACGCGCCATCCCCGAGGACCAGATGCGCTTCTACCTGGACCAGGTCCGGCTGTCGCACTGGACCTTCAGCCGGATCAGGACCGACATCGCGCAGTCGCTCGGCGGCAGCGGCTGGAATCCGCCGGTCGACAGCGGCACCGTGCGCTGCGAGAGCAACGACAGCCGCCAGCGCAACTGCCCCACACCGTGGCGCGGCGCCTCGCGGCTGGTGCGGCAGTTGTCCAACACGCGCTGCATCGAAGGCCAGAACTGGTCGAGCGCGCCCGGCCAGGTCCGGGTCCGCGGCGGCTGCCGGGCCGATTTCGCCGAAGGCGACTGGAACGACGGCGGCATCGGCGAACAGATCCGCTGCGAAAGCGACAACGGCCGCTATCGCCAGTGCGGGACCGGCCGCTACGGCGAGGCGAGCCTGGTGCGGCAGTTGTCCGGCACCCGCTGCGTGCGCAACGGCAACTGGGGCCTGACCAACGGCGCGCTCTGGGTCGACGGCGGCTGTCGCGGCGTGTTCCGGGTCGGCCCCGGCTACGGCGACGACGACGACGGCTACAACGTCACCTGCTCCAGCCAGGACAACCGCCGCACGACCTGCGCCTGGGACATCGGGCGCGGCATGCCGCGGCTGATCCAGCAGTTGTCCAGCCAGCCCTGCATCCAGGGCCAGACCTGGGGCTACGCCCTGCGCGGCGGCCTCTGGGTCGATCGCGGCTGCCGGGCCCGCTTCGGCGTGCGCTGAGGCGCGGCCCGCCGCTCCGGAAAAAGCCCCGCGTTCGCGCGGCTTTTTTTTGCGACCGCGGGGCCTCAGTCCCCGGCGCCGCCCGCGGCGGGCTTCGGCCCGGGCGCGGGCGCCGCGGCCGGCTTCGCGGCGGTGTCGGGCTTCGGCTCGGACCTGGCCTCGGTCTTCGGCGCGTCGCCGCCGTCGGCCAGGTTGCGCTTGCGATCGCCGTCCTTCTTGAAGTCGGTCTCGTACCAGCCGCTGCCCGAGAGCCGGAACGACGGCGCCGTCAACTGGCGGCGCACCCGCGGCGCGGCGCAGGCCGGACAGGTCTCGGGATCGGGGTCGGAGAGTTTCTGCAGGCGGTCGAAGGCATGGCCGCAGGCGTCGCACGCGAAGGCATAGATGGGCATGGGCGCGGGGAAAGGATCGGAACGGAGGGGAAATCTGGCGCCCATGGTACCGATTTCAAGTGCGCGGCTCCCGCCCCCCGGCACGGGCGCGTCCGGAGCGCGTCCGGAGCACGCACGACGCACGCAGGACGGCATCCGCAGGTGAATACGTTTGCACGCGGCCGCAGGCGCGGGCGCGACCGCGATGTGCAATCGCACATCCGGCCATAGTGCCGGCGCGCGCCGGACTTGCGCGCCCCCACACCCCGGAGGACACGACGATGCAGCACTGGATCAGGACCGTCGGCGCGCTGCTGCTGACGGCATGGCTGGCCCTGTGGCCGACCCACGCCGCGCAGGCGGCGATCAATGCGCAGAACCTCGGCGCGAAGTACGACGCCACCAACAGCAACATCACCTTCCGCGTGTATTCCTCGCGCGCCACCCGCATCGAGGTATGGATCTACAAGACCGCCTCCGGCGCGCAGGAGAAGGTCAACTACGTGATGACCAAGGACGCCGCGACCAGCGTCTGGTCGAAGACCGTGTCGGTGTCCACGCTGCAGGCCACCTACGGCATCACCGGCCCGGTCTACTACGGCTACCGCGCCTGGGGCCCGAACTGGACCTACAGCAGCGCCTGGACCAAGGGCAGCGCGACCGGCTTCGTGACCGACATCGACGCCAGCGGCAACCGCTTCAACCCGAACAAGCTGCTGCTCGATCCCTACGCCCGCGAAATGAGCCAGGACCCGAACACCGCGACCTGCACCAGCGGCACGATCTACGCCTCCGGCGCCGGCTACCGCAACCTCGACAGCGGCGCCTGCGCGCCCAAGGGCGTCGTGCTCGCGACCGACACCACCTCGTTCGGCGCCAAGCCCACCCGCGCCTTCAAGGACGACGTCGTCTACGAGGTCCACGTGCGCGGCCTGACCATGAACGACACCTCGATCCCGCTGTCGCAGCGCGGCACCTACGCCGGCGCCGCGCAGAAGGCCGCCTACCTCGCCTCGCTGGGCGTGACCGCGGTGGAATTCCTGCCGGTACAGGAAACCCAGAACGACCAGAACGACATCGACCCGAATTCCGACGCCGGCGACAACTACTGGGGGTACATGACCCTCAACTACTTCGCGCCGGACCGCCGCTATTCGTCGGACAAGACCGCCGGCGGCCCGACCCGCGAATGGAAGGCGATGGTCAAGGCCTTCCACGACGCCGGGATCAAGGTCTACATCGACGTGGTCTACAACCACACCGGCGAAGGCGGCGCCTGGGGCGGCACCGACGGGCTCACCGTCTACAACCTGCTGTCCTGGCGCGGCCTGGACAATCCCACCTACTACTCGCTCACCAGCGACCTGCGCTACTCGTGGGACAACACCGGCGTGGGCGGCAACTACAACACCCGCAACACGATCGCGCAGAACCTGATCGTCGATTCGCTCGCGTACTGGCGCGACGGCCTCGGCGTCGACGGCTTCCGCTTCGACCTGGCCTCGGTGCTGGGCAACACCTGCCAGCACGGCTGCTTCAACTTCGACAAGATGGACAGCGGCAACGCGCTGAACCGCATCGTCGCCGAGCTGCCGCCGCGCCCGGCCGCCGGCGGCAGCGGCCTGGACCTGATCGCCGAACCGTGGGCGATCGGCGGCAATTCGTACCAGGTCGGCGGCTTCCCGTCGGGCTGGGCCGAGTGGAACGGCGCCTTCCGCGACGCCATGCGCAAGAAGCAGAACAAACTGGGCGTCGAGGTCGTCACCGCCGGGACCATGGCCTCGCGCTTCGCCGGCTCCTCCGACCTGTACGGCGACGATGGCCGCAAGCCGTGGCATTCGGTCAACTTCGTGGTCGCGCACGACGGCTTCACGCTGAACGACCTCTACGCCTACAACAGCAAGCAGAACGGCCAGGCGTGGCCGTACGGACCGTCCGACGGCGGCGAGGACAACAACAACAGCTGGGACCAGGGCGGCGTGGCGCTCGACCAGCGCCGCGCGGCGCGCACCGGCATGGCGTTCATGCTGCTCAGCGCCGGGGTGCCGATGTTCACCGGCGGCGACGAAGCGCTGCGCACCCAGTTCGGCAACAACAACGCCTACAACCTCGACTCGCCGGCGAACTGGCTGTACTGGACCCGCAGCGGCGTCGAGGCCGACTTCCAGACCTTCACCACGCGCCTGATCGCGTTCCGCAAGGCGCATCCGTCGCTGCGCCCGTCGAACTTCTACTCCGGCGTCGACAACAACGGCAACGTGATGGAGCAGATGCGCTGGTTCAAGCCCGACGGCGGCGTCGCGGATGCGGCCTACTTCGGCAGTTCGAGCAACCACGCGATCGCCTGGCGCATCGACGGCAGCGAATTCGGCGACAGCGCCAGCGCGATCTACGTCGCCTACAACGGCTGGTCGGGCAACGTGAACTTCACCCTGCCGTGGCCGGGCGCCGGCAAGCAGTGGTACCGCGTCGCCGACACCGCGACCTGGAACGAAGGCGCGAACACGGTGGTGGCGCCGGGCGCGGAGGCCTACATCGGCGGCGAATACACCGTCTATGGTTTGCAGGCGCGTTCGCTGCTGGTGTTGATCGCGAAGTGATCCTGCGCATCGCGGGCGTGGCCGACGCCACGTCCGCGATGCGCGACGCCCGCCGCAACGGCGAGGCGCCATCGATCCTGCGGGCGAACACGATCCGCCGCATGTATCGAAGCGACGCGGACCGGCCGAATTTGCCGCATACGGCCGCGACGCGCATCGCAGTTCGGACGAACTGCCGCTGTGCGTCATCCGCACGCGCCGATCGCGCACGCCGAACCGTCCCGCCGATGCGCATGGGCGCGTGGATGCGTGCGCATGCGATCGCTTACGGCCGCGATCGGAGGACAATCGGCTGACGATCGACTGACGATCGTGTGCCGCACGTCCGCCGATCGGCGCCGGCATGCGGATCGCATTGCCGGAACTGCAACGCAGTGCGCGGAAATGCGGCCCGCGCTGGCACCGTGCTTGCTGCAGTTTCCGCTGCGGGCGCGAGAAGTCGATCCATCGACATCGCCCGCAGGACTGCGGACACGGAAGCGCAGCGCCGTTTCCACGATCGACGATCGGAATCGCAGACATGCAGGTTCAGCGGGCGCCAGTGCCCACGAGGTCGCGTCGATGTTCAGATTCAACAGCCGTCCCACCGAAGCAACCGCCGCCCACGGCGATGCGCCGGCGCAGTCCGCGTCGCCGCCCATGCACGATCCCGCCCTGATCCCGCGCCTGGTCGCCGACCACGCGCTGCTGAAGGACATGCTGGAACGCCTCGAGGACCTCGCGATCCATCGTCAGTACGCGATGATCCGGGACACGCTGCTGCAATTCCGCGACGCGCTGCTGCGGCACATCGAGGAGGAGGAGACGCACTTCTATGCGCTGGTGCTGCACGCGCTCCGCGACGACGACCCGGCGCGGACGCGGCTGGCGCGCGCGCATGCGCGCATGGCCGGGATCGCGCGCCTCGCCGTGCTGTTCGTGAAGCATTACGACGGGCCCGAGGTGACCGCGGTGACCCGCGAAGCGTTCCTGCGCGACCTCGACGTGGTCGCGTCGCTGCTGGGCGACCGCATCGAGCTGGAGGAGATGTCCCTGTACGCGCTCTACGCGCGGACGCCAGCGCCGGGCGCCGAGCGCCTGTGCGCGGTCGGCTGAGGCCGCGCGTCCGCGGCGGTCAGCCGTACAGCGCCAGCAGCTCGGATTCCGCCGCGTCCAGTTCGCCGCGCAGCGCCTGCTGCTCGCGGCCGAGGTCGGCGGCGCGCTTGCCGCCGTCGGCGTAGGCCGCGGGCTCGCCCAGTTCCACCTCGATCGCCGCCAGCCGCGCTTCCAGCTCGGCGACGCGGCTCTCCAGCTTCGCCAGCTTGTGCGGGTTGATCTTCTTCGCCGGCGCCGCGGGCGCCGGGGCTGGCGCGGCCGGTTTCGCCTCCGCCTGCTTGTCGCGGGTAGGCTTCGCCTCGCCCTTCTTCGGGTCCGCGCCGGCGCGGGTGCGCAGCCAGGCGGCGTATTCGTCGAGGTCGCCGTCGAACGGTTCGACCACGCCGTCGGCCACGCGCACGAACTTGTCGCAGACCAGGCCGATGAGATGGCGGTCGTGCGAAACCATCACGATCGCGCCGTCGAAATCGCTGAGCGCCTCGGCCAGCGCCTCGCGCATGTCGAGGTCGAGGTGATTGGTCGGTTCGTCCAGCAGCAGCACGTTCGGCTGGCGCCAGGCGATCAGCGCCAGCGCCAGCCGCGCCTTCTCGCCGCCGGAGAAGCCGTCGATGCTCTCGAACGCGCGATCGCCCGGGAAATACCACTTGCCGAGGAAGTCGCGGAACGCCTGCGTGGGCAGGTCCGGCGACAGTTCGCGCAGGTGGTCGATCGGCGAAGCGCCGGCGACCAGCGATTCGACCGTGTGCTGGGCGAAGTAGCCGATCCGCAGGTCCGGATGGGCGTAGCGCTCGCCGGCCAGCAGCGGCAGCTCGCCGACCAGCGACTTGACCAGCGTCGACTTGCCGGCGCCGTTGGGGCCGAGCAGGCCGATGCGGTCGCCCGCCTCCAGGCCGAAGCCGACGTCGTGCAGGATCACCGCGTTCGCACCGTAGCCGCAGTCCGCATCGTTCAGCCGCATCAGCGCGAACGGCATCTTCGCCGGCGCCGGGAACTCGATCCGGAACTCGCGCTCGGCGCGCACCGCCTCGGTGCCGGCCAGTTTCTCCAGCCGCTTCATGCGCGACTGCGCCTGCTTGGCCTTGCTGGCCTTGGCCTTGAAGCGGTCGATGAACTTCTGCAGGTGCGCGCGTTCGGCCTGCTCCTTCTCGAACGCGATCTGCTGCTGCCTCAGGTGCTCGGCGCGCTGGCGCTCGAACTGGGTGTAGTTGCCGGCGTACAGCTTCGCCTTGCCGTCGTGCAGGTGCAGGGTGTGGGTGGTGACGTTGTCGAGGAACTCGCGATCGTGCGAGATCACCAGCAGCGTGCCCGGATAACGCCGCAGCCATTCCTCCAGCCAGACCACCGCGTCGAGGTCGAGGTGGTTGGTCGGTTCGTCCAGCAGCAGCAGGTCGCTGGGCGTCATCAGCGCGCGGCCGACGTTCAGGCGCACGCGCCAGCCGCCGGAGAAGTCGGACACGGGCCTGGGATGGGTGTCCGCCGGGAAGCCGAGCCCGTGCAGCAGGCGGCCGGCGCGGGCGCTGGCGTCGTAGCCGTTCAGCTCCTCCAGCCGCTGGTGCGCCTCGGCCACGGCCTCCCAGTCCTCGGCGGCGAAGGCGTTGGCCTCGGCCTGCACCGCCGCGTGCACCGCGGCGTCGCCGCTGAGCACGAAGTCGAGCGCGGGATCGGGCAGCGACGGCGTTTCCTGGGCCACGCTGGCGATCCGCGCCTTGCCGGGCAGGTCCAGATCGCCCTTGTCGGGCTCCAGATCGCCCATCAGCACCGCGAACAGCGAGGATTTGCCGGTGCCGTTGCGGCCGACCACGCCCACCCGCCAGCCGGCGTGGAGGGCCAGGTCGACCTCGGACAGGAGCAGGCGCTCGCCCCTGCGCAGGGCGAAATTGCGGAAGGAAATCATGGGGATGCGCGAGGACGGGCCGCGGCGGAAGGTCGGCGATTGTACGCCGCCGGCGGCCCCGCCGGTGCAGGTATCGCTTCATGCCGATGAATGCATTTGACCACCCCGCGGACGCGTGCTACACCCCCATGAGCCCCGTTCCCTCCCCTTCCACAAGGAATGCGCATGAAACGCCACCCCCTCGCGTTCGGCCTGTGGCTCGCCCTGGCCGCCTCGCCCGCCCTCGCCCAGTCGCCCGCCGAAACCCAGGAAAAGACCACCGACGACAACAGCCTGGAAACCGTGGTCGTCACCGGCACCCGCACCGCGACCCGCACGGTCGCCGCCTCGCCGTCGCCGATCGACGTCATCACCCCGGCCGCGCTGGAGGCCACCGGCACCACCGAACTGGCCAACGCGCTGTCGCGCGCCCTGCCCTCGCTGAACTTCCCGCGCCCGGCGATCACCGACGGCACCGACGCCGTGCGCCCGGCGCAGCTGCGCGGCCTCGCGCCCGACCAGGTGCTGGTGCTGGTCAACGGCAAGCGCCGCCACACCACCGCGCTGATCAACCTCAACGGCAGCCAGGGCCGCGGCGCCTCGCCGGTGGACCTCAACGCGATCCCCATTTCCGCGATCCAGCGGGTCGAAGTCCTGCGCGACGGCGCGTCGGCGCAGTACGGCTCCGACGCCATCGCCGGCGTGATCAACATCGTGCTCAAGAACAGCGACGAAGGCGGCGGCGCGCAGCTGGTCGCCGGCCAGTACAGCGCCGGCGACGGGCGCTCGGTGCAGCTCTCCGGCGACGTCGGCCTCAAGCTCGGCGCCGAGGGCTTCGTCCACCTGGCCGCCGAGGGCCGCGACCAGGACCAGACCGATCGCGCCCGCCCGTATCGCCTCGCCCCCGGCGTCACCACCTGGCCGGCCACCGCGCCGCCGCCGGGCAAGGTCGTGCAGCGTTTCGGCGACCCCGAGATCCGGCAGTACGCCTTCTCTGCCAACGCCGAGCTGCCGGTGAACGACGCGCTGACCTTCTACGGCTTCGCCAACGCCAGCCGCCGCAACGCGCTGTCCAACGGCTTCTTCCGCACCGCCGCGGACACCCGCAACATCCCGGCGATCTATCCCGACGGTTTCCTGCCGCAGATCCGCAACATCGCCGAGGACCGCGCCGCGGTCGTGGGCCTGCGCGGCCTGACCGTGCTCGACTGGGACGTGGACATCAGCCTCAACTACGGCCGCAACGACCTGAGCTTCGGCGTGGAGCACAGCCTCAACCGCAGCCTGGGCCCGACCTCGCCGACCAAGTTCGACGCCGGCGACCTCGCGATCACCCAGCACCTGCTCAACATCGACGTGACCCGCGGCTTCGACCTCGACTGGCTGGCGACGCCGCTCAACGTCGCCTGGGGCTTCGAGTGGCGCGGCGAAGGCTTCCACCAGCGCGCGGGCGAGCCGTCGTCCTACGTCAACGGCGGCGTGCTGCTGCCGGGCGGCGCGCCGGCGCCGTCGGGCTCGCAGGTGTTCCCGGGCTTCCGCCCGTCGGACGCCGGCGACTTCAACCGCGAGAGCTTCTCGACCTACCTCGACCTCGAATCCAACGTCACCGACCGCTTCAACCTGGGCCTGGCCCTGCGCGCCGAGGACTACAGCGACTTCGGCGGCACCACCTCGGGCAAGGTCTCGGCGCGCTTCGACTTCAGCGACGCGGTCGCGCTGCGCGGCACGGTGTCCAACGGTTTCCGCGCGCCGTCGCTGCAGCAGCAGTACTTCCGCTCCACCGCCACCAACTTCATCGGCGGCGTGCCGTTCGACATCCGCACCTTCCGGGTCAACGATCCGGCGGCGATCGCCCTCGGCGCCGAGCCGCTGAAGCCGGAGAAGTCGCGCAACCTCAGCCTCGGCCTCGTGCTCAAGCCGGTTTCCAACCTCTACATCACCCTCGACGCCTACCAGATCTCGATCGACGACCGGATCATGCTGTCGGAGAACCTGACCTCGGCCGCGGTGCGCGCCTACCTCAACGCCAACGTCGATCCGGCGCTGGGCGGCGGCCGCTACTTCACCAACGCCATCGACACCCGCACCCGCGGCGTCGACCTGGTCGGCACCTACCGCTGGCTGATCGGCGACGGCAGCCTCGACCTCACCGCCGGCTACAACTGGAACAAGACCACGGTCGAGCGGATCGCGCCCAACCCGGCGGCGCTCGCCGCGATCGACCCGACCGCCGTGCGCATCGGCCGCGTGGAAGTCGGCCGGCTGACGGTCGGCGCGCCGCGCGACAAGTTCCAGCTCGGCGGGGTCTACACCCTCGGCAACTGGAAGTGGTCGGCGAACGCGACCCGCTACGGCAAGTTCAGCGTGCTGTTCGGCAACAACCCGGCCGACACCTCGCGCGACCAGACCTTCGACCCGCAGTGGACGCTGGACCTCGCCGGCACCTGGCGCCTGCGCAACTGGGACTTCACCCTCGGCGCGGACAACGTGCTGGATTCGTACCCGGACGAAGTGCTGTTCGCCAACGCGACCAACGGCCAGCTGCCCTACAGCAGCACCTCGCCCAACGGCTTCAACGGCGCCTACGTCTACGGCCGCGTCGGCTTCAAGTGGTGAGCGCTTCCGCCACCGCCGCGTGACGACGAAGCCCCCGCACAATGCGGGGGCTTCGCTTTTCGCGGATGCCGATCAACCGCCGGGCTTGAGCTGGCCGATCGCCTCGAGCGACAGGATCCGGCGCTGTTCGGCCGCATCGAACCGCTGCGCGCGCAGCGCCGCCACCGCCCGCGCGCGATCCGCCGGCGAACGCCGCGGATCGGCGTCGATGCGCGCCCGCGCCTGCAGGTAGTCGGCGACGCGCGCGTCCCAGCGCGCGCGGGCGTCGTCGAGCGCGGCCAGACGTTCGGCCGCCTCCCGGCCCCACAGCGCCTCGCGCGCCTCGGCGCGCTGCCGCGGATCGGCGTGGGCGCGCGCGAGTTCGCCGTCCTGCGCGGCGACGAGGCTGGCGGTGTCCGCCTCCTGCCGCTGGGTGTAGCCGGCGTCGGCGTCCAGCGCCGCCAGCCGCCGCGCCTTCTCGTCGGCCGACAGCGCGGTGTCGCCGGCGATGCGCATCCGCGCCAGGGTCAGCCGGCCCCGCGCTTCCTCGTCGGCGAAGAACCCGGTCGCCATCGTCTCGCCCAGCAGGTCGCGGCGCAGCGCGACGGTCCTGTCGAAGCGGTCCTGCGGGCTCGCGATCGCGTCCAGGCGCGCCTCCGCGAGCCGCGCCAGATAGGCGACATAGCGATCGAAATACGCCAGCGCCTCGGCGGCGCGGGCCACGTCGTAACGCGACTGCAGGAACGTCCGCAGCAGGTCGCGGATCTGCGCCGGGTCGCGCTCGCCGACCAGGCTGAGGAAGTAGTCGAACAGCCGCCGCATCGCGAGGTCGGGCACCACGTGGCCGGTCGCGTCGAACGCCAGCCCGCCATCGACCTCGCTGCCGCGCAGCGAGCTGCGCGCCATCGAGAAACCGGCGTCCTGCGCCGCCGGCGCGGGGATCGCGCCGACGTCCGTCGCCGCCGGCGCACGCGCGTCGGCGACCGGCGACGCATCCGCGTCCCGGTGCAGCGCCCGCCAGCCGCCGGCGGTCGCCGCGATGCCGAGCACCGCGACGACAACCACCGCAACGGCCGCCACCGCAACGGCCGCGACCGCGCGACGCCGTGCGCTCACAGGCCCAGCGATTTCAGGCGGTTCGCCTGTGCCCGCAGCACGCTGGCCGGGCTGGAGGAGAACAGCCCGCGCAGGCCGAACACCTGGTTGACCTCGTCGAGGTGGTTCCACCCGTAGTCGTCGCGCAGCACCGTGCCCCAGTGCGACGAACAGCGGCCGACCAGGCCGTCGTTCTGCTCGAACCCGAACACCAGGCTGCCCGCGCCCAGCACCGGATCGCCGATGTCGAACACGTTGGTGAGCACCGAGGTGCCGCTCATCGAGTAGTAGCGGACGCCGTTGACGCTGGCCGCGCCGCTGCCGCAACTGGTGGTCGGCCTGCCCTGCGGGTGCAACTGGTTGAACCGGGTCGCCCCGGCCGTGCTCAGCGACGACAGCGCACCGAGCGCATTCTGCGGATCGCTGTTGCCCGACAGCGCGCCGAGGAAGCCGCTGAGCGCGTCGACGAAGCCCGCCACCCAGGCCCGCTGCACGGACCCTGCCGGCAGCGTGGTGTTGAGCAGGTCGGCCATCGGCGCGCCGGTGTTGGGCGCGCCCAGCGTGGTCACCGAGGCGACGAGGTCGGGGCGCACCGAAGCGACGTAGCGGATGGTCGGGCCGCCGTGGCTGTGGCCGATCAGGTTGAACTTCTGCTGGCCGGTGACCGCGCGCAGCGTGTCCAGGTCGCGGATCAACTGCTCGCCGCGGACCTCGGTGTAGTTGCTGGCCGAGACGCTGGCGGTGTAGACCCGGGCGCCGCCGGCCTTCAGCTCGTCGCCGATGCCGTACCAGTAGTCGTAGACGCCGAGGATCGAATCGAACCCGAGCAGGCCGTGCACCAGCACGATCGGGTACCTGGTCTGGGTGTAGGTCGATTGCGCGTTGGCGACCAGCGCGCTCAGGCACAGCATCAGGGTCGCCAACAGGCGCGCCCACGTCCGACGATTCATCCGCCCCTCCTGGGAGTCGATTTCGATCAATGAAAATGAAAGGGAACGCCGCTCCGGACCGCCGCCGACCCCGCCGGGGTCGTTCCATGCCCGTTTCAATACGGTGCCGAATGGCGATCGGACTGTAGTGGGCCGCCGGGGGGCTGTCATTCTGCACAGCAGCAAAGCCGGGGACGGTCCGGCGGGGCCGGCGGGAGCCCTGTCCGGGCCCGGGCGGTCGGCTGAATGCGCAGACAGGCAATGCCCGGACCGTTCCGTATAGTTGAGCCCATGCCCCACCACACCTCGCTCATCGCCATGCTGTGCGCGGGCTTCGTGCTCGCCTTCTTCCTCGGCCTGCTGGCGCATCGCCTGCGCCTGTCGCCGATCGTCGGCTACCTCCTCGCCGGCGTGATCGCCGGCCCGTACACGCCCGGCTTCGTCGGCGACCAGACCCTGGCGCCGCAGCTGGCCGAGATCGGCGTGATCCTGCTGATGTTCGGCGTCGGCCTGCACTTCTCCCTGCGCGACCTGATGTCGGTGCGGCGGATCGCGGTGCCCGGCGCGCTGGTGCAGATGGCGGCGGCCACCGCGATGGGCTGGTTCCTCGGCACGCGGCTGGGCTGGACCGACGCCGAGGGCCTGCTGTTCGGCCTGTCGCTGTCGGTGGCGAGCACGGTGGTGCTGCTGCGCGCGCTGGAATCGGTGCGCCTGCTCGACACCGACCGCGGCCGGATCGCGGTGGGCTGGCTGGTGGTCGAGGACCTGGCGATGGTGCTGGCGCTGGTGCTGGTGCCGGCGCTCGCCGGCGGCGGCGACGGGGCCCGCGAAGGCAGCCTGATCACAGCGCTGCTGACCACCTTCACCAAGGTCGGCGCGTTCGTCGCGCTGATGCTGCTGGTCGGCCGCCGCGTGCTGCCGTGGCTGCTGGAGCGGGTGGCCGGCACCGGCTCGCGCGAACTGTTCACCCTGTTCGTGCTGGCCAGCGCGACCGGCGTCGCCTTCGGCGCGGCCTCGCTGTTCGGGGTGTCGTTCGCGCTGGGCGCGTTCTTCGCCGGCATGCTGCTCAACGAATCGCCGTTCGGGCACAAGGCCGCCGAGGATTCGCTGCCGCTGCGCGACGCGTTCGCGGTGTTGTTCTTCGTCTCGGTCGGCATGCTGTTCGACCCGCACATCCTGCTCGAACACCCGCTGCAGGTGCTGGAAACGCTGGGGATCATCGTCGTCGGCAAGTCGATCGCGGCCTGGGCGGTGGTCCGCCTGCTGGGCCGGCCGAACCAGGTCGCGCTGACCATCGCCGCCAGCCTCGCGCAGATCGGCGAGTTCTCCTTCATCCTGGCCGGGCTGGGCGTGGCGCTGGGCGTGTTGTCCGAACACGCCCGCGACCTGATCCTGGCCGGCGCGATCCTCTCGATCATGCTCAATCCGCTGCTGGTCGCGGCGATGGCGCGGCGGACGAGCGAACCGCAAGCGCCGGCCGCCACCGCGCAGCGGCCGCCGAAGGGCCACGTGCTGCTGGTCGGCTACGGCCAGGTCGGCACCAAGCTGGCCGAGGTGCTGCAGCGCGCCGCCATCCCGTTCCTGGTGATCGATACCGACGGCGACCGCGTGATCAACGCCCGCGCCGCCGGCTACGTCGCGGTCCGCGGCAACGCCGCCGACGACGATGTGCTGGCCGAGGCGATGCCGCTGGACGCGTCGCTGGCGGTGCTGACCATCCCCGATGCGCTGGAGGCCGGCAAGGTCGTGCAGCGACTCAAGGCCGGCCCGCATCCGGTGCCGGTGCTGGCGCGCGCGCACAGCGAGGCCGCGGTGAAGCACCTCCTGCAGCGCGGCGCCGACGCCGCGCTGCTCGCCGAACACGCGCTGGCGCATTCGCTGGGCGAGATGATCGCGGCGATGCCCGAATACCGGCACGGACAACTGCCGCCGGCAGGCTGATCGCGGACGCAGGCGTCCATGCGAAAGCGCCCGCATAGGAGCGCCCGCACGGAGCAGCCCGGCCCCGAATCGCGGACGAAAAAAAGCCCCGGCCGGAGCCGGGGTGCGAGGTCGCGATGCCGTGGGGGAAACCGGTGGGGGACGGTCGGCGTCGCGGTCCGTCGGTGGGGATCGACGATCGATATCCGATCTGCGTCGCCGTGGTTCAGCGGCGCGAGATCGTGAACTTGCTGAAGGCGACGCCGAGCGACCAGCCCTCGCCCTTGCCCGACAGCGCCAGCGACACCTCGCCGTTGGTCATGGCCTGCGCGGAAGCGCTCTTCTCGGCTGCGGCGTGGGCCTCGGCGGTGGCGTAGCTGCCGAGAATCTCGCGGATGTCGGAGACGTTGGCGAATTCGCCGAAACCGTCGTCGATGCGGTACTTGCCGACGGTCAGGCCGCCGCCCTTGGCGACGATCTTCACGTTCATGCTCTGGCCGTTGCTGCAGGTGACCGTGCCGGTGCCGCTGGAGGTCTTGTAGAACGCGGACCAGCCCGAGAGCTGGTAGCGCATCTTGCAGGTGGTGTCGCCGGCGGCCATGGCCGGTGCGGACGCGAGGGCGAGGCACAGGGCCAGGGCGCCGAGGCGGACGTTGCGCATGGGAGGCTCCTTGCTGCGACGGGCAGCGGGTGATCGGGTGGACACAGGCTGCGGCGGCGCGCATGAACGAAGCCCGAGCGACCGCGCGACGCGGCGGCGACGGCGGCGACGGCGGCGATGCCGCTAGAATCGGGGACTTCGCCCGATCCGCACGATACCGCCATGCAGAACCCGTCCGACACCGACACCGCCCCGCTGCCGCCGCAGCTCACGCCGGTCGAGGCGCGCATCCTCGGCAGCCTGGTCGAGAAGGCCGCGACCACGCCGGACGTGTACCCGCTGACCCTCAACAACATCGTGCTGGCCTGCAACCAGAAGACCGCGCGCGAGCCGGTCACCCAGTTCGACACCGGCGAGGTCGGCCACGCGCTGCGCCAGATGGAGCCGCGCGGGCTGGTGAAGTCCGAATACGGCGCCCGCGCCGAGCGCTACCAGCACAAGCTCGAACGGGTCTACGACCTGACCCCGGCGCAGACCGCGCTGGTCGCGCTGCTGCTGCTGCGCGGCCCGCAGACCCTGCACGAACTGCTCGCGCGCAGCGAGCGGCTGCACCGCTTCGCCGGCGTGGACGACGTGCGCCACGCGCTCGAACGCCTGGCCGAGCGCGACGCGCCGCTGGTGCGCCTGCTGCCGCGCGCGCACGGCCAGCGCGAGGACCGCTACGCCCACCTGCTGTGCGGCGAACCGGCGATGCCGGAGCGCGGCGCGGAGGCGTCGCCGGCGTCCGCGCCGGCCGCCGCAGCGATGCAGGACGATCGCTTCGACGCGCTGCTGGCGCGGATCGAAGCGCTGGAAGCGCGGGTGGCGGCGCTGGAAGGCCGTGAGAGCCCGCCGCGGGACTGAACCGTTCATCGCCTTCCCGCGACGGCCGCGCATCGGGGTGTCCGTTCACCGGGCACCCGCGCGTTGTCTGGTGTGCAGGCGGATCCGCCGGGAGACGGCGGATCGAGCATGACCAGGAGGGACCGCATGACGACGACCTTCGTCGATTGATCGCCCAATCCGACCCTTCGCGTCGGACACGGTAACGCCATCGCACGCCGCCGGCGCCGACCACCTTCGGTGCGCCATCGCCGCGACGCACCCGGCGCATCCGTCCGGACCATCGCCGAACCGGCCACGACCGACGCGGACCCGCGCCGCGGCGACGAGCGCCTGCCGCCTCGTCGCGCCCGCACCGCCCCAACCTTCAAGGACATCCCATGAACCGCTATCGCTTCAAGGGCCGCCTGTGCGGCCTGCTGTGCAAGGAATGCGCCGAGCCGCTGGCCGGCGCGACGCTGCGCCTGTATCGACCTGCGCAGACGCCGGAACTCGTCGCGAACGCCGTCGCGGCGCCCAAGGACACGATCGCGCTGCTCGACGACGACGCGGTCGCCGCGAAGGCCGCGCGCTTCATCGCGGAAACGACGCTCGACGCCGACGGCCGCTTCGATCTCGCGCTCGGCAAGGACATGCAATACGACGGCGGCGCGTTCGAGGTCGACGTGCATTGCCGCGCCGTGCCGCACCAGAAGATCCCGCGGGTGCCACCGCAACCGCGCCAGTTCGCGCTGACCACGCTGCAACCGCAGTGGCGCGAACGCGAAGGCGGCCTGGTCGCCGCCTGGGACTACTGCATCCCGTTCCGCTGGTGGTGCGGCTTCCGTGCCCTGTTCGGGGCGTGGACCATCTGCGGTCGCGTCGTCGTCTGCGACAAGAGACTGCCGGTCGCCGGCGTCAAGGTCTCGGCGTTCGACGCCGACTGGCTCGCGGACGACGCCCTCGGCAGCGCGGTCACCGACGGCAGCGGGCACTTCCGCATCGACTACAGCGCCGCGGATTTCAAGCGCACGCCGTTCTCGCCGCTGATCAACGTCGAGTGGACCGGCGGGCCCGATCTGTATTTCAGGATCGAGAGCGGCGGCACCACCCTGCTGGCCGAGTCGCAGTCGCGCGGACGCCAGTCCGATCGCGAGAACGCCGGCCCCTGCTTCTGCGTCTCGCTGTGCGTCGATGTCGAACTGCCGCCGCCCTACGACAACCCGCTGTTCACGCACGTGGGCGACTTCCACATCTACGGCGACATCGCGAACGCGACCGGCCTGACCGCCCATCCGGTGCTCGGCCACGGCGGCCCGGGCTACGGTTTCTTCGGCGGCCTCAAGCTCCGCGGGTTCTGTCCGAAGAAGATCGGCGGGAAACCCGCCCGCTACCGCTTCCTGTACGAGGATCTCGCCGCGCCCGGCCTGCTGCCGATCGTCGGCGCGGCGCTCCAGCCGGTGCTGGTCGGCGCACGGCTGATCCAGTGGGACACCTTCGGCACCGGACTGGCGTGGACGTTCCAGTCGATCTACGTGCAGGGCGCGGGCGCGACGCCGGGACTGCCGACGCCGCCCGCGGTGCCGCCCGGCACGCCGTGGGGCGCACCGCCCGCGCACATCGTCGTGCCCGATGCGGGCGGATGGATCCTGGTCGACCAGGACGGTCTCGACGACGGCTTCTACGGTCCGCTGATCCGCTTCAACACCACCGCGGTGCTTCCCGCCGCGGTCGCGCCGGGCAACGGCGCCGGCAACGCGGTCGCCGCGCCGAAGGACGGCAGCGATCTGCGCATCGTGTTCGAAGCGGAGGCCATCGACGGCACGGGCGGCATGAGCAACGCACTCGACCGCATCCACGTCAACAACTGGATCGAAGTCCATCTGCTGGACCTGCAGGAATTCGCCGGCGGCGCATCGCCGTGCACGCGGATCACCAACGCGATCAACATCCAGTACACGGCCGACCACGAGCTGATCCGCAGTTGGGGATTGCAGTTGTCGACGAATGCATCGCCCGCGCCGGCGTTCCCGGCGCTGCCCGGCGGCAACGCGCCGCGCGGCGGCCACGGCACCCGGAACGTGCCGACGGCCGGTTGGCCCAGTTGCGCCTACCGGGTGACGCTGACCACGTCGCGCATGCTCACCGACGGCGAGAACGACGACACCGGTCGCAGCAGCGAACGCATTTTCTGCATCTGACCGATGCGTCCGCGTGGCGCCGCCGTCGAACGGCGACGGCGCCACGCACTTGCACGACGCGATGGCGGCGTCCGGTCAGGCCTTGCCGAACACCAGCCGGCCGCCCTCGGCGTCGACGCGGACCACATCGCCGTTGCCGTAGTCGCCGGCGAGGATCTTCTGCGCCAGCGGGTTCTCGATCTGCTGCTGGATCGCGCGCTTCAGCGGCCGCGCGCCGTACACCGGATCGAAACCGACGTTGCCGAGGAAATCCAGCGCCTTCTCCGCCAGTTCCAGGCGGATGCCGCGCTCGGCCAGCCGCTTCTCCAGACCGCGCAACTGGATCTTCGCGATCTCGCGGATCTGCGCCTTGTCCAGCGGATGGAACACCACGATGTCGTCGAGCCGGTTGATGAACTCCGGCCGGAAGTGCGCCTGCACCACGCCCATGACCATCGCCTTCATCTTGGTGTAGCCCTCGGGCGTGTCGTCGGCGGAGAGCTCCTGGATGAGCTGCGAACCGAGGTTCGAGGTCATCACGATCACGGTGTTGCGGAAATCGACCGTGCGGCCCTGGCCGTCGGTCAGGCGGCCGTCGTCCAGTACCTGCAGCAGGATGTTGAACACGTCCGGATGCGCCTTCTCGACCTCGTCGAGCAGGATCACGCTGTACGGACGGCGCCGCACCGCCTCGGTGAGATAGCCGCCTTCCTCGTAGCCGACGTAGCCCGGGGGCGCGCCGACCAGCCGCGACACCGCGTGCTTCTCCATGAACTCGCTCATGTCGATGCGGATCATCGCGTCGGCGGAGTCGAACAGGAATTCGGCCAGCGCCTTGCACAGTTCGGTCTTGCCCACGCCGGTCGGGCCGAGGAACAGGAACGAGCCGCTCGGCCGGTTGGGATCGCTCAGGCCCGCGCGCGAGCGGCGCACGGCGTCGGAGACGACCTTGATCGCCTCTTCCTGGCCGACCACGCGGCCGTGCAGCGCGCCCTCCATCTTCAGCAGCTTGTCGCGCTCGCCCTCGAGCATCTTCGACACCGGGATGCCGGTCCAGCGCGACACGACCTCGGCGATCTCCTCGTCGGTGACCTTGTCCTGCAGCAACTGGAAGCCCTGGGTCTCGGCCGCCTGCGCGGCCTGCAACTGCTTCTCCAGCTCGGGGATGCGGCCGTACTGGATCTCGCTCATCTTCGCGTAGTCCTGGCGGCGCTGCGCGGCTTCGAGCTCGAGCTTCGCGGCCTCGATCTGCTCCTTGAGCTTGGTGGTGCCCTGCACCGCCGCCTTCTCGGCCTTCCAGATTTCCTCAAGGTCGTTGAACGCGCGCTCGAGCGAGGCGATCTCGGTCTCGAGGTCGGCCAGGCGCTGCTTCGACGCCTCGTCCTTCTCCTTCTTCAGCGCCTCGCGCTGGATCTTGAGCTGGATCAGGCGACGCTCCTTGCGGTCGAGTTCCTCGGGCTTGCTGTCGATCTCCATGCGGATGCGCGACGCGGCCTCGTCCATCAGGTCGATGGCCTTGTCCGGCAACTGGCGGTCGGCGATGTAGCGGTTCGACAGCGTGGCCGCGGCGACGATCGCCGGGTCGGTGATCTCGACCCCGTGGTGCACGGCGTACTTTTCCTTCAGGCCGCGCAGGATCGCGATCGTATCCTCGACGCTCGGCTCGCCGACAAAGACCTTCTGGAACCTTCTTTCGAGGGCGGCGTCCTTCTCGATGTACTTGCGGTATTCGTCCAGCGTGGTCGCGCCGATGCAGTGCAGCTCGCCGCGGGCCAGCGCCGGCTTGAGCATGTTGCCGGCGTCCATCGCGCCCTCGGCCTTGCCTGCGCCGACCATCGTGTGCAGTTCGTCGATGAACAGGATGATCTGGCCCTCGTTCTTGGCCAGGTCGTTGAGCACGGCCTTGAGCCGCTCCTCGAACTCGCCGCGGAACTTGGCGCCGGCGATCAGCGCGCCCATGTCCAGCGACAGCACGCGCTTGCCGCGCAGGCCTTCGGGGACTTCGCCGTTGACGATGCGCTGGGCGAGGCCTTCGACGATCGCGGTCTTGCCCACGCCGGGTTCGCCGATCAGCACCGGGTTGTTCTTGGTGCGCCGCTGCAGCACCTGCACGGTGCGGCGGATCTCCTCGTCGCGGCCGATCACCGGATCGAGCTTGCCCGACTCGGCGCGCGCGGTGAGGTCGATGCAGTATTTCTCCAGCGCCTGGCGCTGGTCCTCGGCGTTCTCGCTCTGCACCTTCTCGCCGCCGCGCATGGCGTCGATGGCGGCTTCGAGCTTCGCCTTGTTCGCGCCCGCGGCCTTGAGCGCGCGGCCGGCGTCGCCGCCGTCCTCCAGCGCCGCCAGCACGAACAGTTCGCTGGCGATGAAGGCGTCGCCGCGCTGCTGCGCGAGCTTGTCGGTGACGTTGAGCAGGCGCGCGAGGTCGTTGCCGACGTTGACGCTGCCGGCCTGGCCGGAAACCTTCGGCAGTTTCTCCAGCGCTTCGCCGAGGCGTTCGCGCAGCGCCGGCACGTTGACCCCGGCCTGCGCCAGCAGCGGCCGGGTGCCGCCGCCGGGCTGGTCGAGCAGCGCGGTCAGCAGGTGCGCGGGTTCGATGACGTTGTGGTCGCGACCGACCGCCAGCGACTGGGCGTCGGCGAGGGCCTGCTGGAACCGCGAGGTGAGTTTGTCCATGCGCATGGCGGGGACTCCGGAAGAAGGGGCGGCCGGGCCGCGATGCCCCCTGAGATTGGGGCCCGCCCTTCGATTCCAAGCCCCGCCGGGCGGCGGGGCGTTGACGCCGGTCAAATCCGGTTTGGCCGCCCCGTCCGGGCGACGCCGCGCCTGCTTCCAGGCGCGTCCCGGCGTGCGGCGGCCGCCGGGGGCGCAGCGCAACATCGCCCTGTCCCGGGGCCGGCCGGGCACGGCGGCAGGGCGGTGTCCCGGAAACGCGGCCTGCCGGCCTCGGGCCGCGCACGGTCGCGGCGTTCCGGCCGGTAACATGCGGCGCATGCGTATCGTCATCCTGGGCGGCTACGGGCTGTTCGGCAGCCGCATTTCCCGCACGCTCGCCGGCGACGCCGGCCTGACCGTGATCGTCGCCGGGCGTCATCTCGCCAGCGCCGAGCGCCTGGTCGCGGATCTCCGGGACTCGCGCGCGACCGTGCTGGCCGCGACGCTCGACACCGGCTCGGCGACGTTCGCGACCGAGCTCGCCGCGCTCGCGCCGGACCTCGTGATCGACACCGCCGGCCCGTTCCAGGCGCGCGACCATGCGGTCGCCCGCGCCGCGCTGGCGGCGGGCGCGCACGTGGTCGATCTCGCCGACGCGCGCGCCTACGTCGCCGGCATCGATGCGCTCGACGGCGTCGCCCGCGACGCGGGGCGCTGGGTCGTGTCGGGCGCGAGCAGCGTCCCCGGACTCACCGGCGCCGTGGTCGCGGCCCACCTCGATCGTTTCGCCGCGCTGGAGCACGTCGAAGCGTCGATCGCGCCGGGCAACCGCACGCCGCGCGGCTGGGCGACCACGCTGGCGATCCTCGGCTACGTCGGCAAGCCCTTCCGCATCCTGGGCGACGGCGCGTGGCGCACCGCGCACGGCTGGCAGTCGCTGCGCCGGCTGCGCGTGGACGGCGTGGGCGCGCGCTGGGTCGCGCGCTGCGAAGTGCCGGACCTCGACGTGCTGCCAGCGCGCCATCCGCAACTGCGCACGGTCGATTTCCGCGCCGGCCTGGAACTGCGCCGGATGCACTTCGGCCTGTGGCTGTCGAGCTGGCTGGTGCGCGCGCGGCTGCTGCCGTCGATGGCGCCGTTCGCGCGGCCGCTGTTCGCGATGAGCCGATGGTGGCAGGACACCGGCAGCGACACCGGCTTCCTGCACATGGCGATGCGCGGCCGCGGCCACGACGGCGCGCCGCTGTCGCTGGCATGGACGCTGGTCGCCCGCGACGGCGACGGCCCGCAGATCCCCGCGACCGCGGCGATCGTGCTGGCGCGCAAGCTCGCGCGCGGCGCGCTGCCCGGCGCCGGCGCGCGCCCGTGCCTGGACGTGTTCACGCTGGAGGAATTCATGGCCGCACTCGACGGCTTCGCGATCGCGGCGACGCTGCGCGAGGCCTGATCCGGGACGCCGACGCCGTCCGCGACACCTTCAGAGGAAACGCCAGCGCTCTTCCGCGGCGGGCACGCTGCAGGCGTCGTGGCGCCCGAACCAGCGGTAGCGGTGGCGCGCGACCAGCCGGTACAGCGGATCGCGGACGAAGGCCGGGACCAACGCGGACAGCCACGCGAGCGTCCACACGCCGCCGAGGCCCACCAGCACCCGGCGCACGGCGTCGCTGTCGGTCGCGACCCGCGGCTGCGGGCCGCGGTCGTATTCGATCAGGAGGAAGGACGACGGATCGTCCGGGTCGAGGCCATGCGACGCGAGCAGCGCGCGACCGGCCTCGCCCTGCATCGCCGCGAAGCGGTAGCGGCCGGCGCGATCGTGGCGCAGCAGGAAGCGCACCCAGCCGTTGCACAGCACGCAGACGCCGTCGAAGACGATCACGGCGCGCATCGCGGGCACGGCGTCGGTCATGCGCCATCCACCGCCAGCCAGCCGCGGTAATGCACCAGCGGGCCGGCCAGGGGCAGCGCCGCGACCACCTCGAACCGGTAGCGCTCGCCGTCGGCGGACTCGCGCGCCCGGACCTGCGCGAACCACGACGCCGGCAGCGGCAGCAGCCCGAACACGCGCACGCCGCGCACGGCCCAGACGATGTCGGCGTCGCGGCTGTCGAGCCGGAAGCGGAAATCGACCGGCCCCAGGCGCTCGTCGAGCAGGCCGTCGACCGCGCGCAGACGCGAACGCATCGCGTGCCCGGCGACATGGCGCGTCCAGCGCTCGCGGCCGTCGTCGCCGGCGACGATCTCGACCGCGATCGGCCCGGCGCCCGCCGGCGGCAGGCGCGTGGCCCAGGCGCACAGGCGCGCCAACGCGCCGTGCCCGCGCACGACGTCGACTTCGCCGCGCCACAGCGCGGCCCCACGATGCAGATGCAGCCGGCGCAGCGGCGCCGGCAGGGCGTCGAACGCCGCCGCGCCGAGCAGCCGGCGGAACAGCGGATCGCGGCCCGAGGCCGTCATGCGGGATCGATCCAGGCCAGCGTCGCCATCCGCCCGCTGCGGGCGTCGCGACGATGCGAGAAGAACCGCGCCGGGTCGGACAGCGTGCACAGGTCGCCGCCGTGGACCCGGGTCACGCCGACCTGCGCCAGCCGCATCCGCGCGATGGCCGGCAGATCGACCCGCCAGTGCCCGGGCCGGGTCGGCACGAACGCGCGCGCGGCCCCGGCGTCGTGGGCCAAGAAGCGGTCGCGCACCTCGGCGCCGATCTCGTAGCGCTGCGGGCCCGCGCACGGGCCGATCCAGGCGACCAGCCGCGCCGGCGGCGTGCGCATCGCGGCGACCGTCGCCTCCAGCATGCCCGCCGACAGCCCGGGCCAGCCGGCGTGGGCGGCGCCGATCTCGTCGCCGGCCGCGGACGCGAACACCACCGGCAGGCAGTCGGCGGTGAGGATCGCCAGCACCGTGCCCGGGACCGCGGTGACCGCGGCGTCGGCGGTCGGTTCGCGGCCGTCCCCCGGGCCCGTCACCCGCACCACCTCGGTGCCGTGGACCTGCTTCAGCCAGTGCGGCGCGGCCGGCAGGCCGGCGAGGCGGACCAGCTCGGCGCGGTTGGCCTCGACCGTGGCCGGGTCGTCGCCGTCCGCGGCGGTGCGGTTGCCGAGGTTGAAGGTGTCGAACGGCGCCCGCGAGGCCCCCGCGCCGTGGCGCAGGGTGGTGAAGGCGCGGACGCCGGGCGGCGCCGGCCAGTCGGCGGGCAGGAACGGGCCGGTGGTCGGCGCGCCGCTCACCGGGCGCGTTCCCCGGCCTCGCGGCTGTCCTCGCGCAGGGCCGCGACCAGCGCCTGCATGTCGGCCGGCATCGGCGCGGCGCAGCGGACCGGTTCGCCGCTGATCGGGTGGGCGAACGCCAGCACCTCGGCGTGCAGGGCCTGGCGGCGGAACCCGCGCAGCCCGGCGACCAGGTCGTCGGTGGCCTGCTTCGGCAGCTTCAGCGGCCCGCCGTACAGCGGGTCGCCGACGATCGGGTGCTTGATGTGCGCCATGTGGACGCGGATCTGGTGGGTGCGGCCGGTCTCCAGCCGGCACTCCAGCAGGGTGTGGGCGCGGAACCGCTCGCGCAGTCGGTAGTGGGTCACGGCCTCGCGGCCGTCCTCGCGCACCGCCTGGCGCAGGCGGTCGCGCGGGTGGCGGTCGATCGGCGCGTTCACCGTGCCGCCGGACACCAGCGCGCCGACCACCACCGCCAGGTACTGGCGATGGACCTCGCGCGCCGACAGTTGCTCGACCAGCGCGGTGTGCGCCGGCAGGGTCCGCGCCACCACCATCACCCCCGAGGTGTCCTTGTCCAGGCGATGGACGATGCCCGCCCGCGGCAGCGCCGCCAGCGCGGGGTCGCGGTGCAGCAGCGCGTTGACCAGGGTGCCGGCCGGGTTGCCGGCGCCCGGATGCACCACCAGTCCGGCCGGCTTGTCCAGCACGAACACGTGTTCGTCCTCGTGCAGGATGTCCAGCGCGATGTCCTCGGGCTCCGATCGGGTCTGGATCTCCAGCACCGCGGTCAGGCTCACCGTCTCGCCGCCGCGGACCGGATCGCGCGGCCGGGCCTCGCGGCCGTCCAGGCGGGCGTCGCCGGACTTGATCCACTCCGCCAGCCGCGAGCGCGAGTACTCGGGGAACAGTTCCGCGAGCACGGCGTCGAACCGGCGCCCGGCGGCGACGTCCGGCACCTGTGCGGTGCGCGTCTCCGGGGGCGTCGGGGGCATGGATGCGGACATGGCGGCTCCTGCGGGCGCGGTTTCGCCCGGTTAAGGGGGCTCGGCGGCCCGGGCTGCTATTATCGCCCGCTCGTCCCGCACCGCAGCAGCCCGCATGCTCCTTCGCCATCTGTCGTTCCCCGCCCTCCTGCGTCCTGTCCTGCTGCTGGTGGTCCTCCTCGCGTTCGGCACGTCCGGCTGCGCCCGGCTCAAGAACGGCCTCAAGGGCGACAGGGTCGACGAGAACACGCCGGCCGCCGAGCTCTACGCCAAGGGCCAGAAGTCGATCCGCAACGGCAACTACGACAACGCCGTGCAGTACTTCAAGCGCCTGGTCGCGCAGTACCCGTACGGCGCGTACACCGAGCAGGCCATGATGGAAACGGCCTACGCCCAGTTCAAGCAGGGCGCCAACGAGGACGCGATCTCCACCATCGACCGCTTCCTGCGCACCTACCCGACCCACCGCAACGCGGCCTATCTCTACTACCTGCGCGGGCTGGTCAACTCCAGCCGCGACACGGTGTTCCTGCAGCGGGTGTGGAAGCTGGACGCCAGCCGCCGCGACCTCGCCACCCCGCAGCAGGCCTACAACGACTTCAAGATCGTCACCGAGCGCTATCCGAATTCGCGCTACGCCGAGGACGCGGCCAAGCGCATGCTGGCGCTGCGCGACCTGTTCGCCCGCCACGAGATCGAGACGGCGCTGTACTACCTGCGCCGGACCGCGTGGGTGGCGGCGGTCGAGCGCGCCCAGTACATGCGCGAGACCTACCCGGACAGCGCCTACGACAGCGACGGCATCGCGGTGATGGCCGAGGCCTACACCAAGCTCGGCAACACGGCCCTCGCCGACGGCGCGCGCAACGCGCTGCGCCAGCGCGACCCGCAGCATCCGTGGCTGACGGACGAAAAGAGCTGGCCGGACTATCCGTGGCTGGTGCGCAAGCTCAACCCGTTCGCCCGCGAGCGCTCGGCGCTGGACAACGAACCGCGGCGCTGACCGCCCCGCCGGATCGCCGGAAAAGCCGCCGCAAGGCGGCTTTTTCGTGTCCGCGGCCGGCGGTCACAGCCGTTCCGACGGCGCCAGCGACGGCGCGTCCTGATCCCGCGGGTCGCCGACCAGCCACTGGCTGAAGCCGGACGCCTCGAATTCGAGGAACCCTTCCGGCCAGTTCACCTCGATCCGCCAGCGCCACGGGCCAGGGTCGTCGGTCTCGCCTGCGTCGTCCGCCGGCGGCCGCAGCGGTTCGCGCCGGATCGCATCGATCGAGAACGGGGTCGTGCCCGCGCTGCACGCGACGTAGTCCAGCGCCAGCCGCAGGCCGGAGACCTCGTGGAACTGCAGCATCGCCTGGGCGACGCGGAAGCGGACGCCGCCATGCCCCGCGTCGACCCATTCGAGGATGAAATCGATGTCGAGCTGCAGCTCGGCGACGCCGTGCGCGCCCTCGACGATGCGCAGGCCGTGCACGCTCACGTCGTGCCAGGACAGCGCATCGAAGTCGGCGGTGTACCAGCGCATGCGGGCGGCGGCGGACAGGCGGCGGGCCGGGGCCCGCCCTACGCCGAATAGCCGTTGGTGATCGGATAGCGCCGCTCGCGGCCGAACGCGCGCCGCGAGATCTTCGGCCCGGGCGCGGCCTGGTGCCGCTTCCACTCCGAAATCCGCACCAGCCGCAGCACGCGGTCCACGGTCGCGGCGTCGAAGCCGGCGCGGACGATCTCGTCGCGGGACTGCTCCTGGTCGATGTGCCGGAACAGGATGCCGTCGAGCACATCGTACGGCGGCAGCGAGTCCTCGTCCTTCTGGTTCTCGCGCAGTTCGGCGGTGGGCGGGCGCGAGATCACCGCCGGTGGGATCACCCCGCCCGACGACCCGGCCGGCGCGCCGCCCACGGTGTTGCGCCACTTCGACAGCGCGAACACCTCGGTCTTGTACAGGTCCTTGATCGGCGCATAGCCGCCGCACATGTCGCCGTAGATCGTGGCGTAGCCGACCGCGTACTCGCTCTTGTTGCCGGTGGTCAGCAGCAGGCCTCCGAACTTGTTGGCCAGCGCCATCAGGATCGCGCCGCGGCAGCGCGACTGGAGGTTTTCCTCGGTCACGTCCACCGGCTTGCCGGCGAAGGTCTCCGCGAGCGCGTCGAGGTAGCCCTGGAACGGTTTCTCGATCGGCACCGCCAGCAGCTTCACGCCGAGCGCGCGGCACTGCTCGTCGGCGAGGTCGTTCGACAGCCCGGCGGTGTAGCGCGACGGCAGCCGCACCGCGGTGACGTGCTCCGCGCCCAGCGCATCGACCGCCAGCGCCAGCACCAGCGCCGAATCGATGCCGCCGGACAGGCCCAGCCAGACGTCGGAAAAGCCGTTCTTGCGGCAGTAGTCCTGCAGGCCGCGGACGATCGCCCGCCACGCCAGCGCATCGCGGCTCTCGTCGCCGTCGTCCATCCAGCGCACCGGCGCGAACGCGCGCGCGGCGACGTCGTAATCGACGACCAGCCACTGGTCGGTGAACGCCGCCGCGGCCGGGTGCACGGTGCCGTCGGCGTCGGCCACCACCGAGGCGCCGTCGAACACCAGCGCGTCCTGGCCGCCGACGACGTTGAGGTAGGCGATCGCCGCGCCGGTCTCGGTGGTGCGCTGCGCCAGCAGGGCGTCGCGCTGGGCGTGCTTGTCGCGCTCGAACGGCGAGGCGTTCGGCACCAGCACGAGTTCGGCGCCGCTGCGCACGGTGCTCGCGATGGGCTCGGCGAACCACAGGTCCTCGCAGATGACGAGGCCGACCGGCACGCCCCCGACCTCGAACACGCAGTCCTCGCGGTCCGGATCGACGTCGAAGTAGCGGCGCTCGTCGAACACCGCGTAGTTCGGCAGTTCGCGCTTGCGGTAGGTGCGTTCGACGGCGCCGTCGCGGAGCACGCTGGCGGCGTTGTAGACCACGCTGCCGGCGGCCTCGGGCCAGCCGACGACCGCCACGACGCCGGTCGCCGCCCGGGCGACCTCCTCGATGGCCGTGGCGCAGTCGCGCAGGAAGCTCGGGCGCATCAGCAGGTCTTCCGGCGGGTAGCCCGACAGCGCCAGCTCCGGGAACAGCACGATGTCGGCGTCGAACTCGTCCCGCGCGAACGCGATCATCTCCGCGATCCGCGCCGCGTTGCCGCGCACGGCGCCGACCGGGAAATCGAACTGGGCGAGGGCGATCCGGAGCGGATTCATGCGACACCTCCGCGCCTGCCGGCAAGCGGCGGCATGTCACCTTCCCCCGCCTGCGGGGGAAGGCCGGGACGGGGGAGCCTCGACAGCGATTCCCGAATCATGTCGCATACGCCTTCGATCTGTTCCAGAACCTCATTATTCCAGAAACGCAGGACGAGAAAGCCTGCCCCCAGCCAGCCATCGCGCCTCGGATCGCGCGCCGATCCAGCGTGCTGGCCGCCGTCGCCTTCGACGACGAGACGCCTTTCCAGGCAGACGAAATCGACGATGTCTGGGCCGATCGGGCATTGCCGCCGGAAACGATGACCCGCCAGTTGCCTGTGCCGGAGATGTCGCCAGAGCTTCTGCTCGGCGTCGGTCATGTTTCGACGCAACCCACGCGCGGCATCGCGTTTCTGGCCTTCCCGCATGCCCATGCTCCGATGTTTCGCCATGATCGGAACAGTGAAACCGCTTGCGAGCCGTTCGGATGTCGGGAAACGCCGCGCGGCAATGTCGTGCAACAGCGCCCCCACCCCAACCCTCCCCCGCAAGCGGGGGGAGGGAGCAAAAGCAACGCGTCTCTTTCCTGCGGCGAACACTATTGGCGGACGTGCCTGCGGTGAACGCCATCTGTCGACGTGCGCTTCAGCTCCCTCCGCCGCCTCCGGGGGCAAGGGCCAAAGGCAACGCCTGCCGTTTCCTGCGGCGAACGCCATTGGTCGATGCGCCCTGCTCCCTCTCCCGCCTACGGGGACATGGGCCGAAGGCAACGCCCGCCGTTTCCTCTAGCGAACGCCATTGGTCGGCATGCGCCCTGCTCCCTCCCCCGCTTGCGGGGGAGGGTTGGGGTGGGGGCCGCACGTCATCGCTCAGAACGCATCGTCGAACGCCACCGCGCCGCTGACGCCGACCTGGTAGGCCGAGACCCGGCGCTCGAAGAAGTTGGTCAGCTCCTGCACGTCCTGCAGGTCGAGGAACGGAAACGGATTCTTCGCGCCGAACTCCGGCGCCAGCCCCAGCGCGGCCAGCCGCTGGTCGGCGACGTAGCGCAGGTACTGCTGCATCTCGGCGAGCGAAAGCCCGTTCACCCCGCCGGACAGCACGTCGTCCGCGAACGCGGCTTCGACCTCGATCGCCTCGTGCAGCATCCGGCGCACGTCGCGCTCCAGACCGGCGTCGAACAGGCCCGGATCCTCCTGGCGCGCGGTGCGAATGACCTCGAAGGCGAAGGCCATGTGCCCGGATTCGTCGCGGAACACCCAGTTGGTGCCCGCGGCGAGGCCGGGCAGCAGGCCGCGCGAGCGCAGGAACCAGACGTAGGCGAACGCGGCGAAGAAGAACAGCCCCTCGATGCAGCAGGCGAAGCAGATCAGGTTGAGCAGGAACCGCCGGCGCTGTTCGCGGGTGTCGAGCCGGTCGAGCGACTGCACCGAATCCATCCAGCGGAAGCAGAAATCGGCCTTGGCACGGATCGACGGGATGGTCTCGATCGCGGCGAAGGCCGCGTTGCGACGCTGCGGGTCGGGGATGTAGGCGTCGAGCAGGGTGAGGTAGAACTGCACGTGCAGCGCTTCCTCGTACAACTGGCGCGACAGGTACATCCGCGCTTCCGGCGCGTTGATGTGCCGGTAGAGGTTGAGCACGAGGTTGTTGGCGACGATGCTGTCGCCGGTCGCGAAGAACGCGACCAGGCGCTCGATCAGGTGGCGATCGGCCGGCGCCAGTTTGTGCTGGAGGTCGTTGAGGTCGATGCCGAAATCGATCTCCTCCACCGTCCAGGTGTTGCGGATCGCGTCGCGGTACATCTCGTAGAAGGCCGGGTAGCGCATCGGCCGCAGGGTGAGCGCGAAGCCGGGATCGAGCAGGTGTTGTTGCGTGGTCATGGTGCGGTTCCTCTCCCTCCCCCGCGCGCGGGGGAGGGTTGGGGTGGGGGCGCTTCGTGGAGCAGGGCTTGCTCCGCTTGATCTTCGGACACATTCGAGCGGAGTAAGCTCCGCTCCACGGTGGCGGTCGGAAAATACGACGGGCTTGAGCCCGTCCTACTGGCACGCTTCGCAGGCTTCCGGGTTCTCCAGCGAGCAGGCCAGCGCCTCCAGCGGGGTGTAGGCCGGCTGCGCGGCGACGGTGGCCTTGGCGATGCGCGTCGCCGGGCGCGAGCGCAGGTAGTAGGTCGTCTTCAGCCCCGCCTTCCAGGCGTACATGTACATCGACGACAGGCGGCCGATGTTCGGGCTTTCCATGAACAGGTTCAGCGACTGCGACTGGTCGATGTACGGCCCGCGCGCGGCTGCGAGGTCGATCAGCGCCTTCTGCGGCAGTTCCCATGCGGTGCGATACACCGACTTCAGCACGTCCGGAAGGCCGTCGATACCCTGCACCGAGCCTTCGGCGAGCTTGATCGCGTCGCGGGTGGCCTCGGTCCAAAGACCCAGGCGCTTGAGTTCCCACACCAGGTAGCGATTGATCTGCAGGAAATCGCCCGACAGCGTCTCGCGCTTGAACAGGTTGCTCACCTGCGGCTCGATGCACTCGTAGCAGCCGGCGATGGACGCGATCGTCGCCGTCGGGGCGATCGCGATCAGCAGCGAATTGCGCAGACCGTGCGCGGCGACGCGCGACTTCAGCGCGGCCCAGGCCGCCTGCTCCGTCGGCGTCGCGCCCCACAGGTCGAACTGCAGTGCGCCGAGCGCGGCGCGGGTGTCCGCGTAGGCCGGATGCGCGCCGTGGCGCTCGGCCAGTTCGCAGGAGGTCTCCAGCGCATGCAGATAGATGCGCTCGGCGATGCGCGTCGACAGCGCCAGCGCCTCGGCCGAGTCGAAGGGCAGGCGCATGCGGAAGAACACGTCCTGCAGCCCCATCACGCCGAGCCCGACCGGCCGCCAGCGCAGATTGGAGCGACGCGCGGATTCGATCGGATAGAAGTTGAGGTCGATCACGCGGTCGAGCTGGCGCACGGCCACGCGCACGGTCTCGGCGAGCTTGTCGAAGTCGAAGTACGCGGCGCCGCGTTCGTCTTCGGCGACGTGCTGGGAGAGATTCACCGAACCGAGGTTGCACACCGCGGTTTCCTCCGCCGAAGTGACTTCCAGGATCTCGGTGCACAGGTTCGACAGGTGCACGGTGCGACCGGGGCCGACCTGGTTGCAGGTGCGGTTCGACGCATCCTTGAAGGTCATCCAGCCGTTGCCGGTCTCGCCCAGCACTTTCATCATCCGCGCGTACAGCTCCCTGGCCTTGACCGTGCGCGCGGCGAGGCCCTGCCGCTCGGCCTGCGCGTAGGCCTGCTCGAAGGCTTCGCCCCACAGGTCGACGAACTCGGGGACGCTGTTCGGATCGAACAGCGACCAGTCGCCGTCGGCCTCGACCCGACGCATGAACAGGTCCGGCACCCAGTTGGCGAGATTGAGGTTGTGGGTGCGGCGCATCTCGTCGCCGGTGTTGTCGCGCAGTTCGAGGAACTCCTCGATGTCCGCGTGCCAGGTTTCGAGGTAGATGCAGGCCGCGCCCTTGCGCTTGCCGCCCTGGTTCACCGCCGCGACCGAGGCGTCGAGGGTCTTCAGCCACGGCACGATGCCGTTGCTGCGGCCGTTGGTGCTGCGGATCAGCGCGCCGCGCGAGCGGATGCGCGAATACGACTGGCCGATGCCGCCGGAGAACTTCGACAGTTGCGCGACGTCGCCGTAGCGCGCGTAGATGTCGGCCAGCGAATCGCGCGGCGAGTCCAGCAGGAAGCACGACGACAACTGCTCGTGGCGGGTGCCGGCGTTGAACAGCGTCGGCGAACTGGGGAGGTAGTCCAGCGACGATATCAGCCGATAGAGTTCGAGCGCTTCGCCCGGGGTCTCGGTCAGCGACGCCGCGATGCGCATGAAGAAATGCTGCGGCGTCTCGATCACGCTGCGGCGCACGGGATGGCGCAGCAGGTAGCGGTCGTAGAGCGTGCGCAGGCCGAAGTATTCGAAGCGCCGCGTCTGCGCGACGTCGATGGCGTCGTTGAACTTCCGCGCGTGGGTTTCGACGACCTGGCGCACGCGGTCGTTGATCAGGCCCAGCTCCGCGCCCAGCGCGATCGACTGCGAGAACGAATGCACGCCCTGCCCCGCCACTTCCTTGTCGATGTAGCCCGACAGCAGGCGCGCGGCGAGGCGCGCGTACTGCGGTTCGTCCGCGGTGAACGCGGCGGCGGTGCGGATCGACAGTTCGTCGAGTTCGCGGGTGGTCGCGCCGTCGTAGATGCCGGCGATGGTCTTCAGCGCGACGCGCATCGGATCGATGTCGTCCAGGCCCTCGCAGCAGCGCTGCACCGCGCGCACGATCTTGCCCACGTCGACCGGCTCGCGCCGCCCGTCGCGCTTGGTGATGGTCATGGTGCCGGGCGCGTGCGGCGGGGTCAGGGCGAAGCCGGCCTGTGCGACGGCGGGCGACGGCGCGGGCGCGGCGGGGATGGCGCGCGTCGTGCTCTCGACGGCGTCCAGAAGGGTGGTCTCGGTGGTCATGCATCTCTCCCGGTGGCGAATGGAGAGAAAGCGAAAGCGGTGGATCGCACGCCGTCCGGCCCGCACTGGCCGGATCGGACGCCCGCGACGGCACCGGCCCTCGCCCCCTCGGGCGAGCCTGCGTCGGCGCGGATGGAGGGATCGAATGCGGCGCGCCGCCCGGGAGGGCGCACGGACTGCCTCGACCTGCGCTCCCCGCGGAGACGGTTGGCCAGACGACGCAGTTGCGCCGGTCGAGGCAGGTCTTCGGGCTTGCGGGCGCGCGACCGTGGTCGCACCTACTGCGCGTCGCTTCCCGGCGGCCCGTTGCGGGCGAAGCCAGTGCCATTGACGCGGGTCGTTCCCGGTTACCGCTGCGGGGCAGCCCCGGAATTGGCGTCGGACCGAAGTCGTCCACCGCACCGGGTTCCCATTTCAGCCCGCTCCAGGCGAGGAGCAGGCACCATCGACGGGCACAACATAATGGGCATGCCGAGCGAGGTCAACACTAAATATGGTTGTCGCGGGGCTTGACAGCCTGCCGCGCACCGGGCGGCGCCGGGCTCGCCGCTGCGCTGCGCCGCGATCGATCCCGGGCGCGACGCGATCGCGTGGCGACCGGCGACCGGAAAAGCGGAAGGCCGCCTCGCGGCGGCCTTCCGGATCGGGCAGGCGGGCGGCGCGACCTCACTCGCCGGTGGCGGTGGCGCTTGTCGTCGGCGCCATCGACGGCGAACCGCCGCCGCGGCCGCCGCCGAACACCAGCCACAGGCCGAAGTGGTTGCCGACGAAATCGCGGCCCTGTTCGCGCTGGTACAGGAACGACAACTGCCAGCGCTTCGCCAGTTCGAGGTCGAAACCGCCGCCCAGTGCGAACAGGCCGTCGTTGTAGCTGCGCAGGCCGAGGCGGTAGTCCGTGGACACCGGCTGGACGACGTAGTTGATCGCCGCGTTGCCGCCGTTGCGCAGCGAATCGCGGTACTCGACCGACCAGAACGGACGGAACGCGCGCGTGCCCCACTCGCCCGCGTAGCTGCCCTCCAGGCCCGCCGCGAGGGTGCGGCTGTCCACGGTCTGCTCGCGGTAGTCGAGGTCGTAGACGCCCAGCCCGTGCTCGCGGTAGGCGTCCAGCGTGGTGCGGCTGGCGTCGTAGCGGCCGTAGGCGGTCAGCGTGCTGCGGTCGCCGCGGTGCGCGTAGCCCATCGACAGCGACAGGAAGCGCTGTTCGCCTTCGCGGCGCGCCTTCGCGGCCGTGCCGACGATGTCGCTCCAGCGTTCGATGTCGAAGTCGAGGCGTCCCCAGCCGAGCATGCCATCGATGTACAGATGCTCGCCGGCGCGCCACAGGCCGTAGGCCGAGAACGAACGCTGCTCGCCGCTCAGGTCGGAACGGTCGTCGCCGAAGTCGGTGTCGTTCCAGCCGAAACCGCCGGCGCCGCCGAAGACGAAGCGCTCGCCCACCACGCGGTCGAAGCCGAGGGTGACGCCGTCGCTGCGGAAGTCGTAGCCCTTCGCCGCGCGCGTGCCGTCGCGTTCGCCCAGGCGGATGGTGCCCGCGGTCCATACGCCCCAGCCCTGCGGCAATACGCCGTCGGCCATCGCGTTGTTGCCGCCGAGCGGCATCGACAGGCCCTGGCCGCTGGCGTTGGCCACGCTGAAGCTCAGGCCGCCGTGCGACGGATTGCTGCCGTTGGCGGCGCGCAACTGGCGCAGGCGGTCGCGGATATTGCCCTGCTGCGCATCCGCGAAGCGCACGCTGGCGTCGACCTGCGCCTGCAGGCCGGCCACCACCATCCGGTCCTTGGTCGGATCGGGACGCGCGTCCACCTGCAGGGTCGTGGTCGCCGACCCCGTCGTGTAGTTGGCGGTCGCCGCCTGGGTGGCGGTCAGCGTGGTCGTGCCCGGCCCGACGATGGTCACCGTGCGGCCGCTCACCGTCGCCACCGCGGTGTTGCTGCTGGTGTAGGTGAAGGCCCCGGGGCTGGTGCTGGTCGGCGCCGGCAGGTCGAACGCGGGCGTGCCGACGATGCGCTGCAGCGGTGCGATCCAGGTGATCGCCGGCGTCGCCAGGCCGATCGCCACCGACAGCGTGACCTGCGGCGCGGCGCTGTAGCTGGCGTTGCCGGCCTGGTTGGCGGTGAGCGCGCAGTTCCCCGCCGCGACCATGGTCACCGTGCCGCCGCTGACCGTGCAGACCGCGGGCGTGGTGCTGGCGAAGACCACCGGGTTGGTGGACGCGCCGCCGGTCGCCGACACCGAGAACGTGCCGTTCGGCGCGTACACCGGCGCCGACGGGTTGGCCGCGAAGCCGGTGATCGCCTGGCTCGCCAGGCCGATCGTGACGTTGAGCGTGGCCTGCGGCGCGGCGTTGTAGTTGCTGTCGCCGGCCTGGTCGGCCGTGAGCCCGCAGGTCCCGCCCGACACCATCGTCACCGTGCCGCCGCTGACCGTGCAGACGCCGGGCGTGGTGCTGGCGAAGACCACCGGACTGGTGGACGCGCCGCCGGTCGCCGACACCGAGAACGTGCCGTTCGGCGCGAACACCGGTGCCGCGGGATTGGCGGTGAAGTTGGAGATCGCCTGGTTCGCCGCACCGATCGACACGTTGAGCGTGGCCTGCGGCGCGGCGCCGTAGCTGGCGTTGCCGGCCTGGTCGGCGGTGAGCCCGCAGGCGCCTGCGGACACCATCGTCACCGTGTTGCCGGCGATCGTGCAGACCGAAGGCGTCGTGCTGGCGAACACGACCGGATTGCCCGAGGCGCCGCCGGTCGCCGAGACGGTGAAGGTGCCGCCCGGCGCGTACACCGGCGCGGCCGGATTGGCGGCGAAGCCGGTGATCGTCTGGGTCGCCTGGCCGATGTTCACGTTGAGCGCGGCCTGCGGCGCAGCACCGTAATTGGCGTTGCCGGCCTGGTCGGCGGTGAGCCCGCAGGCGCCTGCGGACACCATCGTCACCGTGCTGCCGGCGACCGTGCAGACGCCGGACGTGGTGCTGGCGAACGTGACCGGATTGCCCGAGGCGCCGCCGGTCGCCGAGACGCTGAAGCTGCCGCCCGGCGTGTACACCGGCGCCGCGGGCGTGGCCGCGAAGCCGGTGATGGCCTGCGCGGCCTGCGCGATCGCCAGCGTGTAGGCGCGGGTGCCGCTGAAGCCGTTGCTGGAGGTCGCCTGTACGGTGAAGGCGAACGACCCGGCGGCGGTCGGCGTTCCCGAGAGCACGCCCGCACCGGACAGGGTCAACCCGGCCGGCAATGCGCCGGCCGTCACCGAGAACGCATAGGGCCCGACGCCGCCGTTCGCACTGGTGGCGCTGAGGGTTTGCGAATAGGGGGCATTGAACGTGCCGTCGGGCAGCGTGGCCGGACCGACCGTCACCGTCACGGTCGAACACGTCAGGGCCGCATTGGCGACGTCCTCGAAGAGACCCGAGCCGCTGGCAGGGCTGACGCTGCACGCCTGGCCCGCGGGCGCATTGACCACGCTCACGTTCCAGTTCGCGCTCGAAGACAGCGAGTTGGGGAAGGCATAGCTCGTGGCGGCCTGCGCCACCACCACCTGCTGCGTGCTGGTCGGGTTGGTCGCGTCGAGCTGCAACGTGACCGCGCCGGTCTGGCCGCTGGCCGGACCACCGACAGTGAACTGGGGCGCCGCGAAGCAGATGATGGCCGCACCATCACTGGGCTGCAGGCCGCTGGTGAAGACGACGTCGGTCAGGCCGGGCGCGGCCGAAGCGCCACCGGCGCCGCCGCCGCCGCCGCCGTTCCAGTTCTCTATGCACGCGGTGGTGCCGACGCCGCCACCGCCACCGCCCGCACCAACCGTCGCGCCGCCACCGCCGCCGCCGCCGTAACCGGCATCGGGGAAGGAGCCGCTGAAATTGCTGGTCGTGCCGCCGTTGCCGGTGGTGGCGTCGCCCGCGGTGGCCGGGAAGTTGCCGCAACCGCCGCCGCCCGCACCGCCCATGCCGACCGCACCGCCACCACCGCCGTACGGGCCATTTCCGCCGGGCACAGCGTTGCCCGGGACCCCTGCCCCGCCGCCGCCCGCGCCGCCGCTTCCGCCGTCGACGGAACCGATGGTCAGCGTACTCCAGCCGGCGTTGCCGCCGCCGCCGCCGCCGCCGGCGATGGCGACGCGGTTGGCGATGGCGTTGCCGCCGACGCGCAGATCGGTGGCGCCACCGCCGTTGCCGTTCCGGCCAAGACCGCCGGGATTGACCGCCTGCGAATTTTGACCGCCGACCCAGATCGAAAGCATGGTGCCCGGCGTGACCGCCAGCTTGCCGGTCACCCGGCCACCCCGGCCACCGTTGCCCGGGCTGCCGCCGTTGATGCCGGTACGTCCATCACGACCCGCCGCGCCGTTGAGTTCGACCGTCAGCGAATACACGCCAGACGGAACCGTCATCGTCTGCTCGCCGCCGGTGAATCCGAAGGTGGCCGGTATTTCGCCTGCGGCGCAGAGTTGCGCGAACGCCTGCGGCGCCGCCAGGCCGAAGCCGATCAGCAATCCGAAGGCGAAGCGCCGGGCGCCGGATGTGGTGATGCGACGACGTTGATTCGCGCCAACGCCGTTCGTCGGATGCCTCGATCCCATGTTTTTCCCCCGTTTCCCGCCGGTCGCGGTACGACCGTGAATGAATCGCGGATGCCCCCGGAACGTCATCCGCGCCATTGCCGGCGCGCTTCGACGCCTGCGATCACTTCATCGATATCGATTGCTTCTGGATATCGGTGACATGTCGTATAGCACAGAGCCGATGGCGGAGGGGGAAATCCGGAAACGCGGAAGGCCGCCCGAGGGCGGCCTTCCGGAGCGAATGCCGAAGCGGTCTGGCGTTATTTCGCGAGGCGCGCGGCGATCGCGGCGCCGAGATCGCCCGGCGACTTCACGGTGGTGACGCCGGCCTTTTCCAGCGCGGCGAACTTGCCTTCCGCGGTGCCGGTGCCGCCGGAGGCGATCGCGCCGGCGTGGCCCATGCGCTTGCCCTTCGGGGCCGAGGCGCCGGCGATGAAGCCGACCACCGGCTTGGTCACGTGCTTGGCGATGAACTCCGCGGCTTCTTCCTCGGCGCTGCCGCCGATCTCGCCGACCATGATGATGCCCTCGGTCTGCGGATCGTCCTGGAACAGCTTCAGCGCATCGATGAAGTTGGTGCCGTTGATCGGGTCGCCGCCGATGCCGATGCAGGTCGACTGGCCGAGGCCGGCGTCGGTGGTCTGCTTGACCGCTTCGTAGGTCAGCGTGCCCGAGCGCGAGACGATGCCGATCTTGCCCGGCATGTGGATGTGGCCCGGCATGATGCCGATCTTGCATTCGCCGGGGGTGATCACGCCCGGGCAGTTCGGGCCGATCAGCACCGTGCCCGGATAGCCCTTGAGCGCATTCTTGGCGCGGAGCATGTCGAGCACCGGAATGCCCTCGGTGATCGCGACGATCACCTTGATGCCGGCGTCGGCCGCTTCCATGATCGCGTCGGCCGCGAACGGCGGCGGCACGTAGATGACCGAAGCGTCGGCGCCGGTGGCCTTCACGGCCTCGGCGACGGTGTTGAAGACCGGCAGGCCGATGTGCTCGGTGCCGCCCTTGCCCGGGGTGACGCCGCCGACGACCTTCGTGCCGTAGTCGAGCATCTGCTGCGCGTGGAAGGTGCCCTGCTGGCCGGTGAAGCCCTGGACGATGACCTTGGTGTTCTTGTTGACGAGAACGGACATGAGTTTGGAATCCTGGGATTTTGAGCCCCTCTCCCTCGATGGGAGAGGGGTTGGGGAGAGGGTGCGGGCGGCGGCCTGTCGACCGTCGCGCCCCCTCTCCCGCCCTTCGGGCACCCTCTCCCACGAGGGGAGAGGGCACAAGATCAGGCGGCGACGGCCGCGACGGCCTTCCTGGCGCCGTCGTTGATGTCGTCGGCGGGGATGATGGCGAGGCCGGAGGACTTCAGCAGCGCCTTGCCGGCGTCCACGTTGGTGCCTTCCAGGCGCACGATCACCGGCACCTTCACGTCGACTTCCTTCACCGCGGCGATGATGCCCTCGGCGATCATGTCGCAGCGGACGATGCCGCCGAAGATGTTGACGAAGATCGCCTTCACGTCCGGGTCGCGCAGGATCAGCTTGAACGCCTCGGTCACGCGCTCCTTGTTGGCGCCGCCGCCGACGTCGAGGAAGTTCGCCGGCTCGCCGCCGTTGAGCTTGATCACGTCCATCGTCGCCATCGCGAGGCCGGCGCCGTTCACCATGCAGCCGATGTTGCCGTCCATGGTGACGTAGTTGAGATCGTGCTGGCTGGCCAGCACCTCGGTCTCGTCTTCCTGGCGGATGTCGCGCATCGCGGCCAGTTCCGGATGACGGAAGGTCGCGTTGTCGTCGGAGTTGATCTTGCCGTCGAGCACGGCGAGGTCGCCGTTGGTGAGGATGGCGAGCGGGTTGAGTTCGACCAGCGCCAGGTCCTTCTCGTTGAACAGCCGGAACAGGCCGAGCATGATCTTGGTGAGCTGGCCGACCTGCTTGGCGTTGAGGCCGAGGGCGAAGCCCATGTCGCGGCACTGGTACGGCTGCAGGCCCTGGACGTAGTTGACGTGCAGGGTCTTGATCGCATCGGGATTCTCGACCGCGGTCTTCTCGATCTCGACGCCGCCGTCGGCGGAGGCGATGAAGGTGACGGTCTTGCTGCTGCGGTCGACCAGCACCGACAGGTACAGCTCCTGGGCGATGTCGGTGGCCTGGGTCACCAGCACGCTGTCGACCGGCAGGGCGACGCCGGCGGACTGGTAGGTGGCCATCTTCGTGCCGAGCATGCCCTTGGCGTAGTCGCGGACCTCGTCGTAGGTCTTGGCGAGCTTGACGCCGCCGGCCTTGCCGCGGCCGCCCGCGTGGATCTGGGCCTTGACCACCCAGAAATCGCCGCCGATGGCCTTGGCCGCATCGACGGCCTCCTCCGGGGTGCGCGCGACGCGCCCGGCCGGGACTGCGATGCCGTATTCGGCAAACAACTGCTTCGCCTGGTATTCGTGGAAGTTCATGTCGGTTCCTGCGGGGAAGGGCGAACCGCACCGGGTGCGGTCGGCCGCGTCGCCATGGACGCCGGGAGTCGGCGAAAAGGGGCGCGGACAGCTGGCTATTCTCGCCGATGCGCCGGGTCCGGGCCAGCCCGGACCATGGTCGAACCGGCGCGCGGGCGGGTTCGCCCCCTATACTCCCGGCAGCTTCCCCCATGGATTCCGGCGTTTGAGCCCAGCCCACGCTCCCCCTTCGCCGGCCCAGGACTACGCCCGGCGCGAGCTGTACCTGTTCGCGCTGTACCGGGTGCTGGAAGCCGGCCTGCTGGCGCTGCTGGTCTTCGGGCCGGTCGCCGCGCTCCAGCCCCGGGAGGATCACGAACTGCTGGTCGGGGTGGTCACCGGCGGCTACCTGGCCGCCGCGGTCGTCCTCCTGCTGCAGGCCCGGCGCGCGCGGACCACCCTCGCGCCGACGCTGATCGGGGTCGGGGTGGACATCGTCGTGGCCTCGATCGTCGCCCACGCGGTGCCGCCGGCCGCCTCGGGCGTGGCCCTGATGCTGCTGTTCAACGTCGGCTCGGCCGCACTGCTGCTGCCGCTGCGGCTGGGCCTCGGGGTCGCGGTCCTGGCCGCGGCCGGGCTCGGCACCGCCTACCTGTGGACCCTGCTGCTCGAACTTCAGACGCCGCGGCCGATGGCCGAACTGATGATGTTCACGGTCAGCTTCCTCGCGATCGCCACCCTCACCCACCAGTTGCGCCTGCAGATGCGCGCGACCGAGGCCCTGGCCGAGCGCCGCGGCGCCGAGGCGGTGCGGCTCGCCGAGGTCAACGAACTGATCATCCGGCGGATGCGCACCGGGGTGCTGCTGGTCGACCGCGAGGCGGAGATCAAGCTGGCGAACGAGGCCGCGATGCTGCTGCTGGGCGAGGGCGCGGCGGGCACCGGACGGCTCGCCGAGGCCGCGCCCGAACTGGCCCTGCGCCTCAGCGAATGGCTGCGCAACGGCCTGCCCAACGACACCCCGCTGCGGCTGGGCAACGACCAGTTCGAGGTCGTGCCCCGCTTCGCGCGGCTGTTCGCCAAGGGCGACGACACCCTGATCTTCCTGGACGACACGTCGCTGGTCTCGCGCCGCGCCGAGTCGCTGACCCTGACCGCGATGGGCCGGTTCTCGGCCAGCCTCGCCCACGAGATCCGCAACCCGCTGGCGGCGATCAGCTATGCCGCGCAGCTGCTGGAGGAGTCGCGCGACCTGCCCGACGGCGACCGCCGGATGGTCCAGATCATCCACCAGCAGTGCATGCGCACCAACAGCATCGTCGAGAGCGTGCTGGGCCTGGCGCGGCGCGAGCGCGCGACCGCCGAGCACGTCGAGCTGGTCGGGTTCCTGCGCAATTTCATCGACGAATTCCGGCAGAGCGTGCCGGACGAGACCGACAACGTCGCGCTGGCCGCGCCGCAGCCGCTGGTGCCGGCGCTGATCGACCCGCGCCACCTGCACCAGATCGTCACCGCGCTGGTCCAGAACGCCCGCCGACACGGCCACCTGCCGGGGGAGGCGGCGCGGATCACCCTGCACGCCTACCGGCTCGACGATGCCCCGGTCATCGACGTGATCGATCGCGGCCCCGGCATCCCCGATGCGGTGGTGGCCCAGTTGTTCCGGCCGTTCTTCACCACCTCCGAACACGGCACCGGCCTGGGCCTGTACATTGCCCGGGAGCTCTGCCGCGCCAACGGCGCCTCACTGGAGCACGTGCCCCTGCCCGGCGGCGGCTGCTGTTTCCGGGTCACGATGCCCGGCCAGCACACGCTGCTGCCCGCCTGATCGGCAACAGATCGACGATAGAAAGCCTCTTCCGCCGCGACCGGATCGAGAAACGCTGTCGGAACTGCCCCATTCGGGCTAAAATTGACGCGGGAGGGCACTATGGCCGAGCAACGCAGCGCGCTGATCGTCGACGACGAACACGACATCCGCGAGCTTTTGGTGGTGACATTGGGACGGATGGGGCTGCGCACCGACACCGCGCCGAACCTCGCCGTGGCCCGCGAAATGCTGAGCACGGTCGCCTACGACCTGTGCCTGACCGACATGCGCCTGCCCGACGGCTCCGGCCTGGACCTGGTCTCGGAGATCGCCACCCGCTTCCCGACGACCCCGGTCGCGGTGATCACCGCCTACGGCAACGTCGAGGCGGCGGTCGAGGCGCTGAAGAGCGGCGCCTTCGACTTCGTCACCAAGCCCGTGGACCTGACCGTGCTGCGCGGCCTCGTCCGCCAGGCGCTGGACCTCAACAGCAGCCGCCAGGCCAATCCCGAGGGCACCCTGCTGCTGCTCGGCGAATCCCCGGCGATGGTCGGCCTGCGCGAGACGATCGCCAAGGTCGCCCGCAGCCAGGCGCCGGTGCACATCAGCGGCGAATCGGGCACCGGCAAGGAACTGGTGGCGCGGACCATCCACGCCCAGGGCTCGCGCGCGGCGGGGCCGTTCATCCCGGTCAACTGCGGCGCGATCCCCGCCGAGCTGATGGAGAGCGAGTTCTTCGGCCACCGCAAGGGCAGCTTCACCGGCGCCCACACCGACAAGCAGGGCCTGTTCCAGGCCGCGGACGGCGGCACCCTGTTCCTGGACGAAGTGGCCGAACTGCCGCTGCCGATGCAGGTCAAGCTGCTGCGCGCGATCCAGGAGAAGACCGTCCGCCCGGTCGGCGCGAACGCCGAGGTGCCGGTGGACGTCCGCATCCTCTCGGCGACCCACAAGGACCTCAACGTCCTCGTCGCCGAAGGCAGCTTCCGCCACGACCTGTTCTACCGCATCAACGTCATCGAACTGGACGTGCCGCCGCTGCGCGAGCGCACCGGCGACCTGCCGCTGCTGTCGGACGCGATCCTCAAGCGCCTGGCCTACGCCATGAAGCGGCGCGCGCCCACCCTGTCGCCGGAGGCGGTGGCGGCGCTGGAGATCTATCCGTTCCCGGGCAACGTGCGCGAACTGGAGAACATCCTTGAGCGCGCGCTGGCCATGGCCGACGGCGAGGCGATCGACGCCCGCGACCTGCGGCTGCCCAGCTCCCCGCAGATCCTGCCGCAGGCCCCCGTCCAGACCATGGCGGCGCCGGCGCCGGCAATGGTCGCGGCGGCCCCTGCCGCGGCGGACCCGCGCGCGGCCAATCCCCGCGACACCAGCACCAGCGCCCTGCCCTCGTTCATCGAGGAGATCGAGCGCAACGCGATCCAGCAGGCGCTGCAGGAACATCGCTACAACAAGACCAAGACCGCCGCCGCGCTGGGCATCACCTTCCGCGCCCTGCGCTACAAGCTGAAGAAGCTCGGCATCGAATGACCGGGGCTCCGGGCGGACTTGCGTCCGCCCGGAGCGCTGCGCATCATCGCCGGCCGAGCCCACTTCGAGCCCGTGTCCGCATGAACCGCTGGAAAGCCTCGGCGATCCACCTGCTGATCAGCTTCTGCGTGGTCGGCGCCATCACCGGCCTGATCTACTTCCTCTGGTTCCCGCATGCGCTGATCCGCATCGCCGGCATGGACCGGCTGCTGGTGACGATGCTGTGCGTGGACATCGTCGCCGGCCCGCTGCTGACCCTGATCGTGTTCAAGATCCACGATCTCCGGCAAACACGCAGGGATTTGGCGGTGATCGGCCTCCTGCAAGCCGCCTTCATGGGCTATGCCCTGCACACGGCGTGGATCAGCCGCCCCGTGTTCCTGGTCTGGTCGGTCGACCAGATGTACCTGCTCTACGCCAACGACCTGGACGCCGAGGATCTCGCGCAGGCCAAGGCGCCGGGCGCGGGCGATCTTTCCTGGTTCGGCCCGCGCCTGTTCGCCGTCACCCTGCCCGCGGACACCAAGGCCCGGGCGACCATCTTCACCGACCTCATCGTCCGCCAGAAGGCGCTGGAGCGGCTGCCGGCGCACTACGGCCCGTATGCCGGCCAGCGCGCCCGGATCCTCAAGGCCGCGGAGCCCGCGGCGCTCGCCTCCCTGCCGAAGTGGCAACCCCCGGCGTCGCTGGCCTCGGCGATCGCCGAAACCGGTCGCCCGGCGGACGCCCTGCGGCTGGTTCCGATCCAGTCGGCGCGCGCCGCCTCGCTGCTGCTGATCGACGCCCGGACGGGCGAACCCGTGCGCACCCTGGCCCCGCCGCCCGCCGATTGACCAGGCTTTGCCGCAGCCGGGCAGGCACGTGACGCAACGCGTCACTTTTGGCAATGGGCATTCTGTGAACCACGCACGAACGGCATCGCCGGACCGGGAACTTGTCCGGTTCGGGAGACTGGCACGGGATATGCGTATCCTTACCCCGCACGTGCTCGGTAGCACGGGCGCCACGGACCGGGGCACCCCTCGGTTACGGGCACGTGAATCCGTACGCTTCTCCACATCCCGAGGGACATTGATCATGAAGAACACCAAAGGCTTCACCCTGATCGAACTGCTGATCGTCGTGGCCATCATCGCCATCCTGGCCGCCATCGCGATCCCGCAGTACCAGGACTACATTTCCCGCACCCGCGCGTCGGGCGCCGCCGCCGAACTGTCGGGCCTGCGCACCGCCGTCAGCGTGTGCATGTCCGAGAACCAGACCAAGACCGGTTGCAACCTCGGCACCAACGGCATCCCGACCACCGTCCCGGCCACCAAGAACGTGCTCGCCGGCACCACCGTGACCGACGGCCGCATCGTCGCGACCACCGGTGCGACGGTCTCCAACGGCGGCGCCAACCTGACCTACAACATCGACCCGACCGTTGCCGTCGGCGACGACAAGATCACCTGGACCAACACCGGCACCGTCTGCAACCCGACCCGCGGCCTGCGTCCGGGCCAGGGCGACTGCCCGTAATTCCGGTCATGCGACACCTCGATTCCAAGCGCCGTTCCAGCGTTTGAGTCCGAAAACCCCGGCTTCGGCCGGGGTTTTTCGTTGCCGGCCGCGAAAGCGATCGGCGACACGCCACTACCGTGATCCAAAGCACAACCCGGGGATGTGTGATGAAGAAAACCGCAGGCTTCACCCTGATCGAACTGCTCATCGTGGTCGCGATCATCGCCATCCTCGCCGCGATCGCCATCGGCCAGTACCGCGACTACGTCTCGCGCACCCGGGCGGCCGGCACGTCCGCCGAACTCAGCGGCCTGCGCAGCGCCGTATCGGTCTGCATTTCGGAAAACCAGGCCATCTCGGGCTGCGATCTGGGCACGAACGGCATTCCCGCCTCGGTCCCCGCCACCCGCAACGTGCTCGCCGGCACGACGGTCCTGAACGGCGAGATCCGCGCCGCCTCCGGCGCCACCGACGACGACGGCTCCACGGCCCTGACCTGGATCGACACCCCGAGCTTCGCCGCCGGCGACGACAAGCTGACCTGGACCAACACCGGGTCGATCTGCCATCCGCGCCGCGGCCTGCGTCCCGGGCAGGGCGACTGTCCCTGACCCTTCCGGGCCTGCGGGCCCACCCGACGGTCCAACCGTCCGACCCCGGCCCGCCTCCGCGGGCCGATCGCGTTGGCGTCCTCGCTGCGGCAGGCGACAAGCGTGACCGAACGCACCCCTTTGCCGACAATTGTCCTCAACAATTGCGCTCATCCGCTTGATCGCGCAGGATTCGGGCTGGGGAATGGGATGCAAGCCGCGATCCGCCGCAGTAACCTAGGGCGCTGACCCGGGGCGCTGCCCGGCTCCGCTTTCGACAGGACCGCCATCGACGATGAATTCGGCTGTGACCGCCAATCTGATCGGCATCACCGGCATCGCCCGGCGCCTGGTGCTGGACGGCGCGCTGGAAGAATCGGCCGCGCGCCAGGCGCTGGACACCGCCACCCGCGAGCGCAAGCCGATCGCGACCTACCTGCGCGAACTCAAGCTCGTCTCGCCCGCCCAGCTCGCCGCCGCCAACTCGATCGAGTTCGGCATGCCGTTGTTCGACCCGTCGACCATGGACCCCGCGCAGAGCGCGATCCGGCTGGTCAAGGACGAACTGCTGCAGAAGCACCACGTGCTGCCGCTGTTCAAGCGCGGCGGCCGGCTGTTCGTCGGCGTGTCCGACCCGACCAACACCGCGGCGCTGGACGAGATCAAGTTCCACACCAATCTGGTCGTGGAACCCATTCTCGTCGACGAGGACGCCATCCAGCGCACGATGCAGCAGTGGCTGGAGAACAACGATTCGCTCGGCGGCATCGACGACGCCGAGGGCCTGGACAACCTCGACGTCTCCGGCGGCGACGACGAGGCCGGCGGCGACAGCGGCATCGACGCTAAGGGCGACGACACGCCGGTCGTGAAGTTCATCAACAAGGTGCTGGTGGACGCGATCAAGCGCGGCGCCTCGGACATCCACTTCGAGCCCTACGAAAACGACTACCGCGTGCGCCTGCGCATCGACGGCATCCTCAAGCAGGTCGCCAAGGCGCCGGTGAAGCTCAACCAGCGCATGGCCGCCCGCCTCAAGGTGATGTCGCAGCTGGACATCGCCGAGAAGCGCGTGCCGCAGGACGGCCGCATCAAGCTCAACCTGTCGAAGACCCGCCAGATCGACTTCCGCGTCAGCACCCTGCCCACGCTCTTCGGCGAGAAGGTGGTGCTGCGTATCCTCGACGGCAGCGCGGCGAAGCTCGGCATCGACAAGCTCGGTTACGAGCCCGACCAGCAGAAGCTCTTCCTCGACGCCATCCACAAGCCCTACGGCATGGTGCTGGTCACCGGCCCCACCGGCTCCGGCAAGACCGTGTCGCTGTACACCGCGCTGGGCATCCTCAACGAGGAGGAGCGCAACATCTCCACGGTCGAGGACCCGGTCGAAATCCGCCTGCCCGGCATCAACCAGGTCCAGCAGAACGCCAAGCGCGGCATGACCTTCGCCGCCGCGCTGCGCAGCTTCCTGCGCCAGGATCCGGACGTGATCATGGTCGGCGAAATCCGCGACCTCGAGACCGCCGAGATCGCGGTCAAGGCCGCGCAGACCGGCCACATGGTGCTGTCGACCCTGCACACCAACGACGCGCCGCAGACCATCTCGCGCCTGATGAACATGGGCATCGCGCCCTACAACATCACCTCGTCGGTCAGCCTGGTCATCGCCCAGCGCCTCGCGCGCCGGCTGTGCCCGGCCTGCAAGCGCCCGACCGAACTGCCCGAACACGCCCTGCTCGCCGAAGGCTTCACCTCCGACGAGGTGCATGCGGGCATCACCCTGTACGAGGCGGTGGGCTGCAACGAATGCACGGGCGGCTACAAGGGCCGCACCGGCATCTACGAGGTGATGCCGATGAGCGAGGCCATCCAGGCCATCGTCCTGCAGGGCGGCAACGCCATGCAGATCGGCGAGGTCGCGCGCTCGGTGGGCATCCGCAACCTGCGCCAGTCGGCCCTGCTCAAGGCCAGGAACGGCATCACCAGCCTCGCAGAAATCAACCGCGTCACCAAGGACTAACCCATGGCCGCTTCCCGTTCCGCCGCGAAAACCGCCACCACCGACCGCTCGGGCATGACCCTGCCCATGTACGTGTGGGAAGGCACCGACAAGCGCGGCATCAAGATGAAGGGCGAGAGCCTGGCGAAGAACGGCAACCTGCTGCGCGCCGAACTGCGCCGCCAGGGGATCACGCCGACCGTGGTCAAGCCCAAGCCCAAGCCGCTGTTCGGCGCCGCTGGCAAGAAGATCTCGCCCAAGGACATCGCGATCTTCAGCCGCCAGATCGCCACGATGATGAAGTCCGGCGTGCCGCTGGTGCAGTCGCTGGAGATCATCGCCAACGGCCAGAAGAACGTACGGATGAAGAAGCTGGTCGATTCTCTGCGCGGCGATATCGAGGGCGGCTCCTCGATCTACGAGGCGATGCTCAAGCATCCGGTGCAGTTCGACGAGCTGTACCGCAACCTGGTGAAGGCCGGCGAGACCGCGGGTGTGCTGGAAACCGTGCTCGACACGATCGCGACCTACAAGGAAAACGTCGAGGCCCTGAAGTCCAAGATCAAGAAGGCGCTGTTCTATCCCGCCATGGTGATCGCGGTCGCCATCCTGGTCAGCGGCATCATGCTGGTCTACGTCGTGCCGCAGTTCGAGGACGTGTTCAAGGGCTTCGGCGCCGACCTGCCCGCCTTCACCCAGGTCATCGTCGATCTCTCGCGGTTCATGGTCGAATGGTGGTTCCCAGTGCTGGTGGTCGTGATCGCGACCATCGTCGCCTTCTTCTTCTTCTACAAGCGTTCGCTGTCCTTCCAGCACTTCCTCGACAAGGTGACGCTGCAGATCCCGGTGATCGGCCAGATCATGCACAACTCGGCGATCGCGCGCTTCTCGCGCACGCTGGCGACCACCTTCCGTGCCGGCGTGCCGCTGGTCGAGGCGCTGGACAGCGTGGCCGGCGCGACCGGCAACAGCGTCTACACCAAGGCGACCTACCGCATCCGCGACGACGTCTCGGTCGGCTATCCGGTCAACATGGCGATGAAGCAGACCAACCTGTTCCCGCACATGGTGGTGCAGATGACCGCCATCGGCGAAGAGGCCGGCGCGCTCGACACCATGCTGTTCAAGGTCGCCGAGTTCTATGAGCAGGAGGTCAACAACTCGGTCGATGCGCTGGCCAGCCTGCTCGAGCCGATGATCATGATCGTCATCGGCGTGCTCGTCGGCAGCATGGTCGTCGGCATGTACCTGCCGATCTTCAAGCTCGCCGCCGTGGTCGGCTGACGGCCGACCACGCGAGAGATGGCATTCCTCGACCAGAATCCGGCGATCGGTTATCCGATCGCCGCCAGTCTCGGGCTGCTCGTCGGCAGTTTCCTGAACGTGGTGATCCTGCGCCTGCCCAAGCGGCTGGAGTGGGACTGGCGCCGCTACGCCCGCGAGGAGCTCGGCCAGACCGACCTCTACGAACCGCCGCCGCCCGGCATCGTGGTCGAACCCTCGCACTGCCCGCACTGCGGCCACCGGCTGTCGTGGTACGAGAACATCCCGGTGTTCAGTTGGCTGGCCCTGCGCGGCCGCTGCCGGAGCTGCAAGGCGCCGATCTCGATCCAGTACCCCGCCGTCGAACTGCTGACCATGCTGTTGGTGCTGGCCTGCGTCTGGCGCTTCGGCTTCGGCTGGCAGGGCTTCGGCGCCGCGCTCGTGAGCTGCTTCCTCGTCGCGGGTTCGGGCATCGATCTGCGCAACCACACCCTGCCCGACCAGATCACGCTGGTGCTGCTATGGCTGGGACTGATCGCCAGCGTCGACAACCTGTTCGTGCCGGCCAAGGCCGCCATCGCCGGCGCCGTGCTCGGCTATCTCTCGCTTTACAGCGTCAACTGGGTCTTCAAGCAGATCCGCGGCAAGACCGGGATGGGCGACGGCGATTTCAAGCTGCTGGCCGCGCTCGGCGCCTGGTGCGGCTACAAGGCGCTGCTGCCGATCGTGCTGATCTCGTCGTTCGTCGGCGCGATCCTCGGCTCGCTGTTCCTGCTGTGGAAGGGCCGCGACCGCGACACCGAGATCCCCTTCGGCCCCTATCTCGCGATCGCCGGCTGGATCGTGTTCCTGTGGGGCGACACGATCATCGAGACCTACCTGCACCTCAGCGGGATCCGCTGATCCGATGGCGACCTACCGCATCGGCCTGACCGGCGGCATCGCCTCGGGCAAGTCCGCGGTCGCCAGCGCGTTCGAGGCCCTGGGGATCGTCGTCGCCGACGCAGACCTCGCCGCGCGCGACGCGGTGGCGCCCGGCAGCGACGGTCTCGCCGAAGTGGTCGCCGCGTTCGGCCCGGACGTGCTGTCGGCGGACGGCAGCCTCGACCGCGCCGCGATGCGCCGCCGCATCTTCGGCGACGACGACGCCCGCCGCCGCCTCGAAGCCATCGTCCACCCGCGCGTGCGCGAAACGCTCGCCAGGACCTGCGAGCGCGCGACCGGCCCGTACGCGATCGCCGCGATCCCGCTGCTCGCCGAAGTCGGCGGCCGGGACGCCTATCCGTGGCTGCAGCGCATCCTGGTGGTCGATGTCCCGGTCGAACTGCAGCGCGCCCGACTCCTCGCCCGCGACGGCATCGACGACGCCCTCGCCGACCGCATGATCGCCGCGCAGGCCACCCGCGCCCGACGGCTGGCGATCGCGGACGACGTGGTCGTCAATGCCGGCACGCTCGACGACCTGCGGCGCGAGGTCGTGGCCCTGGACGCAAGGTTCCGGTCGCAGGCCGCCGCGGCCTGAGCCCGATCCCAGCCGTCATCCTCGACAGCCTTCCGACCTCGCCTCCCATGCCCCGCGGCGTCCGAAAAGCCGACCTGCCGACGAAGCTCTGCGCCGGCTGCGGCCGCCCGTTCGCCTGGCGCAAGAAATGGGAGCGGGACTGGGCGAACGTCAGGTTCTGTTCGGATCGCTGCAGACGCGACAAGGCGAGCCCCCCGCCACCGAGTCCACCGGTCTGAGGCCACGTAGCCTTCCCCTGATCTGAGACAGTTCGAGAGGAGAACATCTGGCAGGATAGACCTGACGGAGGTTCACATGCGCAAGAGTCGATTCACGGAGTCACAGATCGTCGAGATTCTCAAGGAAGCGGA
>Ga0209792_1000120_pt1 | contig 111881 bp, 97 predicted proteins | sample EBPBio142005_DNA_FD_185860 | JGI IMG/M metagenome (GOLD analysis project Ga0209792, IMG submission 185860) | Wastewater treatment Type I Accumulibacter community from EBPR Bioreactor in Madison, WI, USA - Reactor 1_6/14/2005_ DNA (SPAdes)... | ecosystem: Engineered > Bioreactor > EBPR >...
AGCCCTGCAAGGCTTCCTCCACGGCTTGCAGTTCCCCGGCAACCTGTTCGCGGCGCGGTTCCAGCGCTTCGGTCTTGTCCTCGTCCTCGGCGTCGTAGGCTTCTTCCAGTTCGGCGTCGATCTTGTCGAGGCGGGTTTGCAGCGAGGCGATGCGGCGGGCTTCGCGGGCGTTCGGTTCGCGGCGCTGGCGCGGCGCGTTCTGGAACGCCTGCCGCTCGGCGTAGCTCATGTGCGGCACGGCTTCGACCCACGCCCAACCCTCGGCGCGCACGTCCCCGGCCAGCGCATCCAGCTTGCCACGCACCAGCGTTTCCAACAGCGCGGCGTCGGTCAGGTAGGTTCCGGCATCGCCTTCCGCGAACAGGTCGCGGCGGATGCCGCCGCCCGCCGCCGTGTAGGCGTCCAGCCCGGCGAAGCGCACCAGCGGATGCGTGGCGTCGATTTCGCGTTCGGTCAGGCGTTCGCGCAGCGCGGACGCGCCACGCTGCCATTCGGGCGCACCGTAGAACGCGCTTTCCTGCGCGGCGTGGTCGTCGGTGATGGTCAGGGCCATCAACTGTTCCAGCGTGACGGCTCCGCCCCGGTAGTCGGCCAGCAGGCGCGGCGAGACGTTGGCGAGTTTGAGACGGCGCTGCACCACCAGCGGGGTCACGCCGAAGTCGGCGGCAATGTCTTCGATGGGGCGGCCTTCCTTGACCAGTGCGGCGAACGCCTCGAACTGGTCGGCCGGGTGCATCTGCTCGCGCAGCAGGTTTTCCGCGAGGCTGACGGTACGGGCCGAAGCGTCGGGCACCAGCAGGCACGCCACTTCGTAGTCGGCAGGGATGCGCTTCTTCTTCGCCAGCAGCTTCAAGGCGGTCAGTCGGCGGTCGCCGGCCACCACTTCGTAATGCTCGCCATCAGCGGCAAGGATGACGACGAGGTTTTGCAGCGGGCCGACGCGGGCAATGCTCGCGGCCAGTTCGGGGATGGACATGCGCGAGGTCGTCCGCGCGTTGCGCTTGGAGCGGCGCGGCAGCAACTGCGAGAGCGGAACCAGAATCAGGTTCTTGCTCGGGTCGGCCACTTCCAGCGGCGCGGCGGTTTCGATGGCGATGGTTTCGGTTTTCAGGACGGCGTTCATGGTGATGACTCCTTGCGGTTAGGGATGCAGCAGCGAGAGAAGCGGCAAGGGCTGCTGCCTGCCCCTGCCGCGTGGGGATTCAGGCTTTCAACTGGCGCATGCCATCGGCCAGCAGCCAAAGCGCACGGTTGAGGCGGATGTTTTGGTCGATGCCCTGCACTGGGCGGGTCTGCTGGTGGCGTCCGTTGGCGCTGCGCCCGCGCAGGCCGCCTTGGGTCAGGTTCTCTTGCGTGCGGTTGAACACGCTCCACAAGTCCGGGCGGCGGTCATCAAAGCGGCGCGGCATCAGGACTTGCGATTCCGTGATGGGAGCGGGTTTGTCGGGGTCGTCGTACTTGAGGGCCAGCGCGGCGCGGGCGAACACTTCGGATTCACCATCGTTCAAGGTGATGGCGCGCATGGCATCGCGGGATTCCTGCACACGGTCGAAGCCGCGCAAGACTTCGTAAGCGCCTTCGATGACGGAACCGGCCACGTCGCCTTTGTGGGGCACTCGCACATCGGCCACGGTGTCGCCGCAGACAAGGCCATTGCTGCACACGAACCGAAACATTCCGGCCAGCATCTGATAGCTGCTGGTGCCGTCATGCGAGTTCAGCAGCACGATTTCGTTAGCCTCCGCGCCGTTGATCTGGCTGGCGTGGCGCAGGCGCAGCATGTGCTTGGTGTAGTCGCGGCGGTCGTCGTGGCGCACGCGGGTCTGTGCTGCCATAAAGGGTTCAAACCCTTCCTTGCGCAGTTCCGCCAGCACGGCAGCGGTCGGGATATAGGCGTACCGTTCGGAACGGCTTTCGTGCGGGGCGTCCGCGAAGATGGACGGGGCCACACGGCGGATTTGGTCATCGGACAGCGGGTAATCGCTGCGCAGCGACGGGGAACGGGAAGCGAATCGGGATGCGAGTTGCATTGCATTTCTCCTGATGAAAAGGGTTTCTGTTCAAACCGCACACCGGATTCCTAGATTCGGAGCCCAGCCTTTCGGCTGTTCGGTGCGGTCGGCACGAGGAACCCGGTTGGCCCTGTTGCCACCGTCTTTCCTGAGTTCATCGCCCGCGGCCAAAGGAGCGCGCGGACGGGGGCCGTCAAGGAGCCAAGCGCAGGGTTGGTGCGGCCCGCAGGCGCAGCCGAGGACACGGCCCTGCGCGCCTTGACGGCACACGGGAGCGGGCTACGGTCGCGGGTAAGGTGATGAAGTCAGGGGAGGCGGCTGGACAAGGCAACGGCCATCCCTGTGTGCCGACCGCACGCAAGCGAAGCGCGCAGGCCCGAAGCTGGAAGCCGGGCCGAAGGCGTCAGCCGAGCGGAGCGAGGGAACGATGGAAGCCCGACAGGGGCGAGACTCGCGCAGCGAGGCTCGATGCGCTACGCGCACGACAGCGCGACCGGCCATTGCTCAGATGGCCGGGGACGCCCGAACGCAAAGGGGCCTTTACGATGACGCCATGCCCGAGACAGAACACGCCGATTCCAACGATCCCCTGGAACACATGCTCCAGCGCTCGGAGGCCTTGCACGAACGGTTCAACGAACTGCTCGACGACGCCGAGTTCGACGGCTCTCCACGCGGCGCGACAGCTCTGGGCATGTGCCTAGTCGTCAACGAACACGCAACAGCCTTGCATGCTATTGATGGCGCTGGGCATGCCGACATCAGCCGTCAGCCTGATGCGGCTGCAGTTCAAAGCGCTGACCCGCGCGATGTGGCTCATCTATGCGGCCCCCGAGACAGCGATCGAGAAACTGTCGGCCCCGCTCACACGGGAAGCCGAACAGGCCGCCAAGAATTTGCCCAGCGCAAAGGGCATGATCGATCAGATCGGCAAGCGCGTCGGACAGGATGCGCCGGCAGCAGCCCATCAGACGCAGGTCCACTTCAAGGGCATCTCCTGGAACGCCATGAACTCGTTTATGCACGGCGGCATCCATCCCCTGCGACGCAATGCTGATGGCTTCCCCGTGCATCTGGCCTGGAGGTGCTGCGCAACTCGAACGGCCTGAGGACCATGATCGCCATGATGATGGCCATCCTCACCGGCGATGAAGCCATCACCATTCCGATGAGCAAGGCCCAGCCGGCGTTCGCCGACTGCCCGCCGGACTTGCTCAAGCCCTGATGGCCGGTCATACGACACCCCGCCCGACCAGGCGCGCCTCGCGCGCATAGGCGCTCAGGCGCTTCTCAGCGTGGAATTGCAGATCACGCTAGACGGCAAACCTGCCAGTCGACGACCGCGCTGTGACCGCCACTGCCGCAGCATCTCTTACCACTTGACCTCGCTTTATGAGATAATTACTTTAGTCCATTGAAGAATTTTTATTTTTCAATATAAATCAATGAGTTATCAAGGTTGCGGGCGAAATGAGAGAAGAGCAGTCAGATTTAGCCCAGATGGTCCGCCTGGCTTTGGCCGAGCAGAGTGAGGATGTGCGCCTGTTCACGGCGCGGCTGGTCCGCAAGTACCGAGGGACGGCGCCCGACTTGGCCGAGCAGCTCGAACTGTTCCTGAAGTCGAAGCCAGCACGCAGTGTCTCTCCCATGCGCAAGCTGTCGCCTCAGCCGCCAACGGCCCACGCCTTGCCGGTTGACGACGAATCCCGTCTCTCTCTCCTGAAGGTGTTCAAGGACGAACCGACGAGAGATGCGCCGCTGCTGTCCAGCGATGTCGAGGATTCACTGGGGCAACTCATCGCCGAGCGCCGGCAGAGCGATCGACTTCAGGCCATGGGGCTGACGCCGACCCGCTCGGCCATCTTTGTGGGGCCGCCCGGGGTCGGCAAAACACTCACGGCCCGCTGGCTGGCCGCGCAATTGAAGGTGCCGCTGTACGTGCTCGACCTGACAGCCGTGATGAGCAGCCTGCTGGGCAAGAGCGGCACCAACCTGCGGGCGGCCATCGATTTCGCCAAGCGCGAGCCTTGCGTGCTGCTGCTGGACGAAATCGACGCTATCGCCAAGCGACGCAGCGATGACAGCGACGTAGGCGAACTCAAGCGCCTGGTCACGGTGATCCTGCAAGAAGTCGACGAATGGCCTGCCAGCAGTGTATTGCTGGCGGCCACCAACCACCCGGAACTGATCGATCCGGCGCTGTGGCGACGCTTCGACCTGGTGGTCCAGTTCAAGACGCCCGATGAACAGGCGGTCAAGGAAGCCATCAAGCGATTCCTGGGGCCGGACTACGCCCTTTTTGCCCGTTGGATCGACATCCTGGTGTTTGCATTCGCCGGCCATTCGTTCAGCGACATCGAGCGCGACGTGCAGCGCTTCCGGCGTGCCGTGGCGCTGGGCACGACCACCGACGCTGATCTGGTCGAAGACTTCATGAAGGCGCGTGCTTTGGCGCTCGATAGGCAGGGCCGCATCGACCTGGCAGTGATGCTGGCCAAGCAGACCCGCCTGTCCCAGCACACTGTTTCCGACATCACCGGGGTGAGCCGGGACACGATCCGAAAGTACACCAATGAGACGTCTGCGGTACGAAAGGCCGCACAACGGAGAAAGGCTGACGCATGAGCCAAACCAATTTCCTGATCGGTCGTGGCGAGCTGCTGACCCATGACATCGTCGGCCCGAAGCGCATGCCAGGCAAGGCCGAGGTCTACACGTTCGCGCAGGCGCGGGAGCGAATGGTTCCTCAGTTCCGCAGTGCAAGCAAGGCGCTGGACGAGCTATCTGCTGACGCTTGCCCGGGCGACTTCGCGGTAGCCCGGCTGATGATGAATCCCAGCTTCATCGCGCGCTCGTATTTTCCGACAGGACTGCTGCGTAGTACGGGACTGGAGTCCATCGGGAGCCGTACCGTCAAGGTCAAGCCGCAGGCCTGGACCCGCAAGGGGCAGCCGCATGAAACCACAACGACCGAACTGTTTGTCGCCGGCAAGCGCCAGGCTTTCCGCAACCTCTCCCGATGGACGGAAACCATTGAGGCGGAATCCGACGAGGGCGAAGATCTTGCCCACATCGAACAGTTTGCCGCCTTTGCGCCAGCAGAGCGAATCGTGGGCCTCGGCGGCCCGAAGGATCGCTTTTTCGAAGTAGGCCTACATCTGCTACCGGATGAAGACCCGGGCCTAATCCAGAAGGCTTTCGTGAAGTTCGCGCAGCGGGAAGGCGTGAAGGTCCACAGTGAAGTCGATTTCATCGCCGGCAATCTGTGGTTCGTGCCGGTCGAGGGCAAGCCGCGCGACATTGAGCGGTTGGCCAGCTTCGCCTTCGTGCGGGTGATCCGTCCCGTGCCAAAGCTGCGTGGTATCCGTCCCTTGCAACGCAGCGGTGGGCCCTCAGTGGGATGCAGCCTCCCCACCGAACAGGCCCTTTCATCCGAACCTCGTGTCGCCATCCTGGACGGTGGCCTGCCCAAGCACCATCCGATCGGCCCCTGGCTGCGCTCGTACCGCAAGCTCGACGAAGACGCCGACGATGATCCGGACGGTCCGGAGCATGGCTTGGGCGTGACCTCGGCCGTGCTGTTCGGTCCGATCCAGCCCAACGGTACGGCCGGCAGGCCGTTCGCCCCGGTGGACCATCTGCGCGTGCTGGACCAGGAGGCGGGCGGCGAAGATCCATTGGAGTTGTATCGCACACTCGGTCTCATCGAGCAGGTTCTGCTGTCGAGGTCCTACGAGTTCATCAACCTGAGCCTGGGCCCCGATCTCGAAGTGGAGGACCGGGAAGTCCACGCTTGGACGTCCGTTATCGACGAGTTGCTCAGCGACGGCGACACGCTCATGACGGTGGCCGTTGGCAATAACGGAGACCGGGACCGCGAGCTCGGCTACAACCGTGTGCAGGTTCCATCGGATTGCGTGAATGCGCTCGCGGTCGGCGCGGCCGACGACACCGATGCTGGCTGGGCACGCGCGCCCTACAGCGCGATCGGGCCGGGCCGCAGCCCTGGCGTTATCAAGCCAGACCTGATGGCGTTCGGTGGCAACCCAGCAGCCAAATACTTTCACGTGTTGGCGCCGAACGTGAAGCCGGTGCTGACGCCGCAGTTGGGTACCAGCTTCGCGGCTCCGTACCTGCTGCGTAGCGCGGTCGGCGTACGCGCGATCCTGGGCGGAGATCTGACGCCACTCGCCATCAAGGCCCTTCTGGTTCACGCGGCCGATCCTGGCGAGCATGATCCGGTCGAAGTGGGTTGGGGCAAGATTCCTGAGGACACCCTCGACATTATCACCTGCCCGGATGGTGTGGCCCGCGTGGTCTACCAGGGCGAGCTCAAGCCCAGTAAGTACTTGCGTGCCAGCCTGCCGCTGCCCAAGGAAGGACTGCTCGGCAATGTGCGTCTGAAGGCGACGTTCTGCTATGCCTCACCCACCGATCCGCAGGATGCCGCGGCCTACACCAAGGCCGGCCTCGAAGTCGTCTTCCGGCCCAACGACGAGAAGATCAAGGACGGCAAGAGCAACGCGGATACCAAGGGCTTCTTCGACTTGAAGAAGTTCGCCACCGAGCAGGAGCGGCGTTCGGATCAGGGCAAATGGGAAACTGTGCTGCACGGGGCCAAGACCTTCCGTGGCTCCAGCCTCAAGAACCCCGTTTTCGACATCCACTACAACGCCCGCGACGGCGGCGGCCGGGCCACCACTGGTGCCGAGAAGATCCGCTATGCACTGATCCTCTCGGTCGAGGCCCCGAAGCATGCTGATCTCTACAACGACATCTTGCGTGCCTATGCCAAAACCCTCGTGCCGATCCAGCCGCAGGTGTCCTTGCCGATTCGTGTTCGGTGACGGTGGAAAGGAAAACGCAGGTATAGAGCGGGCTGACGGGCAAGGAGAAGATCGATGCCGAAACCCTTGAGAAGCAAGGACAAAAACGGGGAGCCGTTCGCGCGACCACCGGAGATCGACGCCTGTTTGCAGAGGCTGGAGTCGATCGATGCCGCGACACGCCTGCAGGCCTTCACCGTCGCGTCGAGGAAGAGCGACGGCTATGTGCCGTCGGAAGCACTGACATATTTCCTGCGGCGTGCCCATGCGACGGGCGCAAAGGACGAGTTCAAGCAGCTTTTCGGACTGCTCATGAAGCGCGTCGGGCAGTCTCTGTTTGCATCGATCCCGGACTCTCGTATGGCCGGGGCACAAGACATCCGAGAAGAGGTCATGAGCCGATTCGCTGAGCGAATTGCCAAGGACTGCAGCGGCCGCTTCGCTATGCTGGATTTCTTTGAAGTGCGGTTCGACCTAGCATTCGCCCGGTTCCGCAAGACCGTGCTGAGGCAGATTGGTCCGGCCTCGGTCCTTACAGTGCCGCTGTCCACGGATGACGATGAGGGTCAGGACATTTCACCGGAGGTCGAGGCAGCAGCGGCCGACTTCCTCGGAGGCGACCCTCAAAAAATTGACGACCCGGCTTTCCGGTTGGAGTTGGACGCTGCGATTGACGCATTACCAGACGATCAGAGACGGGTCGTTGGCTTGCTACGGCAAGGCTTCCAGATCGACTCGAAGGACCCGAACATCATGACTATCGCGAAGATGCTCCAGTGCGATGAGAGAACCGTGCGCAATCGCCGCGACCGTGCCTACAAGACCCTCAGGTCTGTTCTGCAGGAGGACGCATGAGTACGTCAAAGCCTTTCGCTGCAGACGAGGAATCTGTGCTGATGGCGTTCTCCATGGAGCCCAACCATGGCCGGGAAACGCTTGAACGCTACATTAGGGAGTACCCGCAGCATGCGACCGCGCTGATCGACTGTTCGATCGATCTGCTTTATGAGGCGCCAGAAGGCGATGTTCCGGCGACCGAAGTGCCGGACAGCGCGATTGATAAGGCCTGGCAGCGATTCGAGCGGGCTGTCCAGCAGCCCGATGCGGAGGTTGCGAATCCGTTCACCAAGCTCAATACGAGCAGCTTCAAGTCGCTCGCACGCAGCCTGGACGTCAGCAATCTCTTCCTCATGCGGGTGCGCGATCGGGCCATTCGTACTGCCACCATTCCTGCCCGATTCGTCGAGAAGCTTGCGGCAGAACTGGGTGTCACCGTTCAAGCTGTGAACGCATACCTGCAGGGGCCACCGGGCATGGTTTCCGGACACGCTTTTCGGTCAAATGTGAAGCCGAGTGTGGGCGAGCAGATCACGTTCGACCAAGCTGTTGCGACTTCACAACTCACGCCGGAACAGCAGGCGACGCTAAAGGCACTGTCGGACTGAACGATGGACGCCACCGAGGCCGCTCGACTGGAAGCAGAACGCCTGCACCGTGCGAACGTCGCGGCCGGCGGAGATCCGACCCGGCCTTTAGTGTTTGCGCTTCAGGAAGCCTCAAATCGCGGCTTGGATGTGTACGCGCTGCGAGAAGGAGACCCACAGCTTAAGGGAGGCAAAGCCACGTTCGACTGTCAGGCTGGAGGCATCCTCTACGAGGATCGTGGATCGGACTTCGAGCGTGCGTTTTTGATTGCACACGAACTCGGCCATGTCGTGCTGGAAGGTGGCACACTCGACGTGGTGACGGTGTATGTCGAGCCCGACCGATCGCTGGAGGACGCGCCGGTGGGCGTCGATCGTGTCCTTGACTACGGGGCGCGCGAGCGACGTGAAGTGAAAATGGACCTCTTCGCGCGAGAGTTCCTGCTGCCGCGCTCCGTGTTGCGCGACTTGCATATCTACGACGGGCTGGGATCCGACGCGATCGCGACGCGCTTCGGCGCACCGCTCGCTGTAGTGCAGCAGCAGCTCCTGGATGCACTGCTGCTGCCACCCGTCGGGGAGCCGCACCCCGCGGGCGTCCGCGCGGCGGCGGGTCCGCTCACCCCAGACCACACGCAGGCTCAGGCGGCCGCACATAGGGGCTTGGCATTCCAGCTGCAGGCAGGGCCGGGCACCGGCAAGACGCGGACGCTTGTTCGCCGCATCGAAGTGTTGCTTGCGGATGGCGTCGATCCCACCACGATCCTGGTACTCACTTTCTCCAACAAGGCGGCCAATGAACTGTGCGAGAGGATTGCTGCGAGAAACCCTGTTGCGGCGGCAGCGATGTGGATTGGCACATTCCACGCATTCGGCCTGGACATCGTTCGCCGTTTCCATGACCGACTCGGACTGCCCGCAGACCCGCGTCTGATTGACCGGACGGAGGCCATTGAACTCCTGGAGGACGAGTTTCCGCGGCTCGACCTGAAGCACTATCGCAATCTCTGGGACCCAGCCCTGGATTTGAGCGACATGCTGAGCGCGATCTCACGCGCCAAGGATGAGGTCATCGATGCTGCGGGTTATCGCGCCCTCGCGCAGTCTATGGCGATCCAGGCGGGGGCCGACCAGGACGCCGCGGTCCGCGCGCAGAAGTGCCAGGAGGTCGCCATGCTCTTCGAGGCGTACGAACGGCTGCTGACCGCGCGCCATCTACTGGACTTCGGTGACCTGGTAGCGCTGCCGGTGCGTCTTGTCGAGGGTAGCGCCGAGGTCAGGGACGCACTACGTGCTCGCCATGAGCATGTGCTGGTAGATGAATACCAAGATGTCAACCGCGCCTCGGTCCGGCTCCTGAAGGCCATCGTCGACGGCGGCCGCAACCTGTGGGTTGTCGGCGATGCACGCCAGTCCATCTACCGCTTCCGCGGCGCCTCCGCGACAAACATCGCACGCTTTGCGATCGATTTTCCCGGCGCGCAGGCCGCGCAGCTTGGCATTAACTATCGCTCCGACGAGCGGATCGTCAATGTGTTCACCGAGTTCTCGCGCGGCATGCAAGCATCCGCCGGTGCGTTGCCGCTGAACCTGCAGGCCGAACGTGGCTCTACAGGAGCAGGGGTTGAGCTTCGCGTTGCCGGATCGCCTGGCGATGAAGTCTCCGCGATTGCAGCGTCGATCACGGCCCTGCACGAGCAGGGTATTGCCTATGGTGACCAAGCGGTGCTGTGCGCATCCAACGCGCGCCTGAACGCCATTGCCGAAGGCCTTGAGGCCAGGGGCATTCCCGCGTTGCACTTGGGTAGCTTGTTTGAGAGGCCGGAAATCAAGGATCTGCTGGCGTTGCTCTCGCTGGTGACCGACCCGCGGGCGGCCGCGATGGTGCGCGTGGCAACCATGGCTCGGCACCAAATGCCCTTGAAGGATGTCATGCGGGTCATTGAGCGGCTGCGGACGACGAATCCAGCTTCGCTGGATTGGTTGGCAATACACGCCGGAGTGGATGGCCTGGCAGACGGCAGTCGAGAAGCGCTCTCTCGCCTGTCCGCGCTCTTTGCAGGTGTGAACGCATCGACCGACCCCTGGCTCTTACTTGCTGGATGGACGATCGATGGTCTCGGACTCGCGAAGACGCTTTATTTAGCTGGTGATCCGCAGAGTCGCATGCAATGTCTGGCTATCTGGCAGTTCTTGAACTTCTGTCGCCGGCAGCCAAGAGGCCAAGGCATGCCAGTGGTTCGCCTGCTTGATCGCGTCAGGCGGTTAGTTCTGCTCTCTGAGGATCGTGGATTGAGCCAGTTGCCCCGCAGTGCCGAGAACATCGAAGCAGTGCGCCTGATGACCATCCACGGAAGCAAGGGGCTGGAGTTCGATGTCGTTCATTTACCTGGCATGGTAACGTCCGGCCTACCGCGCAACAACGTGCCGCCGCGTTGTCTTCCGCCGGACGGTCTGATCCATGGTTCGGAGGGACTGACAGGCATCGAGGCGGTGAAGGCCGGCCACGACGAGGAAGAAGAGTGCTTGTTCTTCGTAGCGCTTTCGCGAGCGCGCGATAGGCTGCAGCTGTATGCCTACGCCAGGCAGGCAGATGGTCGTACGCGTAGCGCCTCCAAGTTTATCGCCCCGATCGACCGACTCCTTGTTCGTCCGGTACCGGTGCCGTTGCAAGCCGGCTCGACATCGACGGGCACGCCGCTCGCCATCACATGGCAAGGGCGTCCCCAATGGACCGACATCCAGGTCAACCTCTTCGAGCGGTGCCCGCGCCGCTTCTTGTACACGCACGTGCTGAGGCTTGGAGGTCGGCGAACTGAAACCGCATTCATGAAGATGCACAACGTCGTGAGCGACGTGTTCGATTGGTTGAAACGGGAGCACGAGACGACAAGTCCCACGGTCGACGAGCTGGCAGCACGCTTCGAGGAGGCCTGGTGCTCCAAGGGTGCGACAGAGCATGGATATGCGGAGGACTACCGCCGCATCGGCAAGCGGCTCGTCGATTTCCTCATCGAGAGCCGGAATCGTGACGTGGCCGCGCCGGCGCCACCGATCTCGCTGGGTTGGGCCGAGGGCGAGATCCTCGTAACCCCGGATGGTGTAGCTCACGGAGCCGGTGGCCGGGTCACGGTGCGGCGCGTCATGACGGGCAAGCAGCGCTCGAACGCCTTCGATGATATTGAGTACACAATTCTCCAACTCGCCGCCGTCCAGGCTTATGGACCACATGCGCAGGTCGAGGTGACCTACCTCACCAGCGAAACCATCCAGCCGATGGAAATCACGTCGCGCAAGCTGGAATCCAGGCGCGAGAAGCTGCAGACCTTCCTTCAGGCAATGCAGGCCGGGCAGTTCCCCTCTAAGCCCGAGGCTCGTAGCTGTCCGCGCTGCCCGCACTTCTTCCTCTGCGGCGAGTTGCCCGGAGGGGGGTGGGTACAAGAAAAACTTTGATCGACCTTTCCGGTCTGGCGCTGGGCTGCGATTGACCAAGTAAGGGGCTAGAAAACCTGCAATCCCGCAGATGACGGCTCCCTATGAGGCAATCAAATGCAAACCCAAACCACCAGCGGTGATGACCGCTTCGATGTCGAAGATGTTGCTGCGGCGATCCGCGAAGGCCGCAGCCTGCGGCCAGCGGCGCTCTACCGGATCATCGTCCTGGACGACCAGCTCCACGAACGTCACGTCGATCTCTCCGATCCGGTGCCCACCGGGCGCCAGATCCTCCAGGCCGCCGGATCGCGCCCGGCCGATGAGTACAGCGTTTATGCGATTTTGACCTCTGGCGAATTCGAGGACCTGCGTCTGGACGAAACCTACGATCTGCGCGGCCGCGGTGCGGAACGTTTCGTCATCTTCCAGACTGATCGCGCGTTCAAGTTCACGATCGATGACCGGCAACTGGAGTGGGGCAAGCCCAGCCTCAGCGGCCGCGTGCTCAAGGCGCTGGCCGGTGTCCCGCCAGAGACCTACGACGTCTATCTCGAAGTGCGTGGCGGGGGCCAGGACATTCTGATCCGAGACGGCGACCTGATCGATCTGGGTAAGCCGGGCATCGAGCGCTTCATCACGCTGATCCGTGACACCACTGAGGGGCTGCTCACGCTGCCCGAAGCGGACCAGCGCTATCTGAGCAGCCATGGCGTGGCTTTCGAGATGGTGAGCGACGGTGCGCACACGGGCGTCATCTTCAAGCAGTTGCCGCTGCCCTCCGGAAAGCTCAACCACGCCACGGCCGATGTGCTCGTTCTCCTGCCGCCGGGCTATCCCGATGTTGCGCCGGACATGTTCTATTGCGACCCGTGGCTGACGCTGCAAAGCGTTGGGCGCTACCCGACCTGCGCTGACCAGGCCCACGCGTTCCAGGGCCGCAGCTGGCAGCGCTGGTCGCGCCACAACACAGCGTGGCGCCCGGGCATCGACGGCCTGCACACTATGCTCAAGCGCATCGAGCACGCCCTGGCGGAGGCGAAGTGATGTCGCCGGCCGCTCTGGACATCGTCCTGCTGGAGCCGCACGAGGCGGCCCTGCGCTTGCTGCTGCAAAGGGAAAACGGTGCCGAGGCGTCCGCCTACGTGCTGTTCGGCAAGGCTGACATCTCGGCAGACCCCTGGTCGGGAGTGCCTCGCACCAGATTGATCTCGCACGAAGTCATCCCCGTCGCGGCCGATGAAATGGTCTCCGCATCGCCTGTCCATGTCACATGGTCCACCCGCGGCTTCATGCGCATTCTCGGCATCGCGAAAGAACGGGGCTTGGTTGCGGGCCTGGTACACACGCATCCGAACGCGGCAGCGTTCTTCTCCGACCAGGATGACCGAAACGAGTCGGAGCTGGCCCGGACGACGTTCAACAAGGGCGTTTCCGGCCTAGCCAGCATGGTGTTCGGCCGCGATGACGCCATCGCGGGCAGGCTCTGGACTGCACCCGGCAAGACGGTCATGGCATCCTCGATCTCGCTGGTAGGAAGCCAGATCAAGATCGCGCGCACGGTGGCTGCGGCTGACGAAGATCAATTCCTGGCGCGGCAGGCCGCGCTCTTCGGCCAAGGGTTCAATCCAGTCGTGCGCGGGCTGCGGGTGGGTGTCGTAGGGGGCGGCGGCACGGGCAGTGCTGTCGCGATGCTATTGGCGCGGCTGGGCGTCGGCTTTCTGGGGCTGATGGACAAAGACACCATTGATGTCACCAATCTCAACCGCGTGCATGGCTCGCGCACCGCAGATGTGGACGCCGGCTTGGCCAAGGTGGACATCCTCGCGCGCGAGATTCGCGCCGCGGGTCTCGGCACCCAGGTCGTCACCAAAGAGGAGTGGATCGGCCATCCTGATCTGCGCGATCTGCTGCGCTCCTGCGACGTGCTGTTCGGCTGTACCGACGACCATCAGGGGCGGCTGACGCTCAACCGCCTGGCGCACTACTACGGCATCCCGCTGATCGATGTGGGCCTGCGCATGCGCGCGGCACGCAGCGGCGCGGACTACGACATGACGGGGCGCGTGTCGACGATTGGGCCCGGCAAACCTTGTCTCATGTGTCTGGGAGTAGCCGATCCGCGCCGCGCTGCGGCCGAAGGACTCCGGCGCAGCGACCCGGCCGAGTTCGAACGGCGTAAGGCGGAAGCCTATGTGGACGGCGGCGGCGACCCGGCGCCTGCGGTGGTCACGTTCACCACGGCCATCGCCTGCGCGGCCGTCGATGAACTCATTCAGGGACTGACCGGTTTTCGCGGTCCTGCGGGCATGTCGCACAACAGGATTCGCCGCTTTGACCGCGTAGAGGATCGCACCATGACCTGCCGACCCTTGGCGTCTTGCCCGGTTTGTGCCAGCCAGGCGAGCTGGGGACGCGGCGATGTCAACCCATTTCTTGGCGTTATCGGATGACCATGAAGCGACTTATCGCGCGAGCGCTGCGCCGCCTCGGGTGGCTGCAGTACAACCTGCTCGTTTACCCGGTGGCGCAGCATCCGGGCAATAATGCCGTGCCGCCCGGAGAGCTGTGGCTGGTCATCGACACCGGCGTTAAGAAGTGGGCTTGCATGAGCTGCCCCGGCGGTTGTGGCGTGCAGATATCACTTTCCCTTAACCCGGATCGACGACCCCGGTGGTCTGTCGAAACAGACTTCTGGGGGCGACCAACCATGTCGCCCTCCATCCACCAGCATCGGGCATGTTCCTGTCACTTCTGGGTAAAGAAGGGTTTGATCGAGTGGTGCCGGTAGAGACCCACCCGGCACCATGTCTGGCCGATACGCAATCGACGCTGTCGTCGGCAAAGGTGCAGCCTTTGCCAAGCTCCGGGAGAAATCCACCATCCGCTGGTCGACTGCTGTTTAAGATCAGATTCCGAATATTCGTCCTTGAGGTTCAGTGACTCCAACTCATACGAGCTCTTGATTGCATCGTCAGGCTTTGGCGGTGCGCTCATAGAAGTGGCTGCCGATCTGCCATTCGAGCTGGCGCACCGCGCAGCGCCTCGGCCTCGTAGAACCGACGGGCATGGTCATCCTTGACCGCCAGCAGCCGGACATAGGCCGACCACAGCAACGTGAAGACCAGGGCCAGTTCGGAGAGGTCAAATTTCCGAGACAGCGTCTCGGAAATTGCCTCAAGGGGGTAAGCGGCAAAGAAGCGCCGCATGTTTTCCAGGTTGTCCGGGCTGAACCCGCGCCCAAAGCGCGCCGTCAGACCGGCGGACAACCGCGCCATCAACTGCTCGCCGTAACCGGCCCGCCGCCTGCCTTTCTGCTCGGCTTCGACGATCCGGCGGCCAATCTCCCAATAGCTGGCCGTCATCAGCGCATTGACACTGCGCGCCGCTGCTTGGCGCGCGGCATCCAGCAGTTCCACGATGCCGCCGTGGATGCCAGCATAGCCAGCCCCGGTAAGGCGGCGGGTTCCCTACTGCTGCGGGCGTCTTCCTTGTCATGCTGTCACCTCCATAGAACGGGACGCCCCGGTAATCGCCAGCCGCCGATTCGCCACCAGCTCGGCGGCATCCCGCACCGGCTTGTCCTCGGTATGTACGTAGTGCATAAACATCGCCACGGTCTTGTGACCTGTGAGCTTCATGCCCACTTTGGTTGGCACGCCTGAGTTGGCAATGTCGGTCGTCGCTCGATGGCGGATGCCGTGCGTGCCGACGTGCGGCACGCCGGCGGCCTTGAGCACGCGCTTCCAACCGCCGTAGTGTTCTCCATGCGTCAAATGCCGGGCTGGGTCGTTGGGCGACGGCAGGACGTAGGGGCAGCCCTCCCGGCGCGGCGCCGTCGAAAGCAGCCGATAGGCTTCCTCGCTCATGGGCTTGGAGATACCGCCGGTCTTGCTGTCGCGCCAGACGACGCGGCGCTTCTCCAGGTCAACCCAGCCCCATTCGAGCGGGCAGATTTCGGAGCGGCGGGCGGCGAACTCGAATTGCAGGCGGATCGCCAGCGGGATGACGTAGTTCTCCAACCCTTCCGCCTCCAAGTGTTCCAGGTGGCGGAAGATCCGCACCAGCTCATCGTCCACGATGAGCCGGGTTTCCTTGCCGGGCGGAAACATCGGGACGTGACGGCACGGATTGGTGCCGTCCGGGCGCAGCCCCCACACTTCGGCCAGGTTGAACATCTTGCGCAGCACGCCAAAGGCGCGGTTCGCCTCGGCCGGCTTGTAAGCCAGTTTCTTCATCAGCGCGGCCACGTCCGGGCGCTTGACGTCCTGCACCTTCATCCGGCCCAAGATCGGGATGATGCAGCGGTCGATGACCCCCTGATAGCCGCGCTGCGTGCTGGGCTTGTTGCGCTGCTTGGAGTAGTCCTCCATGAAGATGGTGCAATACTCCTTCATGGTCGGTGCCTTGCGGGCGGCATTCTTGGCCGCGCTAGGGTCACCGCCCCGGCGAACCTCGGCCAGCCACTCCTGCGCCATGACGCGGGCCTGCTCGACGGTTAGTTCCCCGTACTGGCCCAGGGCGGGCTTGCGGCGCTCGCCGGCGTTCGTGCGGTACTGGAGCATGAACACCTTGCGGCCTGCCGGGGTGATCTTGCACAGGAAGCCGGGCACCACGGTGTCCCGGAGTTCGACGGCCTGCGCCTGGGGCTTGGCGGCATCGACGGCGGACTTGGTGAGTTTGATTCTTGCCATGATGACTCCTCGGAAACCCCGGTTTCCAAGAGCCACATGGGAGCCACGCGACCGGAAGCCGGGTCAAGTTTCGGAAAGCACCGGCATATGATGGACGCGCCTAAGTCTTTGATAAACCTGCTGTAGCGGGTTTGGGCGCAGTCCAGCGAAGTACCGGGCTGGAGTCATCGTCAAACAAAAAAACCCCGGCCGGAAGGCCGGGGTTCTCGTGCCGGGGTCGGCGCCGGGGCGGATGGACCGCCGCGGCGCCGGGCCGGGCGCGGCCTTACGGCGACTTGGTCGCCTTCAGGGTGACGCCCGAATAGGCGCTGTAGGCGCGCACGTTCCAGTAGTACGTGGTGCCGGCGACCGGGCTGTTGATGGTGCAGGTTTCGGCGTTGCCGCTGAGGTACGGACGGCAGGTGTAGGACGTCGTGGTCGGCGCGGCGCCGGCGCGGACGTACAGGTCGGCGTCGCCCGTGCCACCCGAGATGGCGACGACGAGCTTCGTCGTGCCGGACGGGATGGTGTACGAGTACGTCGACGACACGCCGCCGGTGGCGACCGAGGGCAGGGTGATGTTCTGCACCACCGTGCCGGTGCCGCCGCCACCGCCGCCGGCGCAGCTCACGCCCACCGCGGTGAAGGCCGCGGTCACGTCGGCGACCGTGTAGCCGAGGTCGCTGGCGGCCGTCTGCACGCCGCAGGCGCCCTGGTTGAACGTCGAGCTGGCGGTCCAGTACGCGGCGTTCGCGCGGGCGAACACCTGGAACGCCTTCTGCGTGCTCCAGCCGGCCTTCTTCGCCAGGGTGCAGAACGCCTTGTTGTACACGCCCGAGCTGTAGTGGACGTCGAGACCGCTGGTGTAGTTCGCGGCATTGTCGATCGAACGGCCGTCCGAGGTCGGGGTGCACATGTAGCGCAGCGCACCGGTGGACTTGAAGATCTCGGCGCCGACCAGGAAGTCGTTGGAACCCTTCCAGTAGGCTTCGGTCGCCTCGCCGCCCATGTCGGAGAAGGCTTCGTTCATGCCGCCGGACTGGCCGGAGTAGGTCAGGTTCGAGTGCTGCTCGGTGAAGCCGTGCGAGACCTCGTGGCCCGACACGTCGGCGTTGACCAGCGGATAGAACGTGCTGGCGCCGTCGCCGAAGGTCATGTTCGAGCCGTTCCAGAACGCGTTCTCGTAGCTGCTGCTGTAGTGCACGCGCATCACGAGCTGGAAGCTCAGGGCGTTGTAGCCGGTCCAGGCCGGGTACATGTTGGTGATCACGCCGCCGAACTGCAGCGCATCGTTGATCGGCGAGTAGCCGCCATTGATGGTCTTGTAGGTGTTGCGCGGGCAGGTGTAGCTGTACGCCGTCGTGCTGGTGCCGGTGCTGCCGTTGAGGTTGACGGCCTTCACCTTGGCGTTGTTCATCGTGCAGGTGGTGCCCGACTGGGTCACGTCCATGAAGCCGTAGATGCCGCCCGAACCCCACTCGTACTGGCCGGTCTTGGTGTTGCCGCCGGGACCGGTGCCGACCAGGGCGTGCTGCAGGTTGTCCCACTGCTTCAGCACGCGGCCGGTGTTGGCGTCGACGATCACGGTCGGGCGGGTCGGCATGCCGTTGTTCGCCGAGTCGGCGAAGTACGACACGACGTAGGCCTTGCTGGCGCGGCCGGCGTCGTCGACGTAGATCATCAGCTGCGACTTCTCGTTGCTGGTGCGCATGAAGCCGAGGCGGTTGCCCAGGCCGGCGCTCTTGCCGATCTGCAGCGCGGCGCGGGCGGTCAGGCGGGTGCGGCCGGCCGGGATCTGGCTGGCGAGGCCGGTGAGCTTCTGGCCGAACAGGGTGCGGACGTTGCCGGCGGTGTCCTCGCTGACCACGACGCTCTCGCCGAACACCGGGATGCCGCGGAAGGTCTGCAGGTAACGGGTGTTCTTGACGCCCGCGCTGGTCTGGCGGTCGATCAGGAACAGGCGCGAATCGGCATCCAGGCCGAGGGCGCGCTCATGGCGGGTGTGGGCGGTGTCGGCGGTGCCGGACGCGGCGATCGCCGCGTTCGCGCGCTTGACCTGGACCATGTCCGACAGGTGCAGGTCGCCGCGCTCGGCGGCGGAGGCACCCATGGACAGCAGGGCCAGCGCGGTCGCGCCGGCCAACACGCTCAACTGACGATGACGATTCACAACTCTCTCCCTGGACGATTGTGTGATGGATGGTCGGGTGCGCCGCAAGCGCGGCGGAAAACCCTTATTCCCGACACACCGAGAACCGTTCCGGGCGCCAGTGGCGGAAGTTCGGAACGGTCGGATCGGGATCGGGGGCCGCGCCGCAGGACTTGCGGCTGGCTGAACCGACGCTAAGCGGAAGCTCCGCAGGTCGTCAATATCCCCCCGTCGCGTTGCGTCCGGACGCGTCACCCGTTGAACGAAACGCCACACCAGCGGGTGCGTACTGAGATATGCCTCTCACAATTCCGGAGGGGTCGCCCCGGGTCGCAGAACACGGTTGCGGCGGCACAGCAACCGATTGCGCAAACCCTCGTGCGCGTGCGCGCGAGGCGCGCGCGAACGCATGCGCACGCGCGGGCTAGATGATGCGCACGCGATGCACGCGCGCGCCCAGGGACGGGCGATCGCAGGCGTCCGGCGCCCGGGTCATCGCACGGGCGGGCAGTCGCGGGGAAGGGAAAGCGGCCGGGCGCGCCGGCGCTCAGAGCATGCCGGTCTCGAGCCGGGCGGCCTCGGACATCATGTCGCGGCTCCACGGCGGGTCGAACACCAGTTCGACATCGACGTCGGCGACGGTCGGGATGCGCTCCAGCTTGTCGCGCACGTCGTCGACCAGGACCTCGCCCATCCCGCAGGCCGGGGCGGTCAGGGTCATGCGCACCACGATCCTGCGGGCCCCGTCCTCGCGGCGCACCACGCTCGCCTCGTACACCAGCCCGAGGTCGACGATGTTGATCGGGATCTCCGGGTCGAAGCAGGTGCGCAGCAGGCTCCACACGAGGGTCTCGACCTCGTCGTCCGAAGCGCCCTCGGGCAGTTCGATCGGCGTGGGCGGCTCCTTGCCGATGGCGTCGGCGTCCTTGCCCGCGATCCGCATGAGGTTGCCCTCGACGAACACCGTCCAGCTCCCGCCGAGCGCCTGGGTGATGTAGCCCATGCTGCCGGCGGGCAGGGTCACGGCGTCGCCCTGCGGCACCAGGACGGCATCGCAGTCGCGTTCGAAACGGACGGGTTCGCTGCTGCGGGAATACACGGCGGTCGCGGCGGGCTGCGGCGGGGCCGCGGCATCGTGGAAGCGGATAGGACGGCCATTGTACCGGAGCGACGACCGGTCATGCCCGTGCGGTATAAAGGGCGACCGTCACCGGCCAGGCCCGGCGGCGTCCGGGCGGGGGAGGCCCGGCGCCGATCCTCCAGCCCTCCTCATGGAGCCTCATCCGCATGTCCACGAAGATCAACGCGCCGATCGATGCGCCGGCCCGCGCGCCGCGCCGCGACCGCCTCTCGCTGGCGCTGCTGGCGGCGATCGCCGCCGTCGCCCTGCCCGCCTTCGCCCAGGAGACGACGCCCGACGGCGCCGACGCCGGCGAGCTCGACCGCATCGTCGTCACCGCCCAGAAGCGCGAACAGCAGATCAGCGACGTGCCGATCTCGATCAACGCCTACTCCGGCGACTTCCTGCAGGCGCAGGGCATCGAGGACTACGGCGACCTCGGCACCCTGGTGCCGGGCCTGGAAGTGCAGACCCAGAGCGTCACCAACCCGAGCATCTCGATCCGCGGCATCACCGCCGACCTCGACGACCCGACCCAGGAGCCGCGCATCTCGGTGTTCCAGGACGGCGTGTCGATCAGCCGCGCCCGCGGCTCCTCGGTCGAGATGTTCGACATGCAGCGCGTGGAAGTGCTGCGCGGCCCGCAGGGCACGCTGTTCGGCCGCGCCGCCGAGACCGGCGCGATCCACCTGATCCAGAACAAGGCCCGCACCGGCACCGCATCCGGCTTCGAGCTGGGCCTGGGCAGCGACGACCAGCGTCGCTTCACCGGGTTCTACAACACCGACCTCGGCGACAACGTGCAGGGTCGCATCGCCGCGTTCTACGAGACCCGCGACGGCTACGTGCAGAACCTCGACGGCGGCACCCTGCAGGGCAAGGACACCCGCGCCATCCGCGGCGCGCTGCATTTCGGCGTCGGCGAGCGCGGCGGCTTCGACCTGATCCTCAACTACCAGAAGGACACCCCGCCGGGCACCGCCTTCCGCAGCCAGCTCATCCCGAACACCCGCGGCAGCCTCGATCCGTTCGTCGCCAACTCGCAGCGCGGCGACGACCTCGGCACCGACCGCGAGGTCTACGGCGCGACCCTGCTCGGCGACTTCCGGCTCAACGACAACTGGTCGCTGTCGAGCATCTCCGGCTGGCGCCGCTACGACAGCCTCGACAAGTTCGACTCCGACGGCTCGCAGGCCGACCTGATCGAGTTCGACGAGCACGCCTGGGGCCATCAGTTCAGCCAGGAACTGCGCTTCAACTTCGACGCCGGCGGCAAGTTCACCGGCTTCGTCGGCGGCTCGTTCTTCAAGGAGACCTCCGACCGCGATCTCGCCTACCAGACCGACGAGCGCCAGATGTACGCGCTGCTGTCGCCGCAGATCAACGCGAACCTCGGTGCGCTGATCGGCAGCGCGCTGGCGAACTACTACTACCCGCTGCAGTCGGTGCTCAACCCCAATCTCACCCCGAACACCTCCAACGCCACGCTCTGGCTGCCCGTGCCCGGCACGGTGCCGCCGTCGGCGTCGAATCCGGCCGGGTTCCCGCAGATTCCGCTCAACCCCGACCATCGCGAGACCTTCGGCAACGACGTCGACATCAAGGCCTTCGACCTGTTCGCCGACGGCACCTGGCGCTTCAACGACGCCTGGTCGCTGACGCTGGGCCTGCGCGGTTCGCACGAATCGGTGAAGTACGGGGCCTTCTACGGCACCGGCAACGGTTCCGCCCTCGGCTATCTGCTGTCGGCCAGCGGCGACCCGGTGTGCGCGCCGACCGCCGCCTGCACCAACTTCCTGTTCCCGGCGACGGGCGCGCGCAGCGCGAGCGGCAACTACACCTCGTGGGTCGGTCGCGCCGTGCTGGGCTGGAAGGCGGGCGAAAACCTCAACACCTACGCCAGCATCGCCCGCGGCCGCCGCCCCGACATGATCAACGTCAACGCCCAGGGCGACGAACACATCCCGGCCGAGATCGTGTGGAGCTACGAGGTCGGCATGAAGGGCAACACCGCCGGCAACCGCTTCCTCTACGACCTGTCGCTGTTCTACTACGACTACACCAACTTCCAGGCCTCGGTGCAGAACGACAATCCGCCGCCGTTCTTCGTCACCACCAACGCCGGCAAGGCGCACGCCATCGGCTTCGAGGCGTCGCTGTTCGCCAAGCTCAACGACAACGTCAACGGCTGGCTGAACTACGGCTACATCGACGGCGGCTTCAACGCCTTCGACGACGACGGCACCTACCAGCAGCTGGCCGGCAACGAGTTCCGCATGACCCCGAAACAGTCGGTGTCGGTGGGCCTGGACTGGACGATCCCGCTGGGCGACGGCGACGACCTCTACGTCCGCCCGCAGTACAGCTACCGCTCGCACGTGTACTTCGAGGACGAGAACCAGCCGGGCATCGAGCAGGACGCCTACGGCCTGTTCGGCCTGCGCGCCGGCTGGCGGTTCGCCGACCACTGGGACCTGACCCTGTGGGGCGACAATCTGACCAACCGCAAGTACCTCACCGACGCCGGCAACACCGGCCTGCTGTTCGGCATCCCGACCGTCATCCCCGGCCGCGACCGCAGCTACGGCGTGACCCTCAAGGCGAAGTTCTGAACCTCGCACCGCGGGGCCCGCGCGATGCGGGCCCCGCCCTCGCCCGGCCGGGCGCCGCGACGCGGTCGTCGCCAGTACCGCCGCGCTCCGCTACCCTTGGCGAATGTCTTCGTCCCCCGACTCCCCCGCCGCCGCGCCGGCGCCCCGCCGCCTCGTCGCGCCGCTGATCTTCCTCCTGCTCGGCATCTTCGGCATGGCCGCAGTCTGGACCCTGACCGCGCTGATCGTGGACCGCCAGTGCGCGTGGATGGCCGCGATCGCCGCCGCCGACCTCGCCCTGCTGGTGCGCATCGGCCGCGCCGCGCCGGGCCTGCCGCGCGCGGTCGCCAACCTCATTGCCACCGCGCTCACCATCGTCGTCGCCAACTGGTGCATCGCCGCCGCGCAGATGGGCGGGCCGATGGGCCTGCCGATGACCGAATCGCTGCAGCGCATCGGCCCCGATTTCGCGCAGACACTGCTGCTCATCGCCAACCAGCCGACCGACTGGGCGTGGTACGCCATCGCCGCCGTGCTGGCGCTGTGGCTGGGGCGCTGACGGGCGCGCCCCCGCATCCACGGATTCCGGTCAGCCGGAATACGCCCAGACGAGCGCCAACCCCGCCCCCAGGACCCAGGCGAGCAGGCGCAGCCAGTTTCCGGCGTCGATGCCGGGAATCACGACCGCCCGGCCCGGGCGCCCCGGGTCGTAGCGCACTTCCACATCGCTGCCGCGACGCAGCCCCTGCAACAGCGCGTACGCCTGGTGCTGCCCGATGCCGCGCACCGGGCGCCAGGTGAAACGGCACGACCGGTAATGGATTCCCTTCACCGAATACCGATAGCAAAGGTGGGCCGACCACGTTGTGCCCTCGTCGCCGTCCTCGCCCCGCCAGGAGCTCTCGTCGAAGTACGCATCCAGCACGGTGCCTTGCACCGTAGGCCAGCGCAGGGCGGCACGACCGAGCAGGATGCAGCGTGCGTGATACGCGGCCATGCCCGCGGCGCAGGCGGCGACCAGCAGCGCGAAGGGCGATGGCGTGGAAGCTGCGTGGACGACGACGGGATCCATGTCGATGCCAGGATGGGCGGGCGATCAGCGTGCGGTGTCTTCCGCAGCGACGCAAGCGCATCGCATCGCGAGGACAGCCTCAACCGGCGGGCGTCGCCATCGCCGCGAGGTCGTCGGCGGTCACCCGCCCCTCGCGCACATCGGCGATCAGACGTTCCGGTGCGATGCGGCGTCCGTCGCGCTCCATCCACAGCGGCGCGCCCGGAGCCAGGCGCGCATGCCAGCCGCGGCGCCACAGGCTGGCGGTCGCGAACTCCTCCAGCACGCCGCACACGTGCCGCACCCGGCCCTGCGCCGACAGCAGGGTCACTCCGTCGGGCCGGATCTGGCGCCACAGCGCATCGGGATCGGCCAACAGCGTCGGCAACTCGGTCAGCGCCACCTGCTCCGGCGCCAGGAACGTGCCCGCGAAGCGCGCATCCACCGCCGGCATCAGCACGCGTTCGGCGTACGTCTCCCAGTCGCTGTCCTGCAGCGTGCCGCGGATGAAGGTCCGGTACCACAGCGCGTCCGCCGGGGCCTCGCCGCCCAGCAGCGACAGCGCGTTGGGCGCGAGCGGATCCGCGGCGTCCGGCATCGCGTCGGCATCGCCGTGGCCCAGCGCCGCAAGCCGCTCGGACAGCGAGGGATGGGTGTCGGCCGGATGCGGTGGCGCCGCGCGTCCGCGCGCGATCGCCTCGTCCACCGCCGGGCGCCGGTTGGCGCTCGCGCGGAAACGGCGGAAGCCGTCCAGCACCGGCAACCGCGCGCCGTGCTGCAGCGCCGGCGTCAGCACCTGGTCCAGGTAGACGTCCCATTCCGGCGCGAACGCATGCACGCGGCGCAGCGCCACGGCCATCGCGGCCGCACCGAACTGTTGCGCGCCCAGCGCGTCGGCGGCGTATTCCTGGGCGCGCGAGATCCGCCCGGTCTGGCGCAGGAAGGCATGGGCGTACAGCCGGAACGGCACGTCGAGCAGGAACATCGAGCTTTCCAGCGACCCCATCGTCGCGCCCAGCGCCATGCGGGTGCGATACACCCACGGCGTCAGGCCCAGGTCGCCCTTGGCCATGTGCCCGTATTCGTGCGCGATCACCGCGCTCACTCCGGCTTCGTCGAGGACGCACAGCAGCCCGTGGCCAAGCGACACGTCCAGCCCGCGAAGGCGGCCATGCCAGCCACGGTGGGCGCCGATGCTGGCGACGACGCCCGGCACCAGGCGGATCGCCACCGGCGCGCGGATGCCGGCGCGCGCGCCGATCGACTCCGCGAGCGCGTACAGCGCGGGCGCCTCCTCCCGTGCGAGCACGTTCTCGCGTGCGTCGCGCGCGCCTCCGCGCGGGCGGAACAGCGCAATCGCCAGGGTGACGGCCGCCAGCAACGCCAGCAGTCCGCCGAGCCCGGGCCCGCCGTCGTAGCGGGCCTGCGCGTAGGGGACGGCCAGCAACAGGCCGATCAGCGCGAAGGCGAGCAGCCAGAACCCCAGCCACAGCGCGAACACCAGCGCCGCGCGGCGGGCGACGCCCAGCGCGCGCGGCGCGCGATCCGGATTCAGGGCTTCCATGCGTCCGCGGCGATGCTGATCACGCTGTGCAGGCGGTCGCCGGCCAGCGCAGCGGCGCGCAGCGAGGCACGCTCCGCCTCCGGCAGGGCCGCGACCCGCGAACGGATGAACGCCAGCGCCGCACGCGTCTGCGGATCGATGTCGAGGTCGTCCAGCGTCACCGGCTTGCCGCCGGCGTAGTCGGTGATCCGCGCCAGCTCGTTGCGGTCGAAGCCGCCGCCCGAGGACGCCAGCCGGGCCATCGCCGCCTTGTCCTGGCGCCGCGCGGCTTCGCCGTAGAGCAGCGCCCAGTGCTCCGGTTCGAGCCAGAAGATGTCGGTTGCGCTCACCTCGCGCAGTTTGTTCAGCGCCATCTGCGCATCGATGCGCAGCGTCCGCGCCAGCGCCGGCATCGGCTGGTCGGCGGCTTCGCCCCCGTTGAGCGACCGGCCGATGTCGGGCCCGGCACGCTCGGCCTGGTAGGCGAACAGGACCGCGCCGCGCCGCGGATCGATCTTCGCGAACAGCGCGGTCGGATCGGCGCCGGCGCCGCGGGCGACCATCGCGTAGTACGACGCGACCTGCATGTCGTTGGCGCCGGCCTCGGTGGCGGCCAGCCGGCGCAGACCGTCGAGCGCGCGCTGCGGACGACCCAGCGCCAGCTCGGCGCCGACCTTGGCATCGACCACGCGCACCGCATCCTGCGGCGAACGCGCCAGCAGGGCATCCCAGTCGCGGGCCGCCGCCTCGTTCTCGCCGCACACCCACTGCCGCCACACCGCACTGCGCAGCGCGTCCGGCGCCTTGGCCGTGGCGCTGAGCGCGACCAGTTTGTCCTTGCCGGCCACGCCCTCGGTCGATACCGCGTCGAGATAGCGCATCAGCTCCGAATCGGGGCGGTCGGCGACCGCCTTGCGCAACTCCGCCCGCGCCTCGTCGATGCGCCCGGCGTCGTCCATCGCGGCCAGGTAGGCGCGCTGGAGGTCGATGTCGCCGGGACGGGCGGCGCGGGCGCGACGGGCGAACGCCAGCTGCGCGTCGTGGTCGGTTTCGCCGAGCGCGGTGATCGCGAGCGAGGTCGCGCTCACCGGCCAGTCGTTCGCCGCGGCGATCGAGGCGAACATGCCTCCGAAACGCCCCAGCGACGGCTGTCCCGATGCGTACATCATGCACATCTCGTCGGGCTTGATCCCCTGTTCGGCCTTGGCGACCGCCAGGTGCGTACGCGACATGCGGTCCTGGCCCTTGTTCATCGTCAGCCGCTCGGGCGGATCGACGAAAGCGTAATCGACGCCGCCCGCCTCGAAGAAATGGTCGCCGCAATGGACCGCGGGCGCGGGAATCTCGCTGTCCGCGGGTTTCGGCGTGCCGTCGGCGCTGTAGATCACCGTCTCCAGATACAGCGGCGCGACGCCGCCGATGTTCCAGATCGCATAGTCCGCATCGGCGTGCAGATCCTCGGCGAGGCGATCGACCTCGGTGCCGTCGGCCAGTCGCGCGACGCCGTCGAGCTTGCCGGTGACCAGATCGACCTGCGCATGCGCCTGCGGCGCGAGACTGAGCTTGCGCCCTTGCAGCTCCACCTGCAGCGGCTTCCCGAAGCCGTTGAACACCATCACTTCCTGGTGGCCGGAGGCGTGGTACGCGCTGTAGCCGGCGAAGGCCATCAGGCCCAGCGCCGCGACCGCCAGGCCGCGCGTGTACAGCCACGCCGGCGTGCCCATCGGCACCCGCGCGAAGATCCGCCACTGGCTGGACAGCCCGCTGCGGCCCGCCGACTGCACCAGGTAGCTGCCCAGCGGCAGCAGCGGCAGCGCGAACAGCACGACCAGGGCGTACAGCGCGACGTAGGTGCCGTCGCCATCGCGTTCGTCCGAGCCGACGAAGCCGAAACCGATGGTGTTGACGCTGCCGAGCGACGGCATGCCCTTGAGCGGCTTGGCGAACAACCGACGCTGGCGGATCAGGGCGTCGAGGGTGGACGAGTGCTGCGGCAGGCGACGCAGCCATTTCGCCCAGACCAGTGCGCGGTAGACCTTGAAGGGGTCGCCGCCGGCGATGGCCCTTCGGATGCGATCGTCGGTCGCCAGCGGCGCAAGTTCGGGAATGCGTTGAAGCAGGTCGGAAGGATCCTGGAGCGTCATGGGATTCGCGATTCGGGGTGATGCCTTCGCTGGCAAGGAAGAGCGCTCCGTCGCCCGATAGTATGCCGGCCGGATGTTGCGCGTCACGGCCGCCGCGAAGGTCGCCGGGGAACCGCGGCGCGTCGATCGCGCGATCCGTGACGGGCTTCGTGCCGCCGGAGACGTCGGTTGGCCCCGACCTCAGTCGCGATCGATCAGTCCGGCGCGCGCGTAGTCTTCCCAGATCGATTTCATCAGCACGAAGCCGGGGGACAGCGCGTCGTCGCGGTCGAGGGCCGCGATCGCGGCGTCCCATTCGTCGCGGACGCGCGCCAGGACCCTGAAATCGTGGCCCCTGGCGCAGACCACCTGCCGAAGTGCCACTGTCCGCCTCCACCGGCGAAACGCCGGCCCCGTGCGCTGCGCCGGCATCGTAGCCGATGCCCCGGACAACCGCGCGGGCGGCAGGCACAATGCCCCCTTCGGACCGGAACCCGACCATGCGCGACCCTCGCCACGACATCCTGTTCACCCCGGTGCAGATCGGCCCGGTCACCGCCAGGAACCGCTTCTTCCAGGTGCCGCACTGCAACGGCATGGGCCACGGCATGCCGCTGGCGCACGCGGCGATGCGCGAGGTGAAGGCCGAGGGCGGCTGGGCGGTGATCGCGACCGAGGAATGCGAGATCCATCCCTCCGGCGACGTCTCGCCCTACGTCGAGGCGCGGCTGTGGGACGACCGCGACATCCCCGCCCTCGCCCTGATGTGCGACAAGGTCCACGCCCACGGCGCGCTGGCCGCGGTCGAGCTGACCCACAACGGGCCGACGGCGTCGAACCTGTATTCGCGCGAAGTGCTGATCGCGCCATCGCACCAGCCGGCGAAGTACGGCTATCCGGCGCAGGCGCGGGCGATGGACAGGACCGACATCGCCAACTACCGGCGCTGGCACCGCGAGGCCGCGCTGCGCGGGATGCGCGCGGGCATGGACATCATCTACGTCTACGCCGGCCACGACCTGTCGCTGGCGATGCACTTCCTGCAGCGTCGCCGCAACCATCGCAGCGACGAATACGGCGGCTCGCTGGAGAACCGCGTGCGCCTGCTGCGCGAGGTGCTGGAGGACACGAAGGAGGCCGTCGGCCATCGCTGCGGCGTGGCGCTGCGGTTCGCGACCGAGGAACTGCTCGGCCCCGGCGGCATCGAGCGCGCCGAAGCGCAGGACATCGTCGGCATGCTCGCCGAGCTGCCCGACCTGTGGGACGTGAACGTCGCCGCCTGGTACAACGACTCGGTGCCGTCGCGGTTCGCGCGCGAGGGCGCGCAGGAGCCCTTCATCGACTTCGTGAAGAAGACCACCACGAAGCCGGTGGTCGGCGTCGGCCGCTTCACCTCGCCCGACACGATGGTCTCGCAGATCCGCCGCGGCGTGCTCGACATCATCGGCGCCGCGCGGCCGTCGATCGCGGATCCCTTTTTGCCGAAGAAGATCGAGGAAGGCCGGATCGACGACATCCGCGAATGCATCGGCTGCAACCTGTGCGTCAGCGGCGACATGACGATCACCCCGATCCGCTGCACCCAGAACCCGACGATGGGCGAGGAATGGCGCAAGGGCTGGCATCCGGAACGGATCGCCCCGGCCGCGTCGGCGGCGAAGGTGCTGGTCGTCGGCGGCGGCCCCGCGGGGCTGGAAGCCGCGCGCGCGCTCGGCCAGCGCGGTTACGAGGTGCATCTGGCCGAGGCCCGGCGCGAACTCGGCGGCCGCGTCGCCCGCGAGGCGCGCCTGCCCGGGCTCGCCGAGTGGGCGCGGGTGCGCGACTGGCGGCTGGGCCAGATCCGCCGCATGCAGAACGTCGCGACGTACCTCGACTCGCCGCTGACCGCGCAGGACGTGCTCGACTTCGGCGCCGAACACGTGGTCATCGCCACCGGCGCGCACTGGCGCCGCGACGGCTACGGCCGCACCCACGGCGAGCCGATCCCCGGCTTCGCCGGGCACCCGTCGGTGTTCACGCCCGACGACCTGCTGGGCGGCACGCTGCCCGAAGGCCCGGTCGCGATCTACGACGACGACGATTTCTACCTCGGCAGCGTGCTCGCCGAACTGCTGCGCAGGGCCGGCCGCGAGGTGTTCCACGTCACCCCCGACGACACCATCGCCTCGTGGAGCGCGAACACGCTCGATTACCGCCACATCCAGTGGCGCATGGCCGAACTGGGGATCGAACCGGTGACCTCGCACGAAGTCGTCGACTTTTCGCCGGGCGCACTGCGCCTGCGCCACGTCTGGAACGCGCGCGAACGCACCCTGCCCTGCGCCTCGGTGGTCGTCGTCACCTCGCGCCTGCCCGACGACGCGCTGTACCAGGCCCTGCTCGCCCGCGCGGCCGACTGGGCCGACGCCGGCGTCCGCGACGTGCGCTGCATCGGCGACGCCCTGGCCCCGGGACTGATCGCCCACGCGGTCTACGCCGGCCACCGCTACGCCCGCGAACTCGACGCCCCGCCCGCCGGGGAGGTGCCGTTCAAGCGCCACTTCCACAGCCCGCGCGAAACCGACCTGCGGCGCGAGGACTGACCGCCCCGCCGCCGGCCCCGAGGCCGGCCGCCCGCGATCCCGGGCCCCGTGCGGCCGGCGGCGGCGACCCCGGCATCGTCCGAAAGCCGCATTTGCGGCAGTGCAACACGAGTCGCATAATCCGGGCGGTCTCCGGCCCGCCCTGCGGCCGGCCACTCTCTTCCGCGCAGCGGGACTGCGCGACCGCCACGGAGCCCTACCCATGTCCGACATCGTCATCGTCGGTGCCAAGCGCACCGCCATCGGGTCTTTCCTCGGCCAGTTCACCGGCGTCCCCACCCCCACCCTCGGCGCGGCCGCGATCGGCGGCGCGCTGGACCAGGCCGGCCTCGCCGCCGACCAGGTCGACGAGGTGATCATGGGCTGCGTGCTGCCCGCTGGCCTCGGCCAGGCCCCGGCCCGCCAGGCCGCGCTGGCGGCGAAGATCCCGACCTCGGCCGGATGCACCACCATTAATAAGGTGTGCGGCTCGGGCATGAAGGCGATCATGCTGGCCCACGACCTGATCAAGGCCGGCTCGGCCTCGGTGGTGGTCGCCGGCGGCATGGAATCGATGACCAACGCCCCGCACCTGCTCAACGGCTCGCGCACCGGCATCCGCTACGGCAGCGGCGAGCTGCTCGACCACATGGCCTGGGACGGCCTGACCAATCCCTACGACAAGCAGGCCATGGGCGTGTTCGGCGACGCCACCTGCGCCAGCTACGGCCTGGACCGCGCCGCGGTCGACGCGTTCTCCGCGGAAAGCGCGGTCCGCGCCCAGAAAGCGATCGCCGAAGGGGCGTTCAGGGACGAAATCGCTCCGGTTACAGTGGTGACGAGGAAGGGCGAGTCGGTGGTCGACACCGACGAGGAGCCCGGCAAGATCGACACCGCGAAGATCCCGACCCTGCGTCCGGCGTTCGGCAAGGACGGCGTGCTCACCGCCGCGTCGTCGTCGAAGATCTCCGATGGCGCGGCGGCCACGATCGTGATGTCGTCCGACGAAGCGCAGCGGCGCGGACTGCAGCCGCTCGCGCGCATCGTCGCGCACGCGACCCACGCGCAGGCGCCGGAATGGTTCACCACCGCGCCGGTGAAGGCGATCGCGAATGTGCTTGAAAAAGCGGGCTGGCGCGTGGAAGACGTCGATCTGTTCGAGATCAACGAAGCGTTCGCGTGCGTCGCGATGGCGCCGATGAAGGACCTCGGCATCACGCACGACAAACTCAACATCCGCGGCGGCGCATGCGCGCTCGGACATCCGATCGGCGCCAGCGGCGCACGCCTGGTGGTGACCCTGATCGCAGCGCTGCGCGCCACCGGCGGCAAGCGCGGCGTGGCCTCGCTGTGCATCGGCGGCGGCGAGGCCACCGCCATCGCGGTGGAGCTGCCATAAGGGATACAAACGGAAGAACCGGACGAAACCGGCCACGACCGCTTGACACCGGTTCCGGGCGCGTCATCATGGACGCCAGACGCCCCCTGGCGTCGTGTCCACCGAACCACACCCCGCATTCCGAGGAATCCTTCATGACCCTGAACAAGGCTCTGATCGCCCTTGCCATCGGCCTCGCCCTGAGCGCCTGCTCGAACAAGGAACAGGCTGCCGACGCCGCCGCCGACGCCAACCAGGCCGCCGCCGAGGCGAGCCAGTCGGCCGAAGCCGCTGCCGCCACCGGCGACACCGCCGCTGCCGACACCGCGCAGGCCGCCGCCGAGACCGCTGCCGCCGCCGCCGACGCCGCCGCCCAGCAGTCGGCCGAAGCCGCCGCCGCCGGCAGCACCCAGATGGGTGAGGCCGCCGCCGACGCCGCCGAGAAGGCCGCCGACGCCGCCGAAGCCGCCAGCGCCGCCGCCGACGCCGCGAAGGACTCCGGCGAAGCCGCCAAGAAGTGATCCAGCCGCGGTGATCCATCCGCGGTGATCCACCGGCCGGTTCAGCGGGGCTTCATTTCGCTGAATTGGTTGATACAATGAGGAAGCCGCAGGACCCCTTGCGGCTTTTTCATGGCACCCAACGGTGCCGACCGTAAGTCAGTGAACGAACACATGCCGGCCATTACCGGACTGCCACGCGCACTGGCGTTGCCTGACCCGCAAGTACCCTTCAGACAACTCCTTTGGAGAAAAGCATGAACACGAAGCTTTACGTCCTCCTCGCCGCCGGCGTCCTCGCTCTGTCGGCCTGCAACAAGGCCGAAGAGACCACCGAGGCCGCCACCGACGCCGCCACCCAGGCCGCCGACGCCGCCGGCCAGGCTGCCGACGCCGCCACCCAGGCTGCCGACGCCACCGCCGACGCCGCCCAGGCCGCCGGCGCTGCCGCCGACGCCGCTGGCGCCGCTGCCGGCGACGCCGCCACCGCTGCTGCCGGCGACGCCGCCGCTGCCGCCGCCGGTGCTGCTGCCGACGCCGCCACCGCGACCGCCGACGCCGCCAACGCCGCTGCCGACAAGGCCGGCGAAATGGCCGACAAGGCTGCCGACGCCGCTGCCGAAGCCAAGAAGTAATCTTCTGGCTTCGGGCGCGAGCTCGATCGCTGTACCGGAAGACCCGCTTCGGCGGGTCTTCTTTTTTTTGCGGCGTCCGCCGCTTCCGGGGATGGCGGCCTCGCCGCTCCCGCCGCCGGCCCTCTCCTGCGCCCGGGCCGGGCGGCCCCGCCGGCGTGCAATTCGCCCGAAGGCCGTGCCGTCGGCATGCGCCTGCGCGACGGCCTTTTCCCGCCGCGAACGGTTGCTACAATCCGCCGTCCATCGCGCTCGACGTCCGCGACGCTTGCTTGGCGAACGGTGGTCGACGATGGTCCATGCCCGTGGCGCGGTGCGCTCAGGACGAGTCCGATCCACGAGCCCGCCCGCGCCGGCGCAGATGGCGTCCCATCCCTTCAACGGAGAATCTCCATGAACCAGAAGCTGCTCGTCATGCTCGCCGCCGGCGCCCTCGCCCTGTCGCTGAGCGCCTGCAAGAACGAAACCGACACCGCCAAGACCGAAGCCGCCGAAGCCTCGGCCGCGATGGACCAGGCCGGCGACAAGATGGCCGCCGCCGCCGACGCCGCCGGCAACGCTGCCGCCCAGAGCGTCGACGCCGCCGCCGCCGCGACCGGTGAAGCCGCGGGCGAAGCCGCCGCGAAGGTCGAGGGCGCCGCCGACGCCGCCGCCGCGGCCACCGCCGACGCCGCCGCCAAGGCCGCCGACGCCACCGCCGACGCCGCGAACGCGGTCGCCGACAAGGCCGACGCCGTCGCCGACAAGGCGAACGACGCCGCCGCCGAAGCCAAGAAGTGATCGGGGCCCGGACGCCTGCGGGCGTCCCGGGCATCGCGAAGGCCCGCTCCGGCGGGCCTTCGTCTTTTCCGCGATCCGCGCGGGGGACGGCTGCGCGGGAACGCACGGTATCCTTATCGGCCTCGTCGTCGAGCCAGATCGCGCCATGCCCGCATTGAGCACCCGCCTCGATCCGCAGTCCCAGGACTTCCGCGACAACGCGGCCTACCACCGCGCGCTGGTCGCCGAACTCGATGCGCGGCTGGCGCGCGTGGCGCAGGGCGGCGGCGACAAGGCGCGGGCGAAGCACACCGAACGCGGCAAGCTGCTGGCGCGCGACCGCATCGACGCGGTGCTCGATCCGGGCTCGCCGTTCCTCGAAGTCGCCCCGCTCGCGGCCGAAGGCATGTACGACGACGCCGCGCCCGCCGCGGGCATGGTCTGCGGCATCGGCCGGGTGATGGGCGCCGAGGTGATGATCGTGGCCAACGACGCCACGGTGAAGGGCGGCACCTACTTCCCGATGACGGTCAAGAAGCACCTGCGCGCGCAGGAGATCGCGCGCGAGAACCGGCTGCCGTGCATCTACCTGGTCGACTCCGGCGGCGCGTTCCTGCCGCTGCAGGACGAGGTGTTCCCGGATCGCGAGCACTTCGGCCGGATCTTCTACAACCAGGCGCGGATGAGCGCGGAGAACATCCCGCAGATCGCGGTCGTCATGGGCAGTTGCACCGCCGGCGGCGCCTACGTGCCGGCGATGAGCGACGAAAGCGTCATCGTCAGGGAACAGGGCACGATCTTCCTCGGCGGCCCGCCGCTGGTGAAGGCGGCGACCGGCGAAGTGGTCGATGCCGAAACGCTCGGCGGCGCCGACGTGCACACCAGCGTCTCGGGGGTCGCCGACCATTTCGCCGAGGACGACCGCCATGCGCTGCAGATCGCGCGCAACCTGGTCGGCAACCTCAACCGCCGCAAGACCGTGCCGCTGGCGCTGCGCGAAGCGCGCGAACCGCTGTACCCGGCCGAGGAGCTGTACGGCATCGTGCCCAAGGACACGCGGCGCCCGTTCGACATCCGCGAGGTGATCGCGCGGGTCGTCGACGGCTCGGACTTCGACGAGTTCAAGGCGCGCTACGGCAAGACCCTGGTCACCGGCTTCGCGCACCTGCACGGCTATCCGGTCGGCATCGTCGCCAACAACGGCATCCTGTTCGCCGAGAGCGCGCTCAAGGGCGCGCACTTCATCGAACTGTGCAACCAGCGCGGCATCCCGCTGGTGTTCCTGCAGAACATCACCGGCTTCATGGTCGGCCGCAAGTACGAGAACGCCGGCATCGCCAAGGACGGGGCCAAGATGGTCACCGCGGTGGCGTGTTCGAGCGTGCCGAAGTTCACGGTGGTGATCGGCGGCAGCTTCGGCGCCGGCAACTACGCGATGTGCGGCCGCGCGTACGGCGCGCGGTTCCTGTGGATGTGGCCGAACGCGCGGATCAGCGTGATGGGCGGCGAACAGGCCGCCAGCGTGCTGGCCACCGTGCGCCGCGACGGCATCGAAGCCGCGGGCAAGGCCTGGAGCGCCGAGGACGAGGAGACGTTCAAGGCGCCGATCCGCGAGCAGTACGAAACCCAGGGCAATCCCTACTACGCCACCGCGCGGCTGTGGGACGACGGCGTGATCGACCCCGCCGACACCCGCCGCGTGCTCGGTCTCGGCATCTCCGCGTCGCTGAACGCGCCGATCGAACCGGCCCGCTTCGGCGTGTTCCGGATGTGACGCAGCGGGCGTGGCGCATGGGGCCGTGGGGCACACACGAGCGCAGGCGGCGCGACCTGCCCGACCCGGCGCCCGGCGTGCGCGCAGGCCGCGCCGATGCAGGCCCGCGCCCGTCCGCGGGCCGGCGCAGCCGCGCGGCGCCGCGCGCCCCGGACTGACGCCGGTGCCGTTCCCCTCCTTTCCCCGGACCTTTCGCAACGCATGATCGTCGGCATCGACCTCGGCACCACCCATTCGCTGATCGGCGCGTATCGCGACGACGGCCCCGTCCTGTTTCCCAACGCGCTCGGCGAGCTGCTGACGCCGTCGGTGATCAGCCTCGACGGCGACCGCATCCTGGTCGGCCAGGCCGCGCGCGAGCGGCTGATCAGCCATCCCGGGCACACCGTGGCCGCGTTCAAGCGCTGGATGGGCACGCCGCGCGAGACCCGGCTGGGCGATCGCATGTTCCGGCCCGAGGACCTGTCGGCGCTGGTGCTGCGCGCGCTGATCGCCGACGCCGAAGCCGCGCTGGGCGAAAAGGTCGAGGAGGCGGTGATCAGCGTGCCCGCGTACTTCTCCGATGCGCAGCGCAAGGCGACCCGCGCCGCGGGCGAGATCGCCGGCGTGCGGGTCGAGCGGCTGATCAACGAACCGACCGCCGCGGCGCTGGCCTACGGCCTGCAGGACCGCGCCGGCGAGAGCCGCTTTCTGGTATTCGACCTCGGCGGCGGCACGTTCGACGTGTCGATCCTGGAGTGCTTCGACAACGTGTTCGAAGTGCACGCCAGCGCCGGCGACAACTTCCTCGGCGGCGAGGATTTCCTCGACGTGCTGGTGGAGGCGTTCCTCGCCGACGCCGGGCTCGGCCCGCGCGCGCTGAAGGCCGCCGAGATGGCGCAGGTGCGCCGGCGCATGGAGAAGCTCAAGCGCGAACTGGGCACCGGCGAAGGCGTCTTCCAGGTGCAGATCGGCGACCGGCAGTACGACTGGACCGTCGACGAGGCGCGGTTCGCGTCGTTCAGCGAACCGCTGGTGCAGCGCATGCGCACGCCGATCGAGCGCGCGATGCGCGACGCGCGGCTGCTGCCGGACCAGCTCGACGAGATCGTGCTGGTCGGCGGCGCCAGCCGCATGCCGCTGGTCTCGCGGCTGGTGTCGCGCATGTTCGGCCGGCTTCCGCTGCGCCACATCAATCCCGACCAGGCGATCGCGCTGGGCGCGGTGGTGGCCTCCGGCCTGAAACGCCGCGACGCCAGGCTGGAGGAGATCATCCTCACCGACGTCTGCCCGTACACGCTCGGGACCAGCGTCGCCAAGCGCGACGCCGGCGGCCAGGCGCAGACCGGCTTCTTCCATCCGATCATCCTGCGCAACAGCACCGTGCCGGTGAGCCGCGAGGACACCTTCTCGCCGATGCTCGACCGCCAGGAGCGGCTGACGATCGACATCTACCAGGGCGAGAACCCGCTGGTCGCCAACAACATCAAGCTCGGCGAGATCGACATCCGGCTCGACCCGCGGCGCGCGCGCGAAGAGAACAACGTGACCGTGCGCTTCACCTACGACATCAACGGCCTGCTGCAGGTGGAAGTGACCGAGCACGCTACCGGGCGCAGGCACGAACTGGTGCTGGAGCAGAACCCGGGCCTGCTGACGCCGGAGCAGATCCGCGCGCGCCTCGCGGCGCTGGCCGACCTCAAGGTCCATCCGCGCGACCAGCAGGAGAACATCGCGCTGCTGACCCGCGCCGAACGGATGTACGAGGAATACCTGCACGAGCGCGACCGCCTGCAGGAGTGGATCATGCACTTCCGCTCGGCGCTGGAGACCCAGGACAACGCGCTGATCGCGAAGCAGCGGCAGGCGTTCGCCGATGCGCTCGATCAACTGGACGCCATGATGTGAGCGGACCGTTCCCGGTCCTCGGCCTGGCCTCGGACGCCGACGAACGCACGATCAAGCGCGCCTACGCCGCGAAGCTGAAGACCGTGCGCCCGGACGAGGATCCGGAGGGCTTCCAGCGGCTCAACGAAGCGTACCGGGCGGCGCTGCAGCGGGCGCAGTCGCGAGCGGCGCGTCCGACGCCGCCGTCGGTGATCGACATCGATGACGCCGTCGAAGCGACGGTCGAAGCCATCGGGGAACCGCGGACCCAGGCGCCGCCGCACGCCGGCGAAGCGCAGCCGCCGCCACCGTCGCCGCCCGCCCCGCTGCGGGTGCGACAGGTCTCGGAAGCGGAGCCGCCGACGCCCACGGAAGCGCCCGCACCCTTGCCGACGGACGCCCTGCCAACGGATGCCAGGCCGACGCCGCCAGCGCCCGCGCCCTTCGACGCGGCGCGCTTCCACTACGCGTTCGCCCTCGCCGCCGCGAATGCGAGCCCGCGCGGGTTTCGCCAGTGGCTGGACGCGCAGCCGGAACTGCTGTCGCTGCAGCTCAAGCCGCAGCTCGGCCGGTCGCTGCTGGCGTTCCTGGCCCAGGAACAGCCGCCGATGCGCGAGGAGAATTTCGAGGCGTTCTGCGCCTGCTTCGGTTACGACGACGTCGCCAGCGGCCAGGATGCGCTGCAACTGCAGGCGCTGGCCCGCCGCCTGCACCTGGTCTGGCAGGCGGAAGGCGGCGAACGGCACGGCGTGACGATCGCCATCGGCTGCGACGAGGACGGGTGGCCGGCCTACGGCGTCGAGCGTGGCGAAGCGCAGGTCGCCGAGGTCGAACGGCGCCAGCGCGAGCAGACGCTGGCGTTGGCCGCATGGACCCACTTTCCCGAACTGCGGCGGCCCTGGTCCTGGATCGAGATGACGCTGCTGTGCCTGGTCTTCGGCCGCGAACGCAGGATCGCCGAGCTGCTCCGCCGGCATGGCCGGGACAACTGGCCCGCCGGAACCAACCCGCGTGTGGCGGACTTCTGGCGCGACGCCGGCGACCGCACGCGCGCATCGTTCGCGCGCCGTTTCATGCACGCGGTCCGCGTGCTGGGCTACGGCGGCACTGCCGTGGGCCTGGCCGCGTTCGGCCTGCTGGGCGATGGCGGCTCGCCGCTGCTGCAGGCGACGTCGATCGTGCTGGGCGTCATCGCCGTACCGCTTTCGATCCTGCTGATCGGCGGACTCATGGATTGGCAGAGCCTGCCGGATCCGCCCGGCCGGTTCAGGCGCCTGCTGCGCTACGCCACGATCCCGGGACTGCTGCTGGCGGCCCTCGTGCTCGGGGAAACCCCGCCCTACACCTGGTCCGCGCTGCCTGCCGCACTCGCGCTGTTGACCGCGCTCCTGCGCTATCGCGCCCGCAACGGCCGCCTCGGCTGGATGGCGCTGTTCCGCAGGCTGTTCCCGTGGAACTGGCTGCAGGTGGTCGCGATGCTGGGCATGATGATCGGACTGGTGCCGGCGATGACGTACGTGAACGACTCTCCCTGGGGCATTCCCGCGCTCGCCTGGACCTGCGCGGCGTTCGCGCTGGGCTTCTGGGCGAAGGACGCGGCGACCCACCTGCGCGGCGCACGGCGGGAATGACGATGCAGCGTCCCGCCACGCCCCGCGCATCGGCCGCGGACCTGCCGGCCGAAAGGATCGCACGGGATCGTCGATGACCTCGCCGCTGACCCTGCTCGGCCTCGACGCCGACGCCGACGAACGCACGATCAAGCGCGCCTACGCCGCGAAGCTGAAGACCGTGCGCCCGGACGAGGATCCGGAAGGTTTCCAGCGGCTCAACGAGGCCTATCGGGCGGCGTTGCAGTGGGCAATGCAGCGGCCGGCGCGGCCAGCACCGCCGGTGATCTCGGGGATCGGCGCCGAAGCGCTTGTCGGTTCGCCCCCCGGATCGCCTGCCGAACCGGTTGCTCAGGCCGGTGTCGCGTCGGAACCGGACGCTGCGCCGACGGCCACCGAGAGCGCCGCCAGCTTCCGGTTCAGTGCCCCGCCGCTGCAGCCATCGTTGCCGCCGCTGCCCCTCGCCCCGCGCCTGCAGGTGCGGGCGGCCGACGGCGAAGCCCCGGACATGGCGCCCCAGCCGCCGTTCCCGCCACGGCTGCGCATCCGCGAAGCACCGCCTGCGGCGGAAACCCCCGAAGACGCACCGCCGCCGCGATTGCGGATCTCGGAGGCGCCGCCGCTGCCGCCGCCCGCGGAGGACGCGCCGCCATGGCACCGTTTGCGCGTGTCGGACGGCCGGCTGCCGGATACGCGCACAGCCACGCCACCCGATGACGGGGTCCTGCTCGATCTCCCGCTCGATCCGCCGCGGTTCTACCGCGAATGCCTGTCGTTGGCTGCGAACGGGTCGCGGGAAGGGTTCGCGAGTTGGCTGCGGGCGCAGCCGGCACTGTGGTCGATCGCGCGCAAGGCGACGGTCGGGCACGGGCTGTTCGATCTGCTGCGCAAGGAGCAGCCGCCGGTGCCCGAGGCGCAGTTCTCAACGCTCCTGGAGTTCTTCGCGATCGACGACGTGCACAGCGGCTACGACCCGCTGGTGATCCGGCAACTGAGTACGACGCTGCACACGGCCTGGTGTGCCGCGCGCGATCTGGTCGGGCACGGCGAGATCGGGATTCCGACCGGCCACGACGGCTGGCCGGTTTACGGTGCGGCGCGCACCGAAGCCGCGCTGGCCCTGCTGGACCGGCGCCAGCGCGAAGCGTCCGTGGCCCGCCTGGCCGCCCGGCGGCATCCGGAATTGTTGCGGCGCTGGTCCTGGTGGCGCATCTTCCGCAATGTGCTTTCGCCCGGGCGCGTGGCCGAAGTGACCGAGGCGATCGAAGCCCTCGGCGATGCGTCCGGCGACCGCTTCGATCCGCGCGCGCTGTACTTCTGGCGTCGGGCGGCCGACAACACGCGCTGGTCGTGGCCGCACACTTTCCTGGTGTTCTCGCGCTGCCTGGCCGCGGCCCTCGGCGTGGTCGCGGTGCTGTCGGCGATGACCCTGCCGATCATCGTCGAAGAGGGCGGCTGGGACGTGTCCCTCGGCGTCGGCGGCGGGGTGCTGATCACGACCTTCGGCGCCTGGCTGGCGTACGCCTCTGTCCGGAATTTCGTGCGCTGGCAGACCGATGACGATCCGCCCGCCGGCGCCCTGCGCTGGCTGCATCGCGCCACGATCCCGCTGCTGGCGCTGCTCGGCCTGGGCATCAGCCTCGGCCGGAGCGTGGACGCGGCGGCGATCGCGGTGCTGCTGTTCGCGACGATCGTGGCGATCCGCCGCCAGTCGGCGCGCAACGGCGCGCTGCTGCCGCACATCGACTGGGATCATCATGCCGGGTGGGGCCTGCTGCGCCTGCTGCTGTTGCTGGCCGGATCGAGCGCATTCCTCCTGCTGGCGCTTTTTACCGAGGGCGGACCGCTTTTCTGCTTCGTGCTCGCCGGGCTGGCGCTGATGTTCTGGGCCATCGACCTCGCCCGCCAGCGCCGGCAGGCGCCGCGCTGAATGCGCGGCAACGGCCGTTCTGCTGCGCCAGTCACAGCGGTACAGCTTCGCCACCGCTAAGGTGAGGCCCCCGCCGCGCGTCGTCGGCATGACCGGAGCCTCCCCCCATGGCCATCTTCAACCAGTCCAGCAGCGGCAAGAAAGACGCCGAGACGCCCAGCTTCGCCGCGCGCGAGCCGGCGACGCCGCCGGCCAACACCGATTTCGCGCCGGCCACCTTCCCGCGCACCAGCGCCGCGCCCGCCGCGGAACCGGCGCCGGCCGGCAAGGAGTCGCTGATCGCGGCCGACCTGACCATCGAGGGCAAGATCGAGGGCACCGGCCACGTCCGCATCGCCGGCCGCTTCAAGGGCGACGTCAACGTGCAGGGCGACCTGTCGCTGGAGCGCGGCGCCAAGTTGAACGGCGGCGTGCGAGCCAAGAAGGTGGTGGTCGCCGGCGAACTGGAAGGCAACATCGAATCCGCCGCGCGGGTCGAACTGCTCGACACCGCGGTGATGATCGGCGACCTCAAGGCCGGCACCCTGACCGTCGCCGCCGGCTCCAAGATCCGCGGCCACGTCGACTGCGGCTGGGAGGCCGGCGCCGCGCCGAAGCCGGCCGCGAAGGGCGACGCCGCCGAAAGCTGACGGCCCGGCCGTGAGCCAGCCTCCCCGTCCCGGCACCGCGGGCGCCACCCGCGAGTGCCCGCATTGCAAGGCGACGATCCTCGAATCCTCGGTGATCTGTCCGGCCTGCAAGCACTACCTGCGCTACGACTCCGACGCGCGGCCGGCGACGCCCGCGCAGGTGCCGCTGCAGGTCGAGGGCACGATCCGCCACCCGGCGACCGGCGAGGCCTGGGAATATTCGGTCGTCGTGGTGATCCGCGACGCCCGCGGCCAGGAGATCGCGCGCAAGGTCGTCGGGGTCGGCGCGATGCTGCCCGGCGACGAGCGCAGCTTCAGCCTCGCGGTGGAGGTGTTCGAGGCGAAGGGCGCGAAGGCGCGGAAGCATTGAGCCCGGCCCGCCCCGCTTGACACCACCGCGCGCCGGTGGCGTCATGCCGACCATGCGCAATCCGCTGGTCCGCGACCGCCGCATCGAGAGCCCACCCGGCTATGCCGAACGCGAATGCAGGCTCGTCTCGTACGCGATGCCGGGCCTGCGCCATTGCTTCGTGCTGTGCCACGAACCGGCCGATCCCGCGCACCCCGCGATCGACTACTCGGTGATGGATTTCTTCATGGGCGAGGCGCACGCGCTGTCGCGCGGGATCACCGGCAATCCGCATTCGTTCGTGGTGATCCACAGCGGCGGCCTCGTGCGCAAGCGCCCGAACCTGCACATGCACGTGTTCGTGATCCGCCGGCGCTGGCAGAAGGCGTGGCTGTACCTGCTGCTGGCGGGCATCCATTCGGTGTCGGCGCTGCGCCGCGCGCTGCTGCGGCCGCTGCGGACCGGACCGGCCGCCATCGGCGACCGCGCGGATGCCCGGTAGAGCGGCCTTCAGGCCGCTGCTTTCGTGGATGTCACGCGAGCGGGGAGCAGCGGCCTGAAGGCCGCTCTACCTGGCCGCCAGCCTGAAAGGCCGATCTCCCTGTCGTGGGGCACGAAGTCCCCGCTGCCGATCCCGCGGCGCTCAGCCCTTGCCGTCGTCGCAGCCGTCGCAGCCGCTGCAGCCGCCCGCGGCCTTCGGCGCCGGCGCGATGCGCTTGCCCAGCGCGCGCAGCCACGCCGGCCTGCCGTCGCGCACCAGCGGCAGCGCGAGCGCGATGCGCAGGCGGCGCGCCGCCCCCGGCGCCTGTTTGCGGAACACCACCCACGCGCTGACCAGCACCGCGGCGGCGACGATCGCGTACTGCAGCGCGAGCGAGGCGGTCATCGCGCTCAGCCCGCGCCCAGCGCCACCGCGCCCTGGTAGGTCAGCAGCGACATCAGGTACGCCAGCCCGAACAGGTAGCCGGCGGCGATGCCGACCTGCTTCCACGAATGGGTCTCGCGGCGGATCGTCGCCAGCGTGGACACGCACATCGGCGCGTAGATGTACCAGACCAGCAGCGACAGCGCGGTCGCCAGCGACCAGTCCCGGGCGATCAGCGGCGACAGCGCGCTGGCGGCGGCGGCATCGTCGGCCGCCGCCAGCGCGTAGACCGTCGCCAGCGAGGACACCGCGACTTCGCGCGCGGCCAGGCCCGGGATCAGCGCGATGCAGATGCGCCAGTCGAAACCCAGCGGCGCGAACACCGCGGTCATGGCGTGGCCGATGCGGCCGGCGAAGCTGTAGTCGATGGCCGGGCCGATCGCGCCCGCCGGCGCGGCCGGGAACGACAGCAGGAACCACAGCAGGATGGTCAGCGCGAGGATGATGCCGCCGACCCGCTTGAGGAAGATCGCCGCGCGCTCCCACAGGCCGATCGCGAGGTCGCGCAGGTGCGGCATGCGGTAGGACGGCAGCTCCAGCAGCAGCGCGTGCTCGCTGCGATCGCGCCGCCAGCGCTTCATCACCCACGACACCAGCAGCGCGCTGGCGATGCCGGCGACGTACAGGCCGAACAGCACCAGCCCCTGCAGGTTGAGCACGCCCGCGACCTGCCGCTGCGGGACGAACGCGCTGATCAGCAGGGTGTATACCGGCAGCCGCGCCGAGCAGGTCATCAGCGGCGCGACCATGATCGTCGCCAGCCGGTCGCGCGGGTCCTGGATGCTGCGCGTGGCCATGATCCCGGGCACGGCGCAGGCGAAGCTCGACAGCAGCGGGATGAAGCTGCGCCCGGACAGGCCGGCCTTGAACATCAGCCGGTCGAGCAGGAACGCGGCGCGCGGCAGGTAGCCCGATTCCTCCAGCGCGAGGATGAATGCGAACAGGATCAGGATCTGCGGCAGGAACACCACGACGCCGCCGAGGCCGGCGATCACGCCCTCGACCACCAGGCTCTTCAGCGGCCCCTCGGGCATCGTCGAGCCGACCACGGCGCCCAGCCACGCGGCGGCCGCTTCGATCCCGTCCATCAGCGGCGTCGCCCAGGCGAATACCGCCTGGAAGATCAGGAACATCACCACCGCCAGCGCCAGCAGCCCGAACACCGGATGCAGCAGCCAGCGGTCGAGGGTGTCGTCCACCTGCGCGGTGCGGGTAGGCATGCGCACCGCGAGTTCGAGCAGGCGCCGGGTTTCGGCGTGCGGATCGACGCCTTCGGCCAGCCGCGCCGCGGGCGGATGCGGGCGCTCGGCGAGCGCGTCGAGCTGCGCCACCAGCGCGCGGCCGCCGTCGCGGCGCACGGCCACGGTCTCGACCACCGGCACGCCCAGCGCCTGTTGCAGCGCCTGCAGATCGATCTCGATGTCGCGACGGCGTGCCGCATCCATCATGTTGACCGCGAGCACCATCGGCCGCCCCAGTTCGCGCACTTCCAGCGCGAAGCGCAGGTGCAGGCGCAGGTTGGTCGCATCGACCACGCAGACCAGCACGTCGGGGGCGGGTTCGCCGGGATAGAAGCCGCGGCAGACGTCGCGGGTGACGGCTTCGTCGAGGCTGGCGGCGTTGAGGCTGTAGGCGCCGGGCAGGTCCAGCAGCACGTAGCTGCGCCCCGCGGGCGACTGCATCCGGCCTTCCTTGCGCTCGACCGTGACCCCGGCGTAGTTCGCGACCTTCTGCCGGCTGCCGGTGAGCAGGTTGAACAGCGCGGTCTTGCCGCAGTTGGGGTTCCCGACCAGGGCCAGGCGCAGCGGCGCGGCGGCGGCCGGGCTCACCGCGTCTCCCCGCGCAGGCGGACCCGCGCGGCCTCGGTGCGACGCAGCGCGAAGCGGGTGAACCCGACCTGCACCAGCAGCGGTTCGGCCCCGAACGGGCCGGCGGCGACCACCGACACCGCTTCGCCGGCGACGAACCCCAGCTCGCGCAGGCGGCGCGCGATCGCGTCGTTCTCGCCCGCATCCTGCACTGCGTCGATCACCGCGACGGTGCGGGGCGGCAGTTCGGTCAGGATCACGGGCAGGCCTTAAATAGGAATTGTTCTCATTCTATACCAGAGCACCCGTGGGCCAACACCGACCCGGGTCAAATTCCAGCCGCGTCGCGAGGCCGCCCCGGTCCGACCGCCGCCCCGCCCGCCCCCGGACCAGCCGACGCGCCGCAGCGGATATCATGCGACGCATCGCCAAGGAGAGCCGCGACGCATGTCCGATTCGCTGCAACACCACCGCAATGGCCCGATCGTCCGGCTCAGGCTGCATCGCCCGGACCTGCACAACGCCTTCGACGCCGACCTGATCGGCGCCCTGACCGCCGCCCTGATCGCCCTGGGCGAGGACCGGACGGTACGCGCGGTGGTGCTGGAAGCCGCCGGCGCCAGCTTCTCGGCCGGCGCCGACCTGAACTGGATGCGGGCCATGGCCACGGCCACCGAGGAGGAGAACCGCGACGACGCGCTCGCCCTCGCCCGGCTGATGCGGGTGCTGGACGAACTGCCGCACCCGACCATCGCCCGGGTGCACGGCGCGGCGTTCGGCGGCGGCGTGGGCCTGGTCGCCTGCTGCGACATCGCCATCGGCGTGCCTGAGGCGAAGTTCGGCCTGACCGAGACCCGGCTGGGGCTGCTGCCGGCGGTGATCTCGCCCTACGTGATCGCCGCGATCGGCGCGCGCCAGGCGCGGCGCTGGTTCGCCACCGCGGAGGTGTTCGACGCCGCCGAGGCGCTGCGCATCGGCCTGCTCCACGCGGTGGTCCCGGCCGACGCGCTGGATGCGGCGGTCAATCGCCAGATCGACCTGCTGCTGCGCGCCGGCCCCTACGCCGCGAGCCAGGCCAAGGTGCTGGTGCGGCGGGTGGGCGCGGAAACCGATCGCGACCGGCTCGGCCGCGACAACGCCGACCTCATCGCCCGCCTGCGCGTCTCCCGCGAAGGCCAGGAAGGCCTCGCCGCCTTCCTCGACAAGCGCGACCCGGCCTGGCTGCCGTAGACCCGACGGCGCGCCCGGCCGCCACTCCCTTCCCCGGCACGCGAGGTCCGCATGCTCGATCATCTCGGTTTCACCGTCGCCGACTACCCGCGCAGCCGTGCGTTCTACGAACGCGCGCTGGCGCCGCTGGGCTACGGCGTGGTCATGGAAGTCACCCGGGCCATGAGCGGCGGCTACGAAGGCTGCGGCTTCGGGCCACCGGGCAAGCCGGCGTTCTGGGTCGGCGTCGGTACCGGCGAAGCCGGGCGCGGCATGCACATCGCGTTCGCCGCGAAGACCCGCGCCGAGGTCGACGCCTTCCACGCCGCGGCGCTCGCCGCCGGCGGCGTCGACAACGGCGCGCCCGGCCTGCGCCCGCACTACCACCCGCACTACTACGGCGCGTTCGTGTTCGATCCGGACGGCCACAACGTCGAAGCCGTCTGCCACGCCCCGGAAGGACCATGACCGCGCCCATCCTCAACATCGCCGACGTCGAGACCATCGATCTGGCCGAACGCTCCCGCCAGCGCGGCAGCGACCGCATGCCGACCGACCGCTTCGGCGGCCGCATCGGACCGATCGGCCCGAGGATCGGTGCGCGCCGGCTCGGCTACAACCTCACCGTGGTCGCGCCGGGCAAGGCCGCGTTCCCGAAGCACTCGCACCACGTCAACGAGGAGATGTTCTTCGTACTCGACGGCGCCGGCGAACTGCGGATCGGCGACGCCGTGCATCCGGTGCGCGCCGGCGACGTCATCGCCTGCCCCCCCGGCGGCCCCGACACCGCGCACCAGTTGTTCAACACCGGCAGCGTCGAGCTGCGCTACCTCGCGGTCAGCACCATGGACTTCCCCGAAGTCTGCGAATACCCCGATTCGGGCAAGTTCCTCGCCATGACCGGCATGCAGCCCGGCGCCTTCCGCAGCATCGGCCGCGCCGCCGACGGCCTCGACTACTGGGACGGCGAAGCGTGATGCCCTCGAACATGCAGCACCGCAGCGGGATGTTCTCCAAGATCCTCATCGCCAATCGCGGCGAGATCGCGTGTCGCGTCATCCGCACCTGCCGCCGGCTGGGCATCCGCACGGTCGCGGTCTACTCCGACGCCGACGCCGACGCGCAGCACGTGCGCCAGGCCGACGAGGCGTTCCACATCGGCGGCGCGCGTCCGCAGGACAGCTACCTGCGCGGCGACGCCATCCTCGAGGTCGCGCTCAGGTCCGGCGCGCAGGCGATCCATCCCGGCTACGGCTTCCTCAGCGAGAACGCCGACTTCGCCGACGCGGTGGAGGCCGCCGGCGTGGTGTTCATCGGCCCGAAGGCCGCGTCGATGCGCAAGATGGGCAGCAAGGCCGGCGCCAAGCAGTTGATGCAGGCCGCCGGCGTGCCGGTGGTGCCCGGCTACACCGGCGAGGACCAGTCGCCGGACCTGCTGCAGCGCGAGGCCGACGCGATCGGCTATCCGCTGATGATCAAGGCCGCGCACGGCGGCGGCGGCAAGGGCATGCGCATCGTGCGCGGCAGCGCGGAGTTCCTGCCCAGCCTCGAAAGCTGCCAGCGCGAGGCGCGCAACGCCTTCGGCCGCGACCGCGTGCTGCTGGAGCGCTACGTCGAGAAGCCGCGCCACATCGAGATCCAGATCTTCGGCGACGCCTTCGGCCGCGTCATCCACCTCAACGAGCGCGAATGCTCGGCGCAGCGGCGCTACCAGAAGGTGCTGGAGGAGTCGCCATCGCCGTTCCTCACCCCCGAACTGCGCGCGGCGATGGGCGCGGCGGCGGTGCAGGCCGGCCACGCGATCGACTACCAGAACGCCGGCACCGTCGAATTCATCGTCGGCCAGGACGGCGGCTTCTATTTCATGGAGATCAACACCCGCCTGCAGGTCGAGCACCCGGTCACCGAGTACGTCACCGGGCTGGACCTCGTGGAATGGCAGTTGCGCGTCGCCGCCGGCGAGCCGCTGCCGCTGGCGCAGGACGCCATCCCGCAGCGCGGCCACGCCATCGAAGTGCGGCTGTACGCCGAGGACCCCGAAGCCGGGTTCCTGCCGGGCTCGGGCAGGCTCGTCCGGCTGCGCCTGCCCGAACCCGACGCCCACGTGCGCCTCGACGGCGGCGTGATCGAAGGCGACACGGTGACGATCTTCTACGACCCGATGATCGCCAAGCTGATCGTGTGGGACGCCGATCGCCCGCGCGCGCTGGCCCGCCTGCGCGAGGCGCTGGCGCAGTGCGCGATCGAGGGCCCGAAGTCGAACGTCGCCTTCCTCGAACGCCTGGTCCGCCATCCGGCCGTGGTCGAGGCGACCATCGACACCGGCACCCTGGATCGCGCGCTCGAGGAGTTCATGCCGACGACGCCCGCGCCGGCGCAGGCGCGCCGGGCCCGGATCGCCGCGGCCACCGCCGTGCTGCTGCGCGAGGAAGCGCAGAGCCGGTCGCGGGCGGCCACCGGCGCCGACCCGACCTCGCCCTGGGCGCTGGCCGACGGCTGGCGCCTCGGCCACGCCGGGCAGCGCCGGCTGGTGCTGGACGACGGCGCGCAGGCGCACACCCTCGTCGCCCACGGCAGCGCCGGCGACTACGTCTTCGACGACGCCGAAGGCCGCATCGCGGTGCAGGGCGCGCGACACGAGGCCGACGGCGCGCTGTCGGCGCGCTTCGACGGCGAGGGCCAGCGCCTGCGGCTGGACGCAGACGGCGGTTCCGGCGCATCCTCGCGGGTAGACGTGCACGACGGCAAACGCCGCTGGCGCTTCGTCCGGGTGCCGGCCTACCGTCCGGCCGATGCGGACGCCGGGGGAGCCGGCGACCGCGTCCTCGCGCCGATGCCCGGGCGCATCGTGCTCATCCGCGCCAAGGTGGGGGACCATGTCGACGCAGGCCAGGAATTGCTGGTGATGGAAGCGATGAAGATGGAGCTGACCCTGAAGGCGCCGCGCGCCGGCGAGGTCGCGGACGTCCGCGTCGCGGACGGCGATTTCGTCGAAGCGGACGCGGCGCTGGTGGTGCTGGCCTCGTGATGCGGGTCCGGCTCGCGCTGGCCGCGCTGCTCGCACTGGGCGCGTCGGCCTGCGTGTCGTTCGAGGTCGCGCCGGTGGAAACCCTCGGCTGCGACGCGACCCTCGCCGGCGCCTGGCTGCCCGCGGACGCGGGCCCCGACGACGCGCCGGCCGTGGTCACCGCCGATTGCGGCGTCACCGGATTGCGCGGCGCGAAGCCCGACGAACGCCAGTCCTTCGGCACCTTCGAGTTCGAGGGCCAGCGCTACATCGCCGTGCAGGCCGACGACGCCGAGCGCGTTCTCGACGGCGCCGGCAAGGTCGTCGAGACCTGGCCGGCGAACCGGGTCGAGCTCTATCGCTACCGCCTCGACGGCGACCGCCTGCTGCTGTGGGCGGCCGATCCCGGCACGGCGCGCACGCTCGGCGGCGCCGGCCTGACCGTGCATACCGACGACACCCGCGATGCCGCGACCGGCAAACCGCTCCCGCGCGCGATCGCCGGCGACGTGTACCTCAGCGGTTCCCGCGAAGCCATCGCCGAGGCGCTGCGCCGGCACGGCGACGCGCTGTACCGCGGCACGCGGCCGGAGCTCGCCACGACGCTGCACCGCGCCGCGCCCGGAGACGCCGCGCCATGACCGACCGCGTCCGCATCGTCGAGGTCGGTCCCCGCGACGGCCTGCAGAACGAGAAGACCCTGGTGCCGGCCGCGGCCAAGATCGAACTGATCGACCGGCTGTCCGCGACCGGCCTGCGCAGCATCGAGGCCACCAGCTTCGTCAGCCCGAAATGGGTGCCGCAACTCGCCGACGCGGCGGAAGTCTACGTCGGCATCGCCAAGCGGCCCGGCGTGCGCTACCCGGTGCTGGTGCCCAACGAACAGGGCTACGAGCGCGCCCGCGCCGTGGGCGTGGACGAGATCGCGGTGTTCACCGCGGCCTCGGAGGCGTTCAACCAGCGCAACATCAATGCATCCATCGCCGAATCGCTGCAGCGATTCATGCCGGTGATCGAACGCGCGAAGGCCGACGGCGTCGCCGTGCGCGGCTACGTCTCGACCGTGCTCGGGTGCCCCTACCAGGGCGAGGTGCCGGTGGCCGACGTGGTCCGCGTCGCGCGTGAACTCCATGCGATGGGCTGCTACGAAATCTCACTCGGCGACACGATCGGCGTCGGCACCCCGGGCAAGGCCGCCGCGATGCTGCGCGCGGTCGCCGGCGAGGTGCCGATGGCCGCGCTCGCCGTGCATTTCCACGACACCTACGGCCAGGCGCTGGCCAACCTCCACGCCTGCCTGGAAGTCGGCGTGCGGGTGGTCGACGCCGCGGTCTCGGGCACCGGCGGCTGCCCCTACGCCCGTGGCGCCAGCGGCAACGTCGCCACCGAGGACGTGGTCTACATGCTCGAGGGCATGGGCCTGGCCACCGGCGTCGATCTCGACGGTCTGGCCGACACCGGCCGCTGGCTGTCGCAGTTGCTGGGGCGCGACAGCGGCAGCAAGGTCGCACGCGCGCGGAGCGCGGTCGCGTGAGCGCGGCCCGGGACGCCCCGCCGCCGCCGCCGGCCGCCGACCAGGCGGACACGCTGGCCGCGCTGGACCGCGCCCGCCACGATCCCGCCCTCGACGCCGACACCCGCGCCCTGCTCGAACGCGCGCACGCCGCGCTGCGCGGCGCGATCGACGAAACCGAATCCGAGCGCCTGCGCTACACCGCGCTGTTCGACGCCGTGCCCGACCCGGTCAGCATCCTCGACTGGGACGGCACCGTGCTCGATCTGAACAAGGCCGGCCTCGCCGCCTACCGCCGGCCGCGCGCGGAGATCGTCGGCAAGCCCATCGAGGTGCTGAATCCCGACCTGCCCAAGGACCACCTCGAACCGGTCTGGGACGCGCTGCGCCGCGGCGAGACCTACGTCGTCGAAGTGGCGAACATGCGCGGCGACGGCAGCCGCTTCCCGGTGGAAGTCCACACCGCGGGCTTCGAATACAAGGGCGCGACGCGGATGGTCGCGGTGGCGCGCGACCTCAGCGCGCGCTGGCAGGCCGAAAGCCGCTACCGGCTGCTGCTGGAGTCGATCGATGTCGGCGTGATCCTGTTCGACCGCGACATGCGGGTGATGTCGGCCAATCCCGCCGCGCACCGCGCGATCGGCGTGGAGACCGGGCAAAGCGTGCACGCGCTGCTGCGCCCGGAACACTGGAAGGTGGTCGACGCGCGCGGCCGGCCGCTGACCTTCCCCGACTGGCCGACCACCCGCGCGCTCGAACGCGCCCAGGTCATCAGCAACACCGTGGTCGGCCTCTACAACGTGCAGCTCCAGCGGATGTCGTGGATCTCGGTGACCAGCGTGCCGGTGTTCGAGGCCGACGGCACCTCGCCGCAGTACGTGTTCGCGGTGTTCAGCGACGTGACCACGCTCAAGCGCGACAACGTGCTGTTCGACCGCGCCCAGGGACTGGCCCACATCGGCGGCTGGGAGTGGGACCGCGGCCGCCAGCGGCTGTACCTCACCAAGGAGGCGCAGCGCATCCTCGGCCGCAGCCCCGCGCCGCAGACGATCGGCGACATGATCGCCGGGGTGGCGCCGGCCGACCGCGGGCGCCTGCGCATGGCGGTGGACCGGCTGACCGAGAGCGGCGGCAGTTTCGACCTCGAACTGCAGTGCCTGCGCAGCGACCATCGCGGCTGCTGGGTGCGGGTGATCGGCGAGGCCGACAGCGGCGATCCCGGCGCCTCGCGCATCGTCGGCACGCTGCAGGACATCACCGAGCGCAAGCACGCGGAGGAAACCCTGCGCGTGCAGGCGCGCACCGACCCGCTGAGCGGGCTGCTCAACCGCGACGCGATCCTCGCCGAACTCGACCTGCGGATGCTCGACCCGACCACCGCCCGGGTCGCGGTGCTCTACGTCGATCTCGACCGCTTCAAGGTCATCAACGACGTGCTCGGCCACGCCGCCGGCGACGAACTGCTGGCCTCGGCCGCGCAGCGCATCTCGCGGGCAGTGGACGGCGAAGGGCTGGTCGCGCGCTTCGGCGGCGACGAATTCCTGGTGCTGTGCGACCTCGCCGACGACGCGAAGCGGCCGGAACGCATCGCCGAGGCCATCCTGCGCGAACTGGCCGACACCTTCCGCTTCGACAACGAGGAATTCGCGATCACCGCCAGCATCGGCATCGCCCGCTCGCCCGATGACGGCGAACGCCCGCAGACGCTGATCCAGAACGCCGACGCGGCGATGTACGACAGCAAGCGCCGCTCGCACAACGCGTGGCAGGCGTTCACCCCGGCGCTGGCGAAGAGCCAGGCCGACCGGCTGTGGATGGAGACCCATCTGCGCCGCGCCGCCGACAACGGCGAATTCCACCTCGCCTACCAGCCGCAGGTCGATCTCGAGAGCGGCCGCATCATCGCCGCCGAAGCGCTGATCCGCTGGCAGAACCACCTCCTCGGCGAGCTGCGGCCCGACCGCTTCATCAGCCATGCCGAGACCACCGGCGACATCGTCCGCATCGGCCACTGGGTGCTGCGCGAGGCCTGCCGCCAGGTCGCCGCCTGGCGCGACGCGGGCCTGGGCATCGTCCGGGTCGCGGTCAACGTGTCCTATCGCCAGTTCGTCGGCGAGGACCTCGCCGGGGCCGTGCGCCGGCTGCTGGACGAGTTCGCGCTGCCCGGCGCGGCGATCGAACTGGAGTTCACCGAGCGGGTGCTGATCGAGGACGCGCCGGACACCCTGCGCACCTTCGCCGACCTGCGCGAGATGGGCGTGATGCTGACCATCGACGACTTCGGCGAAGGCTACAGCGCGCTCAACTACCTGCGCCGGCTGCCGATCCAGGGCCTGAAACTGAGCCAGTTGTTCGTCGGCGGCGTACCGGCGAACCAGTCCGACGTCGCGGTCTGCCAGGCGGTGGCCGGCATCGCCCGCAGCCTCAACCTCGGCCTGGTCGCCGAGGGCGTGGAATCCGAGGCCCAGCGCCAGTTCCTGCTGCGCCTCGGCGTACCGATCGCGCAGGGTTTCCTGTTCGCGCCCGGGCTGAAGCCGGAGGAGTTCGCGCGCCGGATCGCGCAGTCGGGCGCGCGCACGCCCGACGCGCATTGAAACCACGACGCAGCCGCCCCACCCCACCCGCATCCCCGACCGCCAGCGCCGACGCCATGTCCCGCACCGTCCCGATCCACGCCATCGACCTCCGCCCCATCGAACTCCGTCCCATCGAAACCCGGGACGATGCCGCCATCGCCGCCATCATCCGCACCGTGATGCCGGAGTTCGGCGCGACCGGCTGCGGCTTCGCGATCAGCGATCCGGAAGTGGACTGGATGACCCGCGCCTACGCCGCACCGCGCTCGGCGTATTTCGTGGTCGAACGCGACGGCGTCGTCGAAGGCGGCGGCGGCATCGCCCCGCTGGCCGGCGGCGACGCGGACACCTGCGAACTGCGCAAGATGTATTTCCTGCCGACGCTGCGCGGACTGGGCGCCGGCACGGCGCTGATGGCGCGGTGCCTGGACGCGGCGCGCGGCTTCGGATTCGGTCGGTGCTACCTGGAGACGCTCACCGGCATGGACGCGGCGATGCGGCTCTACGAACGCAGCGGGTTCCGCCGGATCGACGCCGCGCTCGGCGACACCGGCCACGGCGGCTGCAACACGTTCTACGCGATCGACCTCGCGGATCGCTGAGTCCGGGCACGCACGATGCGCATCCAGGGCACCTTGCTCAAATGGGACGACGAACGCGGGTTCGGCTACATCCGCACGCGCGAGAGCCGCGTCGTGCTGCCGGTCCACCGCTCGGAATTCCCGCGCGGCCAGCGACGGCCGCAGATCGGCGACCCGCTGTCGTTCGATATCCGCACCGGCGCCGACGGCCGCAAGCAGGCCTGCGCCGTGACCTGGGACGTGTCCCCGCCACCGGCGGACTTCACCCGGCCGCCGCCGACGGCCGGCATGCGCCCGGCCGCCGCGCGCCCGGGCGCGCGGCCACACGGCGCACAAGGGCATGGCGCACGCGCGCGCAGGCCCGCGCACGAGGCCGAACCGTCGCCCGGGACGCTCCGCCTCCTGCTGGTCGTGCTGGTGCTCGGCGCGCTGATCTCCGCGGTCTGGTACGGCTCGGAAGGCAACGCCCCGGCGCCGGAACGACCGCCCGGCGCGGGCGCGGCGGAAGCGGCGCCCCCGCCGCGGCCGCTGGGCTGCGATGGCCGCAGCTACTGCTCCGAGATGAAGTCCTGCGAAGACGCGAAGTGGCTGCTCCAGCACTGTCCCGACACCGAACTGGACTACGACGGCGACGGCATCCCCTGCGAAAGCAAACTGTGCCGCGGAGGCTGACGCGCCTGCCGTCACGACTCGCAGCGCTTGACTGCGAGAGCCAAACGTCGATCGTTGCCGAACCGATGGTGAGCACCGAAAACGAATCCGGCGTGCTCGCCGTCTCTGACCTCCTCCCAAAATCAGGTCCGAGCAGAACTGGAAAATTCGGCCTTCGGTTGAGGTGTGAATCGGGCCGCGAACTCCGCCGGCGGGACGTCGCCACTGCGAATCTCGTCGACCAGGATCTCGTCTCGGCTTGTACTGGTCTCGGCATGTGCCTCGATCGTCGTTCCGCACCGGATTCCGGGAAGGCGATGACGGAGCGTCGGGACCTTACCGCACGCAAAGAAAACCTCCCCGCCGCACGCAGGCGACGGGGAGGCCCGGGGGAGAGAACGGCGGTGGCGGCTTATTCGGCCGGCTTGGGCACCATCGCTTCGGTGGTGATGGTCAGCGTGACTTCGTCGCTGACGTTCGGCACGTACGCGCCGAGGCCGAACTCGCTGCGCTTGACCGTCGCGGTGGCGTCGAAGCCGATGGCTTCGCGCTTGCCCAGCGGATGGACGCCCGCCTTGTTGAAGGTCACGTTGAGCGTCACCGGCTTGGTCACGCCCTTGATCGTGAGGTCGCCAACGACAATGAGCTTGCCCTTACCCGCGGCCTTGACCGAGGTGCTCTTGAAGGTCGCGTTGGGGAACTGCGCGGCGTCGAAGAAGTCGGCGCTGCGCAGGTGCTCGGTGAGGTCCGGCACCTGGGCGTCGAGACCGGCCAGCGGCAGGGTCACCTCGACCCTGGAGGCGGTCGGCTTGGCGGCGTCGTAGACGAGGGTGCCGTCGGCCTGGAGGAAATTCGCGATCGGGTGCGAGAAGCCGAAATGGCTCCAGCGGGCGACGACGTCGGTGTGGTTGGGGTCGATCTTGTAGGTGACCGGCGCGGCGATGGCGACGGTCGAGGCCAGGGCGAGCGCGGCGGCGAGCAGGGCGCGGTGCGTGAAAGCGGGTTTCATGGGGACACTCCTGTGGGATGCGGGTAGATGCGCGGAAGCGGGCGGCGCTACAGGGAGACGACCGCGAGGCGAACGGTTGCGCCCGCCCGCGGCCGCGGGTTCATTCGATGCGGCAGGCTTCGTCGAAGCCCAGTCGCGGCGAACGCGGGAAGATCGAGGACGCGTCGCCCTTGCCCAGGTTGACCAGGAAGTTCGAGCGGATCGCGGTGCCGGCGAAGAAGGCTTCGTCGACCATCGCGTTGTTGAAGCCGGACATCGGGCCGCAGTCCAGGCCCAGCGAGCGCGCGGCGAGGATCAGGTAGGCGCCCTGCAGGCTGCCGTTGCGCAGCGCGACCGTCTCCAGCACCGGCTCGGGGCGGCCCGCGAACCAGCTCCGCGCGTCGGTGTGCGGGAACAGCACCGGCAGCTTGTCGTAGAAGGCCATGTCGTAGCCGACGATCACGGTGACCGGCGCCGCCAGGGTCTTCTCGCGGTTGCCCTGGTCCAGCGCAGGGCCCAGCTTGGCCTTGGCCTCGGGCGAGCGCACGAACACGAACCGCGCCGGGGAGGCGTTGGCGGCGGTCGGGCCCCACTTCAGCAGGTCGTAGAGACGATGCAGGGTGGCGTCGTCGACCTGGCCGGAAAAGGCGTTGTAGGTGCGGGCCGAACGGAACAACTGGTCCAGGGCGAGGTCGTCGAGCGGTGCGGACATGAGCGGAAATCCCAGGCGTGTGAAGATGCGAGTGAGGGTCGCAGTGTAGAGTCCGCGGCCGCGGGCGACAGCCGCACGCGGGGAACGTATCGGGTCAAATCCGGAACAATGCCGAACAATTCGCTTGATTCGACTCAAATTTGCGCTGTCAGCGATGGCCGGGCCGGCAACGACCGGCAGGCGCTGGCGCTCGCCACCGCCCTGACCGGCGGCGCGGCGCCCCGGGTGGTGCGCCTGCATCCCCGGCTGCCCTGGCGGCTGCTGTCCCCGCGGCGGCTGGCCGGCACGGCGCACGCGTTCGGGCCCGAATTCGCCGCCGTGCTGGCGGCGCCGCCGGCGGTGGTCGTGGGCTGCGGCCGGCAGGCAGCGCTCGCCACGCGGCTGCTGCGCGAACGCGGCGCGAAGGCGGTGCAGATCCTCGATCCGCGGATCGACCCCGCGCACTGGGACGTCGTGGTCGTGCCCGAGCACGACCGCCTGCGCGGCGCCAACGTCGTGTCGGTGCTCGGCAGCCTGCACCCGATCGACGACGCCTGGCTGGCCCGCGCCCGCGGCGAGTTCCCCGGATTCGATCGCCTGCCGCGCCCGCGCACCGCGGTGCTGCTGGGCGGCCGCACCCGGCACGCGCGTTTCGATCGGATGGGCTTCGAGGTCCTCGCCTCGAAGCTGGAGGCCGCGCTCGCCCGCGACGGCGGCAGCGTGCTGCTGACGACTTCGCGGCGCACGCCGAAGGAATTGCGCGACCTGCTCGCGCACCGCTACGACGACACGCCGGGCATGGTGTGGCGCAGCGAGAAGGACGGTCCCAATCCCTATGCCGGATTGCTCGGCTGGGCGGATCGGATCGTGTGTTCGCCGGATTCGGTCAACATGATCACCGAAGCCTGCGCGACCCGTGCGCCGGTGTTCGTGTTCGATCCCGACCGCGTACGCGGCCGGCCGCGGCGCTTCCTCGACGCGCTGCTCGCGCGCGGGCGCATCCGCGCGATGGACAGCACGCTGGAATCGTTCGCAGTGGAGCCGCTGCTGGAATCCGCGCGCGCGGCGGCGATGGTGGCGGCACGGCTGGGACTGCCGCCGGTGGCGGCCGACGAAGGCCGCGACGGCGTATCGCCGTCGGATCGGTCGTCGGATCAGCCGTCGTAGCGGTCGCTGGAGGCGTCCCCGCGCGCGGCGGCCCTGCGGGCGAAACCCCAGGCCACCAGGCCGGCGACCACGGCCGCCGCGCCCAGCACCGGGCGCCGTTTCAGCGCGCGCACTGCGGACAGGCCGAGGGCCGCGGCCCACGGACGACGCGCCAGCGCCGCCGCAAGGCCGACCCAGCCGCTGCGACCGGCGACGCCGGCGCCGATGCCACCGAGCCCGGTCAGCACGCCGCGCACGCCGCGGGTGCCGGCGCGCAGTTCGGCCACCGCGTCGGCGACCTCGGCCCGCTGCAGCGACGCGCGCATGCGCAGCATCTCCATGCGCAGGGCACGCAGTTCCTGATTGTCGTCACGGCTCATCGCGGCGGCTCCCGGACGGGATCGGCATCATCGGCGTCGGCGACCTCTTCGGCGGCGACGCCGAAGATCGCGCGGCGGTCGTCGGCGAGCTGGCGGAGGGTTTCCGACAGCGGCGGCGGGGAAGCGTCGGTTTCGCGCTGGAGATCGCCGAGCAGCCACAGCGCGATGCCGGCGTAGAGCACGGCGATGCCCAGCAGCGACCACGCGCCCGCGTACGGCCACAGCAGCGCGACCAGCAGCGCGGTGGCCGCGAACGCCGCGAGCAGGATCAGCTGCATCGCCAGCAGGCCGCGCAGGAACCACCGCAGCAACTGCACCCGCGCCTCGGCGAGTTCGAGGCTCGCGAATTCGGCGCGGGACAGCAGCAGGTTCACGGACGCCGTGGCGACACGGCGCAGCGAATGCAGCGGGGAAGCCATGGCCGGCTTCGACCTCAGCGACGCGAGGCGAGCAGGCCGACCAGGAAGCCGACGCCGGCGGCGATGCCGATCGCGCCCCACGGGTTTTCGTGGACCCAGTCGTCGGTGGCGCGGGCCGCCGCCTTGGTGTTGCGCGCGACCGCGGTCTGCGCATCGGACAGGCGCTGGCGGGCGCGGCCGAGAGCTTCGCTGGCGCGGGCGCGCAGGGCCTGCGCACGCTCGCCGGTGGCGCCGGCGGCTTCCTCGAGGATGGATTCGACGTCGTCCAGCACGACCTTGGCGTCGGTGACGAGTTCTTCGGTGTCCAGGTAGTGGTTCTTCGACATGGTGCGACTCCTTGGGTGGGTGGCGAAGGTGCGCGAATGCGTCGGGGGCGCGCAGTTCGAGTCCAGCATAGCGCGCCCCGCCACCGGCGTCCCGAACGAATCCCAACGCCCGCATCGCGCCCGATGGCGGGCGCGACGTCGGGCGGGATGCGGGTGGGTGGCGACACCGGACCGGGGTCCGGCGACGGCGATCAGGCCCCGGCCTTCAGAACCCGACCTTGACCGGCGCGGTCGGCTCGCCCGGCTGCTTGCAGCGGACGACGAGCGTCTGGTTGGCCGCGGACCAGAACGAGGCCGGCTTGTTGTTCTGGTCGAAGATCTCGTAGCCGTTGCCGCCGCACAGTTCGCCGGCCTTCTTGTAGCACTGGCCGATGTCGTTCATCGCCGAGCAATTGAGGCTGAAGCCCTGTGCCCCGGACGGCGTGATCAGCGGCGTCGCGGTCACGCAGCCGCCGGCCGTCACGATTGCCAGCGCAGCCGCGCCGATGCCCCACCCCGTCGAACGCCTCATCCTGTCCCCCTGGTTCCCTGTCGATGCCGTTGCGGCACGTGCGGCATGGTGCGTCCCGGGTCGCGACCGACTCAACCTGTCAGAAACGACAGGCCCCCTTCAGGGCGCCGTGCTTTCCGGCAGGAATCCCGCGGCTCCGGCCAGGGACGCCCGGATCGTCTCGCGCGCCTGCGCCACCGCCGCATCGGGCGCCACGATCCGCGCGCGGCGGTCGAGGGTGCAGGCCAGGCCGGCGTCGACCAGGGCGGCGTGCGCGGCGTGCAGCGCGGCGGCGGTGGGCGTGTCGAATGCGCCGGCGTCGCGCAGCGCGTCGATCAGCCCCGGGGTGTCGCGCGGCGCCAGCAGCGCCGGCGTGCGGGCGGCGTCGCGCAGGACGTCGTACTGCAGCAGGAATTCCAGATCGACCAGGCCGCCGGGGCCCTGCTTGAGGTCGAACCGATCGCCGCTGGAACGGTCCAGCTCCTCGCGCATGCGCGCACGCATGTCGCGCACTTCCCCGCGCAGCGCGTCCGCGTCGCGGGTGCGCGCGAGGGTGTCCGCGCGCACCCGCTCGAACGCGTCGCACAGCGCCGCATCGCCGACGATGGCGCGGGCGCGGACCAGCGCCTGGTGCTCCCAGGTCCAGGCGCGCTGGCGCTGGTAGTCCTCGAAGCTCGCGCGGGTCGAGACCAGCAGGCCCTTGGCGCCGTCCGGGCGCAGCCGCACGTCGACCTCGTACAGGCGGCCGGCGCCGGTCGGCGTGCCCAGCAGCGCGACGATCTTCTGCGCCAGCCGCGCGGCCCAGCGCGACGCGTCGAGCGCGCGCGCGCCGTCGCTGACGGCGTCGGCCGGGGCGTCGTAGACGAACACCAGGTCGAGGTCGGAACCGAAGCCCAGTTCGCGCCCGCCAAGGCTGCCGTAGCCCAGCACCGCGAAGCGGAAGCCGTCGATGCGGCCGTGCTGCGCCTGCAGTTCGCGCAGCGCGAGCGCATGCACCGCGACCAGCAGCGCATCGGCGAGCGCGGCGAGCAGGCGCGCGGCCGCGACCGCTTCGACCCGCCTGTCGAGCAGCGCCAGCGCGATCCGGAAGCTCAGCGTCTGCCGCGCCTCGTTGAGCGCGAGCAGCGCCGCCTCGCCGTCGTCGTGGCGCAGCGCGGCGGCGCAGGCCGCGGCGAAGGCCTCCGCGCCGGGCAACGGGCCGGATACGCGCAGGTCCAGCAGTTCGTCGAGCAGCAGCGGATGCGCGGCGAGGCGGTCGGCCAGCAGCGCGCTGCGGGTCAGGGTATCGACCAGCCGCGACAGTGCGGCCGGCTGTTCGTCGAGCAGCGCGAGGTAGCTGGCGCGGCGCAACAGCGGCTGCAGCACGGCCAGCGCGCGGCGCAGGGCCAGCGCCGGCTCGGCCGAGGCCGCGATGCCGGCCAGCAGCGCCGGCATCAGCCGGTCCAGCCGGGCGCGCGACACGTCCGACAGCTCGCGCACGCCCGGCGCGCGCGCGAAATCGCGCAGGGCCAGGTCGGCCGCGCCGGCCTCGGCGAAGCCGGCGTCCTGCAGCGCCTGCGCTTCGGCGTCGTCGCGGGCCGGGCCGTCGTCGGCGCGCAGCGCGCGCCAGTACGCGACCAGCGCGTCCGGCCGCAGCGCCTCGCCGCGCGGAGCGAGCAGCGCCGCGAATTCGGCGCCGACCCGGTCGCGATGCGCCTGCAGCGTGGCCGACAGCGCATCCCAGTCGGCGAAGCCCAGGCCCAGCGCCAGCCGCGCGCGATCCGGCGCGTCTTCCGGCAGGCGCTGGGTCTGGGCGTCGCGCAGCATCTGCAGCCGGTTCTCCAGCAGGCGCAGGAAACGGTAGGCGTCGAGCAGCGCCGCGCAGGCCGCCGCCGACAGGTGCCCGGCATCGCGCAGGGCGCGCAGCGCGGGCTGCAGCCGGCGTTCGCGCAGCGCGGGCTCGCGGCCGCCGCGGATCAACTGCAGCGCCTGGGCCAGGAATTCGACTTCGCGGATGCCGCCCGGCCCGCGCTTGAGGTCGTCGGCCATGTCGCGGCGCGCGACCTCGGCGGCGATGCTGGCCTTCATCTCGCGCAGGCCGTCGAGCGCACCGTAGTCGAGATAGCGGCGGTAGACGAACGGCCGCAGCGTATCGAGGAACCGCGCCCCGGCTTCGACGTCGCCCGCCACCGGCCGCGCCTTCTGCCAGGCGTAGCGCTCCCAGTCGCGGCCCTCGCGCTGGAAGTACTGCTCCATCGCCGCGAAGCTCAGCGCGATGCGTCCGGCGTTGCCGAACGGCCGCAGGCGCAGGTCGACGCGATGGCAGAAGCCATCGGCCGTGGTTTCGTCCAGCAGCTTCGCCAGTTGCTGGCCGAGGCGGGCGAAGTAGTCCTCGGCGGCGAGCGGGCGCGGGCCGTCGCTCTCGCCTTCGCGGGCGTAGGCGTAGACGAGGTCGACGTCGGAACTGAAGTTCAGCTCGCCGCCGCCGAGCTTGCCCAGCGCGAACACCACCAGCCGCACCGGCGCGCCGTCGGCGTCGCGGACGCGGCCGAAGCGCACGGCGAATTCGGCCTCCAGCGCCTCCAGCGCAAGCCGCAGGCAGGTCTCGGCTAGCGCGCTGGCGCCGGCGAGCGTGTCGTCCAGCGTGTCCAGCCCATGCACGTCGCGCCAGATCAGGCGCACCGAGGCCGCCTGCCGGTATCGGCGCAGCAGCGCCGGCCAGTCGCCGCGCTGTTCGGGCGCGAGCAGCGGAGGCGCCGGCGGCGCGGCGCCGTCGTCGGCGAGCAGTCCCGGCAGCAGGGCCGGCTGGCGCAGACCGGCCTCGAGCGCGAAATCGCTGGCCAGCAGCAGCGGCCGCAGTCGCGCCTCGTCCTCGGCGCTCAGGCCCGGATGCGCCGCGCGCAGGCGCGCGAGGGCGCGTTCGACCGCGGCGTCTGCAGGTGAACGAACCGACGAACCAGCGGAGGAACCGGCAGCGAAACTGTTTGCGGGCGTGGACGAGGTCATGCGCCGATTCTGGCATCCCCGCGCCGCGCGTCGCGCGGACCGGCCCCGAGGCGCGGCGATCGGCGGCAAGGATCGGCCATAAAAAAGCCCGCCCCGGTCGAACCGGTAGCGGGCCTGCTCCCTCCCCCACGTCGGGATGCGGGACTATCGTGAAGGATGCGTTAGGGCAACGCACGCTGCGGTGCAAAAAAGAACCCGGCGGTACATTTTTAGCCCGGGCGGTCGCCGGGAGCGCCGGAACACCGTCGAAAGCCGCGATCGGACGCATACTGCAGGACGCCGGGCGACGCGTCCGGCGTATCCAGCCGCGGCGTCGACAGGGACCGGATCGCCTGGGGAGGCATCGGTCGCCGACGCCGCGTCCCATCCCGTTTCCAAGGAGTGGTCCCATGCATCGCACACTGAAATCCGCGTTCGCGGTCGGCGTCTGCGCCGGTCTGCTGCTGGTCGGCGCCGCGCACGCGGCGCGTCCCGGCGTCGCGCCCAAGCCCCGGGCCGAGCCCAGCGCCGGCCAGGCCGCCGAAGACCTGGTCCAGCCCGGCACGCTGAAGATCGCGAAAGCCCTCGGCGACGACGTCGCCGGCCAGCTCGTCACCCCGTCCGGCGTCATGTCGTTCCGCACGCAGAGCCTGACGACCGCCGGCAAGCGCGCCGCGGCAGGCGCGGCGCCCGATCGCGTCCAGGCGCGGCTGGAGGTCAACGGCGCGGTGATCGACCACGAGATCGACTACGCCGCCGGCACCCTCACCGTGCGCACCGAGGCCGGGGTCGTGATCGACGCGCGCGACCGCGCCGTGCTGCGCACCTTCCAGAACGAACTCGGCCGCGACCTGCTGATGCAGGGCTCGGCCAAGCGCACGCCGAAGTCGCTCGACCTGCTGTGGCGCCTGTCGGAGATGTATTCCGAAGTGCCGCTGGGCCATCGCCTGAAGCAGGCGTGGGTGATCCGCCGCAGCGACGCCAAACCGCTGCTGCCCGGCGCCACGCTGCCGGCCGTTCGCAACGACCTGCCGGCGCTGACCGGCGCGGTGCCGCAGAAGGCGTCGTGCAACGAACAGGGCGGCGGCAGCTTCATCAACCTGCACAGCATCGCCGACGTCTGCCTCAACGGCCGCGTGTACTACCGCTCCTCTGCGCACGACTACTGCCCTACGCACGGCTACACCAGCAAGACCGTGGGCTACGGCTGCGGCTCCAGCCAGTGCGCGGGCCGCTGCGGCGCGGGCTGCGGCGCGGCGGACGGCCTCGGCGCCTGGTACCAGGACTGCCTGGACCACGACGTATGCAATCGCGACCACAACTCGCAGCTCGGCGGCTGCGGCGACGAGTGGACCGAGGCCGCCGACGACTACGCGTTCGGCGCGATCTCCTGCTACACGACCTGCCATTGATCGGGCTCGCCCCGGTATCGCGGCCGGCATGCGCCGGACCGCGCAGCCAAAGAAAAACCCCGCCTTCCGGCGGGGTTTTTCGTGTCGCGGGACGACCGGGCCGGATCAGAAATCCATGCCGCCCATGCCGCCCATGCCGCCGCCCATGCCGCCCGGGGCCGGCTCGTCCTTCTTCGGCGCTTCGGCGACCATCGCTTCGGTCGTGATCATCAGGCCGGCGATCGAGGACGCGTTCTGCAGCGCGGTGCGGGTGACCTTGGTCGGATCCAGGATGCCGGCCTCGACCATGTCGACGAACTCGCCGGTGGCCGCGTTGTAGCCGTAGTTGCCCTTGCCTTCCTTCACCTTGTTGACGATGACCGAGGGCTCCTCGCCGGCGTTGGTGACGATCTCGCGCAGCGGGGCTTCCATCGCGCGCAGGGCGATCTGGATGCCGTGGTTCTGGTCTTCGTTGATGCCCTTGAGGCCTTCGACCGCGGTCTTGGCGCGGATCAGCGCGACGCCGCCGCCCGGGACGATGCCTTCCTCGACGGCCGCACGGGTCGCGTGCAAGGCGTCTTCGACGCGGGCCTTCTTTTCCTTCATCTCGATCTCGGTCGAGGCGCCGACCTTGATCACGGCCACGCCGCCGGCGAGCTTGGCGACGCGCTCCTGCAGCTTCTCGCGATCGTAGTCGGACGAGGTCTCCTCGATCTGGGCCTTGATCTGCTTGATCCGGGCTTCGATGCCCGAGGCTTCGCCGGCGCCGTCGATGATCGTGGTGTTCTCCTTCGAGACCTGCACCTTCTTGGCGCGGCCGAGGTCCTTGATCGTGGCCTTCTCCAGCGACAGGCCGACTTCCTCGGAGATCACGGTGCCGCCGGTGAGGATCGCCATGTCCTCCAGCATCGCCTTGCGGCGGTCGCCGAAGCCCGGGGCCTTCACCGCGCAGACCTTGACGATGCCGCGGATGGTGTTGACGACCAGGGTCGCCAGCGCTTCGCCTTCGACTTCCTCGGCGACGATCAGCAGCGGCTTGCCGGCCTTGGCCACGCCCTCGAGCACGGGCAGCAGGTCGCGGACATTCGAGATCTTCTTGTCGTGCAGCAGGATGTACGGGTCGTCGAGTTCGGCGGCCATCGACTGCTGGTTGTTGACGAAGTACGGCGACAGGTAGCCGCGGTCGAACTGCATGCCCTCGACGACGTCGAGCTCGTTGTCCAGGCCCGAGCCTTCCTCGACCGTGATCACGCCTTCCTTGCCGACCTTCTTCATCGCGTCGGCGATGATGTTGCCGATCGACTCGTCGGAGTTGGCCGAGATCGTGCCGACCTGGGCGATCGCCTTGTCGTCGGCGGTGGGCTTGCTCATCGCCTTCAGCTCGGCGACGGCGGCGGTGACCGCCTTGTCGATGCCGCGCTTGAGGTCCATCGGGTTCATGCCGGCGGCGACCGCCTTCATGCCCTCGCGGATCAGCGCCTGGGCCAGCACGGTCGCGGTGGTGGTGCCGTCGCCGGCGTTGTCGGAGGTCTTGGAAGCGACTTCCTTCACCATCTGCGCGCCCATGTTCTCGAACTTGTCGGCCAGTTCGATCTCCTTGGCGACGGACACGCCGTCCTTGGTGATCGTCGGGGCGCCGAAGCTCTTCTCGAGCACGACGTTGCGGCCCTTCGGGCCGAGGGTCGCCTTCACGGCGTTGGCGAGCACGTTCACGCCGCGCACCATGCGCGAGCGGGCGTCTTCACCGAAACGGATGTCTTTCGCAGCCATTGCTGTAACTCCGGAAAATTAGATGGTTTCGTAGGGCGGGTCTCGACCCGCCATCACGGGATATCAGTTGCGTCACACGTCGATCGAAGCGGCTTCGATCATGGCGGGCCAAGGCCCGCCCGACGCACGACGCGTGCGGGATCAGCCGACGATCGCGAGGATGTCGTCTTCCTTGATGATCTTGTACTCGACGCCGTCCGCCTTGTAGGCCGAACCGGAGTACTGGCCGTAGATCACCTTGTCGCCGACCTTCACCTTCGGCGCGCGCACGCTGCCGGTGGCGTCGATGAACTTGCCCTCGCCGACGGCGACGATTTCGCCCTTGGTCGGCTTTTCCTTCGCGGCGTCGGGGATGATGATGCCGCCGATGGAGGTCTCTTCGGCTTCGATCGGCTTGACGATCACGCGATCGTAGAGCGGCTTGAGATTCATGGTGAACCCTCGCAAGTGGTTGATTGAACTGGGAAAGGCCGGCGATTCTAGCACTCTCGGCCAGAGAGTGCCAAAGCCGCGGCAAAAGGACGCCCGGCGAACCGGGACGGGCGGAAGATGGGGGGCCGGGAGCGGCTTTCAAGGCCTCCGCCGCGCCGTCGGCGCGTCCCGGAGGCCCGGTCCCGGCGCCGGCGGGAGGGTCAGGCCGCCGGCGAGCCTCCCAGCCGGCCCGCCAGATGCTCGGCCAGCCGGATCGAGAGGGTGATGATCGTGAAGGTCGGATTGGACACCCCGGTGCTGGCGAAGACCGAGGAGCCGGCCACGTAGAGGTTGTCCATCGAATGGACCCTGAGGTTCGCGTCGACCACGCCCTGGGCCGGATCGGCCGACATGCGCGTGGTGCCGATGTGGTGGCCGTTGACGACGACGGCGCGCTCGATCGCCGCCCATTGCGGCGCGACGACCGTGCCGCCCTCGGGCTTGATCGCGGCCGCGAACAGTGCGGTCGAGCGCTCGTAGGTCTTGCGGTCCAGCGCGCCCAGCCGCCAGTCGATGCGGACCTGCGGCTGCCCGAAGACCTTGTCGGTCGTGTTGGTCAGGGTGATGCGGCTTTCGGGATTGGGCGCCATCTCGAAATAGGCGGCGGCGCTGTAGGCGCGCATCCAGCAGTTGCCGATCGCGTTGTCGCGCAGGGCGTCCGCGGTCAACTGGAAGCGACCGGTGACGCGCACGCCGTTGGCGTCGCGCCACGTCCCGCCGCTGGCGTCGTTGCCGGCCATCAGGTCGCTCAGCGGCGCCGACGGGAAGCCGTACACGCCGACGCTCACGCCCATCGACAGCGGGTGGCACAGGAAATTCCGGCCGACCTGGTCGTGTTCGTTGCCGATGTCCGAGAGCAGCAACTGTTGCGCGTTCGCCACCGCGCCGCAGGCGAGCACGTAGGCATCGGCCTCGATCCGGAATTCGGTCGCGACGCCCGGCGGCGTCGCGTCGTCCATGCTCGCCACCCGCAGTCCGCCGACGCTGCCGTCGCCGGCCTCGATCGCGAGCAGGCTGGCGTTGAGGATGACGTCGGCGGCGCTGTCGCCGATGGTCTTGCCGTCGGGGAAGACGCGGGTCGCGAAGTTCAGGAACGCGCCGCCCATGAACTGGTACATGCAGGGCTCGAAGTCGTCGATTTCCTGCATCGCCGCACCGTCCAGCCCGAGCACCCGCGTCCAGTAGCCGGCGCTGAAGTTGTCGTCGGCGAACTGCCCGTGGAGCATGCACAACGGTACGGCCTGGGCGTAGTACGGATCGAGGTCGGCGCGGGTGATCGGCCAGCCCGGGAAGCCCTCGCGGGCCTCGAAGTCGACCGGATCGAGCGGCCGCGACTGGCCGCCCCAGTGCGTCGACGTGCCGCCGAAATAGCGCTCGCGCTCGGACGGCGACTGGCCCTGGTACAGCGGACTGGTGAGGAAATCGCGTTCGTTGGTGGCGAACAGGCCGGCCGCCTCGCCCGCGTACAGCAACGCCTTGTCGGGCCAACTGTCCTGCAGCGCCGGCTGCGCGCGGCTGCCTTCGATCAGCACCACCTGGATCCCGGCGCGCTGCAGGCACCACGCCGCGGTGATCCCCGCCTGGCCCGATCCGACGATGCACACCTGCGTCCTGAGCGTCGTGCCGCTGGCGATGTCCTTCCCGTTCCTGAGCATGCGCTGGCCCTCCGATGGCGAAGGACCACGGTATGCCCCGGGGGCGGCGGTCGATACTGTCAGATGTGACAGCGAAGGAGAGCGTCGGGCGCCAGCGTCGGGCGGGGCGCGTCCCGGCGAAAGGGCACAAGGGCGTGCAGGACGCGCGCGACGCGCCTGCGGGGCCGCAAAAAGCATCGACCCGGCGTGCGCCGGGTCGATGTTGGAGCGAAACGACTGGATGGAACGATCAGAACCGGTAGTCGGCGCTGACGTACCAGAACGCGCCCGGCAGGTCGTACGTACCGGCGTCGTAGCCGTTCAGCGAGCAGGTCACGCAGATCGGCGGTTCCTTGCCGAACACGTTGTTGGCGCCGGCCGACAGCCTCAGGCCCTCGATGAACGCGTTCTTCCACGCGAACTGCACGTCGTGGTAGGTGACGGCGCCGAGGGTGTTCACCTCACGGGCGTTGAGGCAGCCCGGGACGTCCTTGCGGGTCGCGCCGTTGCAGTCTTCCTCGACGGCGTCGATGTAGCGCAGGCCGTAGGTGAAGCCGAAGTCGCCCTTGTTCCAGCCCAGCTGCAGGTTGGTCTGCCACTCGGGGATCGCACTGTCGGAGACTTCGATGCCGACGCGGCGGGAGCTGACATTGCCGTCGCCGTCGACCGCCTTGTAGTCGCGCACCCAGGTCGTCTGCAGCGAGGCGCTCAGCTCGCCGAACGCCCAGTCCGGGCTCAGCCAGTTGATCTTGAGGTCCGCGCCGCTGGTCTTCACCGTGCCGAAGTTCTGCAGGAAGTTGTTCGGCGGGTTCAGGTTGCCGTTGACCTGGCGCGAGAACGGTGCGCAGGCGGGCGAGCTGGCGGGCGTGCCGCCGGCGCGCAGGCAGGTGGCGAGCAGCGACTGCAGATCCTGCGCCTGGATCGCGCCGTCGATCTTGTGATCGTAGTAGCCGACCTCGAAATCGAGCTTGCGCGACCACGCCCGGTCTTCCGCCCAGCCCGGGCTGTAGACCGCGCCGACGGTCCAGCTGTCGGAGGTTTCCGCATCCAGATTCGGGTTGCCGCCGGTGAAGGTCGTGATCTGCGTGTTGGCCTGCTCGAAGGTCGGCGGCGCGCCCTGGGCGGCGCAACCGGCCGCGTATTCGGGCTTGGCCGGGCCGGGGCTGCCGGTCGAACCGCACAGGTCGGTCAGGGTGGCGCCGAACTGGGTCAGGCCGTACAGCTCGCCGAGGTTCGGCGCGCGGAAGCCCTGCGAGTAGGTGCCGCGCAGCACCAGGTCCTCGACCGGCTGCCAGCGGAAGCCGACCTTGCCGGTGGTGGCGCTGCCGAAGGTCGAGTAGTCGGACCAGCGCAGGGCCGCGGTCAGGTCGAAGGTCGCCGCGATCGGGAAGTTGAACTCGCCGTAGATTTCCTTCACGTCGTAGTCGGCGGACACCGGCGAGGCGAAGGAGTCCTGCGACTCGCCGGTCTGGCGCAGCGGGTCGGGATTGAAGTCGCCCTTGTACTTGCGGTATTCGACGCCGGAAGCGAAGCCGGCGTTGCGGTCGCCGATCGCGAACAGGTCGCCGGTGATGTTGAAGGTGAACGAGTCGAGCTGCTGGACGCTGGCGTCGCGCTGGTCGGTGATGATCCAGTCGATCATCGCCTGCGTGAACGGACGGCCCTGGCCGCCGAACAGATCGAGCGGCGTGCAGCCCGGGGTCGCGGCGCAGGTCGCCGGATTGCCCAGCGCGGTGCGGATGTGGGCGACGTTGTAGCCGTTGGTGAAGCGCTGCGTCGCCGAGTTGCGGCTGTGGACGTAGTTGGCGTCCCAGCCGAAGTTGCGGCTACCGATGTCGAACAGGCCGTCGAGGCCGACGTTGAAGTACCAGGTGTCGACGTTCTGCTTGAAGATGCGCGGACCGACTTCCACCGGACGGCGGGTCACCCAGCCGAAGTTGGTGGCCGGATCCAGATCGATGCCGAACGGGTTGAACGGATTGAGGCGGGAAATGACGATCCCGTCGGCGATGCCGCCGGTGCCCGCGAACGGACCGACGAAGATCGGCTCGGGCGCGGCCTGGTTGGCGGACTGGCGGTTGTTGAACAGCGCCTTCACGTGCAGGCGGGTGTTCTCGCTGAGGTCGATGTTGACGTGGGCGTACAGCGCCTTGCGCTCGCTCGGCGTCAGCAGCAGGTTGTACGGCGCGAAGTTGAAGCGGTCGTTGCCGCTGAAGTCGTGGTAGGTGCCCGCCGAGGGGTTGGCCGGATTCCACACCGGCGTCGTCGTGCCGTTGTTGAGCGTCACGTCGTACCAGAAGTCGCCCACCGGATCACAGTAGCCGTAGCTGCCGGCCGGACGCGACGGATCGCAGAAGGTGAAGCGGCCCTGCGGCGTGCCCGAGCTGCCCGCGCGGAGGCCCGCGCCCGGTTCCGGGAACGACGACTGGCCCCACGAGCCCGAGCTGATGCGGTCCTGCTTGTAGTAGCTGGCCGCGAACACGGCGTTCCAGCGGTCGCCGCCGGTGCCGATGGTGAAGGACGCGTCCTTGGTCTCGCCGCCGCGGCTGTACTCGCCGTAGTAGGTGTGCAGCTCGGCGCCCTTGAAGTCCTTGCGGGTGATGATGTTGACCACGCCGGCGATGGCGTCGGAGCCGTAGATCGCCGAGGCGCCGTCCTCGAGCACTTCGACGCGCTCGATGATCGCCAACGGGATGGTGTTGAGGTCGGCGCTGCCGCTGACGCCCGAGGCCGAGGATTCGTTGACCCAGCGGATGCCGTCGACGAGCACCAGCACGCGCTGCGAACCGAGGTTGCGCAGATCGACCTGGGCCGAGCCGGCGCCGATGCCGCCGCCGTCCGGCGGATAGCCGAAGTTGCCCGAGGAGTTGAACTTGGCGTTCAGCGCCTTGCCGCTGGCGGTGAGCTGCTGCAGCAGCTCGCCGACGCTGGCGACGCCGGTTTCTTCGATCTTGGCGCGGTCCATGATGTAGACCGGCTGTGCGGTGACCGCGTTGGTCTGCTTGATGCGGGACCCGGTGACGCTGATGGTGTCGAGGGTGCTCTGGTCGCCCTTCGCGTCCTGCGCAGCGGCGATGCCGGGCAGCGCGAGGAGCAGCGTCAGGTGGACCGCGGCCGTCAGGCGATTGCGGCGCAGCTTGCTCATGGTTCTCTCCGTTGAATTTTTTAATTGAGTGATTTCGCGCACAGCCACCGCCGCGGGCCCCCTCCCGCTGCTGCACCCGGGCTTTGTAAACAAAATGTGAAGGCTGGGCAAGATGCACGATGGGCGGGCGGCTTCAGGCCGGGGTCGCCGCGAGGCGCCGCCGGGGGTCCCGCGCCGCCGACGGTTCATCCGCCTTCGCTATAGTTCGGTGATGCATATCCCCCGATTCGGTCTCCTCGCGGCCCTGCTGGCCGCCCTCTCGCCCGCCGCCTGCCACGCGCAGATCGATACCCCGGCCGTCGCCCGGGCCCGGGCGGCCATGGACGCCGCGGACGGCGGCCAGGCCCCGGCCTCGCCGCTGCCGTCGGGACACGCGCTGGCCGGCTGGATCGAGTACGCCGGCCTGCGCCGCGGCCTGGACACCCTGTCCGCGGCCGACGGCCAGGCCTTCCTCGTCCGCCACGCCGGCGAGCCGGTGGCCGAAGCCTTCCGCGAGGAGTGGCTGCCGGTGCTGGCCCGCCGCGAGGACTGGCCGGCCTTCCGCGCCGCGTGGTCGGGCTCGGTCAGGGCCGCCAGCCTGCGCTGCGCCGAATTGAACGCGCGCCAGGCGCTGGGCATCACCGACGCGGCGTGGACCGCCGACGCCCAGGCGCTGTGGCGCAGCACCGGGCGCTCGCTGCCCGACGCCTGCGACGCGCCGATGGCGGTGCTGGCGGCCAGGGGCGGGCTGCCGCCGGCGCTGCGCTGGGAGCGGATCGAGAAGGCCGCGGCCGAGTGGCAGCCGGGGGTCATGCGCGCGTCGGCGCGCGGGCTGCCCGCCGACGAGTTCGCGCTGGCGAACGACTACGCCGCGTTCGTCGAATCGCCCCACGACCGCGCGCAGGGGTGGCCGAAGACTGCGCGCAGCCGGCTGGTCGCCTCGCAAGGGCTGGCGCGCTTGGCGAAGGCCAACCCCGGCGCCGCCGAGGCCCGGCTGTCGAAGTTCGCCGAGGCCCTGGGCTTCGACGACGCCGACCGCGGCCGTGTCCTGTACCAGGCCGCGCTGTGGACGGTGGCGTCCTACGGCCCCGAGTCCGCGCGCCGGCTGGCGGCGGTGCCCGACGTGGCCTACGACGACAAGCTCCACGAGTGGCAGGTGCGCGAGGCGCTGGCGCGGTCCGACTGGGCCGCGGCGCTGAAGGCGATCCGGGCCATGCCCGATGCCCAGCGCCGGGATTCGCGCTGGCGCTATTTCGAAGCGCGCCTGCTGGAACAGGCCGGCGACCGCAACGCCGCCCGCGACCTCTACCGCGACGCCGCGACGAAGGCCGATTTCCACGGCTTCCTGGCCGCCGACCGGATCGGCGCGCCCTACGCGCTGTGCCCGGTCGAGCCGGCGGCGACCCCGGCCGCGAAGGCCACCGTCGCCAACGACCCGGCGCTGGTCCGGGCGATGCTGCTGTACCGGATCGATCGCACCGGGTGGGCCGAGCGCGAATGGAAGGACGCGCTGTCGCGGTTCACCCCGGCGCAGCGCCGCATCGCGGTCGGCATCGCCCAGGACAACGGCTGGTTCGACCGCGGCGTGTTCGGGCTGGTGAACGTCGGCGGCAAGCACTTCCCGGAGGAGCTGCAGTACTACACGCTGCGGTTCCCGCTGCACCACGACACCGCGATCCGGCGCGAGGCGGCGAAGCAGAACGTCGACCCGACCTGGGTGGCCGCCGAGATCCGCGCCGAGAGCGTGTTCAACCCGCAGGCGCGCTCGCACGCCGACGCGCGCGGGCTGATGCAGGTGCTGCCGTCCACCGGCGCCGGCCTCGCCCGCCGCCTCGGCCTGCCGTGGACCGGCGGCGACGGCCTGTACGAGCCGGAGTTCAACATCGCGCTGGGCACCGCCTACCTGCGCGAACTCGAAGACCGCTACGGCATGACCTACGTCGCCATCGCCGCCTACAACGCCGGGCCCGCGCCGGTGGCGCGCTGGCAGACCCAGCGGCCGAACATGGACGCCGATTTCTGGATCGAGACGATCAGCTACAAGGAGACCCGCGACTACGTGGCGCGGATCCTCGCCTTCAGCGTGATCTACGACTGGCGGCTCAACGGCAGCGCGCTGCCGGTCACCGACCGCCTCGCCGGGCGGCTGGTCGACACCCGCAAGGCGTTCGTCTGCCCGACCGCGGCGCCGATCGCCGCACCGACGGCGCCGGCCGCACCGAAGGCCGGTTCACGGCGATGAGCCGCCGCGTCGTCGTCCTCGGCGGCAGCGGTTTCGTCGGGCGGCGGCTGGTCGCGCGCCTGCTCGCGGACGGGCATCGCGTGTGCGTGCTCTCGCGCGACGCCGCCACCCGCGACCGGGTGCCGGCGGACGCCGGACACCGCGTCGGCAACGTGTACGACCCGGCGTTCCTGGGCGAGGCCTTCGCCGGCGCCGATGCGGTGGTCAACCTCGTCGGCATCCTCAACGAACGCGGCGACGACGGCCGCGGCTTCCGCAAGGTGTACGTCGAACTGGCCGACGCCGCGATCGACGCGATGCGCGCCGCCGGCGTGCGCCGGCTGCTGCAGATGAGCGCACTGCACGCCGGCGACGGCGCCAGCCACTACCTGCGGGCGCGCGGCGAGGCCGAGGCGCGCGTCGTCGCCTCCGGACTGGACTGGACGCTGTTCCGGCCGTCGGTGATCGCCGGCCCCGGCGACGGCCTGTTCTGCCGCTTCGCCGGCCTCCTGCGCTTCTCGCCCGGGCTGCCGCTGGGCGGCGCCGATGTCCGCTTCCAGCCGGTGTGGGTGGGCGACGTGGCCGAGGCCTTCGCCCGCGCGCTGCTCGACGACGCCACCATCGGCCGGCGCTACGACCTCGTCGGCCCGGAGGTGATGACGCTCGGCGGGATCGTCCGGCTCACCGCGCAGACCCTCGGCTGGCGCCGCTTCGTGCTGCCGCTGCCCGGCGCGCTCGGCCGGCTGCAGGCGGAAGTCGGCGAACACCTGCCGGGCAAGCCCATCAGCCGCGACAACTGGCGCTCGCTGCGGCAGGATTCCACCAGCGACGACAACGGCCTGCCGAAGCTCGGCATCGCGCCGACCGACGTGCGCGCGAAACTGCCCGAGATCCTCGGCGCAGCCGCGTGAGCCGCTCCCCCACCATCGCATCGAGGACACGCCCATGGGACTGATCGACGGCCTGCTCGGCCACGCCGGCGAGACGCCGGTGGAGAAACTCGCCGAGGACTTCGCACCGCTGCTCGCCCCCGGCGAACCGCTGCAGCGCGCGTTCTCGACCATCCGCGACCTGATCGTGTTCACCGACCGCCGGGTGATGCTGGTCAACAAGCAGGGCATCACCGCGAAGAAGACCGAGTACCGCAGCATCCCGTATCGCGCGATCACGATGTTCTCGCTGGAGACCGCCGGCCATTTCGACCTGGAGGCCGAACTCAGGATCTGGCTGTCCGGGCAGCCGGCGCCGGTCGAACTGCACCTGGGCCGCGGCAGCGGCTCGCAGGCGATCGTGGCGCTGCTGGCGCAGCATGCGGCGCGCTGAGGCGCCTCGATCATCCCCGGTAGAGCGGCCTTCAGGCCGCTGCTCTTCTGCAGTTCAAACGACAGCGGCCTGAAGACCGCTCTACCAGTACACTCGCGGCATGAAGACCTATCTCGTCGGCGGCGCGGTGCGCGACCGCCTGCTCGGCCTGCCCGTGCACGACCGCGACCACGTGGTCGTCGGCGAAACGCCGGCGTCGATGCTCGCCGCGGGGTTCAAGCCGGTGGGCAAGGACTTCCCGGTGTTCCTGCACCCGGACAGCGGCGAGGAATACGCGCTGGCGCGGACCGAGCGCAAGTCGGCGCGCGGGCATCGCGGCTTCGTCGTCCACGCCGCGCCCGAGGTCACGCTCGAAGAAGACCTGCTGCGCCGCGACTTCACCATCAACGCGATCGCGATGGCGGACGACGGCACGCTGGTCGATCCCCACGGCGGCGCACGCGACCTCGAAGCGCGGGTGCTGCGCCACGTCGGCCCGGCGTTCGTCGAGGATCCGCTGCGGGTGCTGCGCGCGGCGCGGTTCATGGCGCGCTTCGCCGGGCACGGCTTCGTCGTCGCCCCGGAGACGATGGCGCTGATGCGGGCGATGGTGGCGGACGGCGAACTGGCCGAGCTCACGCCCGAGCGCGTCTGGAAGGAACTCGCCGGCGCGCTGCGCGCCGCGCGGCCGTCGGCGTTCCTGCGCACGCTGCACGACTGCGCGGCGCTGGGCGTCGTCCTGCCGGAGATCGAAGCGCTGTACGGCGTCCCGCAGCGCGCGGAATTCCATCCCGAGGTCGATACCGGCGTGCATACGGAGATGGTCTGCGACATGGCCGCGGCGCTGGCGCCGGGCGACGAGGTGATCGGCTTCGCCGCGCTGACCCACGATCTCGGCAAGGCGCTGACGCCGGCGGACGAACTGCCCAGGCACATCCTGCACGAACAGCGCGGCCTCGCGCCGCTGGAGGCGCTGTGCGCGCGGCTGAAGGCGCCGGCGGCGCATCGCGACCTCGCCCGCGCCGCCTGCCGCGAGCATCTCAACGTGCATCGCCTCGGCGAGCTGCGCGGCGCGACGATCCACGACCTGATCGCCCGCTGCGACGGCTTCCGCCAGCCGCGACGGATCGCGCAACTGGCGACGGTGTGCGAGGCCGACAAGCGCGGCCGCGGCGGCATGGCCGACAGCGCCTACCCGCAGGGCGCGGAACTCGTGCGCCTGCATGCGGCCGCGCTGGCCGTGCAGGGCCGCGACGTGGCGCAGCCGGGCATGGACGGCCCGGCCGTCGGCGAAGCGCTGCGACGTGCGCGGATCGCCGCAATCAATGCCGCGCGCAACACGCCGCCCCCGGAACCTGACTGAAGCAGCCGGCCTGAAGCAGGCCTAGCCGCGGCGGTCCCAGCGCAACAGCAGATCGCGCCACGGTGTCAGCCGGGTGCCGAGGCCGGCGATCACGCCGAGCGTGTTCGCCAGCGCATCGTAGCGGTCCATCATGCGCCCCTCGTGCATCGCGCCCTGCGCGTACTCCAGGCCGATGCCCAGCAGCACGAGGAAGAATCCGACGCTCGCCAGCGAACGCCAGCGCGGATACAACTGCACCGCGCCCGCGGCCAGCGCCGCATAGGACAGGAAGTGCTCGAGCTTGTCGTTGGCGCTGGGCAGTTCCTGCAGCGAGGACGCCGGCAGCAGCGAGAACGCGACCACCGCCGCGACCGCGCCCGACCACAGCAGCGACCACAGCCACGGCCGCCGGAACGGCTTGAGCGATGCGCCGAACCGATACCCCGCCATCGATCAGAGCCGGTGGCTGAGGTCGCCCGCCAGGAAGGCGTGGGCAAGGCTGGTGCGGCGCGCGAAGCCGATCGCCTGGAAGCGCTCGCCCATCTCGCCGGGCAGCGTCAGTTGCTTCGCCTGCTGGCGCAGCGCATAGCGCGCGGCCTCGTCGGGCGCGTCGGCCTCGTGCGCGGCCAGCCGCTGTTCCAGGCCGTTGCCGATCAGGAAGCTCGACTGCGCGCAGTAACCGGCGAACTCGAAACCGGCGCCGGTGCCGGCTTCGGCCAGCGCGGTGAAATCCACGGACACGGTGACGTCCTGCAGGCCCACGCGCGCGAACACGTCGTCGACCATCCGGTGCCGGTGGAAGGCGCGCAGGGTACCGTCCTCGCGTCGCGGGTCGTAGTACTCGCGCCGCGGATAACCGTAGTCGACCAGCAGTAGCGCGCCAGCGTCGAGACCGCCGATCACCGCCTGCAGCCAGTACGGGAGCTGCGGCAGCACTTCCGAGCGATAGCCGTCGCGGAACGGGACGCCGCACAGGCGCTCGACGTGCCGCACTGCCGCGGCCAGCAGGGCGTCGGCCGGCCGGTCGACGCGGGTGAAGGCACCGTCGGCATCCAGCGCGACGTGCTCCTCGAACACTTCGCCGTCGCGGATCGCGAACCGCGAGGTCGGCAGCGCATCGATGACCTCGTTGGCGAACAGCACGCCGTTCCAGCGCTCCTGGACCGGCGATTGCAGCCAGCGCACGCGCTTGAAAACCTCCGGCGCCAGCTGCGCCTGCAGGCGCTCGCGCTGGCGCTGGCGCAGGTCGGCGCTGGGCTCGAGGATGGCGTAGCCCGCCGGCAGCACCTGCAGCGCTTCCAGCCGCCGCAGCGCGGCTTCGGCGAACGCGCCGCTGCCGCCGCCGACTTCGACGAACATCGCCTCGGGACCGAGCGAACGCAGCGCCGGCGCCACCGCCTCGACCACGCACTCGGCGAACAGCGGCCCGAGCTCGGGCGCGGTGACGAAATCGCCCGCCGGACCGAGCTTGGTCGCGCCCGCGCTGTAATAGCCGAGCCCGGGCGCATACAGCGCCAGCTCCATGAACCGCCAGAAGGGCAGCACCCCGCCGTTGCTCGCGATCTGGTCCCGGATCAACTCCGCCAGCCGTTCGCTGTGCGCGCGGGCATCCGGGTCCAGGTCTTCGTCGATCGACATGCGGCAACTCCGTTGCGGGGCCGCACAGGATAACGAAATCCGGTTCAGCGGCGGGTTTCTTCAGGCTTTTCTTGTTCCTCGCGAATCTTCCCGCGGACGAACCACCAGATGTAACCGCCCATGAAAACGATGAAACCGAGGCCGCCGAGGGTCATCCAGCCCACCGGCTTGGAGAAGAGTTCGGACAGGATAGGGTCCATGGCAATGCTCCGCTTGGGATGGCGGCCAGCATGCGCCCGCGCCGTGGACGCCGTTTGACTGTGGTCAAATGCCCGCTCCCGATCCTGTTCCTGTTCCCTATCGCCGCGAGACGCGCCATGCCCGATGCCCGCCCCGTCGCCCTCGTCACCGGCGCCGCACGCCGGCTCGGCGCCGCCATCGCCCGGCGACTGCACGCGGCGGGATTCGATCTCGCCCTGCACTACCGCGGCTCGGCCGCCGCCATGGCCGCGCTGGCGGCGGAGCTGGAGCGCGCGCGCGCCGGCAGCACCGTCGTCCTGCAGGCCGAGCTGGCCGAGTACGACCGGCTGCCGGAGCTGGTGGCGCGGACGGTCGGCCGGTTCGGCCGGCTGGACGCGCTGGTCAACAACGCCTCGGCGTTCTCGCCGACGCCGCTGGGCACCATCACGCCGGCCGACTGGGACGCGCAGTTCCTGGTCAACGCCCGCGCCCCGCTGATCCTGGCGCAGGCGGCCGCGCCGCACCTGACCGCCGCCCGCGGCGCGATCGTCAACCTGGTCGACATCTACGCCGAGCGGCCGCTGCGCGACCACGTCGTCTACGCCATGAGCAAGGCCGCGCTGGTCGCCGCGACCCGCGCGCTGGCGCTGGAGCTGGCGCCGGCGGTGCGGGTGAACGCGGTCGCGCCCGGCGCGATCCTGTGGCCGGACGACAAACCGGAGGCGGCGAAGGCGGCGATCCTCGCCCGGACGCCGCTCGCCCGCACCGGCGACGAGGCCGAGATCGCCGAGGCCGTGCGCTGGCTGCTGCAGGACGCGACCTACACCACCGGCCAGGTGCTGCGGGTGGACGGCGGGCGGATGCTGGCGGGCTGACGCCCTTGCCCGCCCGCCGGATGCCTCAGCGCTTCGGCGCGAACGCCGACTCCAGCGCCAGCCCGCGGAACGCCGGCGGCGTCTCGTGCGCCACCGCGTAGCGGTACAGCGCCGCGGAGTAGACGCCCGACAGCGCCGACTGGACCACGCCCAGCACCAGCAGGACGACGACGAAGGCCGCCGTGACCGCGATGCCGGCGGCGGGCGCCGCCTGCCAGGCCAGGAACGCCGAGCCGACGCCGATCGCCACCAGCACGAACGTGATCAGCCCGAACGCGGCGCCGATGCCGACGTGGCCGATGGCGTTCTCGCCCCAGGTCTTCTTCAGCAGCGCGATGCTCTCCTTCAGGGCGTCGATCGGGCCGACGTCGCGATTGACCAGCACCGGCACCACCAGGAACGTCGCCAGCGTCCACGCCACGCCCAGGCCGCCGCCGATCATGCGCACGATGATGTTGTTGTCGCGGTCCTTCAGCGATTTCAGGATCACGCCGACCGTGGCCGCGATCGCGGCGTAGCCGAGGATCGCCGGCAGCCGCGAGCGCGCCGCGCGGAGGCCGTCGGAAACCGTCGGATCGCCGCCTTCCAGGCGAATGGTCGCTGCGCCGACCAGCGCGCTGTTGAAGAACACGATGACCGCGTACTGGCAGAAGTAGAACAGGAAGCCGAGCACCGCGCCGACCGCGTTGAAACCGTGGTCGAACAGCTTGAAGGCGAACACCGGCAGCGCGAACGTCGCCAGCACCAGCAGCGTCGCCAGCGAGGACAGCACCGGAAACACCATCAGCTCCTTGTCGGCGCGCAGCACCGACGCGCTGGCCTTGACCAGTCCCCAACTGCGCGAGAACTTCTCGAACATCGCCTGCGTCCTCCCGGACACGGTGTAAGGAGGCGCCATCGTCCGCCAGCGCACGCGCCGCGACAAGCGCTGGAAGTCACGCGCTACAAGATAACGTTTCGGCCTTCGCCGCGATCGCCCCCACGATCCCGTCCACGGACCACGCGCAAGGATCGCCCGTCGGCGCGCCTGCCGCAGCGGTTACGCCGCGCCGTCGAACACCGCCTCGCAGGGCACGTCGCGTTCCGGCGAATCGGCCCACAGCGCCGCCAGCGTGCGGCCGCTGCGCGGGTCGACGAAGTCCGGCGCGAGTTCCGCCAGCGGCCGCAGCACGAAGGCGTGGCGCAGTTCGTCGCGCGGCAGTTGCAGATGCCCGGGCCCCGACAGCACCAGGGCGTCGTAGAACACGATGTCGATGTCCAGCGGCCGGTCGCCGAAGCGCGGCCCGCTGCGGTCGCGCCCGTGCGCGTCCTCGAGCGCGTGCAGCCAGGCGTTGAGCGCGTGCGGGTCGAGGTCGCTGTCGATCACCGCGGCGGCGTTGAGGAAATCCGGCCCGTCGAAGCCGACCGCGGGAAAGCGGTAGACGATCGAGGCGGCGAAGTCGCCGAAACGCGCGCGCAGCGCCGCGAACGCCGCGCGGAGGTTGCGCTCGGCATCGATGTTGCTGCCCAGGCTCAGGTAGGCCTTGCCCATCGCGGCGCGCTCAGGACCGGCTGCGTTCGATGATCACGCCGACCGCGCGCGCGCCGCGGACCGCGCCGGGCTTGCTCAGCTTCAGGCGCACGTGCGAGACCGCGAACTCGGCCAGCACGATCTCCGCGCAGCGCTCGGCCAGCGTCTCGACCAGCCCGAACGACGACTGCGACACGTACTCGATCAGGCGCTTGCTCACCGCCTTGTAGTCGAGCGTGTCGGCGATGTCGTCGCTGGCCGCCGGCCGGCGGTTGTCGAAGCTCATTTCGAGATCGAACTGCAGCGGCTGGCGGATCCGCCGCTCCCAGTCGTAGATGCCGATCAGCGTCTCGATCTCGAGCGCTTCGATGAAGACCTTGTCCATGCGGGAACGTCCGGGGGTCGGGGGAATGGGACATTGTAGGTCGGGCCCCGGCCCGACATCGCGGCATGTCCGATCGCGTCGCGCGACGGGCGGAGCCGTGTCGATCGGAGCCGTGTCGATCGTGTCGCGGCGCGCCCCGTGCGGTCGCGATGGCGGGCCGGGGCCCGCCCTACGGGTGCGGCGCGGATTCGACCGCCGACAGCGTCGCCATGTCCCAGCGCGGGGTGACGAACACCGACGGCCCGGCGCGCTCGCCCGCCGCCAGCCGCAGCGCGCCGGCGAAGGCGATCATCGCGCCGTTGTCGGTGCACAGTTCGGGGCGCGGGAAGCAGACCCGGCCGCCGCGCTTCGCCGCCATCGCCTGCAGCCGCTCGCGCAGGCGCCGGTTGGCGCCGACGCCGCCGGCGACCACGAGCACCTTCGCGTCGCACGCCTCCAGCGCGCGCTCGCACTTGATCGCCAGCGTGTCGACCACCGCGTCCTCGAACCCGCGGGCGATGTCGGCCCGGGTGGCGTCGGACTGGTCGGAATCGCGCCAGGCCAGCAGGACCTGGGTCTTGAGCCCGCTGAAACTGAAATCGAGCCCGGGCCGGTCGGTCATCGGCCGCGGGAACCTGAACCGGCCCGGCGCGCCCTGTTCGGCCAGGGCCGCCAGCTGCGGGCCGCCCGGGTACGGCAACCCCATCAGCTTGGCCGACTTGTCGAAAGCCTCGCCGGCGGCGTCGTCCAGGGTGTCGCCGAGCAGCCGGTAGCGGCCGATGGCATCCACCGCGACCAGTTGGCTGTGGCCGCCGGAGACCAGCAGCGCGACGAACGGGGGTTCGGGCCGGCCGTGGACGGGATCGTCGTCCTCCATCAGCGGGGCCAGCAGATGGCCCTCCATGTGATGGACGGCGACCGCCGGCAGGTCCAGCGCCCAGGCCAGCGCGCGGGCCACGCCGGCCCCGACCAGCAGCGCCCCGACCAGCCCCGGGCCGGCGGTGTAGGCCACGCCGTCGAGGTCGCCCACGCCCAGCCCGGCCTCGGCCAGGGTCTGGCGGATCAGCGGCAGCAGCTTGCGGACGTGGTCGCGGCTGGCCAGCTCCGGCACCACCCCGCCGTACTCGGCGTGCAGCGCGATCTGGCTGTAGACCGCGTGCGCCCGGAGCCCCGAGGCTCCGGGCCGGGCCGTGTCGTAGACGGCCACGCCGGTCTCGTCGCAACTGGATTCGATGCCGAGGACCTTCATTTTCCGGGGTTGGGGCAGGGGAACGGGGGCCGATAGCTTACCCTGCCCGGCCGGCCGTCCCCGTCCGAACTTGCCCCGGCGGATTCGGGCCGTTATCATGCGCGGCTCGCCCGGAAGGACCGGGCCAGGCTTCCCTAACGAGATTCCCATGCCCAGCGTCAAAGTCCGCGAAAACGAGCCGTTCGAGTTTGCCCTGCGCCGCTTCAAGCGCACCTGCGAAAAGGCCGGCGTGCTGGCCGAAGTCCGCAAGCGCGAGTTCTACGAAAAGCCGACCCAGGAACGCAAGCGCAAGGCGGCCGCCGCGGTCAAGCGCCAGGCCCGCCGTACCTCGCGCGACGCCACCAAGCGTCAGCGTCTGTACTGATCCGGCAAGACCGAACCAGTACGCCCGATTCCCTGCGCGGCCCCACGGTCGCGGCCCACAGCGAATCCCGAAGCCGGCCGCGCCCTGCGCAGCCGGCTTTTCGTGTTTTCCGCCCCCCGGTTTTGACGATATTTCCCCCCGGCCGCAGCCGCGGTCGCGCCCCACGGAGCTTCCCATGAGCCTCAAGCAACGCCTCACCGACGACATGAAGACCGCCATGAAGGCCGGCGAGAAGGAGCGCCTGGCCACCATCCGCCTGATCAACGCCGCGATCAAGCAGAAGGAAGTCGACGAGCGCGTCGAGATGGACGACGCCCGCGTGCTGGCCGTGCTGGAGAAGATGGTCAAGCAGCGCAAGGATTCGATCGAGCAGTACGACAAGGCCGGTCGCGACGACCTGGCCTCGGTCGAGCGCGCCGAGATGGCGATCATCGACGGCTACCTGCCGGCGAAGATGGGCGAGGCCGAGATCCGGGCCGCGATCGAGGCCGCCGTGACCGAGACCGGCGCCACCGGCCCGGCCGACATGGGCAAGCTGATGGGCGTGCTCAAGCCGCGCCTCGCCGGCCAGGCCGACATGGGCGAGGTCTCGAAGCTGATCAAGCAGCGCCTCGCCGGCTGAGCATCGCCGCGATGACCGCGCCTTCGCCCGCCATCGTCATCCGCCCGGCCGTCCGCGAGGACGCCGGGCGGATCCTCGCGTTCATCCGCGAACTGGCCGAGTACGAAAAGCTCGCCCACGAAGCGGTCGCCGACGAGGCCGGTCTCGCGCGCCAGTTGTTCGGACCGACGCCGCGCGCCGAGGTGCTGATCGCCGAGGTCGATGGCGAGGCCGCCGGCTTCGCCCTGTTCTTCCACAACTTCTCGACCTTCGTCGGCAAGCCCGGGCTGTACCTCGAAGACCTCTTCGTGCGGCCGCAATACCGCGGGCTCGGCCTCGGCAAGCGGCTGATGGTGCGGCTGGCGAAGCTCGCGCTGGAGCGCGACTGCGGCCGCTTCGAGTGGTCGGTGCTGGACTGGAACACGCCCGCCATCGACTTCTACCGCAGCCTCGGCGCGGTCGGCATGGGCGACTGGACCGTGCAGCGCGTCGTCGGCGATGCGCTGGCCGCGCTGGCGGCGCAGGACGCGGCCGGCTGACCGGCGACGCGTCGCCGCGGGACCACGCGCCGCGGGACCACGCCGATCCACGAAATCCGCGGTCCATCCGGGACCGCCGCAACAGGAGGTGTGCCATGAACCGCAAGCAGAACCGCCGCACGCCGTGCTTTCGAGGCCGCACCGGCCGTTGAGATCACCCGCAAGCGCCGCAAGGGCTTCCCGTCCGAGACCCGCGTGAAGCGCGGCCGGCGCTTCGTCCACGGCGACAAGGAGCTGGTCGAGAAGCTGGGCCGCAACGATCCCTGTCCGTGCGGCTCGACCCGGAGGTTCAAAACAGTGTTGCCTGCGCAGCGGTCGTCACGACGGCGCCGAACGGCACGGCTTTCCACCGGGATTGAACACGCACCAGCCAACGCCGCCCCGGAAGACCGGGGCGGCACGTTTCCGGACCGGACCGGCAGACCCGCAGGCGATTGCTATACTCGGACCGAATTCGGTCCGGAGGAACTCCCCACATGAGCGACCCCATCATCAGCCTCAGCGACTTCAAAGCCGATGCCAGCCAGTGGATCAAGCGCCTCCAGGACGCTTCCGACGCCGTCGTGCTCACCCAGAACGGCCGCGCCAGCGCCGTGGTCCAGAGTTTTGAGAGCTACCAGCGGCAGCAGCAGGCGCTGCTGATGCTGAAACTGGCGACGCAGGGCGAGGCCGACATCCGCGCCGGCCGGCTGACCCCGCAGGATGCGGTCTTCGCCCGTCTGCGCGAGCGCATCGCGGCCGGCGAATGATGCGCACATGACGCCGGACGCCATCCTCTGGTCTGACACCGCGATCGAGGATCTCGGTGCGATCGTCGACCACATCGCCGCGGACGATCCAGCGGCCGCGCTGGTCGTGCTCGACAGATTGCACAAGCGCACGGCCACGTTGTCGTCGCTCACCTCGCGGGGGCGCATCGTCCCGGAGCTGGGCGAGATCGGCATCACCCATTACCGGGAACTGGTCGAGCGCCCCTGGCGGCTCCTGTACCGCATCGAATCCGGCAGCGTGTTCGTCGTCGCCGTGCTCGACAGCCGGCGCGAACTGCAGACCCTGCTGCTCGAACGACTGACCCGCTGCTGACATGGCCCGCATCCCCGACGCCTTCATCGACGACCTGCTCGCGCGCACCGACATCGTGGAGGTGATCGGCACGCGCGTGCCGCTGAAGCGCCAGGGCCGCGAGTTCTCCGCGCGCTGCCCGTTCCACGACGAACGCTCGCCGTCGTTCACGGTGTCGCCGACCAAGCAGTTCTACCACTGCTTCGGCTGCGGCGCGCACGGCACCGCGATCAGCTTCCTGATGAACTACGACCGCCTCGAATTCCTCGATGCGGTCGACGAACTGGCCAAGCGCGTCGGCATGGAGGTGCCGCGCGACACCCAGCAGCGCAACGCCAACCCAGACAGCGTCGACCAGTACGCTGCGCTGGAAGCGGCCAACAAGTTCTTCCAGCGCCAGCTCGCGGCCAGTCCGAAGGCGCTGGCGTATTTCGACGGTCGCGGCGTGAGCGCGGAGATCCGCGTGCAGTTCGGCCTCGGCTACGCGCCGGACGGCTATTCGGCGCTCAAGGACGCGCTCGGCACCGACGAGCGCCGGATGAAGCTGCTGGAACGCGTCGGCCTGTTCTCGAAGAACGACAAGGGCCACGTCTACGACAAGTTCCGCGACCGGGTCATGTTCCCGATCCTCGACCGCCGCGGACGCACGATCGCGTTCGGCGGGCGCGTGCTGCAGAAGGACGACGGCCCCAAGTACCTCAACTCGCCCGAGACCGCGCTGTTCCACAAGGGTCGCGAACTGTACGGCCTGTGGCAGGTGCGGCAGGCGAACCAGAAGATCGAGCGGCTGATCGTGGTCGAGGGCTACATGGACGTGATCGCGCTGTTCCAGCACGGCGTCGCCCAGGCGGTGGCGACGCTGGGCACCGCGACCACGCCCGACCACGCCGAACTGCTGTTCCGCAACGCCCCGGACGCGTATTTCTGCTTCGACGGCGACGCCGCCGGTCGCCGCGCCGCGGGCAAGGCGATGGAGTCGGTGCTGCCGCGGATGAAGGACGGCCGCCAGGCGTTCTTCCTGTTCCTGCCCGACGGCGAAGACCCGGACACGCTGGTGCGCAACGAGGGTCGCGACGGCTTCGAGGCGCGGCTCGCGCAGGCGACGCCGCTGTCGCAGTTCTTCTTCGACGAACTGGCCAAGGACGTCAACCTCGGCACGCTCGACGGCAAGGCGCGGATGGCCGAGCGCGCGAAGCCGCTGCTCGCGCAGATCCCCGACGGCGCGTTCGGCGACCTCATGCGCCAGCGCCTGACCGAGCTCACCGGCGTCGGCGCGGCGCGCACGGGCGCGGACGCGCCGGCGCCCGCGCGCCCGCGCACGCCGCCGGCGCCGACCCAGAAGCGCAGCCTCGTGCGCGGCGCGATCGCGCTGCTGCTGCAGCGACCCGCGCTCGCGCTCGACCTCGAACCGCCCTACACCTTCGGCGTGCTGCGCCAGCCCGGCGTGCCGCTGCTGGCGGACCTGATCGCGCTGGTGCGCGAACGCCCCGAGATCACCACCGGCGCGCTGCTGGAGCATTTCGCCGAACGCGAGGAAGGCGCGGCGCTGCAGAAACTCGCGATGCAGCAGTTGCCGGGCGAGGAAGCGAAATGGCGCGAGGAATTCCTCGACGTCATGGCGCAGCTGGAATTGCAGGCGAAACGGCAAACGCTTCAACAGCGGATCGACGAGCTGCAGACCAAGCAGCGCGAGCACGGTCTGGACGACAACGACAAGGCCGAACTGCGCGCCCTGCTCCAGGCGAAACTGCAGCCCGCGCGCTGACCCGCCCTGCGCGTCCGCGAGGTCGCAATCCGTGAGATGAGCGGTTGCGACACTGTGTCCACGGCGGGCGCGGCAGCGCCCGGGCGGTCCGGCAGGGATGCCGACGACGACGACGACGAAACGCACGCTCACGGCGCACGCAGCCCTCCCCTGCCGCGCAACGCCGAAGGACGCTCCCGTTCGATTGCGCTTTCCGCTGTCCTCGTTGCGACCGCCCCGCGCACCGCGCCCGCCGACCATCCTTTCACGACGAGGACCGCCATGACGAAACGCATCGTCTGCTTCGCCCTGCTCGCCTGCGCGTTCGGCGCCCATGCCGCCGACTGGCGGATGGACATCTTCAACCCCATGACCAACGAACTTCCCGACGACCACGGTGCGCGGGTCGACGACCAGGGCTACGTCCACCTGCAGGCCTTCAACCGGCCCTGGGCACAGGCCGACCGCTACGAAACCGCGCACCTCTACACCTTCGATGCGAACGGCCAGGCGCCGTGGATGTGGGGCCTGACGCTCGCCCGCGACGGCACGAGCTGCGGCCTCGCCGCGCGCGGCGGACACCGGCTGGACTGCCTCTCCGTCGACGACGGCTGGGGCAACCGCCAGCCGCGCCTGGAAATGCGCCGCAGCGGCAGCGGCTCACCTGCGTGGCAGGCGCCGTTGCCCGGCGATGTCGCCGTCCGCGGCCTCGCCATCGACGGCACCGGAGGCGCGCTCGTGGTCGCCACGCGCGACGCACCGTGGCAGCCGTCGATCGTCACGATGCGCTTCGCGGCCGACGGCACGGACGCGGGGCAGTCCTCGACGCCGGCGTGCCCCGGCTTCGGCCAGCGCATCGAACGGTCGCGGTTCCACATGCCGACGCTCGATGGCGAACCGGTGGTGCTGGCGCGCGCCTGTACTGACGATTTCGGCAACCGGACGCTGTCGGTCGACGTCTTCGACGCCACGCTGGCGCAATGGTCGCCGCGCGCGAGCCTCTGGCTGCCGCCCGGCGAATCGGTCGAACGCATCGAGATCGGCGCCGATGGCCGCGTCTACGCGGTGCTCGCCCACGACGGCGGGCCGTACGATCTGATCGCGACCGACGCCACGCAGGGCAACTGGCTTCCCGTCGCCCTGCCGACGCCGCTGGGCCTGCCGCCGCAGGCGCTGCTCGCCGATGCGCAGCGCCTGGTGGTGATTCCCGACGACGCCGATCCGATCTGGCCGACGCCGCACAGCGCGTTCTGGTACGACCTGGACAACGGCGGGCCGTACTGGCCGACGATCGGAGCGTATCCGTCGCTCGCGGGCTTCGAGGTAAGGGCACGCGCGCTGTCCGCCGACGGTCGTCTGCTGCTGCTCGGCGACGACACCACCCAGCCGCTGCCGTCCGAACAGCTGCGCTTCGCCGGACGCATCGGCGACGCGGACATCCTCGCCGCGCTGCCGCTGGAGACGTACGAGACGCGCGTGGGCCGCGGCTACCTGCTGACCGGCCCCGGCGGCGCCGCGATCGTGGCGCGCACGCTGCGGGCCGACCTCGGCTATGCGATCGAGACCGGCATTCGGATCAACCAGTACGACCTGCCGCCCGCTCCCTGACCTGCCGGTTGGATGCTGGCCTCACGCCGGCCCGGGATGCGCGAGCGCCCGGGCCGGCGTCGGCGCGTCCGTGGCAGGCGCCAGCGCGACTCAGGGGGCGGTCGCGGGCGTCGACCAGCGCAGGGAGATCTCGAGCGTCGCGCCCGGGGCTGGCGCGGATGCCTCCGGCGCGGCATCCAGTTCGGCACCCAGTTCGGCATCCAGTTCAAAGCACAGGCGGCCGCGCGGGTCGGGACGCAGCGGCACGTCGCGCAGCGGGATCCGGAAGCGCTGCGGCTGCGCGCGTCCGCCTTCGACGTGATCGGGCTGCATGCCGAACGCCAGCAGCGGGCGACGCTGTGCGCCGTCGATCAGCGACAGCGTGAACGGGGCGCTGTAGCGGTCGGACGGCACGCCGTTGCGCAGCGCGAGGAGCATTGCGGCGTCGCCGCGCGCGCTGTCCGCGAGCGCGTGCGCGCCCGGCGCGAGGCACAGGCGCACGGGCAGGTCGGCGTAGCGCGTGCGGGCCGTCGCGGCGTCGCGCCCGCGCACGGCGGCGACGGTCCCCGAACAGGCGGTCGTCGCGACCACCGCCAGCGCGACGACGATCCCGAGGGGGGCGCTTCCGCGCCAGAACGGGCCTGCGCGGGCGGCATGGATGCGCGACATGGCGTTCTCCGGACGTGGCGAGCGCACACGATAGCGCTCGATCGGCGTCCCGTTCGACCCGCGCCGCCGCACCGTGTTCGCGGGCGGCGGCGGGGCGACAGCGCCGGTTCAGCGCGCTGCCGCGGCTCGGACGGGCGCGGCTCGGACGACGCGGCTTACACGACAATGATCTCGACCGCCGCCGGGACCACCCGTGCGCCGGCGCCGTCGCGGGCGCCGTCGCGCAGCACCGGCACCAGTTGCACGGAGAGTTGGTCTCCGCCCAGCAGGCCCCGCTTCGACAGCGCGCGCACGGTGTCGGTCAGCTCGATCATCGCCGACGGCGGCGCCTTCTCGTGGCCCTCGTGGCCGCCGGCGCCTTCCGGATGGGCGAGGAAGCCGATCTCCCCGGCGAAATGCGGGTCGCTGCTGGGAGTGTTCGCGGTCACCGCATCGTCGTTGACGAAGACCCGCACCGAGGACACGTCCGGCCCCACCGCCATCTCGCGGATCAGCGCGAAGACTTCCACGCCGTCGGCCGGACCCGCGCCGGAATCGACCACCTCCGCCTGCATCGCCGTGCTCATCCGCACGCGCTTGACCAGCGGCGCACGCAGGGTCGCCGCTTCGGTGTTCGCCGCCGGCAGCACCAGCAGGTTCTCGATCTTCCCGCCCTCGGCCCCCAGGATCGAAAGCAGCTGCGCATCGCGCTTCTGGTCGGGCAGCAGGCCGTCCGGCTGCGGCAGCCCGGGGTAGGTGTAGCCGAGCGCGCGGGTGTCCTGCAGGTCGCGCGGATACGCACCGTAGAGCGCGCCGGTGGGCGAGATGTAGTTCTTGTCGAAGTACATGTTCAGCCACAGGTTGCGGTCCGACGGCGTCATGTCGACGGTATTGCTGCGGCCGAGCGCGTTCCAGTTCGCCCAGATCCGGTCGATGTTGCCGTGGTGCATGAAGAAGATCGGATCGCGCGGCGAGCCCGCGGTCGGCATGAACGCGCCGATCGCGTTGTGGATCAGGTTGTGCGGCGTGCCTTCGAGGAAGCCCTGCACGCCGCCGCCGCGCACCACCCAGGCCATGTCGAGGCTGTCCTGGCGCGGGTTCTTGCTGGTGCCGAAGAGCTGGAAGTTGGTCTCGGCGTAGACCCTGTTCTTCAGCACGTCCGCGCCGACCCAGGCATCCGGCAGCGGCCAGTTGGAGGTATTGAGCGTGCGCCCGGAGACGTACAGCGGATTGGGCTTGCCCTTGTAGCTGGGATCGGTGAACGCCTGCGGCATCACCCGGTCCACGGTCCAGTCCCAGTACGGCATCGCGAACGCGGCGTTGCCGGTCAACGCCCGCGCCGCGCGCTCGTACATCAGCACGAACTCGCGATGCCACGGCAGGAAATACCAGTCGCCATGCGGGCAGTAGCGGTATCCGCCGCCATAGCGGCCGTGCATCAGCGAATACTGCAGCCAACTGACCGGGTCGTTCTGGTCCCTGGCCTGCATGATGCCGACGAAGTCGCGGTAGGTTTCGAGATCGGGATCGTCCAGCGCCATGCCGTGCAGGCTGCGCCGGACGACCGGCCCGCTCTGCGCGAACGCGGCGAGTCCGCCGACCGCACCCGAAAACACCGACGCTGCGCCCGCGCCCAGGCCCGCCTTGAGCAGCACTCTGCGTGTGACCATGTTCCCCTCCTTGAGTCATGCATCGAGTCGTGGATCGTATCGTGCATCGTGATTGCGGCAGCGGGCGAACGATCGTCTCGCGCCGCGTCCTTGCCTGCGCGTCCTTCGCGTCGCGGCGACCGCATCGCTGCGTCGCAGCATCGCGTACGAACGGCTTTCGCATCGTGGGCCAGCCCCGCCGGGCTGTCGCCTGTCAGATGTGACAGGCGATGATCACGGATGACATCGCTGCTCAGCCCGGCCACAGGCCGCGGATCGCCGCGATGCCCTGCGCGCCGTGGCGACGCGCGATCGCGACGTCGTCGCGCTGCAGGCCGCCGATCGCGTAGATCGGCAGCGCCACGTCCTCGCGCAGCGCCGCGAACGCCTCCCAGCCGATGCCCGGCTGTCCCGGATGCGACGCGGTCGGCAGCACCGGACCGAGCACGGCGGCGTCGCAGCCGAGCGCCTGCGCCAGTCGCAGTTCGTCGAGATCGTGGCAGGACGCGATCACCGGCTGCGCCGACGACAGCGGACGCGCCGCCAGCGTGCGCAGCCGTCGCGCGGGCAGGTGGACGCCGATGCCCAACGCCTCGGCGAGCGCGATGTCGTCGTTGATGAGCGCCTCGCCGTCGACGGCGCGGATGTCGGCGACGGCGGCCTCGACCAGCGCGCGCCAGCGCGCGGGTGCGGACGCCGCGAGCGCCGGCGCGCGCAGTTGCACCCGGCGCGCGCCCGCATCGAGCGCCGCGCGCAGCGCGCCACGCCACGCGCGATCGATCCTGCGATCGTGATGGGGACCGCCAGCGCCGGGCTCGGGCATGACCAGGTCGGGTGTGATCAGGTCAGGCGTGATCAAGTACAGCGCCGGCTGCCGCAGCGCGGCGACGACGGGCCGGTCGGCGTCGGGCATCGCGTAGCTGGCGAGCTTGTGCGGCGGCACCCACGCCAGCGCCTGGCCGTCGAGGCCTTTCACGCTGCCGGTCCACGACGCGATGCGGCGCACGTCCAGGCGCAGGCGCTTGTGCGGGTAGCGCTGCGGCACCTCGATCACCGCTTCGCCGACGCGCGCCTCGATGCCGAGCTCCTCGCGCAGCTCGCGCACCAGCGCCTGCTCGGGCGTCTCGCCGGGATCGACCTTGCCGCCCGGGAATTCCCACAGCCCCGCCAGATCGCGACCTTCCGTGCGCCGCGCCAGCAGGATGCGACCGCGCACGTCGGCGATGACGCCGGCGACGACGTGGATGGGCGGGTCGGTTCGACTTCGGTCCGGGTCGCTCATGCGGCGTGGAAGGGGTACGCAGGCCGTGTCCGTTCCGTTTTACCCGCCGGGGATGTCCGCGGCAAGACCGGCGACGCCCGGACACGGAAACACCCGCTCGCGCGGGTGTTTCCGGAGGACCGCATGGCGGCGGCGATCAGGCGATCTGGCCGTGGCAGTGCTTGTACTTCTTGCCCGAGCCGCACGGGCACGGATCGTTGCGGCCGACCTTCGGCATGCCCTCGTCGGCGAGCTGGAAGTCGGGGCTGGCCGCCTCCTCGTCGCTGCCGTAGCCGCCGGTGTCGGCGTGCTGGAACTGCATCTGGCGGGCCACCGCTTCGGCGCGCGCGCGCTCGGCGGCCTCGGCCTGGGCGATCTCCTCCTCGGTGCGGATGCGCACGCGGGCGAGCAGCGACACCACCTCGCGTTTGACCCGTTCCAGCATCTCGCTGAACAGCTCGAACGCTTCCTTCTTGTACTCCTGCTTCGGCTGCTTCTGCGCGTAGCCGCGCAGGTGGATGCCCTGGCGCAGGTAGTCCATGCGGCCGAGGTGCTCCTTCCAGCTCTGGTCGAGCACGGTGAGCATGATGTGCTTCTCGAGCATGCGCATGGTGTCGCTGCCGACCGCGGCTTCCTTGTCGTCGAAGATCCTGGCGACCGCGTCCTGGACGTAACCGGCGATGCCGGCGGCGTCGATTTCCTTCTGCGCCTGGACGTGCTCGGCGACCGGCAACTGCAGCGCGAATTCGGCCGCCAGTTCGGACTCCAGGCCCTTGAGGTCCCACTGTTCGTCGATCGAATCCGGCGGCACGAAGCGGTCGACCAGTTCGGCCACCACGTCGCCGCGGATGCCGTCGACGTTCTCCTTCACGCTGTCGGCGTCGAGCAGTTCGTCGCGCTGGCGGTAGATCACCTTGCGCTGGTCGTTGTTGACGTCGTCGAAGTCGAGCAGGTTCTTGCGGATGTCGAAGTTGTGGGCCTCGACCTTGCGCTGCGCGCCGGCGATCTGCTTGGTCACCAGCGGGCTTTCGATGATGTCGTCTTCCTTCAGGCCCATCCGCGCCATCATCCGCTGCACCCAGTCGGCGGCGAAGATGCGCATCAGCGTGTCTTCCAGCGACAGGTAGAAGCGCGAGGAGCCGGGGTCGCCCTGGCGGCCGGAGCGGCCGCGCAACTGGTTGTCGATGCGGCGCGATTCGTGGCGTTCGGTGCCGATGATGTGCAGGCCGCCCGACGCCTTGACCTGGTCGTGGCGCTGCATCCACGCGGCCTTGACCCGCTGCCGGGTGACCTCGTCGAGTTCGCCGCCGTTCTCGGCCTCGAGCGCCTGCAGCTCGGCTTCGAGCGAGCCGCCGAGCACGATGTCGGTGCCGCGGCCGGCCATGTTGGTGGCGATCGTCACCGCGCCGGGGCGACCGGCCTGGGCGACGATGTGCGCCTCGCGCTCGTGCTGCTTGGCGTTGAGCACTTCGTGGGCGATGCCGGCGGCCTTGAGCTGCTCGGAGAGCATCTCCGAGACCTCGATCGAGGTGGTGCCGACCAGCACCGGCTGGCCCTTGGCGTTGGCGTCCTTGATCTCGTTGACCACGGCGCGGAACTTGCCGGCCTTGTTGAGGAACACCGCGTCCGGGTGGTCCTTGCGCACCATCGGCCGGTGGGTCGGGATCACCACCACCTCGAGGCCGTAGATGCTCTGGAATTCGTAGGCTTCGGTGTCCGCGGTGCCGGTCATGCCCGAGAGCTTGCCGTACATGCGGAACAGGTTCTGGAAGGTGATGCTGGCGAGGGTCTGGTTCTCGCGCTGCACCGGCACGCCTTCCTTCGCCTCGACCGCCTGGTGCAGGCCGTCGGACCAGCGCCGGCCCGGCAGGGTGCGGCCGGTGAACTCGTCGACGATCACCACTTCGCCGTCGCGCACGATGTAGTCGACGTCGCGCTGGTAGATCGCGTGCGCGCGCATCGCGGCGTTGAGGTGGTGGACGACGTGGATGTTGTGCGCGGCGTACAGGCCGTCCTCGGCCTCGAGGATGCCGGCGCGGCGCAGCAGGTCCTCGGCGTGCTCCTGGCCGGCTTCCGACAGGTGCACCTGCTTGCCCTTCTCGTCGACCCAGAAGTCGCCGACGCCGTCTTCCACGTCCTGGCGCTTGAGCTGCGGCACGATCCGGTTGACCTTGACGTACAGCTCCGGCGATTCGTCGGCCGGGCCGGAGATGATCAGCGGCGTGCGCGCCTCGTCGATCAGGATCGAGTCGACTTCGTCGACGATCGCGTAGTGCAGGCCGCGCTGGTAGCGGTCTTCCTTCGACAGCGCCATGTTGTCGCGCAGGTAGTCGAAGCCGAATTCGTTGTTGGTGCCGTAGGTGATGTCGGCGGCGTAGGCGCCGTGCTTCTCCGAATGCGGCATGCCCGGGTAGACCACGCCGACCGACAGGCCCAGCCAGTTGTAGAGCCGGCCCATCCAGGCCGAGTCGCGGCGGGCGAGGTAGTCGTTCACCGTCACCACGTGCACGCCCTTGCCTTCCAGCGCGTTCAGGTAGACCGGCAGCGTCGCCACGAGGGTCTTGCCCTCGCCGGTGCGCATCTCGGCGATCTTGCCCAGGTGCAGGACCATGCCGCCGATCAGCTGCACGTCGTAGTGGCGCATGCCGAGCACGCGCTTCGACGCCTCGCGGCAGACCGCGAAGGCCTCCGGCAGCACCTTGTCGAGGGACTCGCCGCCGGCGATGCGCTGGCGGAACTCCGCGGTCTTGGCCTGCAGATCGGCGTCGGACAGCGCCTCCATCTGCGGCTCGAGGGCGTTGATCTTCTTGACGATGCCGCCGAGCTGCTTGACGAGGCGGTCGTTGCGGCTGCCGAAGATGCTGGTCAACAAGCGATTGAACATGAGGTCGGGGACGTTTCGGAAGAGGAATCGGGCCGACGGCGCCCTGCGGCGGAGGCCGGCAACAAAAAGGGGCGCACTGCGCCCCTCCGCAACAGCCGATTGTACTTGGTGCCGGCCCCCCGGGGTATCAACCCCGCCGGGCGGCCGCTCGTCAGCCCTTGCTGGCCGGGGCCGCGGCGTCGGCGACGCCCAGGAACTGCCTGGGATTGACCACCGCGCCGTTCTCCCAGACCTCGAAATGGACGTGGGCGCCGGTCGAGCGACCGGTCGAGCCGGCCTCGGCGATCTCCTGGCCGCGGCGGACCAGGTCGCCGACCTGGCCGATCAGGCGGGAATTGTGGGCGTAACGGGTGACGTAGCCGTTGCCGTGGTCGATCTCGATCACGTTGCCGTAGCCGCTGCGCACGCCGGAGTAGGTGACCACGCCGTCGGCCACGGCCAGCACCGGATCGCCGGTGTTGGCGTCGAAATCGATGCCCTTGTGGAACTGGCCGCCGCCGCCGAAGGGATCGGCGCGACCGCCGAAGCCGGAGGTGATGTAGCTGTGGGCCACCGGCGCGCGCGACGGGGTCGCGTTGCGGTCCAGCTCGCGGTTGAACAGCAGCGCTTCCAGCACCGACAGCTGGCCGCCGGCGTGGTGCAGCTGCAGGCCCAGGGCGCTCATGTCGGTGCGCAGCTCGCCGGCGGGCATGTCGCGGACCGGACCGGCGCCGCCGATGCCGACCGGCTTGTCGAAATCGAACTCGCCGTCGCCGAGCTGGGCGACCCGGGTCAGGCGCTCGCCGAGCGCATTGAGGCGGTTGGCTTCGGCCTGGAGTTCGCCGAGGCGCGCGGCCAGCGCATTGACCTCGCGCTGCGCTTCGCGGCGGGTGGCCTGCAGGCCGTCGCGCTGGGCGACCACGTCGGCCTTCAGGCGCTCGAACTCGGCGTCGCGCAGCCAGCCCTGGACGAACGTGCCGAACAGGGTGCCGACGGTCAGCAGCGCGACGGCGGCGTAGGCGGGATTGCGGCGGATCGTGCGGATGCACGTCGCCGCGCCGCGCCGCGCCTGCGGCTGCAGGCGTTCCCAGGTATGCACCGCGGTCGCCTGAACGGCGTGCGCCGCGTGGGCGGCGTGGCGATGCGCAAGCTGGAGGTAGCTGTGTAAAGTCATCGATCTCATGTCTCGTTCACGACCCCCGACCGCCCCGCCCGCCTCCGGTGGCCCGAAGGAAGCGCTCGCCGCCCTGCTGGGCGCCGATGCCGGCGACCCGGGCGCGCATTCGCTGCGACGGGCGCTGTGGCTGGACGCGATGGATCTGCAACTCCGTCCCCACCTTCCGCCCGCGCTCGCGGCGCATGCGCGCCTGGCGAACATCGACCGCGGAAGACTCGTGTACCTCGTGGATGCTCCGGTGTGGCACGCGCGGATGCGCCTGACCGCCACCGTCCTGCTCGACGCCGCCCGTTCCCTCGGGCTGGAGGCGAACGACCTGGTGGTGCGCACCGCGACCGGGCCGCTGGGCTTGCGGCCTTCGAGCCCCGGCACGTCCACGACCACGCCTGCCGCCTCCCTGTCCGCGGCCGCGCGCGATGCCTTCGCGGCCGCCCTCGCTTCCCGCGATGCACCTGCGCGGGAGGACCCGACCTGAGGGTCTGCCCGGGGATCGGCCATGGGGTGGAAGGCCGGTCCGTCGGACACGAAGCCGGCATGCTACCGGCCGCATCCGACCCGGGGGTTAAGAAATGCGGGGGCTTTTCGTTAATTTTCCGTAAAGCGCCCGACACAGGGTCACGGATCGGGCAATTCACACGATCCGTTCAGGTTTCGGGGCGGCCCGGCAGGGGCTCAGGCCAGGGCCGGGGCGCCGTAGACGACCGGGACCGGCGCGTCGTCCGGGAAGGTCGCGAATTCCCAGGCCGAGGCTTCGGCGAGCAGCGCGCGGACCAGCTTGTTGTTGAGCGCGTGGCCCGACTTGAAGCCCTCGTAGGCGCCGAGGATCGGGTGGCCGGCGAGGTACAGGTCGCCGACCGCGTCGAGGATCTTGTGGCGCACGAACTCGTCGGCGTAGCGCAGGCCGTCGTCGTTGAGCACCCGGAACTCGTCGAGCACGATCGCGTTGTCCATCGAACCGCCGAGGCCGAGGTTGCGTTCGCGCATGAACTCCAGGTCGCGCATGAAGCCGAAAGTGCGCGCGCGGCTGACTTCGCGCACGTAGTTCTCGGTCGAGAACTCGACCACCGCGCGCGACTGCGACGACGGGATGGCCGGATGGTTGAATTCGACGGTGAAACCGAGGCGGAAGCCGTCGTAGGGCTCGAACCGGGCGACCTTGTCGCCGTCGCGCACTTCCACCGGCTTCACGATGCGCATGAAGCGCTTGGCCGCGTTCTGCTCGACGATCCCGGCCGATTGCAGCAGGAACACGAACGGGCCGGACGAGCCGTCCATGATCGGCACTTCCGGCGCGGACAGTTCGATGTAGACGTTGTCGACGCCGAGGCCGGCGAGCGCGGACATCAGGTGCTCGACGGTCATCGCCTTGCCGCCGTCGCGCGAGAGGCCGGTGCAGAGCATGGTCTCGGTCACGAGGTCGGCGCGGGCGGGAATCTCGACGACCGGGTCGAGGTCCACCCGGCGGAACACGATGCCGGCGTCGACCGGCGCCGGGCGCAGGGTCAGGTACACCTTCTCGCCGCTGTGCAGCCCCACGCCGGTGGCGCGGATGGTGTTGCGGAGGGTGCGCTGCCTGGCCATGGGGGTCGTCGGAAACCTCGGAAATGCAGGGATTCCCCTGCGAACGGAGGGCGAGATTATCACGCGGGAGGCTGAACCTGAACGGAAGCGACGCACTGTTTCCGCGCTGCAACAACCGTGTGCTACCGACCGCCGCCCACCGAACCAAAAAAACCGCCGGACAGGTGTCCGGCGGCCAAGGGACATGGCGCCTCTCCCGGCCGCGGTGCGGCCGGAAGTGTCTAACGCTCCCGCCCGCAGGGCGGACGGAAGGATCTGGAGCGCCCCCGGCCGCGGGTGCGGACGGCGGCGCGTGACCTGCCCGGCCTCAGTCGGCCTGGCGGCGCAGGAACGCCGGGATGTCCAGGTAGCTGCTGTCGCTGCCGAAATCGGCCGCGGCCGGAGTCCCGCCGGCGTCGGTCGCGGCGCCGCGGCCGCGCAGGTGCGCGGCGATGCCGGCGCCCGGCGACACCGGGGCCGCGGGCTCGTCGATCATCATCCCGGTGGTGCCGTCGCGACGGCCCTGGGTGTTGATCAACTGCACCTGCGGACGGCGCTGCGGCACGAAGCCTTCGTCGCGGTCGGAGGTGCGCACCGCCTGGCGGGCGACGGAGCGGTTGAGGCCGGTGGCGACCACGGTGACCTTGACCTCGTCCTGCATGTCGGGGTCGAGCACGGTGCCGATGACCACGGTCGCGTCTTCCGAGGCGAAGTTCTCGATCGTGCGGCCGACTTCGTCGAACTCGGCCATGGTGAAGTCCGGGCCGGCGGTGATGTTGACCAGGATGCCGTTGGCGCCGGCGAGGTTGACGTCGTCCAGCAGCGGGTTGTTGATCGCCGATTCGGCGGCCGCCTGCGCGCGGTCGTCGCCGCGGGCCGAGCCGGTGCCCATCATCGCCAGGCCCATTTCGGACATGACCGTGCGCACGTCGGCGAAGTCGACGTTGATCAGGCCCGGACGCACGATCAGGTCGGCGATGCCCTGCACCGCGCCCTGCAGCACGTCGTTGGCGGCGCGGAACGCCTGGATCATGGTCGCGTTGCGGCCGAGCACGGTAATGAGCTTTTCGTTCGGGATCGTGATCAGCGAGTCGCAGTGCTGCGACAGCTCCTCGATGCCCTTCAGCGCCACCTGCATGCGGCGGCGGCCCTCGAACGGGAACGGCTTGGTGACGACGGCGACGGTCAGGATGCCCATCTCCTTCGCGAGCTGGGCCACGACCGGCGCGGCGCCGGTGCCGGTGCCGCCGCCCATGCCGGCGGTGATGAACACCATGTCGGCGCCCTGCAGCGCGTCCATGATGCGCTCGCGGTCCTCCAGCGCGGCCTGGCGGCCGACCTCCGGATTCGCGCCCGCGCCCAGGCCCTTGGTGACGTTGCTGCCGAGCTGCAGCTGCAGCTTCGCGCCACAGTTCTTGATCGCCTGCGAATCGGTGTTGGCGGTGATGAACTCCACGCCCTCGATGCAGCCGTTGACCATGTGCGCGACCGCGTTGCCGCCGCCGCCGCCGACGCCGACGACCTTGATCACCGCGTTCGGCGCCATCTTCTCTACCAGTTCGAAATATGCCATGTCCGTGTCCTCGTCTAGTTATGTATGAAGCTGTTGTTGGATCGGGTGTTGCCGTGAAACCGTCGAAACGCCGGGAACCGCTCGTTGTCCTGTCCTGCCTGCCGCCGACCTCGCCGGGCCGACGTTCCGGCACATGGATGCGCCGGCGGTTCGAGCGGCCCCGCCCGAACCGGCAACCGGGCCCGGCTTCGCCGGGATCGGTTGCGCGAAAGTTGCGGCCGGAGGCCCAATCTTTCGCATGACTAGAACTCGCCCTTGAACCACGTCCGCACCTTGTTGAAGAGCCCCACCGCGCGACCGGCGGGGATCACCGGGCGGCGCGGATGCTCGATCTGGCTGCCCATCAGCAGCAGGCCGACGCCGGTGGCGTGGACCGGGTTGCCCACCACTTCGCCGAGCCCGCTGACGTGCTGCGGGATGCCCACGCGCACCGGCATCTGCAGCATTTCCTCGGCCAGCTCGACCACGCCTTCCATCTTCGCGGCGCCGCCGGTCAGCACCATGCCGGCGCGGACCAGTTCCTCGAAACCGGAGCGACGCAGTTCGGCCTGCACCATCTCGAAGATTTCCTCGTAGCGACCCTGCACCGCCTGCGCCAGCGCGTGGCGCGGCAGGCGGCGCGGCGGCCGGTCGCCGACGCTCGGCACCTGGATGCTTTCCTCGGCGGTCGCCAGCTGCGCAAGCGCGCAGGCGTAGCGGACCTTGATCTGCTCGGCCTCGGGCGTCGGCGTGCGCAGCATGTGCGCGATGTCGTTGGTGACGTGGTCGCCGGCGATCGGCAGCGACGCGGTGTGGCAGATCGCGCCGTGCACGAACACCGCGATGTCGGTGGTGCCGGCGCCGATGTCGACCAGGACCACGCCCAGTTCGCGCTCGTCGCTGGTCAGCACCGCGGTGCTGGAGGCCAGCGCCGAGAAGATCAGGTCGTCCACCTGCAGGCCGCAGCGCTGCACGCACTTGCTGATGTTGGCCGCCGCCGACTGCGCGCAGACCACCAGGTGCGCATGGACCTCCAGGCGCACGCCGGTCATGCCGACCGGGTTGCGGATGCCTTCCTGCGAATCGTCGAGCACGTAGTCGCGCGGGATCGCGTGCAGGATCTTCTGGTCGGCCGGAATGGCCACCGCCTTCGCCGCCTCCAGCACGCGGTCGAGGTCCTGGTAGCTGACCTCGCCGTCGCGGATCGGCACGATGCCCGGCGAGTTGCGGCACTGCACGTGGTTGCCGGAGATCGAGGCGTAGACCGAGCGGATCTCGCAGCCGGCCATCAGTTCGGCCTCCTCGATCGCGCGCTGGATCGACTGTACGGTCGACTCGATGTCCACGACCACGCCGCGCTTGAGCCCGCGCGATTCGTGGGTGCCGATGCCGATGACCTCGATCGGGCTGCCGGAGGCGTACTCGCCGACCAGCGCCACGATCTTGGAGGTGCCGATGTCGAGGCCGACGATCAGCGATTTGTCGCCTTTGCGGTTCATGTCCTGTCCTGCGTGCGCGCCGCGGCGGCCGGCGCGGGAGCCGCCCGCCAGGTCAGCGCGAAGCCGTTGGTGTAGCGGAGGTCGGCGCGGCCGAGGGCTTCGCCCTGCGGGACCTGCAGCCGCGGAAGCAGGCGCGCGAAGCGCTGCAGCCGCAGCTTGGCGTCGTCGCGGCCGACCAGCAGTTCGGCGCCGTCCGAAAGCGTCACCGACCAGCTGCCGCGCTCGTCGAGGCGCAGCGTGCGCACGTCGAGCCCGGTGGTCGCGAACGCGGCGCGCGATTCGTTGTAGACGCGCACGATGTCGGCGATCCGCGATTCCGGACCGTCGAAACGCGGCAACCCGTCCGGCACGGCCACGCCCTTCGCCGGGAACAGGCGGCCGCGCTCGGACAGCAGCCGGTCGGCGCCCCACCAGGCGAACGGGCGATGCTCCTCGATCGTGACCACCAGCCGGTCCGGCCACTGCTTGCGCACTTCGGCGTGCTCGACCCACGGCAGCGCGGCGACCGCGGCGCGGGCGTCCTCCAGGCGCACGGCGAAGAAGCCGCGACGCGCGTGCGGCAGCACGGCGGCGACGATCTGCGCGTCGCTGACCCGGGTCAGCCGGCCCTCGACCTTCACCGTGCGCAGCGGCCACCGCTCGGTGCCGACCCAGCCCTGGATGACGGCCACCACCGGCAGCGCCACCAGCGCCAGCGCCAGCACCCACGCGAGCAGTCGCAGGAACGCGCTCATCGTGCGGCGTCCTCCTGCGGCAGCGCGGGTTCGACCAGCGTGGTCTCGAGGATGCGCCAGCACAGCGCCTCGAAGTCGATCCCGAGCTGGCGCGCGGCCTTGGGCACCAGCGAATGGCTGGTCATGCCCGGCGCGGTGTTCACTTCGATCAACTGGAAGCCGAGGCGGCGGTCGCGCATCACGTCGACGCGGCCCCAGCCGCTGCATGCGGCCGCGCGGAACGCGCGCAGCGCGAGGTCGCGGATCGCCGCCTCGTCGTCGCCGTCGAGCCCGGGGCACAGGTACTGGGTGTCGTCGGCGACGTATTTGGCGTGGTAGTCGTACCACTCGCCGGCGGGGACGATCCGGATCGACGGCAGCGCGATGTCGCCGAAGATGCCGACCGTGAATTCCTCGCCCTGCACCATCTGCTCCATCAGCAGCTCGCCGGCGTAGGTCGCGGCGAAGGCTTCGGCCGCCGCGAGATCGTCCTCGGCGAGGATGCGGAACACGCCGACGCTCGAGCCTTCGCTCGAGGGCTTCACGAACACGGGGAAGCCCAGTTCACGCACGGCATCGCGTATCGCCTGCCCCGGACCTGATCCGGGGTCGCCACGGCCGATGCGCACGAACTTCGGCGTCGGCAGGCCTTCGCTGAGCCACACCTGCTTGGTGCGGATCTTGTCCATCGTCAGCGCCGAGCCGAGCACGCCCGAGCCGGTGTACGGCACGCCCAGCGCCTCGAGCGCGCCCTGCAGCACGCCGTCCTCGCCGCCGCCGCGATTGCCGTGGAGGATGTTGAACACGCGATCGAAGCGCGCCTCCGCCGATGGCAGTGAGACCAGCGCCTCGATCAGCGCCGGAATGCCGTCGACCGCGTGCGCGTCGATGCCGCGGGCGCGCAGCGCCTCCAACACGTTGCGGCCCGAGTCCAGCGACACCTCGCGCTCGGCGCTGGTGCCGCCCATGAGCACGGCGACGCGGCCGAACACGGCGGGATCGGAATGGCGGGCGGACGGCACGGCGCTCACGGCGTCGACTCCTGGCGGCTGTCGGTGGTGGGGGTGTCGGTGGCGGGACGGTCGATCGGGAAGCCCTGCGCGGCGAGCTGCTGCGCGGCCGCGCCGATGTCGCCGGCGCCCATCATCAGCAGCAGGTCGCCGTCGCGCAGGACGTCGGGCAGCACGCTGCCGAGTTCGGACGCGCCGCCGACCACGACCGGGTCGATGCGGCCGCGCGCGCGGATGCTGCGCGCCAGCGACTTGGCGTCGGCGCCGGCGATCGGCGCTTCGCCCGCGGGATAGACCTCGGTCAGCACCAGCGCATCGACGTTCGACAGCACCGCCGCGAAATCGTCGAACAGGTCGCGCGTCCGGCTGTAGCGATGCGGCTGGAACGCGACCACCAGCCGGCGATCCGGCCAGCCGCCGCGCGCGGCGCTGAACACCGCGTCGAGCTCCTTCGGATGGTGGCCGTAGTCGTCGACGAGCTGCACCGTCGCGCCCTGCGCGGTGCGCAGTTCGGCGAGCAGGTTGAAGCGGCGGCCGATGCCGGCGAACTTCTCGAGCGCGCGCGCGATCACCGCCGGCGCGACCCCGAGCTGCCAGCCGATGGTCGCCGCGGCCAGCGCGTTCTGGACGTTGTGGCGGCCCGGCAGCGCCAGCGTCGTCGGCGTGCGCGAGCCGTCGGGCAGGCACAGCGTGAAGCGCATCGCCGGCCCGGCCTGCTCGACGTCCTCGGCGCGCACGTCGGCCTTCGGATCGAAGCCGTAGGTGACGACGTGGCGCGGCGTGTCCGCGGCCAGCGCCGCGACCTCGGCGTCGTCGATGCACAGCACCGCGAGGCCGTAGAACGGCAGCCGGTGCAGGAATTCGGAGAACGCCGCCTTGACCCGCGCGAAGTCGCCGCCGTAGTTCTCGAGGTGGTCGGCGTCGATGTTGGTGACCACCGCGACCAGCGGGTTCAGGCGCAGGAAGCTGCCGTCGCTCTCGTCGGCCTCGGCGACCAGCCAGTCGCCGCTGCCCAGGCGCGCGTTGGCGCCGGCGGCGAGCAACTGGCCGCCGATGACGAAGGTCGGGTCGAGCCCGCCCTCGCCCAGCACGCTGGCGGTGAGCGAGGTCGTGGTGGTCTTGCCGTGGGTGCCGGCGATGGCGATGCCGCGGCGGAAGCGCATCAGCTCGGCCAGCATCTCGGCGCGCGGCACCACCGGGATGCGCTGCGCGCGCGCTTCCATCCATTCGGGGTTGTCGCGCTTGATCGCGCTGGACACCACCACGCAGTCCGCGCCCAGCACGTTCGCCGCGGCGTGGCCGCGCGAGACGGTGGCGCCGAGCGCGGCGAGCCGGCGCGTGGTCGCGTTGTCGGCGTTGTCCGAGCCCGACACCTGGTAGCCGAGCGTGCACAGCACTTCGGCAATGCCGCTCATGCCGGCGCCGCCGATGCCGACGAAATGCACGCGCGGGAAGAGCCGGGCGAAATCGGCCTTGGACATGTCCTTGGCATCGAGCAGACGACGGATCATGCGCGGGCCTCCTCGAGCACGGCATCGGCGACGCGCTCGGCGGCGTCGACCTTCGCCAGCGAACGCGCGGCGTCGGCCATGAAGCGGCGAAGCTCCGGCTCGAGCACCAGGTTGCGCAGTTCCATGGCGAGCTTCGGGACCAGTTCGCCGTCCTGCCTGAGCACCACCGCGGCGCGGCGCTGGGCGATGTACTGGGCGTTCTTGGTCTGGTGGTCGTCGACCGCGGTCGGCAGCGGCACCAGCAGGCCGCCGACGCCGGCCGCGCACAGTTCGGCGAGGGTCAGCGCGCCGGCGCGGCAGACCACGACGTCGGCCCAGGCGTAGGCCGCGGCCATATCGGCGATGAACGGTTCGATCGAGGCCCGCACCCCGGCGGCCTCGTAGGCGCGCACGGTGTCGTCGCGCAGCTTCTCGCCGCACTGGTGGCGCACATCGATGCCGGCGCCCTGGACCTGCGCGATCGCCTGCGGCACCGCCGCGTTGAGCGCGCGCGCGCCCTGGCTGCCGCCCAGCACCAGCACCCGCATCGGGTCGCTGCGGCCGATGAAGCGTTCGTTCGGCGGCGGCAGGTCGGCGATCGCGCTGCGCACCGGATTGCCGACCACGGTTTCCCGGCCCGGGAACGCATCCGGGAAGCCGCACAGCACGCGCCGCGCGAACCGGGCGAGGACGCGGTTGGTCAGGCCCGGCGCACGGTTCTGTTCGTGGACCAGCAGCGGCACGCGGGCGAGGACCGCGGCGATGCCGCCGGGGCCGGCGGCGAATCCGCCGAAGCTGATCACCGCGCGCGGCCGGTGCGCCTTGAGCACGCCACCGGCGGCGCGGATCGCCGACAGCACGCGGAACGGCGCGCGCAGCAGCGCGCCGGCGCCCTTGCCGCGCACGCCGGAGATGGCGATGGTCTCGATCGGGATGCCGTGCTGCGGGACCAGCCGCGTCTCCATGCCGCCGTCGGCGCCCAGCCACAGCACCGGCACGCCGCGCGCGCGCAGCGCGTCGGCGACCGCGAGCCCGGGGAAGATGTGGCCGCCGGTGCCGCCGGCGAGGATCAGCACGGGTGCGGAAGCGGCGTTCATGCGCCCCTCCCGAAGGTCGGCTCGACCCGGTCGCGCAGGCGGCTGGTGCCGCGCACCGCGCCGGCGTGCGCGCCGGCCGTGGACACCGCCGCCGGCACCGGTTGCGCGGTGGCGGGCATCGGCCCGGGCTGGCCCTGCGCCGCTTCGCCGCGCAGGCGCGCGACCTGGCGCTCGGCGCGGTCGAGCTCGTAGGACACGCGCAGCAGCAGGCCGAGCGCGGCGCAGGTGCCGAGCACGCTGGAGCCGCCGTAGGAAATCAGCGGCAGGGTCAGGCCCTTGGTCGGCAGCAGGCCGAGGTTCACGCCGATCGAGACGAAGCTCTGCAGGCCCAGCCACAGGCCGACGCCGAACGCGCAGTAGCCGGCGAAGTGGCGGCGCATCTCCACGCACTTCAGCCCGACCCAGAACGCGCGGCCGACCAGCAGCGCGTACAGCGCGATCACGCCGCACACGCCGACGAAGCCGAGTTCCTCGGCGATCACCGCGAGGATGAAGTCGCTGTTGGCCATCGGCAGGAAGTCGAGCTTCTGGATCGAGGCGCCGAGGCCGACGCCGAACAGTTCGCCGCGGCCCACCGCCATCAGCGAATTGGTGAGCTGGTAGCCGCTCTTGAGCGGGTCCGCCCACGGATTGAGGAAGGTGACCAGGCGCTGCAGCCGGTACGGCTCGGCGACGGCGATCGCGGCCAGCGCGGTCAGGCCGAGCACCACCGGGCCGAACATCCGCGGCAGGTGTACGCCGCCGAGCACCAGCATCCCCGCGGTGATCGCGAGGATCAGCGACGACGAGCCGAAGTCCGGCTGCAGCAGCAGCAGCGCCACCAGCGCCGCCGCCACGCCCAGCGGCTTGAGCATCGCGCCCCAGGTCGCGTTCACCTCGTCGCGGAAGCGCACGAGGTAGCTGGCGAGCCAGACGATGAACATCGGCTTCACCGCTTCCACCGCCTGGAAGGTGAAGACCCCGAGGTTGAGCCAGCGCCGCGCGCCGTTGAGGGTCTTGCCCGCGCCGGGCAGGAACACCGCGATCAGCAGCACGAAGCACAGCACCAGCAGCAGGTGGTCGCGCTGTTCGATGCTCTTGAGCTCGGTGCGCATCACCCAGCCGGCGACGACCATGCCCATCGCCAGGAACACCAGGTGCTTGACCAGGAAGAAGTACGGACCGACGTGGTTGCTCTTGCCGATCGCGATCGAGCTGGACGCGACCATCACCACGCCGAGGCAGACCAGGGTCAGCGTGGCGCCGAGCAGCCACGGGTCGTAGCGGCCGGGCAGCGCGTCGAGACGCGTCGCCTGCTGGCCGAATCCGAACCGCGGGAGCATCGAGGCGTTCGCCATCAGCGCACCTTCAGCGTGGCGAGGCCGACGAGGACGAGGATCACCGAGATGATCCAGAAGCGGACGATCACGCGCGGCTCCGGCCACCCCTTCAGCTCGAAGTGGTGGTGGATCGGCGCCATCCGGAAGACCCGCTTGCCGGTGAGCTTGAACGAGGCGACCTGGATCATCACCGACAGGGTCTCGATCACGAAGATGCCGCCCATCACCACGAGGATGAGTTCCTGGCGCACGATCACCGCGATCAGGCCGAGCACCGCACCGAGCGCGAGCGCGCCGATGTCGCCCATGAACACCATCGCCGGATAGGTGTTGAACCACAGGAAGCCCAGGCCCGCGCCGGCGATCGCCGCGCAGATGATCACCAGCTCGCCCGCGCCGGGGACGCTCGGGATCTTCAGGTACTCGGAGAACACCGCGTTGCCGGAGGCGTAGGCGAACACGCCCAGCGCGCAGGCGACCAGCACCGTGGGCATGATCGCGAGCCCGTCGAGGCCGTCGGTCAGGTTCACCGCGTTGGAGAAGCCCACCGTCCAGAAGTAGGCGACGAACACGAAGAACGCCATGCCGCCGATGCCGACCAGCGGCAACGCCACGTTCTTGAAGAACGGGATGTACAGCGTGGTCGCCGACTGCGCGTCCGCGGTGTAGAACAGGAACAGGCCGGCGGCGAGGCCGAACAGCGACTGCAGCGCGTACTTGGTGCGCGAGCGCATGCCGTTGGGATCGCGCTTGACGATCTTGATCCAGTCGTCCCACCAGCCGATCCAGCCGAAGGCGATCATCGTCGCCAGCACCACCCACACGTAGCGGTTGCGCAGGTCGCCCCACAGCAGCACCGAGGCGGTGATGGTCAGCAGGATCAGCGCGCCGCCCATGGTCGGCGTGCCGGCCTTGGAGAAGTGCGACTGCGGGCCGTCCTTGCGGATCGGCTGGCCGCCCTTGAGCTTCGCCAGCCGCGCGATCACCGCCGGGCCCCACCACAGCGAGAGGCCGAGCGAGGTCAGCGCGGCGAGGATGCCGCGGAAGGTCAGGTAACCGAACAGGCCGAAGTGGTGCTGCATCTGCTCCAGCCAGCGCGAAAGTTCAAGCAGCATGGCTCTCTCCCCGATCCGCGCCGCCGGCGAGGATGTCGTTCACGATTCTGTCCATCGCGCTGCCGCGCGACCCCTTCACCAGCACCCGCGGCGCATTCGCGGCCGCGGCGAGTACGGCCCCGGCCAGGTCTGCGCGCAGCGCCGCCGCCAGCGCCGCGTGGTCCTCGAACACCCGCGCGCCCTCGCCGAAGGCCTCGGCGGCGCCGGCGCTCAGCGGCCCCAGCGCGTACAGCCGGGACACGCCGGACGCCTTCGCGCGACGCCCGACGCCGGCGTGCAGCGCGGCGCTGTCGGCGCCGAGTTCGCGCATGTCGCCGATCACCAGCCAGCGCTCGCCGCCGGCCGCCGCCAGGGTGTCGATCGCCGCCTGCAGCGAACCGGGATTCGCGTTGTAGCTGTCGTCGATCAGCACCGCGCCGCCGGGCAGCCGATGCACGTTGAGGCGGCCGCCGACCGGGCGCGCGGCGTTGAGGCCGGCGGCGATCGCCGGCAGGCCGATGCCCACGCCCATCGCCAGCGCGGCCGCGGCCAGCGCGTTGAGCACGTTGTGGCGGCCGGGCATCGCCAGCGCGATGTCGGCCTCGCCTTCCGGCGTCGCCAGCACGAAGCGCGCGCCTTCGGCGTCGAGCGCGATGTCGCGGGCGGTGAGGTCGGCGTCGGCGTCGAGCGCGAAGCGCAGCAGGCGGCGGCCGTGCGCGCGTTCGGCGAGGACGCGCTGTTCGAAATACGGCGCGAACGCATCGTCGGCGTTGATCGCCGCGACCCCGCCGGCCGGCAGCGCGTCGTAGATCGCGGCCTTGGTGTCGGCGATGCCGAGCAGGCTGCCCATGCGTTCGAGGTGCGCCGGCGCGATGTTGTTCACCAGCGCCGCGTCCGGGCGCACGATGTCGGTGAGATAGGCGATGTCGCCCGGCTTGCCGGCGCCCATCTCGTAGACCGCGAACAGCGCGTCGTCGGGCGCGTCGAGCACCGCCAGCGGCAGGCCGATCTCGTTGTTGCGGTTGCCCGGCGTGCTGTACGCGCGACCGGGCGCGGCGGCCTCGAGGATCGCCGTCACCAGCGCCTTGACGCTGGTCTTGCCGTTGCTGCCGGTGACCGCGACGACCTGCGTCGCCCGGCCGCGCTGCACCGACGCGGCCAGCGCCGCCAGCGCGCGTTCGGTGTCGGCGACGACGATCTGCGGGATCGCGACCGCGCCCTCGCGCGAGACCAGCGCCGCCGCCGCGCCGCGCTCGGCGGCCTGCGCGACGTAGTCGTTGCCGTCGAAGTGCTCGCCGCGCAGCGCGACGAACATCGGCCGCTGCATGTCGGCGCCGTCGAGGCGGCGGGTGTCGGTGACCAGCGCATCGACCGTGCGGTCGTCGCCGACCAGCCGGCCGCCGACGGCCTGCGCGATGCGGGAGAGCGTCATCGGCGTCATGCCCGCGCCTCCAGGGCCGCGCGCGCGACCTCGGTGTCGTCGAACGGATGGCGCACGCCGTGGATTTCCTGGTAGGGCTCGTGGCCCTTGCCGGCGACCAGCACCAGATCGCCGGCCGCGGCCTCGGAAACGGCCTGCGCGATCGCCGCGCCGCGATCACGCACGACGCGGACGTCGTCCGGGTGCGCGAAGCCGGCGAGGATGTCCGCGACGATGGCGTCGCCGTCCTCGGTGCGCGGATTGTCGTCGGTGACGAACACCAGGTCGGCGAGGTTCTCGGCGATCGCCGCCATCTGCGGACGCTTGCCGGCGTCGCGGTCGCCGCCGCAGCCGAACACGCAGATCACCCGCCCGCCCGCGTGGGCGCGCAGCGCGTCCAGCGCCTGCGCGAGCGCGTCGGGCGTGTGCGCGTAGTCGATCACCACCAGCGGCCGCACGCCGTCGCCGCCGAGGCGGTTCATGCGGCCGTGGACCGGCGCCAGCCGCGAGAGCAGCCCGGCGATCGCCGCCGTCGTTTCGCCCAGCGCGTGCAGCGTGCCGGCGACCGCCAGCAGGTTGTCGACGTAGAACCGGCCGAGCAGCGGCGAGCGCACCGGATGGGCCTCGCGCCCGATGTGCAGGTCGAAGCCGATGCCGGAAAGATCGAGCCGGATGTCCTCGGCGCGCACCGTCGCGTCGGCGTCGCCGCGCGAGCTGATGCCGATGGCCCGGGTCGTGGCGCGCGTCGCCGGATCGCGCGTCGCGCCCGCACGCACCGCCGCGAACATCGCGCGCCCGTGCGCGTCGTCGAGGTTGACCACCGCCGCGCCCAGGTCCGGCCACGCGAACAGCCTGGCCTTGGCCTCGCCGTAGGCGTCCATCGTGCCGTGGTAGTCGAGGTGGTCGCGGGTGAGATTGGTGAACACCGCGACCGCGAAGCGCACGCCGTCGACGCGGCCCTGGTCGAGCGCGTGCGAACTGACTTCCATCGCCACCGCGTCCGCGCCGGCGTCGCGCAGCCCGGCGAGCAGCGCGTGGGTCTGCAGCACCAGCGGGGTGGTGAAGCCGGTCGGTTCGACCCGGCCGTACAGGCCGGCGCCGAGCGTGCCGATGGTGCCGGCGGTGCGCCCCTGCAGCGTCCACGCCTGCGCGATCAACTGCACGGTCGAGGTCTTGCCGTTGGTGCCGGTGACGCCGACGACGGTCATCGCCTGCGACGGCGCGCGGTGGAACCGGTCGGCGAGCGCGCCCAGGCGCGCGCGCAGCGACGGCACCGCCAGCACCGGGATGCCCGCGCCGCCCGCGGCGGCGGCGAACGCTTCCGGCATCGGCGGCTCGAACAGCACCGCGGCCGCGCCGGCGGCTTCGGCCTGGGCGACGAAGTTGAGGCCGTGCGCGCCGAAGCCCTCGATCGCGACGAACGCGTCGCCCGGGCCCACGGCGCGGCTGTCCTGCACCAGCCCCGCGATTTCCAGGCCGTCGGGAATCCCGGGCACGTCCGGCAGCAGCGTCGCCAGCGGCATGCGGCTCATCGCGCACCTCCCGCCGACGGCAGCGCATCGAGCGCCGGCGGCATCGTCGCGGCGGCGGAGACCGGGCGCGGCGCGGCGACGGGCACGACGGCCGCCGGCGCGGCGCCGGGCCGCGACGCGACGCGCGCGCGCTTGGCATCCGCGGACGCCTGCACGGCGAGCCAGGTGTCGATGTCGTCCGGCGGCACGTCCATCAGCCGCAGCGCGCCTTCCATCACGTTGCGGAACACCGGCGCGGAGACCAGGCCGCCGGTGTAGCCGAGCGTCGGTTCCGGATCCTTGAGCACGACCACCATCGCGAAGCGCGGGCGATCGACCGGCACCAGGCCGGCGAAGAACGCGTTGTAGCGGCGCGAATAGCCGCCGTTGCTCGAAATCCACGCGGTGCCGGTCTTGCCGGCGACGTGGTAGCCGAGGATCGCGGCCTGGGTGGCGGTGCCGCCGGGCTCGGTCACGGTCTGCATCATGCGCAGCACCTCGGCGGCGATCTTCGGATCGAGGATCTGCTCGCTCTCGCCGGTCTGGCCCTTGACGAAGGTCGGCACCACCGAACGCCCGCCGTTGCCGATCGCGGCGTAGGCGCGCGCGATCTGCAGCGGGGTCACGCTCACGCCGTAGCCGTAGGACATCGTCTGCTTGGTGGTGCCGCTCCAGCCGTCCGGCTTCGGCAGGTTGCCCGGGCTTTCGCCGGGGAAACCGCTGCCCGGCACGTGGCCGTAGCCGAAGCGGCTGTAGAAGTCGTACATCTGCTCCTTGGTCAGGCGCATCGCGATCTTCGCCGAGCCCACGTTCGAGCTCTTGCGGATCACGCCGGTGATGTCGAGCACGCCGTAGTTGTGGGTGTCGGTGGTCTTCCAGCGCCCGTTCGGGATCCAGCCCGGGTTCGTGTCGAACACGGTGTTCGGGGTGATCACCCCCGCTTCCAGCGCCGCGGCCACGGTCAGCGGCTTCATGGTCGAGCCCGGCTCGATCACGTCGGTCACGGCACGGTTGCGATGCGCGTCGCGCGGCGCGGCGCCGACCGCGTTCGGGTTGAACGACGGCAGGTTGGCCATCGCCAGCACTTCGCCGGTGGCCACGTCCAGCACCACCGCCGAGCCGCTGACCGCATGGGTGTCGGCGAGCGCCTGCTTCAGTTCGCGATAGGCGAGGAACTGGATGCGGCGGTCGATGGTGAGGGTGAGGTTCTGGCCCGGTTCGGCCGGGCGCAGCAGGTCGACCTCCTCCACCGTGCGGCCGTGCAGGTCGCGGATCACGCGCTTGAGCCCCGGGCGGCCGGACAGGGTGTGGTCGAAGGCGTATTCCAGGCCTTCCTGGCCGTGGTCGTCGATGCCGGTGAAGCCGAGCACGTGCGCGATCGCCTCGCCCTGCGGGTAGAAGCGACGGTACTCGCGCTGCGAATACACCCCGGGGATGCCGAGGGCGAGGATCCGGCGCGCCTCGGCCGGGCCGATCCGGCGCTTGAGGTAGACGAAGTCCTTGTTCCTGCGCTGGATCAGGCGGTCGTTGAGGGCCTCGGCATCGATCCCGAGCGCGGCCGCCAGCGCCGGCAGCCGGCCCTGCGCCTTCAGCGCTTCCTGCGGCACCGCCCAGATCGATTCCACCGGGGTGGACACCGCCAGCGGCTCGCCGTTGCGGTCGGTGATCATGCCGCGCGAGGTCGCGATCGGCACCTTGCGCATGAAGCGTTCGTCGCCCTGCTTGCGGTAGAACTCGTTGCTGATCAACTGCAGGTAGGCGGCGCGGCCGACCAGCGCCAGCGCGCACACGCCGAGCGCGCCGCCGACCAGCAGCAGCCGCCCGCGCAGGTCGAACCGGGCGCGGCCGCGCGGCGCCGCCGGGCCGCGACGCGACACACCCTCGCGCAGGCGTGCGCGCAGGGCGTCGATCCAGGAGGGCGCGCGCGGGCTCATGGGCGCAGCACCACCGTTTCCGCCGGCTCCGGCGTGCGCATGCCCAGGCGCTCGCGCGCGACCTTGTCGATGCGGTTGCTTTCCGCCCAGGTCGCCTGCTCGAGCTGCAGCCGGCTGAACTCGATGTCGAGCGCGTCGCGGGCCTTTTCCAGCCGGGTCAGGTCGAAGAACAACTGGCGGTGGCGATGGCGGGCGTCGACCACGCCGATCGCGGTCAGCACGTTCGCCAGGGCCAGCACCGCGAGGACGACGCGCACGTTCATGCGGCCTCCGCGAGCTTTTCGGCCACGCGCAGCACCGCGCTGCGGGCGCGCGGGTTGACGTCGGTCTCGGCGGCGTCGGCCTTCTGCGCGTCGGCGACGATGCGCAGGGTCGGCACGAACGCGACCGCCACCGGCATGCGCCGGTTGGCCGGCGGCGCCTTGGCGAGGCGGGCGATGAACTGCTTGACGATGCGGTCCTCCAGCGAGTGGAAGCTGATCACCGCGAGCCGGCCGCCGGGCCTGAGCGCGGCGACCGCGGCGTCGAGGCCGCGCTCGAGGTCTTCCAGCTCGCGATTCACGAAGATCCGGATCGCCTGGAAACTGCGGGTGGCCGGATGGATCTTCTGCGCGCCGCGCGGGACCACCGAGGCGATCAGGTCGGCGAGCTGCGCGGTGCGCAGCAGCGGTTCGGCGGCGCGGCGGGCGACGATCGCGCGGGCGATGCGGCGGCTCTGCTTCTCCTCGCCGAAGGTCCACAACACATCGGCGATCTCGCGCTCGTCGGCGCGCGCCAGCCATGCCGCCGCGCTTTCGCCGGACTCGGGGTCCATGCGCATGTCGAGCGGACCGTCCTTGCCGAAGCTGAAGCCGCGTTCGGCCACGTCCAGCTGCGGCGAGGACACGCCGAGGTCGAGCAGCACGCCGTCGAGGCCGTCGCGGACGCGATCCCAGTCGCCGAGCGCGGCGAAGCTGCCGCGGCGGATGGCGACGCGCGGGTCCGCGCCGAACGCCTGTTCGGCGACGCGGATCGCTTCGGGATCCTTGTCCATCAGCAGCAGCCGACCTCCGTCACCCAGGCGCTCGAGCACACCACGGGCGTGTCCGCCACGCCCGAAGGTGCCATCCAGATACGTTCCGTCCTTCCGAACCCGCAGCCCGTCCATGACCTGCCCGAACATCACCGGCAAGTGCAGCACCGGAAGGTGGGCGGGCACGGAACCCGCGCCACCCGCGGTCACAGCTGCAGATCGAGCATCGCTTCGCCCAGGTCCGCATCGCTCAGCGTCATGCGTATCTGGGCGTGGTGCGCCTGCTCGCTCCACAGTTCGAACTTGTCGCCCATGCCCAGCAGCACCGCGCGCTTGTCGATGCCGACGGCGCTGCGGTGGCTGGCGGGGATGCCGATGCGGCCGTTGCCGTCGGGCTCGACGAAGGTGGCGGCGCCCACCAGCTTCAGCTGCAGCGTGCGGCTGACGCTCTTGGTGCGCGGCAATGCGTTGACCTGGTCGCGGACCTGTTCCCAGACCGGACGCGGGTAGAGGTAGAGCGAACCGGACTCGAAGGGGTTGTAGGTGAGCACCAGCCGGCCTTCGCAGGCCTGCGCGATGACGTCCCGGTAGGCGGTCGGGATCGCCAGTCGGCCTTTGTCATCGATCGTGATGGCGGTCTCACCTTGGAACACAACGCTTCGGCCCGGTCGTGCCCGTCTGCGGCGGGCTTGGTCAACACGGAAAACCACGATTCACCCGGTTTTCCCACAGGCCGCCACATTAGGAGTGGCACACAGGGTTGTCAACAACTTTCTGCGACGGATTTCACCAAGCGCGTCAAGGACTTGCGCCAATGTTCAGAGAACAGTTCAAGGTTTATCCACAAGCCCCTGTTTAGTCTCAAATTTTGAGACTCGACCCGCCGGAAGCGGCTTCCTGAACACGCCCCGGAAACGGTGCGACGCACCATTCCGGTGCAGACCCGCCGGCGGGAGACGTCCTCGGCATGCAAACCGCGCCCCCGGCGCCACGACGCCCGGGCCGAGCCTCGGAACGACGACCGGCGCCGCTTGCCGCCGAGCCGGCATGGACGCCCGCCGCCCCAGCGCCAAGCGGCGGCTCGCGCAGCGCGCGGGCTTTGTCCGGAAGTGACCGGCGGGGCCCGCAATTCGCCCTGCGAATCGTGGGCGCTTTTTCCGTGCTCCGCCCGAGTCCGCGCCCACTCCGGGCCACGTCGCTACTGCCCCCTGAGTCAGGGGGCGGCTCGCGCGCAGCGCGAGCGGGGGTCTGGAGACGAACGGTGGGGCCCGCGATTCGCCCTGCGAATCGTGGGCGCTTTTTCCGTGCTCCGCCCGAGTCCGCGCCCACTCCGAGCCACGCCGCTACTGCCCCCTGAGTCAGGGGGCGGCGCGCGCGCAGCGCGAGCGGGGGTCTGGAGATGAACGGTGGGGCCCGCGATTCGCCCTGCGAATCGTGGGCGCTTTTTCCGTGCTCCGCCCGAGTCCGCGCCCACTCCGGGCCACGTCGCTACTGCCCC